>OBLQ010001026.1_pt1 | contig 10526 bp, 10 predicted proteins | sample 1519881 | NCBI WGS metagenome assembly OBLQ01 (sample SAMN01911456, study PRJEB22533) | soil metagenome | biome: Soil | place: Malaysia | collected 2012-04-30 | depth DG_metagenome m | reverse complement strand
CCAGTGCCCGCTCGGCTCGGCCGCACTGGCCGGCACCACCTTCCCGATCGACCGCGAGATGACCGCCGCCGAGCTCGGCTTCGACGGCCCGACGCGCAACTCGCTCGATGCGGTTTCCGATCGCGACTTCATCATGGAGCTCCTGGCCGCCTGCTCGATCACGGCGGTGCATCTGTCGCGTCTGTCCGAGGAGCTGATCCTCTGGATGAGCGCCCAGTTCCGTTTCGTCGATCTGCCCGATGCCTACTGCACCGGCTCTTCCATCATGCCGCAGAAGAAGAATCCGGATATGCCGGAGCTGGTGCGCGGCAAGTCGGGCCGCATCATCGGTGGTCTGGTCGCCATGCTGGTGGCGGTAAAGGGTCTGCCGCTCGCCTACAACAAGGACATGCAGGAGGACAAGGGCGCGGTGTTCGATGCCTTCGACCAGCTGGAAGGTTCCTTACGCATCTTTGCCGGCATGCTGCCGGGTATGAAAGTAAACCGAGATGTGCTGCACAAGGCGGCTAGTTCCGGATTCGCTGTGGCCACCGATCTGGCCGATGCGCTGGTGCGCGCCGGCGTGCCGTTCCGCGAGGCGCACGAGATTGTCGGTAAGTCGGTCGCCCACTGCATCCGTGAAGGGATCGAGCTGCACCAGATGGATGCGGCGAGCTGTGCTGCCATTGATTCGCGCCTGACCGCCGATATGGTTCGCGCCCTGTCGGTCGAGGCGTGTGTGGCCGCCCGCGATCACGTCGGCGGCACGGCACCCGCCCAGGTGCTGAAGCAGTGCACCTTCTGGAAGGAGAGCTTGAAATGAGGTTGGACATGAAGCGGGAAATGATCCGCAAGTTCGTCATCGTCGGAATGCTCGCCCTGCTCGTCGCCGGTTGCGGCCGCAAGGAGCCGCCGCAGGTGCTGGCCAAGGGAGCGCCGCCGCAGATCGTCGAGCTGACGCATGAGGTCAACGGACCGGCACTGGCGCTGAATTTCCGTCTGCTGGGCAGCGCGCGCGGTGTCGGCTACCAGATCGACCGCGCCGAGATGGACCCCTACTGCAAGTGCCCGACCATGTGGCGCCGCCATTTCGAACAGCCGGCGATGGCCAAGCAGGTCGACACGCCGATCAGGAAGCTGATCAACCTGGGTTCATACAATCGCGAGTTCCTGTTCCGAATCCGCGCCGTCGATGTGGACGGTAACCTTGGCGAATGGAGCCAGACGATCCACGCTCAGGCCGTGGATCTGTTGCAGAAGTGAGCGGCGGCAAGCACGACCAGCCGCGGTTGGCCCAACTCGGCGAATACCCGTTCGAGCGGGTGTCGAAGCTCTTTGCTGGCCACACGCCAAATCCGGCACTGGTTCATATCGACGCCGGTGCGGGGGAGCCGCGACTGCCGCTGCCGTCGTTCGTCGCCGAAACGCTGAACGCCAATCTCAACGGCTTTTCCAAATATCCGACGACCAAAGGCTCCGACATCCTGCGTAAGGCTATCGCCGATTGGCTCATGCGCCGCTATGGCCTGCCGCATGTCGATGCGGCCAGCCAGGTGCTGACCGCCAACGGCACGCGCGAGGCACTGTTCGCCGTCGCTCACGCGCTGGTCAATCCGGAGGCCGACGAAAAGCCGTATGTGCTGATGCCCAACCCGATGTACCAGATCTATCTGGGCGGCGCGGTACTGGCGGGCGGCATTCCCTGGTTCATGCCCTGCACGCCCGCAAGCGGCTTCGCGCCGGAGCTTGCCAGCGTGCCGGACGAGGTGTGGGTGCGCACCGCCTTCGTCTACGTCTGCTCGCCCTCCAACCCGACCGGCTGGATCGCCGGCACCGACTACTATCGCGAGTTGTTCCGGCTGGCCGACCGCTTCGATTTCGCCATCGTTTCCGACGAGTGCTACTCGGAGATCTATCTGGATGAGCCGCCTGTCGGCCTGCTGCAGGTGGCGCACGAACTGGGTCGCAGCGACTTCAGCCGTTGTCTGGTGATGAATTCGCTTTCCAAGCGCTCGGCCCTGCCGGGTATGCGCTCCGGCTTCATTGCCGGTGATGCGAAACTGATCGCCCGTTTTGCCAAGCTGCGCACCTATACGGGACCTGCCACACCCATCCCGCTGCAGCAGGTGGCGGCGGCCGCCTGGAGCGATGAGATGCATGTGCAGCAGCATCTGGCCGTCTACCGCCAGAGCCTGGCCGCCTTTTACGAGGCCTATCTGGAGAAAGGGGGCGAGGGCGAACCGCCGGCGGGCAGCTTCTTCGTCTGGCTGCCGGTGCCCGACGGCGAGAAGTTCGCACTGGCCGCCTATACGCAGCAGTCGGTCACCGTGCTGCCGGGTGCTTATCTCGCCGCCGACGGCGACGATGGTGTGAATCCCGGCCAGGGCTTCGTGCGAGCAGCACTCGTCGACGGGCCGGAGAAGGCGGCCGAGCTTGCCCGCCGTTTGAAGGCTGTGAGAGTCTAGGAACCGATATGCAGATACCCGCAAACGTCGAAGCCAAACTGCGCGAGATTGCCGTCAATGGTCGGACGCTGAACGCCTACATCTACGATACGGCGCCGATGCGGGCGAAGATCGCGCATCTGGCCGCCATCATGCCGGCCGGTGTCGAGGTCTATTACGCCATGAAGGCGAATCCGCACCCGGCCTTTCTGAAGGCCGCCCTAGATTCCGGCGCGCGCGGCATCGAGATCGCCAGCTTGGGTGAGGCACAGAAGGCGGTGGCGGCGGGCTTTACGCCGGAGCGCCTAATTTACACCGGCCCCGGCAAGTCGCCGGAGGAGCTCGAGTGGAGTATCGAGAACGGCGTGCATACGGTGCATATCGAGTCGCTGACCGAAGCGCACCGGCTGAATGCGATCGCCGCCCGGCACGGGCGTCGGCAGAAGGTGCTGCTGCGCATCAATGCAAATTTCGACATCCACGAGGCGCAGACCACCTTCTCGGGCGGCTCCAAGAAGTTCGGCGTCGACGAGGAGAAGCTCGATACCGTGCTGCCGCAGCTCTTGGCGCTCAAACATCTGGATTTCCGCGGCCTGCATGTCTATGCCGCATCCGGCGTGCTGCGCGTTGCAGACCTGTTGAAGAACTGCGAGCTTGTCTTCGAACTGACCCGCAAGATCGAGACGGAGTATGCCGGCGTAGTCTGCGACATCATCGATTTCGGCGGCGGTTTCGGCGTCGATTACCTGGAGACGGGTGAGGATTTCGACCCGCAGGCCTATGCCGACGGGCTCGCCGCCATGATCGATCGCTACGGCCTGCAGGGACGCCATTTCATGCTGGAACTGGGCAGGTATCTGGCCGCCGATTCGGGCTGGTTCTGCACCGAGATCCTGGACATCAAGGAGAGCCGCGGCAAAAAGCAGGTGATCTGCGCCGGCGGCATCAACCATTTCCGCCGGCCGGCAGCCCTGGCCATCAACCATCCGCTGGCAATCCTGCGCATGGGGCGTCCGGCCCTGTTCGCCGGCCAGGAGAGGGTGGCCGGCGAGGCGGTCTATTTCGGTGGTCCGCTCTGCACCGGTGCCGACAAGCTGGCCAACGACGAATATGTCGAGGCGGCGGATGTCGGCGATATCGCCGTGTTCGGTCTCGCCGGCGCCTACGGCCTGACCATGTCGAACCAGGAGTTCCTGAGTCATGCAAGGCCGCCGGAGATCGTGCTCGGCTAAACGTTGCGACGAAATGCGCGCATGCTGCGTTGCTCCCCCAGGGGACTTTCTCCTTGCGCAAAGCGCAATTCACCTTGTCGTCGCTCATTTGGCGCTGCCAAACATCGCTTCTCGCGTCTTGCCTGCACACATTTCATGTCGCAGCGCATGGATTTCATTTCCCTCCCGCCCGAGGGGTGACGGCCGCCGTTTTTTGGCTAGCCTTGCGCGTATCAAACATCGGGAGTTGCCATGAATCACTTGCAGCAGGTTATCGAGAAGGCTTGGGAGACGCGGACGGAATGGGACGCGCGGTCGGCGACCTGCGAGGTGCGCGATTCGGTCGAGCATGCGATCCAGCTGCTGGATGACGGCGGCGTGCGCGTGGCCGAACGCGACGAGTCCGGCAACTGGGTGACTCACGAATGGCTGAAGAAAGCCGTGCTGCTTTTCTTCAAGCTGCATGACAACCAGATCATCCACGGCGGCGACACCAACTATTTCGACAAGGTGCCGCTGAAATTCGCCAACTGGGGCGAGAGCGAGTTCCGCAAGGCCGGCATCCGCGTCGTGCCGCCGGCCACCGTGCGCAAGGGCGCCTACATCGCGCCGAAGGCGGTGCTGATGCCCTCCTACGTGAATATCGGCGCCTATGTCGACGAGGGCACGATGGTCGATACCTGGGCGACCGTCGGTTCCTGCGCGCAGATCGGCAAGAACGTCCATCTCTCCGGCGGCGTCGGTATCGGCGGCGTGCTGGAGCCGCTGCAGGCGACGCCCACCATCATCGAGGACAACTGCTTCATCGGTGCCCGTTCCGAGATCGTCGAGGGCGTCATCGTGCGCGAAGGCGCAGTAATCTCGATGGGCGTCTACATCGGCAAGTCGACCCGCATCTACGACCGCGAAACAGGTTCGACGTTCTACGGCGAGGTGCCGCCCTACTCGGTGGTTGTGTCGGGCTCCATGCCGGGCAAGGCCGGCGGCCCGAATCTCTACTGCGCAGTGATCGTCAAGAAGGTGGACGAGCAGACCCGTTCGAAGACCGGCATCACCGAACTGCTGCGCGAGTTCTGATCGCAGCAGTTGCCGGCGGAACGGAAGGGGAACGGAGGGGGCATATGCCGATTACCGAACTGGAAGTTTCCATCGAAATCAAGCGGCCGCTGCAGGAGGTCGTTGCATTCGTCGACGATTGCAACAACGACCCGCTGTGGCAATCCTCGGTGCTGGAGTCGGAGAAACAGACCCCGGGCCAGCCGAAGGTCGGCACCATCTATCACGTGAAGGAGAAGTTCCTCGGACGCGTGATCGAACAGCAGTGGCAGGTCACCGAGCGCAACGAGGACGGCAGCCGCTGGTCGGCGAAAACGCTGTCCGGCTCCTTCCCGATGACCACCAGTCTGATCATGGAGCTTGCGGCGAACGGCACGCGGCTCACCCGCAAGCTCTCCATCGATGTCGGCCATTTCTTCAAGGTGGCGTCGCCCGTCGTGGCGCATGTCGCCAAGCGCGAGCTCGAGATGGATTTCGCCAATCTCAAGGAACTGCTGGAGTCCGGCCTCTAGGGATTCACGGCTCCTGGCCGTTGTCGGACCAGGCTTGCAGAAACTGACCGAAGTGCGGCCGCGCCTGCGTCTCCCCCTGCAGGTAGTTGCGTACTCCCAGCACGGCCCGTGCATAGGCGCTGTCGGTCAGCGCACCGGTGAACAGCTGCCAGCGCAGGAAGATCAAGAGCGTCGAGCAGACGTCGGTCTCGCAGTAATTGCGGATCGCCTCGATCTCTCCCGCCTCGAACATTTCCCGCACTTCGCCGCCGGATGTCTCGAGTTTTCCCGGGATATCGAAGGCCGCCGCCACCTCGTCCATCGAGCAGCGGGCCGAGGCGCCGTAATCGGAGAGCACCTCCAGCAGATCGACATGATACTCCTGCGAATAGCGGGCATCGTAATTGGTCCACTTGTCGCCCTCGTTGAACCAGCGCGGACAGGAGATGTTGCGGGTCATGGCCCGGTATTTCAGCACCGGCACGTCGAAGCCGCGGCCGTTGAAGCTGACCAGTTGCGGGGCGCGCTTGTCGATCAGGCCGAAGAAACCCTCCAGCAGTTCGGCCTCGCTGCTAGAAGCCTCGCCACCGCTGCCGATGCGGTTGACCACGAGCTCGGTACCGGTCTCGCCCGGCTCGCGCACGAGATGCGCGTAGCTGATCGCCACCACCTGGTGGAACGGCTGGCGCGGGAAGTCGTTCTTGCCGTCTGTCTTCTCCAGGAAGTAATCGGAGAGCGCATCGCGCGCCTCGCTATCGCTGGCATCCGGATGCCGGAGCAGCCGGCGAGCGGCATCGGCATCCACCACGGTTTCGATATCGAACACGATGACGTCACGACGCATGGGTGGCCCCCTTGTTGTTCAGCGGTCTGAAACGGATGCGCTCGCCCATCGCCCACACCGAGGCGCCGAACACCAGCATGCCGCCGGCGATCGCCACCGCCAGCCAGCTTGCCTGCAGCAGCTTGCCGTGCGCCGGGAAGGCCCACAGCCAGTCGAGGCCGGCCAGATACAGCAGCATGGCGAGGCTGGCGAGAACGGCACCGCCCATGCGCCTGAGTGAACGGCCGTCGAGCAGGCCGCCGTAGGTCTTCGTCAGCCGGACAAACAGGAAGCCGACATTCACGAAGGCGGCGAGCGACGTGGCCAGCGCCAGGCCGACCCAGGCCATCGACTGCATCAGCCAGATCGACAGGGCGATGTTGGCGGCGACGCTGATCGCCGCATAGCGCATCGGGGCCTTGGCATCCTTGCCGGCATAACACGCGGTGGCGAGCAGTTTTACCCAGCAGAAGGCGATCAGGCCGACGGTGTAGGCCTGCAGTGCCTGGGCGGTGGCGATGCTGTCGGCATGGTGGAATTTTCCCTGTTCGAACAGGGTCACGATGATCGGTTCAGCCAGCCACAACAGGCCGGCGATGGCCGGCAGTGTCAGCCAGGTGAGCCAGGCCAGTCCCTCGCGCAGGTCGCGGGCGGCATGCTCTGGGTTCTTTTCGGCGAGATGCCCGGACAGGGTGGGCAAGAGTGCGGTGCTCATGGCGATGCCGAAGAGTGCGAGCGGCAGCTGCACGATACGGTCGGAATAGTAGAGGTAGGAGACCGCACCCGTCGGCAGCAGTGTGGCGAGAATGGTGCCGACCAGCACGTTCAGCTGTACCGCGGCGATGGCCAAGAGAGCCGGCCCAAACAGCTTGAGGGTTTCGATGACCGGTGCCGTATTGAAACGGAAATCGAGCCGCGGCGACCAGCCGATGCGTTTCAGTGCCGGAATCTGGACGGCAAGCTGCAGCACGCCGCCCAGCAGCACGCCGATGGTCAGCGCCAGGCCTGTATTCTCGAAGGAGGGGGCCAGTACGATGGCGGCGAAGATGATGGCGAGGTTCAGGAGGGCGGGGCTGGCGGCGGCCAGCGAGAAGCGTTTGTAGGTGTTGAGCACCCCCCAGGCCAGGGCGGTGAGCGTGATCATGAACAGGTACGGGAACATCCAGCGCGACAGCAGCAAAGCCTGCTGCCAGCGGCTGGGTTCGTCATGGAAGCCGGGCGCGAACACCAGCAGCAGCCAGGGCATGAACAGCATGCCGAGCAGGGTGAAGAGCAACAGCACCAGCGCCAGCAGCGTGGAGAGCGCATTGAGGTAGCGGTGGGCCTCCTCCTCGCCCTGCTGTCGCTGCTCGGCCAGCACCGGCACCAGTGCCACGGTCAACGTACCTTCGGCGAGCATGCGGCGGAAGAAGTTGGGGATCTTGAACGCGACGAAGAAGGCATCGGCCAAGAGGCCGGCACCGAGCACGCGGGCCAGCAGGATGTCACGCACGAACCCCAGCATTCTGGATAGCATCGTCCAGCTGCCCACGCGGGCCGCGGCGCGCAGCATGCCACCGGCTGCCGGCGCCTGATTTGACTTGTCCGCTTCGATCGCCATAATCCGTCGCCCTTTTGACCCCTTTGCGGTCGGTGAAGCTATCGTTTCACCTGCAAACCGGAAGAGGATTTTGTCAAAAGGGAATTTCGCGGACCGATCCGAAGGGGGTGATGTTTTCCATGCCAGGTATCAAGATCAATCCTGATGAGCCGTTCGAGCTCGCCCTCAAGCGTTTCCGCAAGCAGGTGGAGCGCGCTGGTGTGATCAGCGACTGCCGCCGTCTCGAGTGCTATGAGAAGCCTTCGGTTGCCAAGAAGCGCAAGGAGGCCACGGCCCGCAAGCGTCTGATGAAGCGTCTGCGCCGCGTACGCATGCGCGAGGCCCGCGACTACTAAGAGAGTCGAAGCGAAAATGCCGGGCAAAAGCCCGGCATTTTTGTTTATCCGTCCGTGATTAGGAGAATTCCCCATGCTGGTGCAACAGATTACCGACGACATGAAGGCCGCCATGAAAGCCGGCGACAAGGCGAGGCTCGCGGCGATCCGCATGCTCCGCGCCGCGATCAAGGATCGCGAGATCGAGCTCGGCCATGCTCTCGACGATGCCGAAACGCAGGCCGTGGTGGCGAAGCTCGTGAAGCAGCGCAACGATGCCGCAAACCAGTACCAGGATGCGGGACGTGCCGATCTCGAGGCGGCCGAACTGGCCGAGGCCGCCCTGCTGCAGGCCTACCTGCCGGAACCGCTCAGCGATGCGGAACTGGCCGCCTTGATCGATGCCGTGGTGACCGAGACGGGTGCCGCCGGCATGCGCGACATGGGCAAGGTAATGGCGGCCGTGAAGGAGCGTGCCGAAGGGCGCGCCGATATGGGCAAGGTTTCGGGGCTGGTCAAGGCACGTCTCTCCTGAACGGCGGAATTTTTCGCCCCCGGAAGCGCTTGCATCGGCCATGGCTAGGCACTAGATAGCATACATGTCCCATTTCCCTCCGTCGTTTGTCGATGAGGTTCTGGCGCGCACCGATATCGTCGAACTGATCGGCCGTTACGTCGACCTGAAAAAATCCGGTTCGAACCTGATGGGTCTGTGCCCGTTCCATCACGAGAAGTCGCCGTCGTTTTCGGTCTCCGCCGACAAGCAGCTCTATTACTGCTTCGGTTGCGGCAAGGGCGGCGGCGCCTTCCAGTTCCTGATGGAACACGACGGTTATTCGTTTCCCGAGGCGGTCGAATACCTGGCCGAAAAGGCGGGGCTTGAGGTGCCGCGTGAATCGCAGGCCGATGCCGGCGAGGAGTCTCGCCGGCGCAAGGCGCTGGAACTGCTGGCGAAGGCGAGCACCATCTTTGCTCGCACGCTGCATGCCGAGCAGGGCAAGGCGGCGCTGGCTTATGTGCAAGGCCGTGGTCTCTCCGACGCGATCGTTCGCGATTACCAGCTAGGGTATGCGCCGGACGGTTACGGTTTCATGGAGCGCTGTTTCGGCAACGATGCCCGCATGCAGGCACAGCTGGAGAAGGTCGGCCTGCTGTTCAAGGGCGAGCGCGGCTACGGCGACCGTTTTCGCGCCCGGCTGATGTTCCCGATCCGTGACCGGCGCGGCCAGGTGGTCGGTTTCGGCGGCCGTATCCTCGGCGCCGGCGAGCCGAAGTACCTCAATTCTCCGGAAACGCCATGGTTCCATAAATCCGACCTGCTCTACGGATTTTCCGAGCATCGCGACCAGATTCGCAAGCGCAAGCTGCTCTTGGTCGTCGAGGGCTATATGGACGTGCTGGCGCTGGCCATGCATGGTCTGCCGATCGCACTGGCGCCGCTCGGCACCGCGATCGGCGAATCGCAGATTCGCGAGATCCTGCGTCTGCACGAGTCGCCGGTATTCTGTTTCGACGGCGATCGGGCCGGCCGGCAGGCCGCCTGGCGTGCGCTGGAGCGCATGCTGCCGCTGCTGAAAGCCGAGCAGGCGCCGAAGTTCCTTTACCTGCCCGAAGGCGAGGACCCCGATTCGCTCTGCCGGCAGGAGGGTGGCGAGGCGTTCGCCGCTCGTATCGAGCGCGAAGCCAAGCCGGTGCTGGAGACTTGGCTGAGCGGCCTGAAGCTGCTGGCCGGCCAGGGGGCCGAAGGCCGGGCGCGCATGGCCAAAAAGGCGGACGCGATGCTGGCCAGCATGACCGATGCCTATCTGCGTCAGGCCTGGCAGCAGGAGGTCGAGGCGGCCACCGGCATCCGCCTGCAGAAGCAGGGGCGGAATGCACCGCCGAGGGAGTTGCATAGCCGCTCTCCGGCAGTGCCGGCGAGCGGTAACCTCACGAAAGTGCAGGAGAAGTTCATCGCTGCGCTGATGCAGAAGCCGTCGCGTCTCCAGCGTCTCGATGGTGAGGCGCATCACTTATTCCTTGACGATACCCCTGTGTATCGGATATACACGCGCGCTTTTTCGATCATGAAGGAGTCCGAAGGAAAAAGCGTCGATCTTGCGGGGCAGCTGAGCCGGGAATTCCCGGACGAAACCAGGATTCCGAAATGGGTCAACCAGGCAACCGTACAGGATGCGGAGTTCGATAGCCTATTATTGGATATGGAGGCCAATCATATCCGCCGGTTGCAGAAGCAGGGCGGATTGGGATTGGAAGAAAGTATGCGCGTCAAACGCCGACTCATGCAGATCGAGGGCGAACAACGCAGGCTGAAAATGACATTGGAAGAGACAGGAGCTTGAAGCATGTCTGAAAAGGGTCAGGAACAAGTCAAAATTCGCGAGCTGGGCAGCCTGATGGCGAAAGGCAAGCAGGTCGGCTTCATCACCTACGATGAGCTGAACAAGCATTTGCCGGCCGATCTGGTATCCGCCGACCGTATCGAGCAGCTGATCAACGCCTTCACCGAAATGGGTGTCGAGGTGGTGGATCCCGAGCGTGCTCCGACCGGCGCCTATGCGATGCGCAAGGATCGCCTGCGCAAGGAGGATTCCGCCCTGCGCGCCGA
>OBLQ010001025.1_pt1 | contig 10531 bp, 10 predicted proteins | sample 1519881 | NCBI WGS metagenome assembly OBLQ01 (sample SAMN01911456, study PRJEB22533) | soil metagenome | biome: Soil | place: Malaysia | collected 2012-04-30 | depth DG_metagenome m | reverse complement strand
CCCTATACGACGCTCTTCCGATCTGATGTGAGCGACGACGGTGTCGACCGCCCTGTCGATGCCGCGCTTGACGGCGATCGGGTTGCCGCCCGCCGCCACATACCGCAGGCCCTCGCTCACGATCGCCTGTGCCAGAACTGTTGCCGTGGTCGTGCCGTCGCCAGCGACGTCGTTGGTCTTGGACGCGACCTCTTTGCAGAGCTGCGCGCCCATGTTCTCATAGGAGTCCTCCAGTTCGATCTCCTTGGCGACGGTGACGCCGTCCTTGGTGATCGTCGGGGAGCCCCACTTCTTGTCGAGGACGACGTTGCGGCCCTTGGGGCCGAGCGTCACCTTCACTGCGTCCGCGACCTTGTTCACGCCGCGCTCGAGCGCTCTTCGCGCGCTCTCATCATAGAGTAGTGTCTTTGCTGCCATTGTTGAATCGTTTCCTGCTGTCGCTGTAACGTGTAACGCGAAACGGGTTACTGGTCATTCGTTGATCAAGTCGAGTTCGTCGGCGAGTTCGCCATAAACCGCAGCCGTCTCCTTGACGGCAGGCTGGCCGAGCGACTTGATGAACATGTATGTCTTTCTGCCGAGCGAGTCGGCCAGACCGTTCAATTCATCGAGTTGATCCTTGGACAGGTAGCCCAATCGGCAAGCAAGTTCAAGGAAGGTCTCGACTTCGGCCAGCGAGCCACGTGCGGTGCGAACTGAGTTAGCAAGCGCCGCTCTCGTTCCTCGCCCATAGCCCTCTGCGATGTTCGCTGGGACAGACGATGCCGCTCTTCGAAGTTGACTGCTTAGTCCATAGGTCTCGTGCTTGGGAAACTCGCGCGTCGCCACATAGACCCGTTCAACCAGATCCATGCCCAGCCTCCAGATCTCAAGATCGCGATACGCCTGTTCCTCAGCCATTGCTCGTTACTCGTTTCTCGTTTCGCGTTACTTAGTTCAAAATCGCATAGATCTGATCCTCATCGAGGATCGTGAACTCCTTCCCATCCAAGGTGACTTCGTTCCCGCCGTACTTGCTGAAGAGCACCTTGTCGCCCTTCTTGACGGACAGTTTGTTGCGCTGGCCGTTGTCGAGCACGCGACCGTCGCCCACGGCGACGACCTTGCCCTCGGTCGGTTTCTTCTTCGCCGAGTCGGGCAGGATGATCCCGCCGGCCGACTTCGCCTCGGCCTCGGTCACCTGCACGACCACTTTGTCTCCGAGCGGTTTGATGTTTGCCATCTGTGTCTTGATTCTCCTCCCCCGGCGGCTTAGCACTCACCGGGCTTGATTGCCAATTTTGACCTATTCTTGACCTTTGTTTGGCAATCTTGGGCCTAGAGTGCCAGAGATTCCTCGGTGTGCCGGGTTCGTTTTTCGAAAGAACTTCTGCTTCAAAGAGACGTCAATCTGTTCAGGAGACGAGGATGATTGCGCTAGGGACGGCTCTGCTTTGCGCCTGCATCACGCAGGGCGATTCTATGAACAAGGTGGCGGTGCGCCAAAACCAATTTGGAGCGGCATTGCTGCTCGCTGCGTCACTGCCCTACACAAACGCGGTCTTCTCCCCTGCCAGCCTGACCCACGCCCTGACCGGGAGTTGGCTTGCGGCTAGCGGCGAGACGAAGTCCGAACTGGGCAATGTTCTTGGCCTGAAGCGCGACGAAAGCGATCCTGCGCTGCTCATGCCGCTCTATAAAGACGAGGCCGCCCCTTCCGATCTAAAGGGAATGCCGGACTCTGTGTTCCACCTCGCTAGTTCCGGGTGGGTGGACAACTATTGGCCGGTCTCAGAGGACATTAAGAAGTTAGCGAAGAAGGACTTCGGATTCGACTTCTTCAACATCGATCTTCAGAACCAGCAGGCGGTCTATGCAATAAACCGGTGGGCGTCAGACAACACAACGGGCCACATCGACGGCGTCGTCAGTTCCATCCCATTGGGCACAAGAGTCATTCTCGCGTCCGCTCTTTACGTTAAGAGCAAATGGGTCAAGCCGTTCGAGAAGATGGAGAAGTCGCTCCCGTTCAACTCGATGTCAGGCAAGATCAGCGCAAGGGGCATGACCGTCGTCAACAATTATCGCGTAGCCGACGACGACCGGTACCGCGCGGTGTCGATCCCCGCCTATGGCCAAGTTTCCCTCGAAGTCTATCTGCCGAGAGACAAGGAGACTCCGATCGACGTCGTCCGCAGACTCGAGGAGACCCAGGTCTCGTTTCTAGACGAGACGAGGGGTGTCAAGGTCGTCATGCCGTACTGGCACATCGAGTCAGAACACTCGTTAGTTGGCCCGCTGTCTCAGTTAGGAGTCAAGACACCCTTCGGCCCGTTGGCCGCGTTCCCGGCCCTCGGTGGCGGCATCTATATCTCCGAGATCCGGCAGAAGGCGTATATCGACGTGAACGAGAAGGGCTTTGAGGCGGCGGCGGCAACCGTGGTCGGTCACAGCGGTCTTGGGGCAGAACCGACGTTCAAAGACCCACAACTCTTCATCGTCGACCGGCCGTTCTACTTCGTTGTTCGGGACGAGAAGACGCGACTCGCCCTGTTCAGCGGGTTCGTCTATGAGCCTGAGCGCATATGGCGCTTCGCCCGCGCCTAGTAACGCCATGCTGGTGAAATAGTCCCATTTATTGTACGAACGTACAAATTGTTGTACGACCGTACTATAATGCTGTGACGGGATGAACAGACCCAGACAGCAACGAGACCCCGAAGCCACGCGCAGGAAGATCCTGGGCGCGGCGACCCGGTTGTTCGCCAAGCACGGCTACTCCGGGACCAGCATCGCCAACGTCGCCGACGCCGCAGGCGTGCAAAAGGGGCTTGTCCGCTACCACTTCAAGAGCAAGGACGGACTCTGGCAGGCCGCTTGTACTGAGGCGGCTTCCCCACTGCTATCCTTTGCTCCACAGTTCCTGAACGGCGACAAAGCGTTTTCGCTGACCGAACTGATGGAGAAGCGCTTCCGCCTGATGCAACAGAACCCGAGGTTGCGCAAATTGATCCTGTGGACCAGCCTGGAGCAGGCGCCGTTGCCAAAGCCGGTGGCCGAACTTATTCCCAGGCTCGTCAAGCGGTTCATCACATCGACGAGCGCCGACCCACACCAGGCCAAGCGCGTGATCATGCTGGCGGTCAGCGCGATGGACGGTTGGTTCCTGCAACGGGAGACACTAGCCTCGCTGATTTCGGGTGTCGACAACATCACCGAACTCGACGAGGCGTTCCTCGACTATCTTCTCAAACTCACACGCGACGAGGTGACTCTGCTCAATGAAACCAAGTCCTAAGCTTCTTATTCCAGTCACTCTCGTGGTCGCTCTCGCCGTGGGCGGCTGGTTCCTCGACCGGTCGCGGCAGGCGCAGTACTCGCGCCTCTCCGGGTCGTTCGAGAGCCGCCCTGCACTGCTCGCCTCGCGCGCCTCCGGACGTGTGTCGAAACTCGTCGTGGAAGAGGGCACTTTCGTTCATGCAGGAGACCCGATCGCGATCCTCGAGGCCGACACGACCGACAAACAGGCCGAGGCACAGCGACAATTGGCCACACAGGCGGAGCAAAAACTGCAAGAGACGCTGAACGGCCCGCGACAGGAAGACATCGACGCGCAGAAGGCCAACGTCGCGCGGCTCCAGGCACTGCTCACCAAACTGATCAACGGACCACGGCCGGAAGAGGTAGCAGCCGCAGAGAGCCGCTACAGACAGGCCGACGCCGCCTACCAAAAGGCGAAGACCGGCGCACGCCCGGAAGAGATCGACGCCGCAAGAGCCGCCGAGGGACAGGCAGCGGCAAAACTGGCCGCAGCCAAACGAGGGCCGACCGAAGAAGAAAAGTCACAACTTGCTGCTGCCCGCGACTCCGCCGCTGCGCGCGAAGAGAACGCGCTCAACGACTGGAACCGCGCAAAGAACCTGTACGCGCAGGGCGCTATCAGCAAACAGGCCGCCGACGCAGCAGAGACCGCGTACAAGACGGCCCAAGCCGCACACACCGCCGCCGAAGAAGCCTACAAGCGTGCCAAAGAAGGCACGCCGCCCGAAGAACTGCAAGCCGCCCAACAAGCCTATCAACAAGCGAAGGCGAACCGAGAACTCGTCGAGGCCGGCCCAAGAAAAGAAGACGTCGAGGCCGCGCGGCAACAGATGCTCGCCGCGAAGAACGAGTACGAAGTCCTCAAGCGCGGCTCGCGCAAAGAGGACATCGACGCGATGCGTGCGAGCGTCGCGCAGGCGCAGGCCGTGCTCGACGCGATGATCAAAGGAGCACGCAAAGAAGTCAAGGCACAAGCCGAAGCCGCTTCGAAAGCAGCGAGTGCGCAAGCCGACGCCGCGACGACCGTCTCCGACGAAAAAGTGATCCGCGCAACCACCGACTGCCTGGTCGAGCGCCTGCTGGTCGCCGTGGGAGACCTGCTACAGCCGGGAACACCGGTCGCGGAAGTCACGGATCCGAGCGACATCTGGATCCGCGTCTACGTGCCGGAGAAGAACCTCGCGCAGATCAAGGTCGGTGACAAAGCGACGCTCCGAGTCGACGGCATCGACGGCACGCTGCAGGGGCACGTCGAGAGCATCGCGACTCGCGGAGAGTTCACGCCCGCCAACCTCCAGACCCCAGAAGAGCGCGGCAAGCAGATGTTCGGCGTGCGCATCCGGCTCGATAAGCCCGACTCCCGCGTCAAAGCCGGGATGTACGCGACAGTCACGCAGGTCGGTGGCTGGAAATGAACGCGATCGTCCTCGACGGCCTGACGCGCAAGTTCGGCGACTTCACTGCCGTAGACCACGTCAGTTTCACGGTCGAAAAGGGCACGATCTTCGGATTCCTTGGCCCGAACGGAAGCGGCAAGAGCACGAGCATGCGCATGCTGTGCGGCCTGCTGGAGCCGACCGATGGCAATGCGACAGTCAACGGCTACGACGTCGTGAAAGACCCCGAAGACGTCAAGCGATCCATCGGCTACATGAGCCAGCAGTTCAGCCTCTATAAGGACCTCACAGTCAAGGAGAACCTCGACTTCTTCGGCGGTGTGTACGGCCTGAGCAACGCACGATTAAAGAAGCGGCGCGAGGAGGTGATCGAACTGCTCGGTCTCGGCCCCTACGTCGACCGCCGCAGTGGTCTGCTCTCCGGCGGATGGAGACAGCGCCTCGCGCTCGCGACCGCGCTGATCCACGAGCCAGAACTCGTCTTCCTCGATGAGCCAACCGCGGGCATCGACCCGGTCGCACGGCGCGAACTGTGGGACCTGCTGTTCGACCTCTGCACCGAGGGCAAGACGTTCTTCGTCACCACGCACTACATGGACGAGGCCGAGCGCTGTCACGAGATCGGCTACATCTTCCTCTCCAAACTCATCTTCAAGGACACGCCGCGCAACCTCAAGAAACTGCCGGAGGTCAATCCGCCAGGGATGCACCGCCTGGCGGTCGCCGCCGAGCCGCCCGCGCAGGCGCTCGCGATCCTCAAGAGGCTTCCTTTCGCGCACGAGGCGACGATGGTCGAGGCCGAAGTCCACCTCGTCGTCCCCACGGACACGAAGACCGAGGAGTTCACCGAGCCGCTGACCGACGCGGGCCTGACCGTGCGCGAGGTGCGCGAAGTTGAGCCGTCGCTGGAAGACGTCTTCGTCTCGGTCACCAGGAGGCTCGTCCACCAGTGAACGGGTTCTTCAGCGTCGTCAGAAAGGAGATCATTCATATCCTGCGCGACCCCGCGACGCTTGTATTCGCGCTGATGATCCCGCTCATCCAACTCATCATCTTCGGCTACGCAATCGACCTCGACGTGCGGCACATCGGCACGGTCGTCGTCGACCAGGATCACAGCCGCGAAAGCCGAACATACGTCGAGAAACTCAAGGCGACGCAGTACATCGACGTGATACGCTACGCGCGCTCGCCCGGTGAAGCAGAGGACTTGATGCGCAGCGGGCAGGCGAAGATCGGCATCGTGATCCCTGCGGGCTTTGCGCGAGACTACAACGCCGGCAGGCCGGCGCAGGTCGGGGTGATGATCGACGGATCGGACAGCACGATCGCGATGCGCGCTCGATCGGCGTTCGTCGTCCCTTCGCCGACGACCACCGGCATCGACGCGCGCATCAACGTGCTCTTCAACCCCGACATGAGTACGCAGGTCTTTATGGTGCCGGGCCTGATCGCGGTGATCCTGCAGTTGGTGACGGTGGCGCTAACGGCGTTCAGCCTCGTGCGCGAGCGCGAGAGCGGCACGATGGAGCAACTGATGGTGAGCCCGATCGGGAAGTTCGGCCTCATGACCGGCAAGATCGCACCTTATGCCGTGATCGGCTTCATCGAGGTTGCGGTCGTGCTTCTGTTCGGCTGGCTGCTGTTCGACGTTCGCGTGACGGGGAGCCTGATGCTCCTGATGGGGCTGTCGCTGCCGTTCCTGGTCGCGACTCTTGGTTTCGGCCTGCTCATCAGCACGATGGCTGCGACGCAGGCGCAGGCACTGCAACTGACCCTGCTCTTCACGATGCCCTCGATCCTCATGTCCGGCTTCGCGTTCCCGCGCGAGACCCAGCCAGGAATCCTGTATCTGATCTCCGACGCGCTGCCGGTCACGCACTATCTGGACATCGTTCGCGGGATCATCGTGCGCGGTGCGGGCTTCTTCGACCTCTGGCCGAGCGTGGTCGCGCTGCTCATCATCGCCGGGGTGACGGTGCTGCTTTCCGTGTTCCGCTTCCGGAAGAGCCTGGCATGACTCCCACCTTTGGGAGTGCGCGGACCTGTCCGCGGTTTTCAATCCTTATTCGAAATCATCTTTTCCCATCGAACCGGGATAACCAGGTTGTCGTCACGGCCACCAGCCACCTCTTCCCAGCCTCCAAAGCAACTCGTGATCTTGTCCCTGGGGTCACACTCTAGTCTGCCCTACTGGTTCCGCTGGGCCACTGAGATCGACCCCGGAGGGGTCGTCGAGAGTAGCCAGGGGTCCCGGCCTGCCGGGACCCCTGGTGGGTACGCCCCAACATTCCCGACCCTGGAGGGGTCGCCTAATCTGGTCTGTCATTCGAAATACTGCGCGTCGTACTCGATCCCACACTCTTCCAAGATGCGCTTCAACTCGTCCGCAGACGACTCCCTCATGTGGTGCTCCTCCTGGTTGTTGATGTACGCGATCACGGCCTCCTTCTCATAACGCCCGACCGTAAACGCCCCATAGCCCTCCTGCCATGTGACGGGCCCCCCTTGCTCCTTGCACCAAGTGGAAACGGCCTTCTTCGTTTCACGGACGAGGCCCGCGACGCACGTCGTCGCCTTCAATGAAGCAAGAATGTGAACGTGGTCGGTGACGCCTCCGACCGCGATCGGCACTGCTCCGTGCCGTTTGATGGTGCCACCGATGTAGGCGTGGAGATCCGGCAGATCCGTCAGCTTATGCACGCGCTTCTTGGTCGAGAAGACCACATGGACCAACAGGTTTGTGTATGTCGAGGCCACGACCGGATTCTGGCACCCCTCCAGGGTGCCGTTGGTTTGCGGCGACCTATCCAGGGGTCCGCCTTGCGGACACCCTGGCTACTCTAGGCGACCCCTCCGGGGTCGGAGTCTGTGGACGATCTTGAGAGTCGGTCGATGCAAGGCGTTCGATACGACGCCTGTGCCAGGTGTCGTCCGGCAAGTCGGTTCCGAACCGGGGAAACGGTCATTCTGAGCCAGCCGAAGGTAGATCCTCCCATCCACATGCCCGATTGGTCAATGCCACGTCCGGTCAAATGCGGTGAACGACCCCGGAGGGGTCGTCGAAAGTAGCCAGGGCGTCCCGGCTTGCCGGGACCCCTGGTCGTGACGTACACGGCTTCCCGACCCTGGAGGGGTCGCATATCATGGATCTAGGCAGCGCAAGCGTTGGATGGCCCTGGTGCGATAGCACACCGCGCTTCATTCCTCAGTCGCCTCAAGCCGCTCGGCAAGCGACCGCAGGAGCGGCAGCACGGCCTCACCATCGGGCCAGTCAAAAATCTGTGCCATCCGCTTCCGCACCACGGCCCGCGCGCCGCAGATCATCTCCTCTCCCGCATCAGTCAAAGACAGAACATAAGCCCGGCGATCCTCCATGCAGACGTGCCGTTCAAGCAAGTGGCGGCGTTCGAGCCCGCGCACGACCTGCGAAACCATGTTCTCGTCGAGGTCCCCGAACCGGCACACCTCGATCTGCGTCACCAGAGCGCCTGCGTCCTCCAGCCGGCCGATCGCCGCAAGCACAATAAACTGCACCGGAGTCAGGCCGAGCGGATCGAGCACGCGCCGCAAAATCCGCTGCATCGCGTTGTTCGCGCGCCACAACTGGTAACCGTGGCTTTGGTCGAGGTCCGGAAGGCGCGTCTTCTTCGTTCCGCTCATTGCAGTGATACGGCGACCGTCACCGAGAGCCCTGAACGCAGTTGGTCGAGGTGAGGCTGCCCTTTGTCGAGCACGTGAAGTTGCCCGAGGCGTTGTCGGGCGGGATCAGCGCGAACACCGACCCGGTCCCTTTCGAGATCGAGTCGACCTTGCCCTTGAACACTACGCCGGAGATCGCGTCGACCGTTACCTCCACGGACTGGCCGACCTTGAGGCCCTCGAGCTGCGTCTCTTTGAGGTTTGCGACCACCCACGGCCCTTCCGTCGGGATCACCGCAAGCAGCGGCTGGCCGGGGCTGACCTGCTGGCCGAGTTGCACCGAGCGCACGCTGACTGTGCCGTCGACCGGAGCGACGATCTTCGTGCGGTCGAGCGCGATCTTGGCCGTGTCGAGCGCGGCTTGGGCCTGCTCGACCTTCGCCTGCGCGATCTGTTCGTTGGACTTCGATGCCGCGACCTTCTCCGGCAGCGCGTTTGCGCTGGAAAGTTGCGCCACCGCCTGGGAGTGGCGAGCCTTCGCGGCACTGAGAGCCGCCTGCGCGGACTTGTAGTCCTCTTGTGCCTGCTTGATCCGCGCTTGTTGCGCCACCACCGCCTGCTGTGCTGCGCTTTCGTCGGCTTGCGCTTGCGCGAGGCCCGCCTGAGCGAGCGACACGTTCGCCTTCGCCGAATCCGCTTCCGCCGTGCGTTGCTGGACGAGAGCGATCGCGGCAGTCAACTGCTGCTTGGCAGAGTCTGCTGCCGCCTTGGCGGACTCTGCACGGTTGGCTGCGTCCTCATAGTCGGACTGGCTCGCGGCACCCTCGTCATAGAGCCGCTTCATCCTCTCCGCCTGGCGCTGCGTCGTCTCTGCGTTCGTCACAGCCGCCTTCACCTGCGACTGCGCGGAGGACGCAGACGCTCTGGACGCCTCCAGCAGCGACTTCGCAGAATTCTCGTTCTGTTTTGCGGCGTCGAGGGAGGCCTGTTTCGCCTTGCTCGTGAACTTCGCAGACTCGTACTGCGCCTGGACCGACTTAAGCACCGCGTTGGCCAGGTCGACTCCCTGCCTCGCTTTTTCTACGCCCGACTGCGCCGACGTCACCATGCTCGCGCCGGACTGCACGCCGCCCTCGGCCTGCGCGACCTCGGCCGCGCCGACCTTCTCCGTAAGGCCCGAGTCCGCCCCCGCACCGGTCAACGAAGCCTGGGCCAAGGCGAGGTTTGCCTCCGCCTGCTTCACGTCGGCGACATACGTCGCGTCGTCCAAGACGATCAGGACGTCGCCCTTCTTGACGCTCTGGTTGTCGGTCACGAGGACCTGCTTCACGTTCCCGGCGACCTGCGCGCTGACCGGGACCACGTCCGAGGTCAGATAGGCGTCGTCCGTCGTGACGTGCGTCCGGTTGTAGTTCCAGAACCGCACCGCCACCACCAGCCCGACCAGCACGACGATGCCAACGACGATCAGCAGGCCGCGCTTGCGCGCGCCGTTCTTCGTTGCCGCCTCTGGGACGTTGGACTGCTCTGCTTCCATAAATCGATCCAGAAGTATAATACTATGTGCGCATAGCAATTGTGGGCAGTTTGACGAATAATCCGCACGTGGTGGCCGCGCCTTGAGCGCGGCCAGCGCGCTGTCTCGGGAGAACATACAGTCGCACCCGTGGCTGAAGTGGGCGATCGCGGTCACCGTGTCGCTCGGCGCGCTGTTAGAGGTCATCGACACCAGCATCGTCAACGTCGCCCTGGCGGACATGCAGAGCACGCTCGGCGCGACGCTGGGCGAGATCGGCTGGGTCGTCACCGGCTATGCGATGGCGAACGTCATCGTCATCCCGCTCTCCGCGTGGCTCGGCGACTACTTCGGCAAGAGCCGGTACTTCATCTTTTCGATGGCGGCGTTCGTGCTCGCCTCCGTGTTCTGCGGGACGGCCACCTCCCTTTCGATGTTGGTCACTGCGCGCATTATCCAAGGCCTTGCTGGCGGAGGACTGCTTGCAAAGGCGCAGGCGATCCTTTTCGAGACCTTCCCGCCCGAGCAGCACGGCCTCGCGCAGGCTGTGTTCGGGATCGGTGTCATCGTCGGCCCGACGATCGGCCCGACTCTAGGCGGATACCTCACCACCAACTACTCGTGGCCGTGGATCTTCTTCGTCAACGTTCCGGTCGGGATCGTCGCCGTCATGATG
>OBLQ010001024.1_pt1 | contig 10566 bp, 10 predicted proteins | sample 1519881 | NCBI WGS metagenome assembly OBLQ01 (sample SAMN01911456, study PRJEB22533) | soil metagenome | biome: Soil | place: Malaysia | collected 2012-04-30 | depth DG_metagenome m | reverse complement strand
GGAACGCTGGGCGGCATTGGATTCGCCATTGCGGGCGTCCCGGGCGCAGCCTTCTGGGGCTTCATCATGGTGGTACTGGCCATGATTCCCGGCATCGGCACCGCGCTGGTGTGGGTGCCGGCCGCGGTCTATCTGGCGCTGATCGGCCGCATCACCACCACCATCATTTTTGCGGCGTATTTCATTCTGGTGGTGGGGCTGATCGACAACCTGTTGCGCCCCCGCCTGGTGGGGAAGGAGAGCCAGATGCACGAACTGCTGGTGCTGCTCTCGACCCTCGGGGGAATCATGGCGTTCGGCCTGGTGGGTTTCATCATCGGGCCGGTGATTGCGTCTCTGTTCATTACGCTCTGGTCAATTCAGAGCGAATCGGTGCGTGAGTCCGACGGCAAGTCCGGCAACGTCTAGCGTCGCGCCTCTGGAAAGGAACGGGAAATGAACTTCGTCAAAACGGTACTGGCGGTGCTGGTCGCCCAGTTTCTGCTGATGTTTACGGTGGTGTTCGGGCTCGGCATGCTGAGCACGTTGTTCTCGCGCAGTGAGGGCGTGCATGTGGCCAAGGGGTCGTATCTGGTGATGGACATCTACGGCGACATTCCGCCCTACGACGCGCCCGAGTCCATATCCAGCTCCATCTTCAAAGAGGGAGAAACCCTGACGCGCGTCCTCGACAACCTCGACAAAGCGGCGGCGGACAAGCGCATCGACGGCGTGATCATGAAGATCTCGTCGAGCAATTCGCTGGGCATGGCGTCGCTGGGTGAAGTGCGCGATGCCATCGAGCGCATCAAGAAGTCCGGCAAAGAAGTGCTGGCGTATTCGGATTCGATGGATCGCAACGCACTGTATCTGGCTTCGGCGTGCGATTCCATCTACATGCCGGAAGTGGCCGACGTGGCGTTTACGGGATTCGGTTCCGTCGACATGTTCGCCAAGGGAACGCTCGACAAGCTCGACGTGCACCAGAATCTGCACAAGATCCGGGACTACAAGACCGCCGCGGAAACCTTCCAGCGCTCGGACATGTCGCCGCAGGCGAAGGAAATGGCCGGCTGGATGATTGACGAGATGTGGAACGTGGAACTGGGCGCCATCGCGCGCGACCGTGCGCTTTCGGTGGATTCACTTTCCGCCTGCATGAAGCACGCGCTGTTCACCGCGGATGAGGCCAAAGCGGCGGGCCTGATCGACGACGTGCTGTACTGGGATCAGCTCGAGGACCGTCTGGGCGGCGACGACTTCGAGAGCGTCGACGAGGAAACCTACGACGATGTGACGCGCGCCGACGTGGGTCTCAAGGGCAAGCACCGCATCGCCGTGGTGCACGCGTACGGAATGATCGGCGGCCGCGAAAGCCGGACGGATGCATCCCTGGGCGTGCTCATCGGTCACGAAACCGTGGTCCAGAATCTCCGCGACGCCGAAGACGACGATCGCGTGTCCGCCATCATCCTGCGTGTCGACAGTCCGGGCGGGGAGAGTCTGGCCAGCGAGCTGATTTCGCGCGAGGTGGGCCGCATCGCCAAAAAGAAACCGGTCATCGTTTCCATGGGCGATGTGGCGGCGTCGGGCGGGTACGCGGTGTCGTACCGCGCCACCAAGATCGTCGCCGATTCACTCACCATCACCGGCTCCATCGGCTCGATCTTCGGCAAGATGAACGTGGCGGGATTGTGGAAGAAGGGTGGCATCACCTTCGACTATGTGACCAAAGGCGCCAACGCGCTGCTCTTCTCCAGCATCACCGACTTCGACGCGTCGCAGTGGTCGCGTGTGGAAACGTTCCACGATGCGTCGTTCGAGCGCTGGCTGCGCGATATTTCGGCCGCGCGCAAGATCCCGATGGATGAGTTGCGGCCGCTGACGGACGGCCGCGTATGGACGGGACGGCAGGCGGTCGCCAACCACCTGATCGACGATACCGGCGGTTACCAGCGCGCGGTCGAGGTGGCGAAGGAAGCGGCCGGAATTCCCGCGGACGAGCAGGTGACCTTCGAACACTTTCCGAAGAAACAGGGGCTGATCTCGCTGCTCACCAGCGGCAACGCGCCCATCACGCTGGCGCGCATGGCGATCAACCAGTTCATGCATACGGATGTGTCGGAGACGAAGCAACTGCTGCACGGCGGTGAGTTGCGCCTGTTCACGGGCAGCTACCGGTAGCTGTTCGCGCTTTCATCGCAGCAACCGGCTCAGTGCAAACCGGGACATGTCGATCTGCGGACGGCCGTCGTGGGCCCACTGCGCGGCCGCCTCGCCGATCGCACTCGAGAATTTGAAGCCGTGCCCGGAGCACGCGCTCACCACCAGCACGTTGTCGTGCTGCGGGTGGGCGTCGAAGATGAAGTGCAGGTCGGGCGTGTTGGTGTACATACACACCTCGCCGCGGGCCAGCCCGCCCAGAACGCCGGGCAGATAGCGATCCGCAAACCGTCGCAGCAGCTGTTCATCCTCGGGGTGAAATGTGCGGTCGACCTGCTCCGCGGTGGTTTGCTGCGCGCCGCCGTAGTGGATCGCCACCTTCACGCGGTTGTCCATCGCCGGAAATCCATACAGCAACTTTCCGTGTTCGAACTCGAGCGCCCACACCGTGGACGGGGCCGGTGCTCCCGCGCGTGACGCAAACCACAAAAGCGGCTGGCGCTCCACTACCGCGTGCACGCCGATGTCGGCGAGGACATCCACGATCCACGCGCCGGTGGTCAGAATCAGGCGGTCCGCGGCGTATTCGCCGCGAGCGGTCCGCACCGTGACACCGTCGGCGGTTGCGCGCCACGATTCCACGGGTTCGCCGGTCTGGACGGTGGCGCCGCCCCGCCGGGCTCCCTCGATATGCGCCGTGATACAGCGCTCGGGATAGACCAGACCGGCGCGCGGTTCCGAGACAATCCGCATGACCGCATCGAAGGCAAGCCACGGCGCGCGCATGGCCGCGGCGGCGGGCGGGAGCGATTGCACCGGAATGTGATGTTCGCGTGCCGAGCGCAGAATGCCGGGCACGAGTTCTCCATCGAGCGGTCCTGCAAAGATACCGCCGGTTTCTTCAATCAGCGTATGACCCGATACCTCCGACAATTTGTGCCAGAGGTCGTAGGCGCGGCGCACGAGATGAACGTATCCGGGGTGTTCGTAGTAGGCTTCACGGATCATGCGCGTTTCGCCGTGCGACGAGCCGAGTGTGTGCGGCGGCGCATAGCGGTCGAATCCCACGACCGACACGCCGCGATCCGCGAGGTGATAGAGCGCGGCGCTGCCCATGGCTCCCAGACCGGCGATGATGACATCGTAGCGGCGCATATCGCCGACCCTACGTCAGGTTGCATCTCATGTCCAGTTGCCGTACACTCACTTCGTCCAGCAAGGAGGCCGCCATGCGCAAGCTTCTCGTGGCCGCGATCGCGCTGCTCGCGGCGGCCGGGCCGGCCTCGGCCACTTCACGCTACGTCGCCCATCTCAGCAGCGCAAAAACGGGAACCGGATCCCCCGCGACCGGCATCGCCATCTTCATCCTCTCCGACGACGAGACCAGCGTTGACTACAACGCCTCGTACGAAGGACTTCTCGGAACCAACACGGGATTTCACGTGCACCGCAAGGACGGGGGCATCATTTACGATCTGGGAACCGGCGTCGATCCGTCGATTGGAACGTGGGACACGATCCTCCCGGAGGATGTCACGCGCCTCAAGACCGCGGGATTGTTCGTCAACGTACACAGTGACCTGTATCCCGCCGGAGAAATTCAGGGACCGCTGCTCCTCGACACGACACCGGTGGAAAACACCACCTGGGGTGAAATCAAGGCGCTGTATTCGAAGTAGCCGGCCGCAGGTGAATTGACATGGACTGGGATTCCCGGCACACGGTGGCGACAGAGTACTGGCATGTGCTCGACGACGGTCGCGTGCAATGTGATCTGTGTCCGCGCTTCTGCAGGCTGCGGGAAGGTCAGCGCGGCATGTGCTTCGTGCGCGCCCGCCACAACGACCGCATCGTCCTCACCACCTATGGCCGTTCCAGCGGATTCTGCATCGATCCGGTCGAGAAGAAACCGCTCAATCACTTTCTGCCCGGCACCGCGGTGCTCTCGTTTGGCACCGCCGGCTGCAATCTTGCCTGCGACTTCTGCCAGAACTGGGACATCTCCAAGTCGCGCGAAGTGGAAACCCTCTCCGAGGACGCGTCTCCGGACGCCATCGCGCGCGCCGCGGTGGAGACGGGATGCCGCGCGGTGGCGTTCACCTACAACGATCCCGTGATCTTCATGGAGTACGCCATCGATGTGGCGAAGGCCTGCCGCGAACGTGGCATTGCCACCATCGCGGTCACGGCGGGGGAAATCTGCGAGGCGCCGCGCCGCGAGTTCTACCGGCACATGGACGCCGCCAACGTGGACCTCAAGGCCTTCACGCAGGATTTCTACTGGAAGATCTGCAAGGGTGACCTGCAGACGGTGCTCGACACGCTGGTGTATCTGAAACGCGAGACCGCAGTGTGGTTCGAGATCACCACACTGTTGATTCCCGGGCGCAACGATTCCGACGACGAACTGCGCGCCCTGTCGGCGTGGATCATGAAGGAACTCGGACCCGACGTTCCGCTGCACTTCAGCGCGTTTCATCCCGACTATCGCATGCTGGATGTGCCGCCCACACCGCCCGCCACGCTGCGCCGTGCGCGCACGATTGCGCTGGATGCGGGCCTCCGCCATGTCTACGTGGGCAACGTGCACGACGAAGAAGGAAGCAGCACGTACTGCCACGCGTGCGGGGAGAAACTCATCGGGCGTGACTGGTATGTGCTGACGGCGTGGAATCTGGACGAGCACGGTGCGTGCGGAAAGTGCGGAACGCCGCTCCCGGGCCGTTTCGAAGCGAACGCGGGCACGTGGGGAGCGCGGCGTCAGCTGGTCAATATGCGTGCATTTGCCTGATCAGAAAATTCTGAAGCCACCGACTGAACCCGAATACGGAGGTCATCTCGTGACAGGAATGCCAACGTTGAAGAACAGTTTGCTGACGCTGTTTCTTCTGGCGGTGTTTGCCACTCCTGCGGTCGCGCAGTATCCAAGCCGTAGCGCAAGCGCCGGTGGTTCGGAATCCTCGGGGGGCTGGCACCGGCTGAAGGGCATCGGTCCGGGACACGCCGCCGTCGTGACCCTCGGGGATGGAACCCTGCGCGGCGGGTGGGTGGCCGGAGTCGACGATCAGGTGCTTCACCTGCAGTCGGCCGGACAGACGTTCGATCTGGCGCCCCAGGATATCGCGACCGTGCGCGTCAAACGCTCCGATCGCACACTGCTGTACAGCGCCATCGGGTATATCGTCACCGCCACCGTGGCCACCATCGTTGTGTACAACGACAGCGATCACGAGAAGAAGGATCTGGTCATCGTCTTTGGCGTGGCCGGTATTCCCGGCGGACTTCTGGGTGCGCTGGTGGGCGATCGCACCAGTGGGGACGTGGAGATCGTTCCGTAGTGTCCCTCTGCAATGGCCGCGCCTCCGAAGGTGAGGCATATGCTCAATACCCTGGCACAGCGATCAGCGGCCTTCGCCCTGCTGGCGCTCGTGTTCACCTCCGGCTGCACTGGCCACGTGGAGATTCCTCGCGAACAGTTCGAAGCGGCAACCCACGATGACTATCTCTCGCATCGCATCCGTACCAAACGCGGGGGCGAGTACGTCGTTCAGCGGTTCGCGTTCACAGACTCGACCCTCGTCATCTCCACGCTGTCTCCTGCGGACGCGCGTTATCGGGGGGCGCGCCTTCCCATCATTCTGCCGCGCAGCGATGTGGAATCCGTTGCGGGGGTGAAGTCGAACGGATGGGTTCCGATCGTCGTGGTGGGTTTTACGGCCACGATGATCGCGTTGCTGGTCGTCTGGGGAAATGGGGGGTTCAATTGACGCGATGGACCTTGAAGTCGAGATTGTTCCGTAGCATCCGGCGTGCGATGGCCGCGCTTGTCACGGGTGTGTTCCTCAGCGGTTGTGCCAACACAGTCAACGTTCCGCTGAATCAGGTGACAGAACCGCAGGAGTATCACCGGCCGCATCGCATCTATATGCAGGATGGAACCCGGTACTCGGTGATGACCTTTGCCGTGTCGGACTCCACGGTCACCATCAAGAAGCTCAACAAGAACGATCCGCACTACGGAGCCACGATGCCGATGGTGCTCGCGCGCAGTGACGTGAAGACCGTCGAACGCATCGAACCCGGGTTTGGGACCTGGATGGCGTTTGCTGTAGGTGGACTCCTCGTCATCGCACTCGTGGCGGGCCCCAACATAAACTGGGGCGATTGAAGCGGGTGGTGGGCAGCGTACGACGCCGTCGCGGGAGAAATCGCCCCCATTTGCTTTCCCCCCCAAAACCCCCTACAATGCGGACATGACGCGGGCCGCGGCGCGGCCGCCACGCCCAATCCGTTCCAGCCCAGGAGGCCCAGGTCCCCATGAAACCATCATTCAAGCTGCTCGGCTTCGACCACGTCACCTTCGCGGTCGGCAACGCCAAGCAGGCCGCTCATTACTACCAGTCGGTGTTCGGCTTCGACCTTGCGGGCTATCGTGGCCTGGAGCAGGGCGACCGCACCGCCGCCAGCTACGTTCTCAAGCAGAACCACATTACCTTCGTGCTCAATACGCCCTATCGCGGTGATTCGGCGCTCAATGAATCGCTGGTCAAGCACGGTGACGGTGTCACCGATATCGCGTTCGCCGTCGACGACGCCGGCAAGGCCTGGGAGCACACCACCAAGAACGGCGCAAAGTCGGCGTTCGAGCCGCGTACCATGGAGGACGAGCACGGCAAGGTGACCGTCTCCGGGATCCATACCTACGGCGACGTGACTCACACCTTCGTGCAGCGTGACGCCTACAACGGCGTGTTCCTGCCCGGATACGCGCCCGCCAAGTCGCGCATTCCAGTGCAGTCCACGGGACTGCTCTTCATCGACCACATTGTCGGCAACCAGCCCGACAACGAGATGGAGAGTGTGGTTCGCTTCTACGAGAACATCTTCGGGTTCCAGCGTCTGTGGACGGTGGACGACAAGGACATTTCGACCGAGCACACCGCGCTGCGCTCGGTGGTGGTCTCGGACGAAGCCGAGAACATCAAAATGCCGATCAACGAACCGGCGCAGGGTCTCAAGAAGTCGCAGATTCAGGAGTACGTCGATTTCAACTCCGGACCGGGCGTGCAGCACATCGCCATGTCGACCAACGACATCGTCACCACCATCCGCAAGCTGGTGGAGAACGGCGCCGAATTCCTGTACGTGCCCAAGACCTACTATGAGGATCTTTCCAAGCGCGTGGGCTCGATCGACGAGGACATGAAGATTCTGGAGAAGATGGGCATCCTGGTGGACCGCGACGACCGCGGCTATCTGCTGCAGCTCTTCACGAAGCCGGTGCAGGACCGTCCCACGCTGTTCTTCGAGCTGATCCAGCGCAAGAACGCGCGCTCGTTCGGGAAGGGCAACTTCAAGGCGCTCTTCGAGTCCATCGAGCGCGAGCAGGCCCGTCGCGGCACGTTGTAGGAGACGAACTCATGACGACGTACATCCAGCGAGGCAAGATTCCGCGGCGGCGACACGTCGTGTACCGGAACGAGAAGGGTGAGCACCAGTACGAGGAGCACATCAGCCGCCTCGGGTTCTCCGACATCTATTCCAACGCGTATCACATCCATATGCCGACGCGCGTGGCCAGGGTGGGCGAGTTCCGGCCCATCCATCTGGAGGCGATCGAAGGCGACCATCGTCATCGTCATCTCAAGACGTTCGGACTGAAACCGCACGGCGACTGGGTCAGCGGTCGCACGGCGATGCTCTTCAACGGCGACCTCATCATGGGCACCATCAGCCCGGTAAAGGGGCCCGGCAAGGCCTTCTACAAGAATGCCACCGCCGACGAAGTGTTGTTCGTCCATCGCGGCAAGGGCCTGCTGGAGAGCATGTTCGGGAACCTGGAGTTCGGTCCGGGGGACTATATCATCGTGCCCCGCGGCGTCATCTACACCATGCGCTTCGACAGCGACGAGAACCGTGTGTTCTTCGTGGAATCGTCGGGTCCGGTGGACACACCGCACCACTACCGCAACCAGTACGGGCAGTTGCTGGAGCACGCGCCCTACTGCGAGCGCGACATCCGCCTGCCGGAGTTCCAGCCGCCGGTCGACAAGGTGGGCGAGTTCCCGCTGCACATCCGCCTGCACCACGGCGTGCAGGAATATGTGTGGGGCCACCATCCTTTCGACCTGGTCGGTTACGACGGGTACTACTACCCGTGGATCTTCAACATCCGCGACTACATGCCCAAAGTGGGCCAGGTGCATCTGCCGCCGCCGACGCACCTCACCTTCACGGGACCCGGCTACGTGATCTGCTCGTTCTGTCCGCGCCCGTACGACTTCGACCCCAACGCGGTGCCGATTCCGTACGCGCACTCCAACATCGACAGCGATGAAGTGCTGTACTACGTGGACGGAAACTTCATGAGCCGCAAGGGCATCGAGGAAGGCTCCATCACGCTGCATCCGTACGGCATTCCGCACGGACCGCAGCCGGGACTGCTGGAAAAGTCGCTTTCCGCGAAGGAAACCGGCGAACTGGCGGTGATGGTGGACACGTTCCGCCCGCTCAAGGTGGCGAAGGTGACCGAGAAGATCGACGACCCGGGCTACCCGTACAGCTGGCAGTACTAGCGCGCATGATCGTCGATCCCGCGACCACGCCCCGCTCCGAGTTCTACGCGCACATGATCCGGGCCATTGCTCCGCGCCCGATTGCATGGGTGTCGACGATGTCGCGCGAGGGCAAACACAACCTTGCGCCGTTTTCATTCTTCAACGGGGTCTCGTCCAAGCCACCCGCGCTGCTCTTCGTGTGCAGCCGCGAACAGGGCGGCCGCAAGAAGGACACGCTGCTCAACATCGAGGAGACCGGGCAATTCGTCGTGAATACGGTGCCGGAACACCTGGCCGAGGTGATGAACATTACCGCCACCGAATACCCGAACGGCGTCAGCGAGTTCGAGAAGGCGGGCCTGACTCCGGTGCCGGCCGACCGGGTGGGGCCGCCGCGGCTGAAGGAATCCCCGATCAGTTTCGAATGCGAACGCCTGGAGCTGGTTCACATCGGCGCCGAGGAGCTGGGCGCCGCCACCATCATTGTGGGACGAGTCGTGCTCGCGCACATCGACGATTCCATGCTGACGGGCGGCAAAGTGGACTACGAAAAGTACCACCCCATCGGCCGCATGGGCGGCATGGAGTACACGCGCACGCGGGACCGCTTTACCATGGCGCGAAAGAAGTACACGCCGGAGTCATGAACACGCTGCGGTATGCCTGCGTCGTTGCGAGTGCGGCGCTGGGTCTCCTGGCCGCCTGCGACGACGCGCACGTCAACGCTCCTCCTCCCGTTTCCCACTGTCCTGAACTGATCGACTATCTCCACATTCACGCCGTCGCGCGGCCGCCCGGGATGGCGGTCGACGGTGCGCTCTCCGGCGCGTTTCTCTGCACCGCCAACGGTTCCGGCGGCGTGTTCGGCCTCGATATCTCGGATCCCGCCGATGTGCATGTGACGTCGGCGCTGGACACGCTGCACGATGCGCGCGCCATCGACACCATCCACAACTGGCTGCTGGTCGCCGACGGCGTGGGCGGTCTGGTCATCGTCGACGCCAGCAACCACGCAAGTCTGCAGGCGGTGAACACGCTGCGCCTGCCGGGCGCGGTGGTGGACGTTCGCGTGGAGGGAACGCGCGCCTATCTGGCCAACGACGCGCTCGGTCTGGTCATCGTCGATGTATCCGATCCGCCGCATGCCACCGTACTCGGTCTGGAAAACACGCCGGGAAACGCGGTGAGCGTGGCGGCCGCGTATCCACTTGCCTTCCTGCTGGAACAGCCCGCCGAGTTGCGCGTGATCAACGCTGTCGATCCCTCCGCGCCGTTCATCATTCAGCGCGTATCACTGCCGGGGTTCGCCGAAGGTGTGGACGCCGGTGACGGCTTCGTGGCCGTGGCGGTGGGACAGACGGGGGTGCAGCTGGTCGACGTTTCGCATCCCTCGCAGCCGGTGCTGGCGGGCCTCGTCGACACGCCGGTGGATGCCAGGAGTGTGGCGGTGGTGGGGAACTCCGTGTTCGTTGCGGATACTTTCGGCGGCGCACTCATGCTCGATGCTCGCGACATCGCGCACCCCGAGGTGTCGGGTTACCTCGGAGCCGTGTCGGATACGCGCCGGGTGCGGGTGTCCCACGGCAACGTCGTCATGGCCGACGGCAGTGCGGGTGCACGCGTGTACAGCGCGACGCCGCCCACGCCGGCGCCCGTCGATTCGCTGGCCGCCGACGGCGACATTGTCTCGCTCTCGCCGCTCGGCAATCTGGTGGTCGTCGCGGATCACACGTTCGGACTGCACGTGATCGATCCCGCCCGGCGCACCATCGTGGGAACATTTCCCATGGTAGTCCCGCCACGCGATGTGTTTGTGGCCGACTCGGTGGCGTACGTCGCGCCCGAGGGCGGCCAGATTGCGATCGTC
>OBLQ010001023.1_pt1 | contig 10570 bp, 5 predicted proteins | sample 1519881 | NCBI WGS metagenome assembly OBLQ01 (sample SAMN01911456, study PRJEB22533) | soil metagenome | biome: Soil | place: Malaysia | collected 2012-04-30 | depth DG_metagenome m | reverse complement strand
CGGCAACCGGACGCGTGATATCCCCAGTTCCGGCAACGGGGGGAGCGCGGGTTTCAACACGCTAAACATCAACAAGGTTCCGCTAGGGGCGATGCTGTCGTCAAACAACGGCGGCTTGGACCCGAACAACCTTCCCTGTGTTGGAAGTCTCTGTGGCGGCGACCAGTTCCGCCCCCTGCTGGGCTACCAGGATTTGCGTGTTGCAACCAACAACGGATATTCGAACTACAACGCGCTGCAGGTGACGTGGCTGCGTACGAAGGGCCGGTACAGTATCAACATGAACTACACCTTCGGGAAGGCCATGGGGATCATCGGCGACGACCAGATTAGCGACGAGTTCAACCTGGCAAACAACTATGGTGTGTTGCCGAGCAACCGCACCCACATCTTCAACGCCGCTTACCACATCCAGTTGCCCAGCCCCGCCACGAACAGGGTCGCCGCCCAGTTTGTGAACGGCTGGCAACTTTCCGGCATCACGCAAATCCAGAGCGGCGCCAATATCTGGGGCTACAGCAACAACCAGGCGTTCAACATGAATCTCAACAGCGCCAAGATTCCAGGCACCACCTTCAACATCAGCAACCTGTCGCTCCTGGGTACGACAAATATCCGGATCAAGCCGCTCATCACCTGCGACCCAAGAGAGGGCCTGGCGGAGAACCAGTATGTCAACCCGAACTGTTTCGCCGCGCCGACGGAGGTTGGCCAGAACGGCCCGATGGTTATCCCGCCCATTTACGGACCAACGTTCTTCAACTGGGATATGGGAATCTTCAAGAGCTTCCGGATCAGCGAGTCGAAGGCGTTTGAGTTCCGTATCATGGGATACAACTGGCTGAATCACCCGCTGTGGTCGTTCTACCAAGCCGACGGAACGAACCTGACCTTGTCGATCGATCCGACGACTTACACTACGACGAAGCCCGATGGCACGCAGCAGAACCCATTGTTCGGCAGAGCCACCGATAGGCAAGGTCATCGAATCATCCAAATGCAGTTCAAGTTCATTTTCTGATCGCATTTGGAAACATGCGGGGAAAGACGAAGGGCCACCTCGCGAAGGGGTGGCCCTTTTCCCTTTTGGAGCAGAACTTGACTTTACTCCAGCACTTACGATTGTGCACAATATACACTGTAGCGCGGGCATCCCGCCCGGACGCTCCCGCCTCGCAGATGTGGGAGCTAGACGGGCCCGTGATGGCGGGCAAGATGCCGACCCCACTTCTATGTACACCGTCGCCGTTGGAATCGCGGCTCTTCTGACCATCACAGGATCGGCATGCGCCCAATCAGCCGGCCAACCTGGGCGCCCGCCTCGGTTCGAGGACCTCGCCCATCAGGCGGAGGCTGCCCGCGACTCTGGACGGTTGGACGAAGCCTTGATTCTCTATAGGCGCGCGCTGGAGCTGAACCCCGACTGGGAAGAGGGGTGGGGAAAGGCGGGTTCTATCGCCTACGAATTGGGGAAGCACGCAGAGTGCGCTTCTGACTTTCGTCGCCTCACCGTGCTAAACCCCGACTTCGTTCCGGCTTGGACGCTGGAGGGTCTGTGCGAATACCAACTGCGGGATTACGAGGCCGCCCTGAAGAGCCTGACGCAAGTCGAGCGCCTGGGGCCCCAGGAGAACCTTGAACTCTCGCGCGCCGCCAGGCTCCATTTGGCCCTCGTCCTCGCCAAGCTGGGTCATTCTGAGAAGGCGATCGGGTGGTTGTACAAACTAGCCGTGTTCGGACGGAATAAAACACCCGAGATGGTTGTGGCTGCGGGCATCGCTGGGCTGCGAAAACGCTGGGTCCCCCCCGAGGTTCCGGAATCTGACCGGGTCAAGGTTCTCAAACTCGGAGAGGCGATGGCAACATTCATGGTCGGCGACACTAAGGAGGCTTTCAATCAGTTCGAAGCTCTCCTGCGAGACTACCCCATGGAGCCGGACTTTCACTACCGTTACGGCGCGTTCCTGGTGGCAGAGGGGGATGCCGACCGCGGCATCGCGGAAATCAAGAAGGCGCTCGGTCTGGAACCAGACCACGTCCCCGCCCTCGTAGCCTTGGCCAGAATCTATCGGGCGCGTGGCGAGTGGCAAGTCGCCCTCCCCTATGCCGAGAGAGCAACAAAGTTGAGCCCTGAAGATGTCACCGCTCGCGTGACTCTCGGCCAAGTCCTGCTGGCAAGTGGGGATGCAGCCGGAGCAGTCCGGGAACTTGAATTGGGCGTAAAACTCGCCCCAGAGAGCTCTGAGGTTCACTATACTCTAGGCACCGCCTATGGCAAGATGGGGCGCGGAGCGGATGCGGCGCGAGAGCGAGAGGAATCCAAACGGCTGTGGGAGTCAATGAACTCCAGTGGGCCGTGAGCTTCAAGGGGGCGGGCCTCGCCCCCCAGCAATCGGCCGGATAACTGCAGCTCAAGGTTTGTGGAGGGATCGGCGCGGCAGCAGCCTTTCGCTCTCGAGCAGGAGCACGGGAACACACAGGCTGGTCGGTCAGCTTGCGATTGATTCAGTACGGCCAATAAGCACACCATGCGTGTTGGAATTGCGGCGATACTAGCCCTTGCTTCGGCTGCAAACATTGGGTCAGCCGGCTCTCTCCCACCCGCACAACTCTTCGAGAGCCTTTCCCATCGGGCCGAGGAGGCCCGCGACGCGAAACGGTTGAATGAAGCTTTAACCCTGTACAGAAGGGCCCTGAAGCTTAAGCCACTCTGGGAGGACGGGTGGTGGAATGCGGGCAATATAGCCTACGAGCTGAGTCGATATGCGGAGTGCGCTTCTGACTTCAGCCACTTGGCCGGGTTGAAGCCGGACCTAGCGCCGGCCTGGACGTTGAAGGGATTGTGCGAGTACCGGCTTCGGGATTACGACGCCGCCCTAAAGAGCCTGACGAGGGTCCAGAGCCTGAGGTTTCCCGGGGACGAGAAACTTTCATGCGCCGCCAGACTTCATCTGGCCATCGTTCTAACCAAGCTAGGCTATTTCGAGAAGGCGATTGTGGTGCTATTCGACTTAGCAGCGATCGAGCAGAAGACACCTGAGATTGTTGTGGCAGCCGGGATCGCCGGGCTACGAAAACGCTGGATACCGCCTGAAGTCCCGGAATCTGACCAGGATAAGGTTCTCAAGCTCGGTGACGCGATGGCTACAGTGATGTGCCGAGATTACAGCATCGCTATGGGGAAGTTTGAAACCGCCCTGCGAGACTACCCCAACGAGCCTGACTTCCATTACCGTTTTGGGGCATTCTTGATGGTAAGCCATCCGGACCGCGGCATCCTGGAAATCAAGAAAACCCTCGATCTGGAAGCGAATCACCTCCCCGCCCTCCTAGCCCTCGCCAAGATCTATCTTAAGCGCGGCGAGCCGCAAAGGGCCCTGTCGTATGCAGAGGAGGCGGTGAAATTGAGTCCTGGAGATTTCAGCGGCCACGTCGCCCTCGGCCAAGTCCTGCTGGCAACTGGGGATGCAGCCGGAGCAGTCCGGGAACTTGAATTGGCGACGAAACTCGCCCCGCAGAACTCCGAGGTTCACTACAATCTAGGCACCGCCTATGGCAAGATGGGGCGCAGAGCAGATGCGGTGCGAGAGCGAGAGGAATCCAAACGGTTGCGAGAGTTGACAGACCTGAGTCCGCCGTAGACTCGGCGAGGAGAGCGCGATTCGGATGGCTCGAAGGGGAGAGCGTCTCTCCATAGCGTGCAGGCGCCGTGACGCACATCAGGCGGTGCCCTGGATGTTGGCGGCAGGCCGGACTACTTGCGCTAATTGAAGACGTAGCCAAAACGAATATTGGTGGGGCTGGATCATGAAGGTAGCTCATCGCGGAAGGTTTCGTCAGTCTCGTATGGGGGTGAAGCGGTTATCACCATATATTGCAGCAATCTTGATTCTTGGCGCAGCGTGCGTCCACGGGTGGGCCAAGAACCGCCAGGAGGCCGGCGCGACGCCCGGAACTACTGTTGCCATCACGATTGACTACCCCGCCCCTGGGACGATTTTCCCGCCTGAGATAACGCCACCGGTGTTTCTTTGGAGGGACGCAAGCCAGACCGCGAGGTTTTGGATCATCGAGGTGCGTTTTGGCGATCGTTCGCGCCGCATCCGAGCACAATCCCACGGCGAGAAACGGCCGATCGGCGAGATCGACGAGCGTTGCGCGGAGGCCGGAGCCGTTCCCCCGCAACTTACCCCAAACGAAGAGACCGGACATTCCTGGACGCCCGACGCCGAAACCTGGGCGACCATCAAGAAACTCTCTGTCAAGCGGCCTGCGACGGTGATCATCACCGGGTTCCAGGATGAGGCCGCGACTCAGCCGGTATCGCGCGGGGAGGTTAGCATGTGGACCTCGGCCGACCCGGTGGGTGCTCCCATCTTCTTCCGGGACGTTCCACTGATATCGGTTCCAGTCGGCCAGAAGGGCGTCATCATGCCTGTACCGGCTGGGGCGATGCCCTTGATTGCCTGGCGTTTGCGTTACCTGTCCGAGCCGAAGAGCAGGCTCATGATGGATGGTTTGCCGACCTGCGCCAACTGCCATTCGTTCTCCCGCGCCGGCACGACTCTCGGCCTGGACGTGGACGGACCGGGCAACGACAAGGGTCTGTACGGCATCGTGCCGGTGAAGAAGGAGACATCCATCCGCAACGAGTACGTGATCCGCTGGAGCTCGTTCGCAGAAGAGAAAGCGAGCAAGCGGTTCGGATTCATGTCGCAGATCTCGCCTGACGGCCGATACGTCGTTACATCCATCGAGAACCCCGATTCGCACATTCGGGACTTCGATTCCCGGTTCTACAACGGGTTCTATAGGGACTATGGGTTCGGCCAGGTCTTCTACCCCACCCGCGGCATCCTGGCCTGGTACAGCAAAGCCACTGGGAAGTTGAAGCCTCTCCCAGGCGCCGACGATCCGCGCTACGTCCAAGCTGCGGCCTTCTGGAGTCCCGATGGCAAATACCTCGTCTTCTCCCGTGCGGAGGCCAAGGACCCGTATTATGAGGGCCAGAAGGTGGCTCAATACGCGAACGATCCCAACGAAACCCAGATTCAGTACGATCTCTACCGAATCCCGTTTAACAACGGCAATGGCGGCACGCCCGAACCGATTGAGGGCGCGTCGCAAAACGGCATGAGCAACAACTTCCCGAAAGTCTCGCCAGATGGACGCTGGATCGTCTTCGTTCAGAATCGTAACGGCCTGCTGATGAGACCCGATAGCCAGCTCTACATCGTCCCGTTTGAAGGCGGTACGGCCCGGCGGCTGAACTGCAACACGCCGCGCATGAACTCCTGGCACAGCTTCTCTCCGAATGGCCGCTGGTTGGTCTTTTCCTCTAAAGGACGCTCGTTGTACACCCAGCTGTACCTGACGCATCTTGACGCCAATGGTCAGGACAGCCCAGCTATCCTGATCGAGAACGCGACGGCCGCCAACCGCGGCGTGAACATTCCGGAGTTTGTGAACATCCCCGTGGATGGGATAACGAAGATGGATGCCCCGGCCACGGATCTCTACAGGATCTTCGACCTGGCGGGTGAGTTGGCTCGCAAAGGCGAATACGCGTCGGCCCTGGTCGAGTGGCGCAAGGCGGTGGAGATTGATCCTGAAGACGGTAAGGTGCGTTACCACTTGGCGTTTGCATTGGACCAGCAAGGCCAGCTCGATGAGGCGATAGCGCAGTACCAGAAGGCCATCGAAATTGACCCCAACAACGGTGCTGCCTATTCCGGCCTCGCCCTCGATCTTACGCGCACACACAAGCTTGAGGACGGCATTGAGCTTTATAAGAAGTCCCTCGAGATCGACCCGAAAAACGCCGTCGCCGAGGGCAACCTGGCAGCGGCGCTGATCGAGGTCGGCCGCACCGACGAGGCCCTCAGCCACATCAACAAGGCCCTCGAATTGGACCCGGACTTTGCCGATGCGCACAACTTGCTTGGCCTCGTCCTCGCCAGGGCTGGCCGGCTCGAAAGCGGCGTGGCACACCTGGAGAAGGCTGTCACGCTCAGTCCCGATTCGCTCGAGTTCCGGTTCAACCTCGGCCGCGTGCTGGCTGCGCAGCACAGCTTCGCTCAGGCAATCCCGCAGTTCGAAAAGGCGGTGGAACTGTCCGGTGGCCATGAGCTACACAGCCTGGACATGCTGGCAGCTATGTATTCCGAGGTGGGACGATTCTCGGATGCTGCCCGAGTCGCGCGACGAGCGCTGGACCTCGCTACACAGGAAGACGAGAACTCGGTCGCCCAGAGGCTGAGAGCCAGAATTGCCTACTACGAATCTCAAGCGGCCAAGCCATAGCATCTCATGGCTGCCCTACGCCAGGCACCGGTCGCCACGGGAGAGCCACCACGCTTCATACCGAGCCCCGCCGAGCCGTCATGAAGTCCTTTGCGGTTCTTCGCGGACCTACTCTCGGCTATAATATTTGTTGAGCCACGCCTATGCTAAGTCGATTTGCACCACCTGCATCAGCCTCTTTGATCCGGCGAGTGTTGTACGCGTCCCTGGTGTTTTACTCGATGGGAGGAATACTCGGCGCACAGACTAGGCGGACTCCCGAAGCCATACTGGAGGAAGCGGGGGCACTTCACCGGGCAGGCAAACTCGAGCAAGCCATCGAGGATTATCGCATGTTCCTGAAGGAGCACCCCGATGTTGCCCCGGTCAGATCGAACCTCGGGGCGGCTCTCGTAGGCGCTGGTCGCTATGAGGAGGCAATTGTCGAGTATAAACGCGCACTCCAGTTACAGCCCCTTCCCCAAATCAGACTGAACCTCGCACTCGCCTACTACAAAGCCGTGCAGCTCACGGAAGCCGCCGCCGAGCTCTTGCCTCTTCGTGCTGCCGACCCCGGAAACCTGAAGATCGCTCTCTTGCTGGGGGATTGCTACTTCCGCCTGGGGGAGTTCAAGAATGCCGTGGAGATCTTGGAGCCTCTCCAGGCCGCGCACCCGGAGGAGCAAGGGTTGATCTATCTGTTGGGGATGGCTCTAATCCGCGACGGACAGGTGCACAAGGGGGAAATCCTGGTGGACAAGATCCTCCGCCATGGCGATTCGGCCGAAGCGCACTTGATGCTCGGCGCTGCACGCATGGCAATCTATGATGCATCGGGTGCATTCGACGAACTTTCGGTTGCCGTCAAGCTCAATCCGAAGCTGCCCATGGCTCATTACCTTTACGGAACTGCCCTCCTGACCCTTGGCCAGCGGGACAAAGCCATGCAGTCCTTTCGCGAGGAACTGGCGATCGATCCCAACGAGTTTGGTTCCAATCTCTATCTCGGTGTCTTGCTGAATCAGTCCGAGAATTACAGGGAAGCGATGCCTTATCTGATTCGCGCCCTCCAAGTGCGGCCGGGCGAGCCGGCGGCCCGCTATCAAATCGTGCTCAGCGAGATTGGAATAGGCAATCTCGAGCCAGCCAGGAAGTCGCTCGAAGCCTTGGTGAAAGACAATCCCAATTTTCTGGATGCGCACGTCTCGTTGGCGAGGCTGTATTACAGGCTACGCATGAAGGAGGACGGTGATCGCCAACGAGCCATCGTCAACAAGTTGAATGCCGAAGTCCAGGCTCAGAAGCGCGCCCGGGCGGAGGAAGTCACAGCTGAAGGGACGACGACTCCGCCGTGACTCACGCTGCAAAACATCTCCGGTTGAGGAACCACCTATGATGAGGAAGGGGCGAAGACACATGAGTGCGGCCTGCGCCCGGCGCGAGTATCTATGGGCGCTGAGCCTCGCCGGGCTCGCTGGTTACGGTCTCTCCGCGCTTATCCTTTCTGCTGCAGGTTCATCGATTAGCCAGGCACCCAGTAGTCAGCCCGCATTTGAGGAGATGCCGAATTCCGTCACCGGAATCTCCTTCGTACATGATAACGCACGTTCACCGCAATATTACCTTCCAGAGACCCTGGGCGGGGGCGGCGGTTTCATCGATTATGACAACGACGGCTGGATGGACATTTACCTGGTGAACAGCGGCAAGTGCGACTTCTATGACCCTAAGCCTCCTCTTCGCAACGCACTGTATCACAACAACCGAGACGGCACGTTCACGGACGTAACCGAGAAGGCCGGCGTGCTGGGAGGCGGCTTCGGAATGGGTATCGCGGTGGGCGATTACGACGGGGACGGCTGGCCTGACCTCTGTTTGACCCAGTACGGGCGTTGCATTCTCTACCACAACAACGGCGACGGGACTTTCTCGGACGTTTCCGACAAGGCGGGTGTCAAGGCTTTCGGGTTTGCGGCGAGCGCCCTTTGGTTCGATTATGACAACGACGGGCGTCTGGACCTGTTCATTTGCCGGTCCGTGGATTTCAACAAGGAGAATAACAAATTCTGCGGATTTGGGGGAACGACCGAGCGCTACTATTGCATCCCGAACGTATATAACCCGATGCCAAGCTGGCTTTTCCACAATAACGGAGACGGGACATTCACAGACGTCAGCAAGGCATCGGGCATTGAGAGTGCTAACGGCATCGCCTGGGGAGCCGTGGCTACCGATATCAACAACGACGGGTTAATGGACCTGTTCATAGCCAATGATATGGTCGCGACCTTTCTTTTTGCCAATCGCGGCGGTGGGAAATTCGAGGAGATCGCACTTCAAGCGGGTGTAGGTTACAGTGCCGATGGGCGGGTGCGATCCGGGATGGGTGCGGACTCCGCCGACTACGACCAGGATGGTTGGATGGATCTTTTCCTGACGGATGTCGAAGAGGAGATGTTTTCCCTCTATCACAACAATCGTGATGAAACGTTCGACGACCAGTCTGTTTCAAACGGAATCGGGATGATGGTGCGCACAATGAGCGGCTGGGGCGTGAAGTTTCTCGACTACGACAACGACGGGAATACGGACATCTTCATCGTCTCCGGCCACCCCGACAACAAGGTGGACCAGTTGCACAGTGAGATTCAATATGAGGAAAATCCCCTGCTGTGGCGTAACCTGGGACGCAGCTTCCATCAGACATTTGAGAATGTGAGCGAGCAGAGCGGGCCCATTTTCCAGCGGGTCTTTGCGGCGCGTGGCCTGGCAATCGGGGATTTCAACAACGATGGCGGCGTGGATGTGCTGATGATTGTCAACGGGGGCCCTCCCGTCTTGCTCCGGAACAATGTTGGCAAGGTTAGCCATTGGCTAGGGATCCAGCTCAAAGGCATAGTGGCCAATCCCGATGCGGTCGGAGCAAAAGTAACCTGGCGGGCTGGCGATCTGAAGCGGTACGTCTACAAGGTAGCTGGCGGAGGCTATCTCTCCAGCCATGATCCAAGGCTGGTCTTGGGAATTGGCAACCGGACGAAGATCGATTCGCTTGAAATCAAGTGGCCGGCGCCCAGTACCCGGGTAGATCGCTTCACCGATCTCCCGATTGACCGCTATATCACAATCGTGGAAGGAAAAGGAATTACGAGCCCTTGAGGCTCGGTTCAACACGGCAGCTCAACCTCGCAACACGAAGCGCGCCACGAGGACGGACATCCGCAGCCGTCACGGGCTGATGTCCAGTACTTGACGCGCGAATCTGGATCGTGACCGTAACAATCGATGAAGTATTTCTGGGTCAAGGCGATTCTCTCCCTCTCGGTCCTCATTCCCGCAGTCGCCTACCCGCAGGCTCCCGAAGATCCCATGTCAATCGCCCGGCGGGCCTGGCAACTGCAACAGGCGGGTGTTGACACCGCCGCGATAGAGGCCTACCGGGCTTTTCTGACGCTCCGCCCCAACGAAGCGGGAGCTCATTCGAACCTGGGAGCGCTCCTGGTCAAGTTAGGCCAATATGACGACGCGATCAAGGAATACCAGGCGGCGGAGCGCCTGCTTCCCGCCGATCCGCGAATTGGCATGAACCTGGCCCTTGCGTATCGGAAGAGCGGACAGTTGACGGAGGCTTTAGAGAAACTCCAGGCGCTGCACACGGCGGCTCCGGAGGAGAGACAAATCACCCTTCTGCTGGCAGACTGCAGCCTGCAGTTGGGCGAGAATAGTCGCGTCATCGAGCTTCTGGAGCCGCTGGAGCGTGGAAATCCCGGCGACCTTGCGACGGCCTATATGCTCGGGACAGCCTTGATCCGCGAGCACCGAATTGCGGAAGCCCAAGTCCTGCTCAATCGAATCCTGAGCAGCGGCGACAGCGCCGAGGCACGCTTCCTGGTGGGCACGCAACTCTTCGAGGCGGGGGACTATCCGGGTGCGGTAGAGGAGCTTGCCAGCGCCGTCCGCGTCAATCCAAAGTTGCCCCAGCTTCAGTCGTATTACGGCCTGGCTCTTTTGAACACGGGAGATCCTGCAGGCGCCGCTGCCGCTTTCCGCAGCGAGCTTGCCGAGAATCCCCACGATTTCGCTTCCAACCTAGCGCTGGGGCAAATCCTGATCGTTTCCAGCCAATATGGTGAAGCTCTGCCGCTGATCGAACGCGCCTTGCAACTGCGTCCTCAGTCAACTGAGGCCATGCTCGCTCTGGGTGAATGCCTCAGCGCCGCCGGGAGGCTGCCGGAAGCCCGAGAGCGTCTGGAAGCCGTCACGCGGGCTGTCCCGGACTCTTTCGAGGCTC
>OBLQ010001022.1_pt1 | contig 10573 bp, 13 predicted proteins | sample 1519881 | NCBI WGS metagenome assembly OBLQ01 (sample SAMN01911456, study PRJEB22533) | soil metagenome | biome: Soil | place: Malaysia | collected 2012-04-30 | depth DG_metagenome m | reverse complement strand
AGGGCCAGGCGGGCGGGACGCCCCCGAGCTTTGAGGACTGGCTGCAGGGCCAGGCGACGAACGACGTCACGAAGGACTGCCGCTTCTGCCTCACCAAGCCGACCGGGCAACTGCTCGCGGTGTGCTCCCTCTGGCACGAGGACGGTCGCGCCCTCGTCGCGACGATCGATAACCGGCGCTCACCCCGGGACGTGATCGAAGAGCGGGTGGACCAGACCGTCATCCTGGAAGACGTCACGCTGGAGCAGGTGACGGGGCCTGTGTCATGCGTGCAAGGGCCGAATGCGCCTGGAGAGGGCTTCCTGTCCGATCGCACAGGCTCGGGCGGGTGCGAGTATGTCGGGGAGAATGATTTGCCGCTCCTCAGCGAGGAAGCGTTCGGGCTTGCGACTCTCGAATCCGGCATCCCTCTGCTCGGCATTGACACCGACGAGAAGACGCTGCCGCCAGAACTCGGTGCGGTGTTCGATGACACTCACGACTGCTACACCAAGGGCTGCTACACCGGCCAGGAGGTGCTCATGCGCATCCACTCGCGCGGTCACACGAACAAGACTTGGATTGGGCTGAAGTCAGGCTCGCCGATGGAGGCGGGGTCGAGCGTAAGGTTCGAGGGCAGGGAAGTAGGCGTCGTCCACCGGGCTGCGAAAAGTCCGCTCTTCGGCGAGATAGCAAGTGCGACCCTGCGCAACGACGCTGCTCAGGAGGGTACTGCCGTGGAGGTCGAAGGCAAGCCAGCGACGGTCGTGGAACTTCCGTTCCTGCGCTAGCCTTCCTTCTTCTTGGCGGCCATCGCGGCCATGTGGCCACCGCCGAGGCACGCGATTAGAGCGACGGAAAGCAGCACGATCACCAGGTGCGGATAGAAGACGCCCTTCGGACCGAGGTACTTGGGCAGGAACATGCCGATGCCACCGAGCGCAACCACGATCGCGACGATGTAGCCTGCTCGCGGGATCGGCATCTTCAGCGCCATAAAGAACCCGACGAGCACGATCAGCCCCATGCCACCGCCACCGATAAGCGACATCCACTCGTGCGCCACTACCGTGCCGTGGATCCCCATCCCTATCATCGCGAGTGCGTAGAGCAGCATCGACCACTTTGTCCAGGTCATGGAGGGAGCCTACCCACCGGATATACTGGGCCCATGTCCGACGCATGGCACGACGACCGCGCAAAGGAAGAGTGCGGTGTAGTCGGACTGTACACGCCTGACGGCGAAGCCGCCAGGCTCGCGTTCTTCTCCCTATTCGCGCTCCAGCACCGAGGACAGGAGTCCGCCGGGATCGCGGTCTCAGACGGTAGCACCGTCAAGATGCACAAGGACATGGGCCTGGTCAGCCAGGTCTTCACCGAGGAGATCCTCCACTCCCTGCCGGGCCACCTTGCGATCGGCCACAACCGCTACAGCACGATGGGCTCGAGCGTGCTGCGCAACGCCCAGCCGATCTATTGCACGAGCACGGTCGGCGAGATCGCCGTCGCGCACAACGGCAACCTGATCAACGCCAAGGAACTCCGCAAGGAACTCGAAGCGCAAGGCGAGCACATGGACACGACGGCGGACAGCGAGATCATCGCGCGCCTACTGGTCATCCACATGAGCGAAGGCGTCGAGAACGCCGTTGCGCACGTCATGAAGCGCGCCAAGGGCGCGTACAGCGTGATCGTGCTGACCCCGAACCGGATCATCGGCTTCCGAGACCCTTATGGCGTCAGGCCGCTCGTCGCCGGCAAGTTGGCCGACGGCTACCTTCTGGCGAGCGAGTCGTGCGCGTTCGGCCCGGTCAACGCCGTGGTGGAGCACGAACTGGCACCCGGCGAGGCGGCCGTGATCGACGCCGACGGTATGCGCTTCTTCCAGGGACACCCGACCGTGAAGCCGTCGATGTGCATGTTCGAGTTCATCTACTTTGCGCGTCCCGACAGCCAGATGGAGGGAACGTCGCTCTACGCCGCGCGCGAGCGCATGGGCGAGGAACTCGCGAAGGAGCACCCGGTCGAGGCGGACATCGTCGTGCCAGTACCGGACAGCGGAATCCCGGCGGCGATCGGCTACAGCAGGGTCAGCGGCCTCGAGTTCACCGAGGGAATGATGAAGAGCCGGTACATCCACCGCACGTTCATCCAGCCCGACCAGCGCATGCGCGAGATGGGTGTGCGCATGAAACTGACGCCGCTCGTGGACAAGATCGAAGGGAAGCGCGTCGTGGTCGTCGACGATTCGATCGTGCGTGCCACCACGACCAAGCAGATCGTGAAACTGCTGTTCGAGTCCGGGGCTAAGGAGGTCCACGTCCGCATCACTGCGCCGCCGATCAAGTTTCCGTGCTTCTACGGGATCGACATGGCGAGCCGGGGCGAACTCGCAGCGGCAAAGTGGTCGGTCGAAGAGATCAGGAAGCACCTGGGCGCGACGACACTCGGCTACCTCTCGATCGACGGCACTGTCCGGGCGGTCGGGACGGAGAAGGATCGGTTCTGCCTGGCCTGCTTCGACGGCAAGTACCCGATCCCAGTCCCGCCGAACCTCTCAAAACTGGCGTTCGAGGAGCCGCCGGAAGTCGGTGAGATGGGTCTGGTCACTCGGGGTCAACTCACGCTGATCGACGTCGACTAGTCGCCGCAATCGTAGCAGTCCTTGGTCTCTTTGTGCCTGTCGAGGACGCACTTAGAGTGAAGAAACACCTGCTCTGTGAGCGGGTTCCAAAGATGGTAGATCGCCGGGAGTTCCTCCATGGTCACGAACTGCCGTCCCATCGACTCGAAGTTCGGGTCGATCTCGCCCAGCCCTTCGATATGTGCGGCAAAGACGTCGACCCACCGCACCTCGCTCCGCTGTGTGACCCGGTAGCAGCCGATGTAGTGGATCTCGCGCAGGACTGCGCCGGCCTCCTCCTTTGCCTCCCTTATCGCGGCGTCCAGCGACGACTCGTCAGGCTCGACGCGCCCGCTCGGGATGCACCAGCCCCTGTCCTCGATGTTCACAACGAGGACCTTCTCGTCTTGCCAAGGAAAGACGAGTGCCGCAAATGCACGAAGCGGCGCTCGGAATGGCGCCGGCATGAATTCGAGCCTTTGCTTGCCGTATTGACCGCACGGAAAGCGCCGCATACCCAATTTTCTAGACGAACTCACTAATTGTCGGTATTCCCCGACGAACCAATCGCAGACTGGACGACGACGACCTTTCCTAAAACGTCCTTCAGATCAAACGGCCCGTAGTGCCGACTGTCCTCGGAGACGGGGAGGTTGTCGCCCAGCACATAAATCTTACCCTTGGGGACGTAGTAGTCGCCGTTGGTTAGCCTCCAGTTTTCCGGAACGTTCTGCAGATCGACCTTGTCGCCGCCGAGCGCGTACACGCGCTTGATGAGGACGTCGTTTTCGCGCTTGTTGTTGAGGACGACGATGTCGCCCTTCTTGATCGGTCCGATCAGCCAGTACGCCTTGCTGATGAGTAGGCGCCGCCCAGGTTCGAGGGTCGGTTCCATCGAGTTGCCACGCACCTCGATCGTCTGGAAGTTGTAAAAGAAGAACAGCGCGACGGCGAAGAGGAAGACCAGGAACGCGAAGAATCCTGAGACGATGTAGGTTCGGCGGCTGATCGGTTTTCGGCCCTGCTCGCTCAGCAGATGGCCTTCGGTGGGCTCGGTTCCTGTCAGTTCCTCCGTGATTTGATCAGGTTCGGTGTTTCCCATGCTTCGAGCGCGCCCGGACAAGTTATACTTGAGATTGTCGGCATATGCGGGCCTTTTTTGATCAGTACGGTGAAGTCGCAGCGATCGTCGGCGGTGTCCTGCTCATTGTGTTGGCGGTTTGGGTCGCCTACCTGTCGGTGAAGTTAAAAGCGGTCTCAAAGCGCTGGAACGACCTGATGAACGGCACCGACGGCGCGAACCTCGAGTCGTTGCTCAAAGAGCAGACGGAAGGTTATCGGCGCGTCGACAGCCGCCTCGCTTCAGGGGAGGCGCGGCTCGGTTCGCTTGAGACGAAGATGGAGTCCGCGAAGCGGTACGTCGGCGTCGTGCGCTACGACGCGTTCCAAGACGTCGGGGGTGGGCAGAGTTTCGCGATGGCGATTTACGACGAAGAGGGCGACGGCGCGGTCATTACCAGCCAAGTCGGGCGGACCGACTGCAGGGTCTTTGCCAAGGAGATCCACAAGGGCAAGGCGAACCGCGAACTGAGTGAAGAGGAGCAGCGCGCTATCGAGGCCGCCGTCGGCAGGCGGGAAGTGGCGCGGGCGGAACAATGACCGACGATGCCCTCTTGATCGAACTTAGCCAAAAAGGCGACAGGAACGCGTTCGATACACTGATCCGCAAGTACGAGGCGCGCGCCTACCAGTACGCGTACAGGCTCACCTCGAACCAGGACGAAGCCTCGGACATCGTCGCCGACGCCTTCGTCCGGGTCTATAGCGCGCTCAAGAACTTCCGTGGCCAGAGCGCCTTCGGCACGTGGCTGTACCGCATCTTGACCAACTGCTACCTCGACCTGCGCAAGAAGGAGCGCAACCGCAGGCACGAGAGCCTCGAGGCGACTATGAACATCGACGGCTCGGACGTCCAGCGCCAGTTCGCCGACGAGTCCGACGGGCCGGAGGAGATCATCGAGCGCACGGCGCGCGAGACGGCGGTCCAGGAAGCCCTCGGCAAAATGCCCGAGTACCAGCAGGCGATGCTCGTCATGTACCACGTGGAGAACCTCACGTACGAGGAGATCTCCGAAGCGCTCGACCTGCCCATCGGCACCGTCAAGAGCCGCCTGAACAGGGCCAGGCTTGCCCTGAGGGACCTCCTGACCAGCAACGTGGAACTTTTCACGCTGGGCTGAAGTCCAACCTGCAGAGACGCGAAATGAACCTAAACAGGGCTCGTGACTTCTATTCGGCGTACTACGAGGGCTCCCTCGACCAGGGGCTGCGGCAGGCCTTTGAGCACGCTCTCTCGAACGAATCCGAGGTGAGCGCGGAGTACGGCCAGTTCGTTCGCATCATGGACGAACTCAGGCGTCTTGACAGGCCCGTCGAGGTGCCTTCAGACCTCCACCTCAAGATCCGCGAGAGGGTCGACGCCCACATCAACTCCAAATCTAGGAAGACCAGCCCGTCCTGGCTGTTCGCGTGGAAGCCGTTCACGTACGGCGTGGTCGCCACGGCGGCGATCATCGGCGTTGTCGCATCGTTCTCGTCGAACCGCGGCTCCATCGGCACCGCCGGGCTCATCGACGTCCCCACATCGGACCCTGTGATCGAGTTCAACGACGGCACGACAGTCTTGAAGTTCCAGTCCGCCGGGCCGAACACGGTGTCGGTGACTCGAGTCGAGGACGGCTCGATCATCGCCACGGTCCAGGCGGGAGGCAAGCGCATCGCGAGCCCGCTCACGAACTCTTCGGAAGGGGCGGAACTGGTGCGCATAGGATTTTCCAGCAACTTCCGTCCGCTCTACCTGGCCGTGCCAGGGACCAAGGCGAAGGCGCAGCCCGAGGGGAAGGGCACTCTGGCCGACATGATGGTCGCGATGGCCGACCAGTACAGGGTTCCGATCGTCTGCGAATCCACGGACGTTCTGCAGCCGACCGAGTGGAACTTCGATCAGGCAGACGCGGTTCAGGCGTCGAGCGACGAACTCGGTTCTCTGGGAATGAAGGCGGCCGCGCACAACGGCGGCCTGGTCTGGATCAGTTCCAAGTAGTCGGCGCTGGTTGCAGGTCGTGAATGAGCGTCGAGAGCCTCGCCACGTAGTCCCGTTCGCTCGTTTGCGCTACCCTGCCTGACCCGAAGAGCGGCAAGAGGTCCCTGTCGGCAAGAGTGACCGCTTCCCACCGGTCGATCCTGACCTGGTCATCAGTCGCTGCGCTCGCGACGTACTTGGTGTCCCTCGCGGCCTCGATCAGGCTGTTCGGCTGCCCGAGCCTGTGCAGGTCCTTCTGGTAGGCGCCGGCATAGTGGTCCACGACGTAGGCGAACGACTTCTGTCCCAAGTCGAGCCTGTTGAGCCGTGCGAGGATGTCCTGTCTGCCTTCCTCACTCACGTGGGGGAGGATCTTCTCGATGCCGATCACGAACCTGGACTGCTTTGCCGCAGACTCTGTCATGATGCCGAACTCACTGTACTTGGCGATGTATCCGAGTTCGATGGCGTCCATATACGCTTCGGCCGCCCGATCGTACTCGCCTGCCTTGGCGAGTTCGTCCGCGTGCCTCTTGGCGCGGCCGAGGAGATAGGTCCGAGCGTCCATGACCTGCTTGTACACGCCTGAGTCGATCTCCATGGTAGTCGTCGCAGGGGGGATCTCCTGGAGGACCCCGGCGCGGTAGGCAGCGAGCCACGTCGCGATCGTCTTGAGCGTCTCGTCGTCTCCCGCGGGCCGCTCGTCGGCTTCGAGGTGCTCTGCCTTTGCCAAGGGGTAGATATACGCCTTGAGGTGCTGGTCCGTCTCCGGCGTGTACTCGACGAACTGCCAGGTGCTCGTGCTTGTGCGCGAGTTGATTGCGATGAGCCCTAGCAGCAGGATCGGGCCAGCAGCCATCACATAGTAGGCGGCCCTTTTGACCAGCATTAGGACAATTCTCGGCAGGTTCACCTTGCTTCTTTCCTCCCTAATCCTTCAATCCGCTCGGAGGGCCCGAGAATGCCCGGGGAGGGCCTTTCGGGCATATCTTCCGCACCCTTCGACGCCCTCCCATAAAATGGATTTGTGGGACGAGGAATACTTCTCGACAAACGGGCCGCTGCCGCGTGGGAGAACCACCTGGTGGCTGGAGCCCAATCCGGTGACAAGGTCGCCATGGAACTGGTGGCCGACCGTTACCGTTCGCAGATTAGAGGGCATGCCTTGCGCATGCTCCGCGACATAGAGGACGCCGAGGACGCGGTGCAAGACACCTTTGTCAAGGCGTTCCGAGCGATCAAGACGTTTGAGCAGGGCAGGCCACTGCTGCCATGGCTCATGCGGATCTGCTCCAACTGCTGCGTCGACATCATGCGCGGAAAGCGACAGAGGACGGAGTGCCTGGACAACCACGAGCACTCCATCTGCGACGACCGCGCGGACGTCGAGCAGGGGGTCGAGTCGAACCTGAACAGGGACTCGATCAAGGAGGCGGTTTCGCGACTTCCAGAGCGCTATAGACGCATCATCGAGATGCGGCACTACGGCCACATGGACGTCAACGAGATCGCATCGCAACTCAACGTGCCTGAGGGCACGATCAAGAGTTGGCTCTTTCGGGCCCGTGCGCTCCTGAGAAAGGATCTCCAGGTAGCGTTCGGCTAGCGATAGTGCACAGCGGGTGCCGGCCACGACTAAAGGAGGACGTGGCCTGCACCCGCGATACAAAAGGGGCGGCGGGTAACCTGGGTGCGATGCCCGTCACAGAGCAATCCGTGCTCGACGCCCTCCGATCGGTCGAAGACCCTGACCTACGCGCCGACATCGTCCGGCTCGGCTTCGTCAAGGACGTCCAGATCGACGGTCCGAACGTGAGTTTCAAGATCGAACTCACCACGCCGGCCTGCCCGGTCAAGGATCTGCTCCAGGACCAAGCCAGAGAGGCGGTCCTTGCTTTGGGCGGCGTGGAGAACGTCGAGGTCGAGATGACCGCGCGCGTCCGAGAGCGGCAGACGGAGAAGGAGGACCTAGCCCCAGGCGTGCGGCAGATCATCGCCGTCGCCAGCGGCAAGGGCGGAGTGGGCAAGAGCACCGTCAGCGTGAATCTGGCCGTGGCTCTCGCCCGTCAGGGCGCAAAGGTGGGCCTGCTCGACGCGGACGTCTACGGTCCCAGCGTCCCGCTCATGATGGGCGTGGCAGGTGAGCGCCCGCTCGCCCAAGACCAGAAGATCGTGCCGATCGAGCGGTTCGGCGTTCGGATGATGTCGATCGGGTTCCTCCTGGAGGAGGGGCAGGCCGTCCTGTGGCGCGGGCCGATGGTCCACTCCACGCTCCGCCAACTGCTTGGCGACGTGCTTTGGGGCGACCTCGACTACCTTCTCGTCGACCTGCCACCCGGCACCGGCGACGCCCCGATGTCGCTGGGCCAACTCGTTCCGCTTTCCGGCGTCGTAATCGTCACGACGCCCCACGGGGTCGCGGCCAACATTGCGGGCAAGGCGGCCAGCCTTTTCAAGCGGCTCGGCTCGCCGCTCCTTGGTGTCGTCGAGAACATGGGCGAGTTCGCCTGCCCCTCCTGCGGCACTGTGACGCGGGTCTTTGCGGGAACGACGGGTGAGGAACTCGCCAAGAGCCTGGAGGCGCCCTATTTGGGCACGGTTCCACTGGATCCGCTCGTCAGCGAGTGTACGGACTCTGGGGCGCCGTGCGTCGCGGCACACCCGGACAGCGTCCAAGCCAAGGCGTTCGTGGAGATCGCGCGCAGACTGGCGGCGCAGACGAGCATTCTGGCCGAGTCGACGACCGCCACGGTCTAGTGGACGACCGGCAGGGGGCGCAGGCTTGAGACGAGGTTCCGCATCAGCACGCTCGAGGGGAGCGGCGTCTCGGGCGGAAAGCGCTGGTGGCTGGCCGAGATGCGTCCTTCGATGTTCTTGATGCGTCGATCGGAGTCGGGGTGGGTGCTCAGCCATTCGTCGCTGCCCGACCCGCCGCCCTTCTCTTTCAGAAGCGTGAACACGTCGACCATCCCCTGCGGGTTGTAGCCAGCCTTGACCATGAGGTCGTAGCCAACTGTGTCGGCCTCGGTCTCGTGCTTGCGCGAATAGGGAAGCGTGAAGAGGAGGGTATCGGAGACGCTTGCGACGTCGAAGACGGTCCGGTTCGCCCTCAGAAGGATGAGCGCGAGGGAGATCCCCAACTGCCGCTTCTGGTTGTCGGCGTATGCGCTCGCCCAGTGCTCGTTGCGGACGTGGGTCAGTTCGTGGGCCAGGACCCCGACGAGTTCGTCCTCGGTGTTCAGATAGTTTAGGAGTCCGGTGTAGAAGAAGACGGGTCCGCCGGGGAGGGCAAAGGCGTTGATATCCTTGCTGTCGATGATGTCAAAGGTGTACTGGAAAGGCTTCTTCTTGCGCTCCTCTTCCGGGATGTCAGAAACCAGCATGTTTCCGAGTTTTCGAAGTTCTTTGACGCGAGGGTCGGAGTCGGGAAGGATCGTTTCTTGTTCGCGCAGGTCGTTGGCCGCCCTCTGCCCCAGTTTGATCTGGTCTTGGATGCTCGGCTTAAACATATCGGCCCGGGCTGTAACGGGCGTTACGAGCAACGCTGCCATTAATGCCAGCCAGGTCCTACGCATGAATGTATAGACGAGGATCCTCTCGCCAGTGTTTCCTCGTCCCCCTTCAGGCACGCCAGACAAAGTCTAGTAAATCTGCGATTGGTGGGTCTGGGGGATGGTGGAAAACAAGAGGCACGGGTCTGGGTACCCACAGGGAAATCCTGAGTCCGGAGGAAACAAAGAAGCAATGAAGCGCAACAAGCGAACCGGTTTCACTCTTGTCGAAATCATGATCGTGGTCTTGATTATCGGCATCCTTCTAGCTATCGCCGTGCCTAACTTCATCAAGGCACGCCAGAACAGCCGCCTGCAGTCGATCGTCGCCAACCTCAAGCAGATTGAGACGGCGAAAGAGCAGTGGGCCATGGAGAATGGCAAGGCTGGCGCGGACGTTCCCGTCCAGGCCGACCTCGCTCCGACGTACATGAAGACTTGGCCGGTTGGCCCGGTCGTGGGTGTCTACCTGCCGAACGCAGTCGACGCCGACCCCACCTTCATCGGCAAGACCGCCGACGAGTGGCGAGCCGATCCGTCGGGCCTCTAAGCGAGCGAACGACATCGACAGAAAGCGGACAGGCCTGTGGCCTGTCCGCTCCTATTTTTGCCTGAAACCGGCCAGCCCCGGCTCATTTGCCGTCAAGGCCGCCTAGCCGGGATGGAATGTCTACTTAATGGTAGAGGCCTAAGTGTCAGTGAACTTGGGTCGATACCGCCTGAGATTGACGCTGTGAGGTACCGATTTAATGAACGTGCGACACCAACACGGAGCCGTCCGAACCCGGCGTAGACAGCGGGGCGCCCTGCTCGTCGACGTCATGCTGGGAATGCTCTTCCTCATGTTCGCCACCCTGACCCTGATGAGCCTGTTCCCGGTCGTCAAGAAGGGCGAGCAGATGAGCACCGAGCAGAGCAAGGCTGTGCAGATGTGCGACAGGCTGCTTGAACACGTCCAGATGCTCGGCGCAAAGAACATCAACGGCCAGAACTTGACCGCCCTCAACCTGATTGATGCTGGCCAGGCCGCCCAGCCGTACAAATTCACACACATTCCACTCGATGAGGCGAGCCGCTACAGCCCAGCCCAGGTGCTGCGTGGCGCGGACGGCAGCCTCACCTACACGACGATCAACGGGAACGCCGTTAAAGTGCTCGTGACGCTTTCTTACGTCTCCGACACAGGAACGAAGCAAACGATCCAGACGGGCACGATCGTGGGAGCGTACAGATGAGAAACCGCGGATTTACCCTCATAGAGCTGATGGTCGCCATGGTGATCCTAGGATTTCTGATCCTGGGCACGCTGACGGTCTTCTCCGAGTCGATGAAGGACTT
>OBLQ010001021.1_pt1 | contig 10575 bp, 9 predicted proteins | sample 1519881 | NCBI WGS metagenome assembly OBLQ01 (sample SAMN01911456, study PRJEB22533) | soil metagenome | biome: Soil | place: Malaysia | collected 2012-04-30 | depth DG_metagenome m | reverse complement strand
CCGCCGAGCTGGTTGAAAGCAATACTCCCTGGCTTTGTGTTTCCTGCCACACGTGCGCGGCCCGATGCCCCAGCCGGCTGCTGATTTCCGACGGCCTTTTCCCGGCGCTTCGCGCCGCCGTCATGGCTGAGGGGAAGAACATGGACCAGGACCTTCAGAGGGCCCTGCAAAACACCTATCTGTACGGAAATCCCATGGGGCAATCGCCCCGCAAGCGCGCGGAGTGGGCGAAAACCGCCGGGGTCCCGGTTCCCGTCATTTCGCAAGTCAAGCGGCCCGTGGATGTGCTCTGGATCGTCGAATGCTACCCATCCTATGAGCCGCGGAACCAGGAGATTTCGCGGCAGTTGGCGAGAATCCTGAACGCGCTAGGCATCGATTTTGCCATTCTCGGCCACGAAGAGCGCTGCATGGGTGACTGCGAGTGGCTGGCCGGCGAGCGCGGTCTTTTTGAGATGCTGATCGAGCGCAACCTCGAGATACTGGGGAAATACCGGTTCAAGCAAATCCTGATTACCGACCCGCACGCGTATCGCACCCTGTTGAACATCTATCCCAAAATGGGCGCGAAGCTCGTGGTCAAGCACTACATCCAGTTTCTTGCAGAGCGTCTGGCGACGATTAAACCTCTTATCAAGAAACCGCAGAACTCAGTCGTGACTTACCACGACTCCTGCTGCCTGGGCCGGAAGACCGGACACTACGACGAGCCGCGCGCCCTGCTTCATGCCATCCCGGGCGTGCGGCTGGCCGAAATGGCCCAGAACAGGGAGTCGAGCCTGTGTTGCGGGGGAGGTGCCAGCACGATTTACCTCGACCGTTTCATCCAGGGGCGCGTCACTGACCGGCTGGCGGACCGACGCATCGAGCAGGCGGCAGCAACCAAGGCCGAGGTCTTGGCCGTGGCTTGCCCCTATGAACCGTCGCGCTTCGAGGATGCCGTGAAGATGACGGGCCACGAGGGCAGGATGGAAGTCCGGGACATCATCGAATTGCTCGCCGCGTCCATGGAACTGGCCTGAGAAGGAGGAGACCATGAAGATTGCCGTTCTCACCAAACAGGTCCCCGACCTCGTGGAGGGCGTGGAAATCACCGCCGATGGCAAGGCTGTCGATCCGGATTCCATTCGCTACATCCTCAGCGAATCCGACGACCACGCCCTTGAGGAGGCCCTGCTGATCAAAGAGCGCGCCGGGGGGATCGTTGAAGTCTTCTCACTCGAGGCCGGCGAGGCACGGGAGGGCCTTTGCACGGCGCTGGCCAAGGGGGCGGACCGCGTGGTGATGGTCCAGACGGGGTTGGAGGGCGCTCCCGACAATCACACGGCGGCACGAGTCTTTGCCTCCATCCTGCGCGGCGTGGAATTTGACCTCATTCTCACGGGCGTCCGCGCCATCGACGATCTCGACGGGTCGGTGGGAGGTTTGCTCGCCGGTTTCATGAACTTGCCTTACGTCGGCCTTGTCCGCAAGGTCGAGCTCGCGGACGGAACAGGTAAGGCGGTCGTTCAGAAAGAGTATCCCGGCGGGTTCGCAGCGGAGCTGGAAGTGAAGCTCCCCGCCGTGCTGGGGATTCAAGCCGCCGAGCAGCCGCCGCGCTACGTGCCTGTCAGCCGGCTTCGGCAGGTTATGAAAGCCGCCAAGGTTGAGGAATCCTCTGTCGAACCGCCGCCCGCATCGCCTCTCCACGTGGAGCGCATGTCGAAGCCCGAGGAAGGCGGGGGAGCAGAGATGCTCGCTGGAAGTCCGGAAGAGGTCGCTCGTCGGATTGTCGCACTCCTTTCCGAACGACGCCTGCTGAGGTGAGAAATGAGCAGAGACATACTCGTCATCGCCGAACACTTCCGAGGCAGCCTGAATAATGTGACGTTCGAGCTCCTGGGTAAGGGCCGCGAATTGGCCCAAGGCCTGGGGGGAAAACTCGCTGTCGCGCTGCTAGGCAGCGAAGTTCGGGATCTTGCAGGCCGGTTGGGCGCTGCCGACACCGTGTTGGTGGCCGACCGACCGGAGCTCCGCGAGTTCGCTCCTGATGCCTACGCCGGAATCCTGGAAGGGCTTTTGAAAGACGAGAAACCACGGTTGGTTCTGATGGGCAGCACGTCCGTGGGATTGGATCTCCTGAGCCTGCTATCGGCGCGCGGAGACTTTCCTTGCATCGACAACTGCACCCGCCTGGAGATGCAGGACGGGACGATAGTGGCCACCAGCCAGATATACGGAGGCAAGCTTCTTGCCGAGGTGGCACTGGCCGAGGCGACGACTCTGCTGGCGGTCGTTCCCGGAATGTTCCCTCTGGAGGCCGGCAAGGTAGGCGGGATGCCCGAACTGAAGTCGTTGGCCATCCCCGGTGACTTGCCCGCCGCAAGGATCACCTTCCGGAAGCTGATCGAGCCTCCCCCCGGCGACGTGGACATCACACAGAGCCCGGTTCTGGTGGCCGTGGGGCGCGGCATCCAGAATGCCGAGAATCTGCCGCTGGCGGAGGAGTTGGCGGAAGCCCTGGGCGGCGCGGTGTGCGCATCGCGTCCCGTCATCGACCAGGGATGGCTGCCGCTCACCCGCCAGGTGGGGAAATCCGGCATGACCGTGAAACCGAAACTCTATTTGGCCTTAGGCATTAGCGGCGCCCCCGAGCATCTGGAAGGAATGAAGCAAGCGGAGTTGATCGTGGCGGTCAATACCGACCCGAACGCCCCCATCTTCGCCGCCGCGCACTACGGCACGGAAACAGACGCACTCGATTTGCTGCCGTTACTGATCGAAGGCGTTCGCAACCAGACCCTGAAGAAGGCAAGCTGATGATACCCACGACCGCGAATTTCGGACCGGTGCCCGGCTGGGCCATCCTCTGGCTGGCATTTGTAGTAGCCGTGGGTTTGTTTGCCTGGCGCGTGGGCTTTCTGATCCGGCTGCTCGCCCTCGGCCGCCCCGAGAAGCGTTGGGACCGCATTCCGGCGCGCCTGAAGCAAGTGCTGGTGTACGTCTTCGGACAGCGACGCTTGCTCGACGAACCCTTGGTGGGCATTCCCCACCTGCTGATCTTCTACGGCTTCCTCATCTTTGCGACGGCCACAACAGGAATGCTTCTGCAAGGGCTTTTTCCCGGACTGCCTATTCCCAGCGTGGAAGAGAACCGCTACCTTGCCCCGGTCGTCGACATCTTCGCGATATTGGTGTTGGGGGCTCTGGCGGTCTCCTCTTACCGGCGGTTCGTGATCCGTCCCGCGGGGTTGCAGCTGACCCGGGATGCGACGTTCGTCAACATCCTGATTGCCTCGCTGATGGTCACCTATCTGGGAGCCGAGAGTTTTCGCTTGGCCGCCGGCCCGGCGCAAAGCGCCCTCTGGGTACCCGTGGGCGCCTTGCTGGCGCGATGGATTACGAGCTCGCCAACTCTGGCGGCCAGCGCGCTCACGGTACATCAAGTCTTTTGGTGGATGCATGTCCTCACCGTCCTGTTCTTCCTCGCCTACCTTCCGTATTCCAAGCACATGCATCTGATGGCGGCGCCTTTCAGCGTCTTCTTCAGTCGATTGGAACCGCGCGGCCGGCTCCCGGCTCCGGCGGCGGGGGCCGCGAGGTTGGGCGCCGAGCGGCTGGAGGAATTCACCTGGCGGGAGTTGCTCTCCGCCTTTGCGTGTGCAGAGTGCGGCCGCTGCGAACGCGCCTGCCCCAGTTTCCAGTGCGGCGAGCCCTGCTCCCCGCGCGAGATGGTCCACAACCTCAAGGAGCAGCTACTTCATTACGGTCCCGGCCTGCTCCGTGGTGCGCGTCCCACGACCGACGGCGGCGAGCCGGCGTTGATCGGTGGGCTGATCTCCGTCGAGGAGCTCTGGTCGTGCACCACGTGTCTTGCCTGCGCTGAGCATTGCCCGGTGATGAACGAGCACCTTTCAATTATGGTGGACCTCCGCCGGCGCCTCATCGAACGCGGAGACGTGGACGCGCGGCTGGAGGAAGCGCTCCGCAACCTGGCGCGCTACGGAAATTCCTTCGGGCAGTCGGAACGCAAGCGCGCCGTCTGGACGCAGGGTCTGGGATTCAAGCCCAAAGACGCGCGCAAAGAACCCGTCGAGTGGCTCTGGTTCATGGGCGAATACGCCTGCTACCACCCGGCGGTTCAGGAGACCACCCGGACTCTGGCCCGGATCCTGCAGGCCGCCAGCGTGGACTTTGGAATCCTCTACGAGGCGGAGCGCAACACCGGCAACGACGCGCGCCGCGCCGGCGAGGAAGGCCTGTTTGAGCTGCTGCGGGAGAAGAATACGGCGGCGCTGCAGCAGGCGCGCTTCAACAATATCTTCACCACTGACCCGCACGTCTACAACACCCTGAAAAACGAATACCCGGACCTCAACCACGCGCGGCATCCCATCCTTCACTACACCGAGCTGCTGGCGGATTTGTTCGAGCGGGGGCGGCTCAAGCCGGTTAGGAAGCTCTCGACGAAGGTGACCTATCACGATCCCTGCTACCTGGGACGCTACAACGGCATTTTCGATCCGCCGCGCGCCGTTTTGAAGGCGCTCGGGGTGACTCTGAAGGAGATGCCCCGCTCGCGCCGCGACAGCTTCTGCTGTGGAGGTGGGGGCGGCCGGGTGTGGATGGCTGAAATCGGAGAAGCTCAATCGCGCCCCAGCGAATGTCGGGTGCAGGAAGCCGCCGACCAGGGTGCGGATGTCCTGGTGGTGGCCTGCCCGAAGGACTACGTCATGTTCGCGGACGCGTTGAAAACCACCGGCCTGGAGGGCCGGTTGGCTGTTAAGAATTTGACCGACCTGGTTGCGGAAGCCGTGGACTTGGCGCCGCCGGTGGCGGCTGGGCCGCAAGCCAAGGCCGCGTGATGAAGCGCCGCCATCCAGGCGGTCAAGAGAAAACTCGCCGGCTGGAAGCCGGCACGACGTGGAGAGGACACAGCCATGAACGGCAACGGGCACAACACTGCCAGAATCGGCGTCTATGTCTGCCATTGTGGGACCAACATCGCCGGTAAGATTGACGTGAAGGCCGTCGCAGACGCCGCCGCCAAGCTCCCGGGCGTGGTGGTTTCGCGCGAGTACAAGTACATGTGTTCGGACCCGGGGCAGGACCTGATCGTTCACGACACCAAGGAGTTCAAGCTCAACCGCGTCGTTGTAGCCTCGTGCTCGCCTCACCTGCACGAGCTGACCTTCCGCAAAACAACCGCGAACGCCGGGCAGAATCCCTACCTCTTTCACCTCGTGAACATCCGCGAGCACGTCTCCTGGGTTACCGACGACACGGCCAAGGCGACCGCCAAAGCCAAAGCGTTGGTGAAAGCGGCGGTGCAGCGCGTCCTCTGGCATCAGGAACTGGAGCCGCGAAAAGTGCCTGTGAACCCCAACGTGCTGATCGTGGGGGGAGGAATCGCGGGAATCCATGCAGCCCTGACCCTGGCGAACGGTGGCAAGCAGGTTTACCTTGTGGAGCGCCAACCCTCCATCGGCGGACACATGGCGCAGTTCGATAAGACGTTTCCGACGCTCGACTGCGCCGCCTGCATCCTCACTCCCAAAATGACCGCCGTCAAACAGCATCCCAACATTCACCTTATGACCTACTCCGACGTCAGCGAGGTGAGCGGCTTCGTGGGCAATTTCAAGGTCAAGGTGAAGCGCTACCCGCGCTACATCGACGAGGCCAAGTGCGTGGGCTGCGGTGAATGCATCGAGATGTGCGTCTACAAGGAGGGCAAGTATCCGAACGAATTCGATCTGGGCCTGGGGAAACGCAAGCCCATCTACATGCCCTTCCCCCAGGCCGTGCCGCCCGTCCCGCTCATCGACTCTGCCACCTGTATCGAGTTCAAATCGCACAAGTGCCCCAAAGGGTGTGTCGAAGTCTGCGGCGACCGCGACGCCATCGATTTCACGCAGCAGGTGCAGGAGGTTGAGCTGGAAGTCGGTACGGTGATCATGGCCACAGGCTTCAAGACCTTTGAGCCGCGCCGCCTGCCGCAGTACGGCTACGAAAAGTTTCCCAATGTTTACACCAGCCTGGAAATCGAACGCCTGATCAACGCCGCGGGTCCCACGCTCGGCCAGGTAGTGATGCGCGACGGCCGTAAGCCCGAGTCCATCGGCATCCTGCATTGCATCGGCTCGCGCGACGAGAACACCAACAAGTATTGCTCGCGTGTCTGCTGCATGTACTCGCTGAAGCTCGCGCACCTGCTCAAGGAGAAGACGGGAGCCGAAGTCTACAGTTGCTACATCGACATGCGCACCCCCGGCAAGGGCTTTGAGGAGTTCTACAAGCGCGTCCTCGAGGAAGGCGTGCACTTCATCCGCGGCAAGGTGGCGGAGGTGAGCGGCTGGCCGCAATCGCCCGCCGAAGAAGGCAAGATGATCCTGCGCGTCGAGGACACGCTGCTCGGCGCGGTGCGCCGCATCCCCGTGGACATGGTGGTGCTCTCCGTGGCCATGGAGGCGCAGGCCGACGCCGAGGAAGTAAGGCGGCTCTTCAACCTGGGGTGCTCGGCGGAAGGCTGGTTTCTCGAGCGGCATCCCAAGCTCGCTCCCGTCGATACCTTCACCGACGGCATCTTCCTCGCCGGGGCCTGCCAGGGGCCCAAGGACATTCCTGACACCGTGGCCCAGGCGGGCGCCGCCGCCGCGCAATCCATGGCGCTTATCGACAAGGGCTTTGTGGAGATGGAGCCCAACACCGCCTGGATTGACGAGGAACTCTGCTCCGGCTGCCATGTCTGCATCGCCATGTGCCCTTACACCGCCATCCACTACGACAGCGAAAAGAACGTGGCGGCGCTGAACGAGGCGTTGTGCAAAGGTTGCGGGACGTGCGTGGCCGCCTGCCCGTCGGGCGCCGCGCAACAGAATCTCTTCCGGGATGAGCAGATCTTCGCCGAAGTGGAAGGAGTGCTGGTATGAACAACGGATTCAATCCCACCATTGTTGGGTTCTTCTGCAACTGGTGTACGTACCTCGCTGCCGATCTGGCCGGCACTTCGCGGATGAAGTACGCGCCCAACGTGCGCGTCGTCCGCACCATGTGCTCGGGCCGGGTGGACCCGCAAATGGTGCTGTGGGCCTTCCGCAACGGCGCCGACGGTGTTCTCATCGGAGGCTGCCATCCGGGCGACTGCCATTACCAGGAAGGGAACTACAAGGCGCAGCGCCGCACTACGTTGCTCAAGAAGATGCTCGGGCAGTTCGGCATCGAGCCGGAGCGCCTGCGCCTGGAATGGATCTCCGCCTCGGAAGGCGAGCGGCTGCGCGACGTGGTGAATGACTTCACCGAGGAAGTCCGCCGCCTGGGGCCGCTCAGTGCCACGGAGGCATCGGAAGAGGTCGGATTAGCTGCTTGACGACGTCACCTGTAGCGCCGGTCGGCGCCTGCCCCGCTGTATTCGGGCACCGCCATCCCTCGACGGTGCTCACAGAGTGCCGCAACAGAGGAAAGGAAGGAGCCACGAAGCCATGGCCAAACCAAAGGTCGCCTTTTACTGGTGCGCGAGTTGTGGAGGCTGTGAGGAGGCCGTTGTCGATCTCGCCGAAGACATTCTGAAGGTGGTCGAGGCTGTCGACATCGTCTTCTGGCCCGTGGCGCTGGACTTCAAGCGCTCGGACGTCGAAGCCATGGCGGACGGCGAGATTACCGTCAGCTTTGTCAACGGCGCCATTCGCACCGACGAGCAGGAGGCGATGGCCCGTCTGCTGCGCGCCAAGTCCAAGCTCCTCATTGCCTACGGCGCGTGCGCCTACCAGGGAGGAATCCCCGGTCTGGCCAACCTGACGAGCAAGGAAGCGATCCTCAACTATGTGTACCACGGGTCACCTTCCACGACGGACGGTGATGGCACGCGCCCGCAGACGCACCTGAAGGTCACAGAGGGAGAACTGGAACTGCCAGAGTTCTACGAGGAAGTTCGCGCCCTCGACCAGGTGGTGGACGTGGATTACTACGTGCCTGGTTGCCCGCCTACACCCATGATCACACTTGCCGCGGTGGGAGCCATTCTCAAGGGCGAGCTTCCTGAAAAGGGAGCGGTGCTGGCTGGCAACCGCGCCCTCTGTCACGAATGCGACTTGAACTCCAGCAAGCCCGAGAGACTCCTGGTCACCGAGTTGAAGCGCCCGCACGAGGTCATCATTGACCGCGAGAAATGCCTGCTGGCCCAGGGAATTCTCTGCATGGGACCGGTCACGCGCGGCGGCTGCGAGGCGCTTTGCGTGAAGGGCGGCATGCCCTGCACGGGATGTTTCGGGCCGCTGGAGCGCGTGCGCGATTACGGAGGCAAGGCGCTTTCCGCCATCGCTTCGATCGTCGACACCACCGACGAAAAAGTAGCCGCCAAGGTTTTTGAGGCGGTCCCAGATCCCGCGGGAACGTTTTACCGCTACAACGTGCCGGCGTCCTTCCTGGCACGCAAACGCAAGGCCGCGTAGAGGTGCGCAATGGCTCAGAAGATCACGATTGATCCCATCACCCGGCTGGAAGGCCACGGCAAGATTGAAATCTTCCTCGGCGACGATGGCAAGGTCAGCCGCGCCTACTTCCAGGTGCCGGAGCTGCGAGGCTTCGAGCAGTTCGCCGTGGGACGTCCGGCAGAGGACATGCCACAGATCACTTCGCGCATCTGCGGCGTCTGCCCCACCGCGCACCACATGGCGGGCACCAAGACCCTCGACGACCTCTACCAGGTGGACCCACCGCCCGCCGCCAAAAAACTGCGGGAGCTGATCTACAGCATCTTCATGCTGGAAGACCACGCGCTGCACTTCTACTTCCTGGGTGGACCCGACTTCGTCGTCGGCCCCACGGCTCCCAAGGGTGAGCGCAACATTCTGGGGGTTCTCGGCAAGGTAGGACTGGAAGTGGGCAAGCGCGTCATCGGCATGCGCAAGGAGCTGCGCGATCTGATGGCCAACCTGGGCGGCAAACCCATTCATCCCGTCTTCGGCCTGCCGGGCGGTGTTTCGAAGCCCATGGCACCGGCCGACCAGCCGCGCTTTATCGCCGCAGCGAAGGAGGGCGTGGAATTCGCCCTCTTCACCCTGAAGGTTTTCGAGGACGTGGTTCTCAAGAACCGGCAGTACGTCGAAGCCATCACCTCGGAGATGTACACGCACCGCACTTACTACATGGGTTTGGTGGATGAGCAGAACCACGTGAATTTCTACGACGGCCGGCTGCGCGTCGTCGACCCCAAGGGAGTGGAGTTCGCGAAATTCACGGCACGAGAATACCTGGATGCCATTGCGGAGCACGTCGAGCCCTGGAGCTACATCAAGTTCCCCTATCTGAAGAAGCCCGGCTGGAAAGGTTTCGTAGACGGCGCCGACTCAGGCGTCTACGCCGTGGCGCCGCTCGCCCGGTTGAACGTCGCCGACGGCATGGCCACGCGCCGCGCCAACGAAGCTTACGAGCAGCTCTTCGCCACCCTGGGCGGCAAGCCCGTCCATCATACGCTGGCGAACCACTGGGCCCGGATTGTTGAGATGATCTACGCTGCTGAGCGTTTCCTGGAGCTCGCTGAGGATCCGGAGATCGTCGATCCCAAGGTGCGCACGCTGCCCACGGAGATCCCCAAGGTGGGCATGGGCGTAGTGGAAGCGCCGCGCGGCACGCTCTTCCATCACTACGAGACCGACGAGGCAGGCGTCATCACCCGCGCCAATCTGATTGTCGCCACGCAGAATAACGCGGCGCGCATCGCGCTCTCCGTCGACAAGGCGGCGCGCGCCCTCATCGACGCCACGAAAGCCGACGACCAGGGCCTGCTGAACATGGTCGAGATGGCCTTCCGCGCCTACGACCCCTGCCACGGCTGCGGCACGCATTCGCTCCCCGGCTCGATGCCGCTCAAGGTTTCGATTCGCGATGCCGGCGGGAATCTGATTCGCGAGGTGCGGCGCTAGCCGAAATGCGCACTTCCATTTCGCCCATTCTCGTCCTTGGCCTCGGCAACGACCTCCTGAAGGACGATGCCGTCGGTATCCGTGTTGCCGAGCGCCTCCAGGACGCTTTCTCCGAGGACGTAGAGGTTCGCTTCACGGCTCTGTTCGGCCTCTCACTCCTGGATGAATTAATCGGAAGGGAGAAGGTGCTGCTCATCGACAGCTACCTTCCGGAGGACTTTGTCGGGTCGGAGATTCAGGAACGCAACTTCGATTCGGTTGGCGAAGCGCAGTGCGCCTCGCCCCACTTCGTCGGCCTGGGAGAAATCCGGGAGGTTATGCGTGCGCTCGGCCTGGGTTTTCCCCACGAAGTGCGCATCCTGGCCATCCCGGTCTCCGACCCGCTGACTTTTTCTACTGAGATGACTCCCGCCGTCGCGGCGCTTGTGGATGAAGCCGCCTCTCGCGCCCGCGAGATTGTTCGTAGGTGGATTCCCGCCTCAGTTCTTTCTTCTAGATCGTGACATCTGTTTTGTGGTCGTGGCCCAGTTCTCGCAGAGGGCGGTCGTAATGTCCCTCCGATGAATGACACAATGTCCACAAGTTGGTGTATACTCCCTGTCTTCTGCAATCTCGAATCAGGTCCTCGGACGACCAATTGTCCGAAAAGGAGGAGCATGCTCGGAGAACAGAT
>OBLQ010001020.1_pt1 | contig 10578 bp, 5 predicted proteins | sample 1519881 | NCBI WGS metagenome assembly OBLQ01 (sample SAMN01911456, study PRJEB22533) | soil metagenome | biome: Soil | place: Malaysia | collected 2012-04-30 | depth DG_metagenome m | reverse complement strand
ACGTGATGGACGTCGCGCGAGTCGCAAAAATCGCGCACGGTGCCGGATCGCAGGTCGTCGTCGATGGAGTCGCGTTCGCGGCGCACGAGGCTGTCGACGTCAAAGCCCTCGGTGTGGACCACTACGTCTTCTCGTTCTACAAGGTGTACGGCCCGCACATCGCCGCGCTCTTTGGCACCGACGAAGCCTGGCAGAAAGTCATCGGGCCAAATCACTATTTCATTCCGGAACACGACTTTCCGTGGAAGTTCGAACTTGGTTGCCAGCCCTACGAGTCGCTCGCCGGGCTCCTCGGCACGGCGGACTACCTGGCTCACCTCGCAGGCGAAGGGCGCGAGCCGATGGAACGCGCCACGGTCGTTGACGCCTTTCGAGCAGCCCAGTCGCTGGAGGAGCCAATCCAGGCCCAGATCGCCGATTACCTCCTGTCCAAGCCGCAGATCCGTCTCTGCGGCCCGCGCACCGGCGACGTATCAGCCAGAAAGCCGACCTTCTCCTTCCTCCATGAGAGCATTCCTGCGGACAAAGTGGTCGAGGCGGTCAATGGCCCGGACCTCGGGATCAGGTACGGCCACATGTACGCCGCCAGGCTGTGCGAGGCTATCGGCGCCCCGCTCGATACGGGCGTCGTTCGCATCAGCGCCGTGCATTACAACAGTCCGGAAGAGGTCGATCGGCTGGTCGCGGCACTCGATAGGGCCATTTAGCAAGAACAATTCCCGGCCCATTGGAGTCTTACTTATCTGGACGGGCCCACTTTCGATCATTCATAGCCCGACCGACAATACATACGTACCGTGATTTCGGAGTCAGATATAGATACCCCTCAGAGTGAGTCCGCTAAGTCGACGCAGAAGAGAGAAAGCCTGCTACTGAACCTCATCGAGGAACTCAGCGGGTGCCACGACAACCGAGAAGTCCTTCGCGTTTCCTCGGCCTATATGAGAAAGGCCTTTGCTGGCTTCTCGTTCTACGGTCTTCTCCTTTCCGACCAGGACCGCCACCACTGGCAGTTCATGCCGATCCTCAACCCCGACTCCAAGTCTCCGCAAGGCGTCTCCTGGGCCGATCTCCCTACCGACGAGCCCATCGACCCGATCATTCACGAACTTGGCACCGACGTGTCGGTTTCGGTCTCCCACGACGAGCGGCTGTATGAGATCGTCGCGGGCGAGGCCGACAGCCTCTACCTGCACGAAGAGCCCGATATCTCCGTCATGACGTCCATGTTCGGCGTGAAGGCAAAGACCCTCTACGGCGCACGTTGGGAGCGGCCGCGGGGCGGAATCGGATGGATCATCCTCGGCTACACCGAGCCCAGGGAGTTCGACGAGCATACACTCAGCCTTTTCGAGACGTTCGTCCGTATCACAGCGCGCATGGCCATCTACCCCGAGATGGTCCATGAGGTCGCTCGCACGGAGCGCATGGGCATGTCTCTGCGCCGCAACATCGTCCACGACCTCAAGACGCCGGTCACCGTCATCCGCGGATATGCGCAAACGATGCTGATCCCAGGCGTCGTCGACAGCCCGCAGACGCAGCGCGAACTTCTCACGGGCATCATCGAGCAGGCGGACAGGTTGCTCGACGACCTGAAGGACATCCTCGTGCCGCTCGACGATGCATGGCGGCCGCAGCCTGAAGAGTTCGACCTCGCGATCGTTCTTCAGCAGGCGATCATCGCCGAGAGGCACACGGAGCGTGCTCAGAACCACCGCATCCAACTCGAAGGCACGGACAAGCCGTGCAGGGTCTACGTCGACAGAAGAAAGATCAGGCGAGTATTAGAGAATCTCGTCAGTAACGCCGTCAAGTTTTCGCCTGGCTCGGGCAAGACCGTCACCGTCATCCTCGAGGACGACGGCACGGAAGTCAAGATCACCTTCATGGACGAAGGGATCGGCATGACGGAAGAGCAACTCAATCGCGTTCTTAGAGAGGGCGGTCGAGCGGTCGACAGGACGCTAGGCATCGAGGGCTCAGGCTTCGGCCTCGACTCCTGCCGCAAGGTCCTTGAAGCGCAAGACGGCGCGCTCGACGCCGAGTCGGAGCCAGGCAAGGGCTCCAAGTTCACAGCGCGGTTCCCCAAGCGACTCAGGATCTAGCCGCCCAGCGAACACCCGTCCCACGATCCGATCGGACTGCCCGGAGGAACGATCGACGGTCGCGCAAAGTCGAACCGTGTCCCGGCGGGCCGCTCGAAGAACCGATCGATCTCAGCACCCACAAGGCTCTCCTCGGCGTTTGTCGGGCGCATCCGCGCCCTGATCCGCACGAGTTCGGCGTGCGCGCCCGCCCGGACCTCCAGAGTGTTGTCCGTGTCGGCGTTGATCTCCATCAGATAGTTCAGATACAGCCGGCGCACGGCCCATTGGATCGAGCCCAAGTCGCGCTGTGAACCGAACACCGCGTCCGTTGTCTTGCCGAGAACCTCGTCGAGGCTAGGTAGACCGCGGTCGCGCTCGTTCTGCTGAACGAGCCGCTCCAACCTCTGTGTATCCAAGAGGTCTCCCAGCACGACGTCTGCCGCTGCTTCGCTCGCCACGATCGGGTCGAACGCGGGCGACGTACGAGATCCAAACGTCTCAGCGCTCCCACCGACTCCGAACGAGCGCGGGCCGATCATGTCGATCACGCGGTCAGGAACCTTGAGGAACTTAGGATCCAGGCAGTCAAGAAGCGCGTCCAGGGCCTTTCGTTGCTCAGATCCCGGGATCCTCACAAACGGGCGCATGCCGTCGCCGTTGACAGTGTTCTGGTAATAGATCCCGCCGACCGCCTTCGAGGCGGCGTCCACTTCGTAGCGGTGGTACAAGAAGACGGGCACGAACACCTCCTGGATGAGCGACATCGGCTCGCCCTTCGCCAGTCGGTCCGGCCCGAACGACGCGAGCGCAATACGCCGGACCGCCATCGCCTCGCGAAGGCCGTCCACTGCGTCTGCGCGATCGTCCCACAGGCTCGCACGCGGATCCGCTCCGCTGACCGGCCGCGCATCTTGGTCGGAAAGGAACAGTAGCCCTTTCTTTACCCCGTCGTTCACGATCTTATCAAGTTCCGCCTTCTCGTCGGCGCCCTTGGGAAACTCCGAGTACAGGTACTTGATCGCGAGTTTGTCGTACGCGCCGATTCCGACTCCGTACGGGTCGCTCACGTCGATCCTTCCGTTCTTCACGCCGATGCGCGGCGAAGGGTAGTCCATCACGGATCCGCGGTCGTAAGTGCTCGCCGCGAAGTTGTGCGCCAGCCCGAGCGTGTGCCCAGTCTCGTGCGCGGCCAGTTGCCTCACTCGGGCAAGCGCGAGTTGGACAGGATCGTCTGGTGAACCGCTTCCCGTCTTCTCTGTGCCGAGCAGGCCCTCGAAGATCAGGCGGTCCTGCCGTACGCGCAACGACCCCAGCGAGACGTGCCCTTGGATGATTTCACCAGTCCGCGGGTCGGTGATCGATGCTCCGTACGACCAACCGCGCGTCGATCTGTGCACCCACTCAATGACGTTGTAGCGCACGTCCAGCGGATCGGCGTCCTCCGGAAGCACCTTTACCTGGAACGCGTTCTTGAACCCCGCCGCTTCGAACGCTTGGTTCCACCAACTCGCGCCCTCGACCAGCGCAGACCGGATCGGCTCTGGCGCCGCATTGTCGACGTAGTACACCAGCGGCGCAACTGGCTCGTCGCTCCCTGGCTTCTTCACGAGAAGGTGGCGCGCGACGAATCGCTTGACCATTGTCTTGTCGAGCGGAGCCGAGTAGTCCTGAAAGGAGATGCCGAACGCGCCGATCCGCGGATCGGCGGCGCGCATCTTGTAGCCGTCGTCGGGCAGTTCGATGATCGATATGTGCTGCACGATGCTCCACGAGTCAGCGATCGGCACCGTCGCCCGCACGAACCGCCCACGGCCAGAAAACTTGAATGTCAGAACCGACTGGAATTCAATGTTCTTTGGGAACGATTTGCACTGATCGAAGTCCACCGCGCTGCGTTCCTTGTCCAGGGAAGCAGTGCCGTCCCCGCTGCCCTTCACTGTCTCCTCGACGTTGTTAGCGTCGCTCACAACCAGGCTCGTGAGGTCCACGAGCACGGTGCCGTCCGGGTCTTCGGCCATCACAGGGCCCGCCCATAGCACCGAAGGAGCGAACGACTCGCGCACGGCGTTTTTCTCTTCGTCGCTGCCGTTCTCAGCACGGAACCGGAGGTTGGGCACCTCGAAGAGCACCTTGTCTCCCACGCGCCTGATGCGAAACACCTCGTCCGGCCCAAGGCTCCCTCTGTCAAGCCCAACATCGTTCGATCCCAGCCCCGTCCTGATCGCGGTCAGAAAGAGGTACTCGTGCATCTGGTCGGGCGCGATTTGCAGCAGCACCTTGCCTTTTCCCGGGTTCCTGTAAGTAACAAGAAGCCCTTCGACCTTCGTGAACCCCTCTGTAGCCTTCGCTATGGGCGATTGGGCGGAACAAAAGGCGGAGCAGAGCAGTAGGACTGCAAAAGTGAACGATCGAGGCATGAAATGCCTTATACTCCATACGCGCCCCCCGTTCTCAGGGGGCCGGAGCACATCTATGGCAAATAAACGAACTTGGAGGAGGATCCTATGTTTCTCCTGCACATGATTCTCGCCGCTCCGCAAGTGCAGTCTGCACTAGCATCGACCACTGAGCCGGCGGGGGCTATCAGTACTCGCTTCTCCTACACAGCCACGGTCCCCAAGGTGCCCCAAGGCACGCACGGGCTTGACGTCTGGCTCCCCCTCCCTTCCGACAACGCGTTCCAAAAGGTCACCAACGTGAACGTGGACGCGGACGTCGACTACCTGATCACGCGCGAGCAAAAGTTCGGCAACAGGATGGTCTATGTCCACTTCGGCGATCCGCAAGGGACGCCCAAGGTCACCGTCTCCTTTGACGTCGAGCGTCGCGAGGCGTCTGGAACAAAGAGCCCGGTGCAGCAGCGCATCGTGCCCGACGACTATCTTCTTCCCGACCGCCTCGTCCCCGTCAATGGCCGCTTCCACGACATTGCTGAAGAAGTTGCTGGCTCGCAACCGACGGCGATGGGGAAGGCCAAGGCGTTTTTCCAGCACATCCTGGACACCATGACCTACGACTACGACAAGAAGTCTCCAGAGTACGGTCAGGGCGACGTGGCGTTCGTGTGCGACTATAAGAGCGGAAACTGCTCGGACCTCCACAGTTATCTAATCTCGCTCTCTCGCGCGATGGGCATCCCAGCGTATATCGAGTACGGCTTTCCGATCACTGGCATTCCGCTCGGAGATCCTATCCCCGAGAAAGGCAAGATCGGCGGCTATCACTGCTGGGCCTGGCTCGACATCGACGGAACGTGGATGCCGTTCGATGCTTCCGACGCGAGGAAGTGGCTCGACGTGCACGACTCGAAGATGAAGGACCACCTCCTCGGCCATCTCGTCCTCGAACGGTCCGCCGTCGCGATGTCACGCGGTCGCGACCTGGTCCTTGAGCCGGCACAGAAAGCGCCGCCGCTCAATAACTTCATCTATCCCTACGCCGAAGCCGACGGAAGTCCGGTCGACGCGCAGTGGACTCTCAACTATCAGCGCCTCGGCACCGCTGGCAACGCCGACGTCCAGAGCCAGATAGACGGTCTCCGCGCGACCGTAGAGGAGCAGCAGAGGCAGATCGCGCAGTTGTTAGCGAAGGACGGCCGGACAACGCTTACGGCGACGACGGCTCCCGTCGTTACCAGGTCGCCCAAGTCCGCTGATGGGCAGGTGACCGCTAAGTCGAAGGACAAGGTCAGTGTCTATGGCTTCTTGCGGACTGACGCGATCTACAACACGCAGGACCAGAGCCCGAACATCCAGTTCCCGTTCTATGTCCGCTCCCCGGACGACACAGGAGGCGATACTGACCGCTTCACGCTCCACCCGAGGCTCACGCGCCTCGGCCTGGACTTCACCGCGCCCGAAGGCTCGGTGCCAGGATGGAAATCGACCGGCAAGATCGAGATCGACTTCCAGGGCGGCGGAAGCGAGTCGAGGCCCAACCCCAGGGCCCGCCACCTCTACCTCCAACTAGAGCGGAACGGCCAGAGTTGGCTCTTCGGTCAGACGAGCGACCTCATCTCGCCCCTCTTCCCGTCGCCCAACGACGACAGCATCATGTGGAACGCGGGGAACCCTGGTGACAGGAGGCCACAGATCCGCTACACCAGCGCGGGCGATACGCAGTTCGCGGTCGCCCTCGGACTGACGGGCGCGATCGACGGGCAGGACCTCGATGCGGACGGTGTCCGCGACGGCGAGGACAGCGGTGTCCCCAACGTCCAGGCGCGCGTCGGCTTCAAGTCAGGCGGCTCTACGTTCGGAGTCTGGGGGCACGTCGCCTCCGAGCAGACGAACACGCCGATCGCTGGGTCGACCCACTTCCAGTCCGACAGCCTAGGCGTCGACTGGCACGTGCCACTCGCAGGCGGCGTTTCTCTGTCTGGCGAGGCATGGACGGGCCAGGACCTCAGCGACTTCCGGGGCGGCATCGGTCAGGGCGTCAACGCGACGACCGGCAACGAGATTCGCTCTTCGGGTGGCTGGGCCGAGGTCGGTTTCCAGGCGTCCCCGATGCACCACGTGGCGTTCGGCTACACGCTCGACGACCCGGTAAACGCAGACCTCGGCGCGGGCGGACGCTCGCGCAACTGGACCGCATATCTCGCCAACAAGTGGTCGCTCGGCGACAGCGTCGAAGTTGGTTTCAACTACATTTATTGGAACACCGACTTCATCGGCAAGTCGTCCGGGCACGACAACCGCTTCAACTTCTACATCAAGCGGAAGTTCTGACCGTCGCAAGGGCGCGGGCTCTCAACGTGGAAGCCCGCGCCTAAACGACGCGCTCCCCGTCCTTGTAGACGGCCCACACCAACGGCGCGCCGACGAAATACGGAATGTCGCGAATCGAGTCAGTGTCCCAGACGACGATGTCGGCTACCGCCCCTGTCGTCAACACCCCCCGGTCAGAGAACCCGAGGCTTCGAGCGGCGTTGACGGTGCATCCCCGCAGCGCCTCGATCGCCGTCATCCCCATCTGGGTGCAGGCGAGCGACATCACAAACGGTAGAGATGGAGTCGGCGCAGAGCCGGGGTTGAAGTCCGTCGCCAAGACGACGGGCAGCCCAGCATCGATCATAGCGCGCGCATCTGGATACTTTGTTAGCCCCAGGCAATAGACCGATGCCGGCAGCAGCACCGGTGTGACGCCTCCGCGCACAAGCGCCTCGATCCCCTTTGCACCAGTTTGCTCCAGGTGGTCGGCCGTGACGGCGCCCAGTTCTGCCGCCAGTTCCGCTCCGCCGGTCGAAAACTGGTCGACGTGCATCCGCATCGGCAGTCGGCCGCAAAGTCGGCGCGCGTCCTCCGCATCGAAGTACCCCTCTTCGACGAAGATGTCGACGTACGATGCGAGACCGAGTTCGACCATGAGCGGAAGCATCTCCCCGACGACGAGATCCATGTAACCACGCCTGTTCCCGACGAACTCCGGCGGTACGGCGTGCGCGCCCAGGAACGTCGTCACAACGTCCAGCGGCGTCTCGTCCCCAAGCCGACGAGCGACCTCGAGGATCTTGACCTCTTGCAGGGTCGCCAGCCCATAGCCCGACTTGATCTCTGCCGTTGTCGTTCCGCACCGCAGCATTTGTTCGACACGGCCCTTCGCGATCTCAAAGAGCGCATCGCCATCGAGTTCGCGCACCGCGCGCACGGTCGACATGATTCCACCGCCCTGTTCAGCGATCTCCTGATAGGTCGCCCCACTCGCGCGCATCTCCATCTCGTCCGAGCGGCTCCCAGCGAAGACAGCGTGCGTGTGCGCGTCGATCAGTCCCGGCGTCACAACCCGGCCCCCGACATCGATCGTCTCGACGTGGGGCGGGATCTGCTGCCCCTCACTGACGGCGACGATCCGTCCGCGCGCGACGTGCACGACCCCGTCTTTGACGATCTCTGTGCCCGAGAACGTCGCAATCTGCCCGCAGTTGGTTAGGGCAAAGGAATCCGCCATCGCAACCTAGTTTGGCACTTAGCCCCGTGCCACAGGTTTGTGTGCTGGCCGAGTCAAGACAACCGCTCGACCATGCCGGAAGCCAACGACAACAAGAACAAGCCCGCCGCCAGACACGTCACATCGTTCGCGTCCTTTTCGGGGTCGATCTCGACCAAGTCCATGACACGCACCTTAGGGTGGCGGCCCGCTATCCACGCGGCAGTCATCGCCTCGTGCGGCGATAATCCTCCTGGCCGAGCCCCAGGGCACGCAGGAGCGAACGCACGGTCCAGGCAGTCCACGTCGAGGTCGAAATAGATCGCTTCCGTCCGATAGTTCAGCCGGTCGAGCGCGTCCGTCAGCGCTTGCTCGATCCCGGCTTCGCGCACTTTGTCGATCATCACGACTTCGATGCCTGCGTCTCGCGCGACCTTCATGTACTCCGCAGAGTTTGCGAACGGGGCGATACCGATCTGCACGATGTTGCCGCCCGGTAGTCCGTCTTCGAGCAGCGCGCGCACGGGGTTGCCGTTCATCAGTCCTACCGACGTTTCCCGTAGGTCGAGGTGCGCATCCAGGGTTACGAGGCCACACTTATCGAGCGGAACGCCTAGGCCGTGCACGCCCCCTCGCGTCACGCCATTGTCACCGCCCAGCACGACCGCTGCGTTGTTCGACTTGAGCGCCGCTTTGACACCGTCACGTATTTGCTCAAAAGCCTCCTCCGGCGAACTCTTCGATATGTTCAAATCACCAAGGTCATTGGCCTGCACTTTTCGAACGTCGACGTCGTGCGTGGCGTCATAGGTCGAAAGCCGCGACATCGCCGAACGCACAGCCGCCGGTGCCAGGTCGCAGCGTCCCGGAGTGATCGACTTGTTCAAAGGTGCGCCAAGGACAGCAATCTTGCACTTCGGACCCTTGACATGATCGCCAGCGAGCCATGCGCTCGCTCGCGGCCAGTGCCGATCGCTACGTGGGCTCAATTCTCCTCCATAGGAATCCGCACACCGTGCGCCTTCGCAAACTGCTTCGCGTCCTCATAGCCAGCGTCCGCGTGTCGCACGATCCCCATGCCCGGATCGGTCGTCAACACCCGCTCCAGCCGTTCACGCATTTCGGGCGACCCGTCCGCGACGACAACCATCCCCGCGTGCTGCGAGTATCCGATCCCGACGCCTCCGCCGTTGTGGATCGAAACCCACGAAGCGCCGGCAGAAGTATTGAGCATCGCATTGAGCAAAGGCCAGTCGGCGACCGCGTCAGTGCCGTCCTTCATCCCTTCCGTCTCTCTGTTGGGCGAAGCCACAGAACCACAGTCGAGGTGGTCGCGACCGATCACGATCGGCGCCTTGAGTCTTCCGTCACGAACGTAGTCGTTCAGCGCGACGCCGAACTCCGCGCGCTCTCCGTATCCGAGCCAGCAGATGCGACAGGGAAGCCCCTGAAACTTGATCTTCTTCTGCGCGAGTTTCATCCACCGATCGAGCACTTGGTCATTGGGGAACAGTTCCAAAGCGAGTTGGTCAGTCACTGCGATGTCAGAAGGATCGCCCGACAAGGCAGCCCACCGGAACGGCCCGCGCCCCTCGCAGAACATCGGACGGATGTATTCCGGTACGAAACCGGGAATGTCGAACGCGTTCGAAACACCCGCCTCGACCGCAAACGCCCGGATGTTGTTGCCGTAGTCGAAGGCGACTGCCCCCTTCTTCTGGAGTTCGAGCATCGCCGAGACGTGCCTGCCCATCGCCTCAATCGACTTTTTTGTATAAGTTTTAGGGTCAGACTTCCTCAGTTCCAGGGCGTCAGCAAGACTCATGCCGTTAGGCACATAGCCGTTCAAGGGGTCGTGCGCGCTCGTCTGGTCGGTCAGCATGTCGGGCACCAGCCCGCGCGAGACCATCTCCGGCAGCACGTCTGCGCAGTTGCCGACCAACCCGACCGAGACCGGCTCGGAAGACTCCTCGATGATCTGTAGTGCTTCGTCCAAGGAATGAGCAATGTGGTCGCAGTAGCCCGTCTTCAAGCGCTTCTCGATCCTCGCCGGATCGACCTCCACACCGATGAACGAGGCGCCCGCCATCGTCGCCGCGAGCGGCTGTGCGCCGCCCATTCCACCCATGCCTCCGGAGACAACCAGTTTGCCCTCCAAAGAGCCACCGAAGTGCTTGCGCGCACACGCCGAAAACGTCTCGAACGTCCCCTGCACGATCCCCTGGCTGCCGATGTAGATCCACGACCCCGCGGTCATCTGCCCGTACATCATCAGCCCCTTTCTTTCTAGATCGTTGAAGTGCTCCCAGTCAGACCACCGACCGACGAGGTTGCTGTTTGCGATCAGCACGCGCGGTGCATAGTCGTGAGTTTTGAAAACACCCACCGGCTTCCCGCTCTGAATTAGAAGCGTCTCGTCGTTTTCCAGGGATCTCAAAGTCCGAACGATCGCGTCGAACGCCTCCCAAGACCGTGCGGCACGCCCGGTACCACCGTAGACGATCAGTTCGTCGGGCTTCTCGGCCACTTCGGGGTCGAGGTTGTTCATGAGCATCCGCAG
>OBLQ010001019.1_pt1 | contig 10586 bp, 8 predicted proteins | sample 1519881 | NCBI WGS metagenome assembly OBLQ01 (sample SAMN01911456, study PRJEB22533) | soil metagenome | biome: Soil | place: Malaysia | collected 2012-04-30 | depth DG_metagenome m | reverse complement strand
CCCAGCTCGAGGGGATCCTCAAGGAGACCTACGGCGTCATCGTCTATCAGGAACAAGTGATGCAAATCGCCAATGTGCTGGCCGGGTTCTCCCTCGGCGAGGCCGATCTGCTTCGCCGGGCGATGGGGAAGAAAAAACCCGAGGAAATGGCCGCCCAGAAGGCCCGGTTCATACAGGGGGCGGAGGAAAAGGGAATCGCGCGCGCCAAGGCGGAGAAGATCTTCGACTTGATGGAATACTTCGCGGGGTACGGCTTTAACAAGTCCCATTCGGCCGCCTATGCGCTGATCTCATTTCAGACCGCGTACCTCAAGGTGCACCATCCGGTGGAATACATGGCGGCGCTCCTCTCCAGCGAGATGGGAAACGCCGACAAGGTCGTTCGCTACATCGGCGAATGCCGGAACCTCGGCATCAAGATCCTTCCGCCTGACGTAAACGAAAGCCGGATGGACTTCACTCCGGTGGAGGGGGGAATCCGATTCGGACTTGCCGCGGTCAAGAACGTCGGCGAGGCCGCCATCGAGTCGATCCTGGCGGCGCGCGAGGAGCACGGCCGGTTCCGGTCGCTCTACGATTTCTGCCGCAAAATCGACCTTCGAAAGGTAAACAAGCGGGTCATCGAAGGGCTGATCAAATGCGGGGCCTTCGACTCGACCGGCGGAAAGCGCGCCCGTCTGATGGAGGCGCTCGAGCAGGCGATGCAGGACGGGGCCGACTACCAGAGGGTAAAAATCGAGGGGCAGATGACGATCTTCGGGGCCTGCTCCGAAGGCTCGGACGACGCAGGTTCGCTCAGCGATCCACCCCTTCCGGACGTTCCGGAATGGGACGAAGCAATCCTCGCCCGATACGAAAAGGAGAGCGTCGGATTTTACATCACCGCCAACCCATTGAACCGCTACGAGGCGGAGATGCGTCGCTTCGCCAACGCCACAACGGAAGAACTATCGGAACGACGCGACGGGGAAGAGGTCCGAGTTTGTGGTATGATCGTACATGAGAAGGTCACCACCACCAAGCGGGGGGACCGGATGGCCTACGTTCGACTGGAAGATCTCTGGGGGTCGGTCGAAGTCATCGTCTTTCCGGACCTATTCCAATCGGCCGCTTCGCTCCTGGGACAGGAGGTTCCGCTTGTCGTCAGTGGTATACTCGACAAAGGTGAGAAGGGGATCAAGCTAAAGGGGACAAAAATCGAGCCGCTGGGACAAGTCAGGAATCGCTCGCTGACCAGGGTCCAAATCTCCCTTCCCGAAAAGGGAATGGATTCGGAGGGACTGCAGAAGATCCGAGAACTCTTGGTTCGTTGTCCCGGCTCCCTTCCTGTCCACCTTATCCTGCGGCTTCCCCGGTTGGTCCGTCTGACCGTCGTCGCCGACCTGACCGTTTCCCCCGCCGAAGGACTGGTCTCGGACCTGAAGAAGCTGGTGGGAAATGAAAACATCGCTCTCCTATGAGACATCGTAGATGAAGGAACATCTGGAGTTCGAGAAACCGATCATCGAGGTCGAGGACCAGATCGCACAGCTTCAGGACCTGGCCAAAAACAACCCGAGGACGAGTGAAGAGGTCCGAAGGCTGGAGAAGAAAGCCGCCCAGCTGCGCGACGAGATCTACGCGAATCTCACGCCCTGGCAGAAGACGCAGATCGCCCGCCATCCCAGCCGCCCAAACGCCCTCGACTACATTGAGGCCTTCATTGGGGACTTCGTCGAACTTCACGGGGACCGTCTCTACGGAGACGACCCCTCCATCGTCGGCGGGATCGGAAAACTTGACGGAAGGCCGGTGGTCGTCATCGGCCAGCAGAAGGGAAAGACGGTCAAGGAGCGGATCCACCGCAACTTCGGGATGCCCAACCCGGAGGGGTACCGAAAGGCGCTGAGGCTGATGCTCCTCGCCGAAAAGTTCAACAAGCCGATCATCACCTTGATCGACACCCCAGGAGCCTATCCGGGGGTCGGAGCCGAGGAACGGGGCCAGTCGGAGGCGATCGCAAAGAACCTGATGGTTATGTCGACCCTTTCGGTTCCGATCGTCGCGGTGATCATCGGGGAAGGGGGAAGCGGCGGGGCGCTCGCGCTCGGAGTCGGAGATCGGACCCTCATGTTGCAGCACGCAATATACTCGGTGGCGTCGCCGGAGGCGTGCGCCGCCATTCTTTGGAGTAACAGCGCCAAAGCCCCCGAGGCGGCGGAGGCGCTGAGAATCACGGCAAACGACCTTCAAATCCTAGGAATCGTCGACGAGATCATCAAAGAGCCCCTCGGGGGGGCGCACCGCGATCCTCCCCGCACCATCGACGGCCTTCGAAAAGCCCTTTTTCGCCACCTTACCGAACTGACCGAAATCCCGCTCGAAGAACTCCTCGAACGCCGCTACGCGCGCTATAAGAAAATCGGCACTTTTCAGGAAGAAAAAGACTGAATAAAATCGTCCGGACAAAGGGACAGGCAAAGGCTTTTCTCTTTTGACCTACCCCCTATTCCCGCCCCTTTCTCCGCCCCCGATCGCCTATCGGTGTCTCACGCCCGGAGCTGGAGCTGGCATGCTCCCGCCACCTGAGGATCCGCCTGAGGGGCCGCTTCGAATGCCTCCATACGGCGTCGGCACGAAGTACGGGCTCCCCCGATATCCCCGTCTGTTGTACGGATAGTACGGGTAGTAATATGGGTAATGGTACGGGTAGTAGTATGGGGAGTAGTAAGAAAAGCCAAAGTAGAACGAAGAGTAGAATGGGTCGTAATAATAGGGGTAGTAGGGGGAATAATAGGGGGAATAGTAATAGGGATAGTAGGGGTACCCGTCGTAGTATCCGACCGCGACCCCCGTTGTGGTGGCATGGCATCCCCCGATCGTGACGGCCAAGAGAAGGAGAAGCCCCAGGAGAAATGCCGGTTTCTTAAACATTGAATCCTCCTTATCTTCTAACCTCTGAAGGCAAACTTCAGAACCGAACCCTTACCCCGAGGTTGAGGGCGTCTTCATCGATCAAGCTTCCCTCAATGAAAAAGAAGGCCCGATCGCTCGGATCAAAGTAAATGTTGGCGCCAAAGAAGAGGCCAAACAGATCATCCTGTTTGAACTTCAGATTCAAGTCCTGTGTGGACGTCGGAAGATGGTCCTTTCCATTCACTACGGAAAAGCGAGCACCACCGTACGGCTCGAAGATATAATGCCGGCCAGAGACTCCCACTTTTAGCCGGTGTTCGTTCCACGTGATCGTCTCATCGACCAATTCATCGGCGATCAGGAATCCAGAGTTATCACAGCAGGGCCGGAAGAGGACCTGGTCTTTAGACCGAAAATGGAAATAGCGATAATCGATATAGAGTTTGATCGGCCCTTCGAACGATTGGATTTCGTAAAAGACCCAGTTCACTCCCCCTCCGTAAGCAAACTCCTGGCCGGAATTGAATTGGTCAAACTCATCAATGCTGAGATCGCTCCCTCCGGCAACGCCGTAGATCTCCACGTTGTCGAGCAGATAGACTCCGAAACGGGCAAGCAATCGGACCATGTCGGCCCTTCCCTTCGTTTTGGGGAAGTTGAAACCGTTGAATACGAATGCGTCCTCATCGACATCCCGACTGGCCAGCTCCGATTGAAATCCGAAATTGAAACGGTAAAAAGGGCGCGGCGAAGGTAACGGTTGGATCACGGGATAGTCTATTCCCTGAGCCCGAGCCGGCCACGTCGAACACAACATCAAAATCACTATTCCAATGTGGATCGCTACACGGTTCCATTTCACTTTCATGACCTTCCTCATAGTAATGTAACTGTCAGTGTACGGTCTTCAAAATCATTATAATCCAATCGCCCATTGAAAAACAAAGTTTTCCTGTTTTCAAGGCAATCCGTCCGACCGGAAATACGCCGTCATACCTCAATTTCCAGTGCATCGATACGAGCGGGGCTTTTCAACTGGACCGGCAACGATTGGACGATCCGAAACCCGATTCGGTTGACACCTTTCACAGGTATTCGGGTGGGTAAGAACCAGAAAGCCTATATTTTATAAGGTGGTCGGCCAAAAAACCTTCGTCTCGGCAGGCAGGAAACCCCGCACAATAATAGGTCCGATCGGAGAGGCAATGCTTGTTATGCAGGATCGCGCGATCCGGCTGGATCGACCGACTCTTTTTCAACCGGATGCGACTCGGCAGGCACTTCGTCCGAGACCTCATACCCACCCAGCGCGTCTTCCTGATCGTCGGTCTCGGGGACGATCTCCGAAAATTCCTTAAGCGTCGGGAGGGCCGAAAGATGGGAAAGGCCGAAATACTGAAGAAACTCGCGTGTGGTTCCATATATCATCGGACGCCCTGCGATCTCTTTGCGGCCGACGATCTTCACCAACCGCCGATCCATGAGGGTCTTTAGGACACCGGACGAGTCGACCCCCCTGATCTCCTCGATTTCCGGGCGAGTTACCGGCTGGCGGTAAGCGACGATCGCAAGGGTTTCCAGGCTCGGTTTTGAGAGTCGCGTGGCGTTTTTGATCCGCTCCAACCGCTTGATCCAGGGGGAGATCTCCGGGCGGGTCACCATCTGGTATCCTCCCGCCACCTGAACGATCTGAAGCCCGCGATCGGCCTGGCGATAGGCTACTTCCAGATCAGCCAGCACGGCCGTGACCCGCTCCTTATCGACCCCCTCCAACACCTCGGAGAGCTTGTCGATGGACATCGGCTCGCCGGAGACAAAGAGCAAGCCTTCAAGAGCAGCGCGAAGCTCAATTTCCTCCATGATCACCTCCTTGGGCCACGGCAATGTTTTCGGTCCGGATGATCCGGATCACCCCTTCCCCTCCCGAAGCTTCGGCCTGAAGAACGCGTAACAGTCCCAACCGAACGGTCTCCAGCAGCGCCAAGAAGGTTACGATAATTCCGGTTCGTCCTTCCCGAAGATCGAAGAGCTCGTCGAACTGAAGACTCTCGGCCCGAGAAAATCGGTCGATCAGGAATTGTATCCGATCCTTGATCGTCAGCGTTTCCGGGGTAATCTGAAGCTGGGTCTCCTTCGGAATCCGCTCAAGGACTTTCTGAAGAGCGGAAAGAAGGTCGAAGGGGTTGAGGTCGACAAAGTAGACCTCCTCGGACCCGCTTTCCTCGGACGGCTCTCTGCGAAATATTTCCCTCCAGACAGATTCGCGTTCTTCCAGACGCTCCGCGGCGTCTCGGAACTTCTGGTACTCCAGAAGCCTTCTGACCAGATCCTGCCGGGGGTCTTCGCTCTCCGTTTCCTCGCTCGGCGTCTGAGGAAGGAGCGTTCGCGATTTAATTAACAGAAGGGTTGCGGCCATGACGAGAAACTCGCCGGCAACCGCCAGATTGAGCGACTGCATCAAATCGAGGTAGGCCAGGTACTGCTGAGTGATCAGGGCAATCGGTATGTCGTGAATGTTGACCCGGTTTTCCCGAATGAGATGCAATAAGAGCTCTAACGGCCCTTCAAAGCCTTGAAGTTTTATCTTATAAGAATCTGACGACTCGGCGGGGTCCATTGTGTTTATTGTCCGGTTCACATTTAGATCGTTTTTTTATAACACGACCGAAGTGATCGATCAAGCCAAAAGTGCAATATGTTGTATGTTAGAATTCAGGAAGAACTAAATATTGAGCGAAAGAGGATTGAAAAGAACCATGGCGCGCCGGCTCCGAATGGAACTCATAAGAATGCGCCGAAGAAAAAACCCTTGAAAAACAGCACTAGTGGCAAGAATAAGTGGCGCATCACGCCCAGGGGATCCGCGAAGACCAGAATAAAGATCAGCAACATCCCGAACGGCTCGACGCTGCTCAGTACCGACGATTGCTTTTCGGGCAGCAGACCGACGAGCACCCTTCCGCCGTCGAGCGGCGGAATCGGAATAAAATTAAAGACCATCAAGAACGTGTTAATGGTCACGCTGAACTCGAACATCTTGTAAAGCGGAATAACGAACATCGGCGTCAGTGGACTCCCGGCCCCGAGCGGATAAAGGATTTCAAGAGCCCGGAGCGCCACGCCGCTAACGAAAGCCAAAATGAAATTCATCCCAGGTCCGGCGGCTGCCACCCAGGCCATATCGGTCTTGGGACGACGGAGTTTATAGTAGTTCACAGGGACCGGCTTGGCATAGCCGAAGAGGAATCCCGGGCCGCCGTTGAGATAAACGATCAACAGTATCAGGGGAAGGATGATGGTCCCGAAGGGGTCAATGTGGGCCAGGGGATTGAGGGTCATCCTTCCCATCATTCGGGCCGTCGGGTCTCCCTTCTTGTCCGCCATCCAGGCGTGCGCCGCCTCGTGAAGCGTTATGGCAAAAAGCATTGGAATAATGGCCACCGAGGCCAATTGAATGATCTCTGGAATGTTCATGGGATTAACGCTTCCTTTTCTTACGACGTGGACGCTTCCGGTCGCACCTCTACCAAAACCTCGTCCGGATTCACCCGATCCCCTTCGTCGACGTAAATCACCTTGACAAGCCCGCCGATAGGGGTGTGAACCTCGTTTTGCATTTTCATCGCCTCGACCACGAGCACGGTCTCTCCCGCTTTGACCCGGTTCCCGACGGCAATCTTGACCTTCACAACGACGCCGGGCATTGGCGTGGTCACATCTCCTTCGTGGGTCGCTTTCGGCCGCGTTGAACGGCCCCCGACCTGGGTGTCGATTTTCCCTTCGGCGCTAGGGACCACCTCGAGGAGTGATTCGACCATGACTTCTTCGAGTTGCCCGTCGCCATAAATGAAATAGGGCTTTCCCCCTTCGCCGGGATGCCCCATACCACCTATTTTAACATGATACGTTTCCCCATGCACCTTCACATTAAACTCGCTAGGGGCCAGGAGGGGAACAGGGGCTTCACCGGTGGGAAACGGCGGGGAGGTTGGCGGCGAATCTCCCAGTTTCTGACCTGTTTTGAGGCTTTCAAAATATTCAAGGAATACTTTTGGGAAAATTGTGTAAGAGATTACGTCTTCAAGACTTTCCGCCTTATCGCCGAGCTCTTCCTTGGAGCGTTCGAGTTCCGGCTCAAGTAGATCAGCGGGACGGACAGTGAGAGGATCCTCCTCCCCGATCGCCCGCTCCCGCACGCCGTTGTCGATCGGGGCTGAAGGCCGACCGTAAAGCCCCTTCAAATAATTTTTGGTTTCGGTGGTGATCACCTTGTATCGTTCCCCCGTCAAGACGTTGAGGGTCGCCTGCGTCCCGACGATCTGGCTGGTCGGAGTAACCAGAGGAGGATAACCGAAATCGGCGCGGACCTTCGGGACCTCGTTGAGGACCTCCTTGATCCGGTCGAGCGCGTTCTGCTCTTTGAGTTGTGATGCAAGGTTCGATGTCATTCCCCCCGGTATTTGGTAAATCATGACGTGGGGGTCGACCCCCGTATAATCGCTCTCGAACTCATGGTACTTCTTACGCACCTCGCGAAAATAATCCGCGATCTCCGCAAGGAGATCCATGTCAAACTGTGGATCGAACCGGCTCCCCTTCAAGACGTTCACCAGGGTTTCCACGGGAGGCTGAGAGGTGCCCGAGGCCATCGAGGAGATCGCGCAGTCTACGACGTCGACCCCCGCCTCGATCGACTTCAGATAGGTCGAAAGCGCCATCGCCGAGGTGTCGTGACTGTGCAGGTGGATCGGGATCCCCACGGCCTTCTTCATCTTGGTCATGAGATCGTGCGCAGAATAAGGGGTCAAAAGTCCCGCCATATCCTTGACACAGATCGAGTCGGAACCCATGTCTTCCAGACGCTTGGCCATCTCAACGAACCCGTCGTTGCTGTGGACCGGGCTGATGGTGTAGCAGATCGCACCCTCCACTTTTCCGCCGTATTTGAGGGTCGCCTTCACGGCGACCTTGAGATTTCGAAAGTCGTTCAGAGCATCGAAGATCCGCAGAATGTTGATCCCGTTGGTAATCGCCCGTTCCACGAAACGTTCCACCACATCGTCCGCATAATGTCGGTATCCGACGAGGTTTTGACCCCTCAAGAGCATTTGAAACGGGGTCTTAGGCATCACTGCCTTAAGGAGCCGAATTCGCTCCCAGGGATCTTCCCTCAAATAACGGAGCGCGGTGTCGAAGGTCGCTCCTCCCCACATTTCGATCGACCAGTAGCCGACATCGTCGATCTTGGGCGCGATCGGAAGCATGTCCTCGGTCTTCAGGCGGGTGGCGATGAGCGATTGGTGACCGTCCCGGAGGGTTGTATCCATGATCTGTATCGGTTTAGGCTTTGCGTTGGGCATGGTTCTCCTTAAAACCAGGTTCCGAGTTTCGAGTTCCGGGTTCCGGGCTTAGATTTTAACATTTGAAGCCTCGAATTAGAAATCATAAGTTCCTTTTGAACGATATGACTCGATTCACTGCCAGGCCCGCCGTAAGCTCCGCCCTTGAGGGAGGGACAAAGGCGAGCGAATCGGGATAAGGATCATCTTCCTTTACGGTCAAGAAGTCCATCACATTTCGGGCACATTTCGGGCACATTTCGGGACGTTCTTGACCCGGAACTCGAAACTTGTTTATCTTTTCGAGTGCGCCGCAATCACGGCGGCGATGGCGATTACGGTGTCGACTCGGTTCCGATCGTCCGAGTAGGTCAAATCCGCCAGTCGCCGGTCGATGTATCCGGTATCGAATTCCCCACGGCGGAACGCGTCATCGTTCATGATCCTTTTGTAAAAAGGGATCGTCGTCTTCACCCCGCGAATGAGATATTCGTCCAGGGCACGGTGCATCCTGTTGACGGTCGCTTCCCAGGTCCTTCCCCAGACGGTGAGTTTGGCGAGAAGCGAGTCGTAGTGCGGAGGAACCACATACCCCTTGTAAACGTTTCCATCGATCCGCACGCCGAAGCCTCCGGGGGAATAGTAGGCCGTAACCTTTCCCGGAAGCGGAGCGAAGTTCTTCAAGGGATCCTCCGCGTTGATCCGGCACTCGATGGCATATCCGGAAATCCGGACTTCTTCCTGGCGGATGGAAAGCGGCTCGCCCGCGGCAACCCTGAGCATCTCCTTCACAATGTCGATCCCGGTGACCTCCTCCGTCACCGGATGTTCGACTTGGATCCTGGTGTTCATCTCCAGAAAGTAGAAGCGCCGGGAGGAATCGACCAAGAATTCCACCGTCCCGGCGTTGGTGTAGTCGGCCGATCGGGCGACCTTGACCGCCGCCTCTCCCATCTCTTTGCGGAGCGCATCATCCAAAAACAGTGACGGGGCGATCTCCACCAGCTTCTGGTGACGGCGCTGAATCGAGCAGTCCCGCTCCCCCAAGTGCACGACATTCCCGTGACGATCGGCCACGATTTGAAACTCGATGTGCCGCGGGGCGATGAGGTATTTCTCCAGATACAGGGTGTCCTTTCCGAAGGCTGCTTTCGATTCCGACTGCGCGATCGGGAACTGTTGTTGAAGATCCTCGGGTGTCTTGCAGATGCGCAGCCCCCTGCCGCCCCCTCCGGCGGAGGCCTTGATCATCACGGGATATCCAAGGTCTCGCGCTCCCGCGAGCGCGTCGGATACCGTCGCCACTGGGTCCAAAAGTCCGGGGACGATTGGTATTCCGGCAAGGCTCGCTTTCCGACGGGCCTCCACTTTGTCCCCCATGGCCCGGATCGCCTCAGGCGATGGACCGATGAAAACCAGGCCATTTTCTTGACAGGCCTGTGCGAAATCGGCATTCTCCGAGAGAAAGCCGTAGCCGGGATGGATGGCATCAACGCCCTTCTGCTTCGCAAGGTCGACGATCCGATAGATGTTGAGGTAACCCTCGATCGGTCCGGGACCGACCAGGCAGGCTTCGTCCGCCTTTTTCACATAGAGGGTGGTGGCGTCCGCTTCAGAATGAATTGCCACCGTAGGAATCGCAAGCTCCTTGCAGGCCCGAATGATTCGGAGGGCAATCTCCCCGCGGTTGGCAATGAGAACTTTCTTGAACATCGTCAAGACCTAAAAAACATTAATCGTTTACTGTAATTCGTTTGCCGTGAAAAAAGGAAAATACACGGGAATAATTCGCACCACCGGACGTTCCTCACATGTGGCGATCAACGTTGAACGAATCACGACCCTTCAATTGATTTGCACGAACTTTCCGTCTTTCACCTGAATGAGGAAACCTTTTTTTTCCGCTTCTCCGTCCGGGCGAAACGCGGTCAAGCCGGAGGCCCCCTGGAAATCCTTGGTCGCCACCAGCGCCTCACGGATCTGCTCCGGGTGCGTCGCACCGGTTTTGACCGCATTTAAAACCATTTTGGCCGTGTCGTACGCCTGGGCGGAGAAGAGGTTCGGATCCCGTTGATATCTTCTGCGGTAAGAGGAAACGAATTCGCGAACCGCGGGATCGGGGCTGTCGATAAAAAATCCGTCTGAAAAAACGCCTCCCTCCGCGAACCGGCCGGCCAACTGGATCAAATCCTGAGAGTCCCAACCGTTGTTTCCGAAGAGGATGACGTTGTTGATGTCATAAAACGCCAGTTGCGGTAAGATCAGCCCCACCTTTTTCGCCTCTCCCGCGAGATAGATCGCGTCGAATCCCGGGATGTACTTGTACTCACTCCGATTTTCCCCTTCCCCCCG
>OBLQ010001018.1_pt1 | contig 10595 bp, 9 predicted proteins | sample 1519881 | NCBI WGS metagenome assembly OBLQ01 (sample SAMN01911456, study PRJEB22533) | soil metagenome | biome: Soil | place: Malaysia | collected 2012-04-30 | depth DG_metagenome m | reverse complement strand
AGACCACCACTTGAACTCCGCGGAACTCGCGCCTTCGCAAATCAAATACCCCGCCCCGGATTGCGGGCTTGCCCGGAAGCCCTGCCTACAGTAGAGTTTTTGCCGGACCAAGGGGCCGCGCAATGAAAGTTCCCGTTCTGGACCTGAAAGCCGAATACGCCGAGCTTCGGGACGAAATCCTTCCCGCGCTCGACCGCGTCTGCCAGAAGGCGGCATTCGTCATAGGCGAAGAAGTCGAAGCTTTTGAGCGGGAATTCGCCGATTTCTGCGGGACAAAGCACTGCGTGGCGCTCAGCTCAGGTACGGCGGCCCTGCACCTCGGTCTGCTCGCGTTGGGCGTGCAGGCGGACGACGAGGTCATCACTACCCCCAACACATTTCTCGCCACAGCCGAAGCCATCACTTACTGCGGCGCCGTTCCCGTCTTCGTGGACATCGACCCCGCTACGGCCAACCTCGATCCTAAGCTGATCGAACGCGCCATCACGCCCCGCACGCGCGCCATCCTCCCGGTTCATCTCTACGGCCGCCCTGCAGACATGGACGCGATTCGCGAGGTCGCCGAACGCCACAATCTCCGCATCCTCGAGGACGCGGCGCAGGCTCACGGCGCACGCTATCGCGGCCGGCGCGTCGGTGGGCTCGCGCACGCGGGCGTCTTCAGCTTCTATCCCACGAAAAACCTCGGCGCGTACGGGGAAGGCGGCGCGCTCACCACCGACGACGACCAGGTGGCGAAATTCGCGCGCGCGGCACGCAACCACGGCCAGACGGCGCGCTACGAGCACGAGTTTGTCGGCTATAACTACCGCATGCAGGGATTTCAGGGCGCGGTGCTGCGCATCAAGCTGCGCCGCCTCTTCGGCTGGACCGCCCGCCGCCAGGAAATTGCGCGCGACTATCGCCGCCTGCTCGAAGGGGCGCGATTGCAGATTCCCGTGGACGATCCGCGCGACGAATGCGTGTATCACCAGTTCGTCGTTTACGCGAGCAATCGCAACGCCGTGGTCGCGCAGCTCGCCGAGCGCGAGATCGAGACTGTCGTGCACTACCCCACGCCCGTGCACCTGCAGCCTGCCTACTCGTCCCTCGGCCTTCCGCCCGGCACTTTTCCAAACGCCGAGCGCGCTTGCGAGCGAGCTCTCAGCTTGCCGCTGCATCCCGGATTGACGGCGGAGCAAATTGCTTTCGTGGCGAGCTCGGTGCGCGACGCAGTAGGAGAAAAATAGGCGCGAAGCCGCGCGCTGGGCTTCCTGTCGCCGGCGCCGAGGCGTTAGGCGTTCGCGCCGTTCGAGGCCGATTCGTTGTGAGGCGCGGGCGGCTCCGCCGCTTCGCGGTTCGGTGCCGTGGAAAAAGTGGCCGCCCCCGCGGAATTCGTCGCGCGTTCTCGCAGCATCGCCGAAAGGCCTTCGAAGACTCTCGAAAACGACTCGCGCAACGACTGATCGGCCGAGCGCAGCAGCGATTCGATCGCGTTCTGCCCGTGCTCGTTCAGGCGTCGGACGGAAGACACCATCCAAGAATCGCCCGCCGTCTGCAATCGCTCCTGATGTCTGCTCGCGGCTTCCTCGCTGGCTCGTTCGAGACTTTCGGCCCACGTCTTCTGTTGGGCTTCGCGCGCGGCGCGATATCCGTCGAGCGCCGAAGCGAACTCTGCGGCAAGGGCGCCGCGTCCCTGCGCGATGCTTGTCTCGAGCTCCGAAGCCATTTGCGCGCGGAAGCGGTCGATAGATCCTCCGGCGCTGGCCTCGAGCCTGCCCAGCAGTTGCTGCGTAAAACTCTCGAGGTCCTGCGTGCGTTCGGCGAGCGCGCTGCGGCTCGTGTTCGTGAACTGCTGCACCTCCTGCTCGGAGATGCTGCGCACGACCTCCCCGAACGACGCCGCGGCGGCTTCCGCAGCTTGATCGAGCTGCGTGCGCGTGCGCGCCGTGACCTCGCCCGCCACGCCGCCGAGCTGCTCGTGAATCTGGCCGAGCCGCGCGTTGGACTGCTCCTCGAGCTGAGACTCGAACTTGCGCGCCGCCTGAGCGGTCTTTTCCTCAAAACCGCTTGCGGCTCCGGCCAGGGCCTGCTCGACCAGCACCTGCAGATGCGCCCGCGCCTCCTGCTGGAACCATTCGGAGGAACGGCCGATCGACTCGGCTGCCGCGTGTGACGCGCGAACTCCGGCGGCGTCCAATTCCTCGCTCCACTTCGCCAGCGCCTCCGTTCGCGCGCATTCGAAATCGTTGCGAAGATTTGCCAGTGTCGCGGTCGCCTGCAAGGCCATTTCGCGTTGGTTGTTCTCCGAAAGCTGGCGCAAGCGTTCGCGATGCAGGCGCAGGCTTTCTTCCGCCTCGACCTCGCGCGCGGCCAGTTCGCGCAGCAGTTCCGGGACGCGCTCGATGCGCGGCGCGATCTTCGACTCGATTTCCGCAGTCGTGCGCTCGACGAGCTGCTGACCTGCGGAATCGAGCGTGGGCCCGAGGCGCTGGGGCAAGCCCGAAATCAGGCTTTCCGCGCGCCGATTCATCTCGTCCGTTTGTGCACCCAGAATGTTTTCCAGGCGCCGGTGCAACTCGTTCAGCGTGTCGTGGCTGGCGGCCTCGAGTTGGTTCGAGTATTCCTTCATCCGGCCGGCGGCACGCTCGATCTCGGCGAGCGACGACCGAGCACGCGCCACTTCTTCTTCGAGCGCCGACTTGACGCTGGAAATCGTTTCCTGGGCCTCGGAGGACATTTGGCCCAACGGCTGCCGGAGCTCGGCAACCCGCTCAGACATCTTTTGCTCCGACTGGCGAAGAATCTCCTGCGATTGCGCCGAAAGCTGCCTGATCAAACGCTCCATGCTGCTGTCAAGCGATGACTGCAGGAGTTCGTTCCACTGCGTTCGCGCCAGGGTCATTTCCGACTCGAGACGCTGCCGCCAAGCCGCGACAGCCTCGTCAGCCACGGCCATGGTTGCTTCCGAGGGCTCGGCCGGCTTCTGCTGGAGCCTGGACGCTTCGGCGGCTTCCGCGTGAAGGCGCGCTTGCGCCAGCCGGCTCGCTGATTCGACCGCCGCTTCGCTTTCGGCGCGAAGGGCCTGCGCTTTGCGGTCGAGCTCACTGAGCAATTCGCGAGACTGCTGCAAACCGCGCTCGAACTCGGCTCTCAGCCCGCCCAGCAATTCAGCTTGTTTGGCGGCCACTTCGGCCGAAAAGTCTGCCTGCGCAGCGGTCCGCGTCCGCTCGAAGTCTTCCACAATCTGGCGGATCTGTCCGCCGGCCTGCGCCGCTGCGGCCTCGACAGCGCGGCTCGCTTGCCGCTCGAGCTCAGCGTTCCATTCGCGCCACAGCGGGCTTTCCGCCAATGGCGCGGCTTCCCACGCGGATGGAGCTTGCGAAGTGCGGTCAGATTCCGGGGATCCATTTGTCATGTCGGCCGTCATTCTTTCCGTAAGGTTGGCGGTAGTTGTTGAAATCGCGCCGGTCTCGGACCGTGCCGCCGCCTGCAACTCTCGCTGCGCTGAGAATTCGGCGGACGAACCCGCCGGAGCCTCAGCGATTTCCCAGTCCGCCGGTGGCGATTCGATGCCCCAGATGTTGCCCGGACTTTCTAGCTCGATCGCGATCTGAAAGAACTCGCGGACCGAATGCGGCCGCTGAATCCACGCGACGCGCGCGCGCAGATTGCGGCGTTCAGTTCCTCGCGCGACCTCGAGTGTGAGCCACGTATTTTTCGGCAAATGGTGCTTGGATGAGTAGCGGCACCCGTGGAGGTTCAAGGTCAGCGTCGAGGTGCGCTCCTCAAAAGGCTGGCCGAGGAGATCGATTCCCCGCACGATAATAGGCACGGAACTGGAGAGTCGCTCGCTGCGCCGGCGCTGTGTACTCGACGGGATGGAATCCACTTCGGGCACGGACTTCCTCGCAATGAATCTGCGAGAGGATAACACTCTACTGGTCTCGGGTCGAGAGGCGAAATCACGCGACCCACGGCCCCTGTTGAAGAAAGGACGTCGGTGCCCACGTGCAGCCATTCGACTGCGCGCGGGCCGCGCGGTGATTTTCTACCTCTTCTTCTTTTTTCTCTCCAGGACTTTCGTCGATTCGCCGCCGCCCATGGCAGCCAGGCCGTCGAGCATGCTCTTTGCCTGCGCGGCATAAGGCCCGCTCGGGTCGGCGTCGATGCACTTTTGATAGGCGTCGGCCGTGCCGGGAGGGATGACGTAAACCATCTTGTCGCCCTCTTGTTTCGACTCAATCGTGCCGGTATAGGCGCTACCAAGCAGGAACCAGGACTGTGCATCCTTCGGGTCCGCGGCCGTGGCCTTCTCCAGCGGCTGGATGGCGTTCTTGAGATCACCCTTGTTGCTGAGGATGATGCCGATATTCTTCCAGCATTTCGCGGCCGTGGTGGGATCCAGAGCAATGGCTTTCTCGCACGAAGCGCCCGCCGCCTGGTATTTCGCGCTCGCGGCCGCTGGATCCGTTGTTGCGGCGCCGAGATGGGCCTGGGCGAGGCTCAAGTTGAGAAAATCGGCCACTTCGGGATTCAGTTCGATCGCCTTTTGATAGGCATTGGCGGCATCGTCGTAACGCGCGGCTGCCGAATAGGCCTGGCCAAGGTTGGCCCAGACCACTGCGTGATTCTTGATGTCCTTGGGACCGACCAATGGCTCCGCCTGCTGAAATTCATTTATGGCGGTTTGATACGAGGTGCTCAACTGGCTTTGAATCGCAGCTTTCTGGTCGGCCGGTGCCGCCCGCAACTGCTTTTGAAGAGTGTCCCCTTGAGCGAGCGCTGCAACACCCGCTTCCACGTGGGCTTTCAAAGCCTTGAATTTACCGGCCTCCTCTTCCCGCTTCTTCTGTTCCTCGGGGTGAGCGGTAGCCTGCTGCGCGATGATTTCCTTGAAGTTGATCGCGATATTGTTGTCCTCGCCGCTTTCAATCTGGTGCTGTTCCGTAAAGTTCTTCAGGCCCGCCGCTTCGTCATTCAGGATGAATGTGTACACTCCAGGCGTCAGTCCGATCTGGCTGAACTTTCCGTCCTTGTCGGTCTTGAGCGTAAAGGACCGTCCGCTCTCGCTCTTGATCTGCACTGAGACGCCCGGCCACGGTTTGCCGTCCTTGTCGAACACCTGGCCGCTCACGCGGGCACCCTGTGCCGCAGCGATTGCAGGTAGTAAGAGAAACACCACCAGCGCTAACCAAGCCGGAACCAGTCGTTTCATCTAGTTATCTCCTCCAGCAGCGGATTATGGCCATCCCGCACCACTCTTAGCATTATGGCGCAACTCGAACCCGATAAGCGATAGGGTCTGGCAGACCGGCCTCGGCGAAGGCACGTAGGCGCAGGCGGCAACTATCGCAGTTTCCACAGGCTTCGTCATCGAACTGATAGCACGACCAGGTGCAGCCGAGCGGCGCTCCAAGCTCGGCGCCGCGATGGACGATCTCGCTCTTTCGCAAAGTGATAACCGGCGTCACGATCCGAATGTGCGTTTCCGGTCGCGTTCCCGCACGGATCAAGGTATCGAACGCACGATAATACTCCGGACGGCAATCGGGATAACCCGAGCTATCTTCCGCCACGGCCCCGATGAAGATGGCTGTTGCCCCGATGACCTCCGCCCAGCTCACCGCGGCGGAAAGAAAATGCGCGTTGCGAAATGGAACGTAGGTGATTGGGATGTCGGCGTGCCGCGCTAGCGCTTCCCCCGACTCCGGTACGGCGATACGCCGATCGGTGAGCGCCGAACCGCCGATCTGCGCCAACGCGTCGAGCCGGACAACCAATCGCTCGCGCACTCCGTAGAAATCCGCGATTTCCTCGAAGGCGCGCCGCTCGCGCTGCTCCGTGCGCTGTCCGTAGCTGGCGTGCAGCAAGGCGAGGCGGTGCGTGAGGTTGGCAATGGCCGTGGTGACACAGGAGTCCAAACCCCCGCTCAACAGCACCACCGCTTTGGGCCTTTCCGCCACCGTTGAAATTCAAACTCCCTTCATCGCCGGATCCCAGATGAACTTGTGCAATTGCAACCCCAGCCGCACGGACAGTCCGTCGGCCAGGATCCATTCGGCCAGTTCCCGCGCATTCAATCCGGGCCAGCGGCCAGCCGGGTCCGCGAACACAGGAGAAAACAGGACTTGACGGACGCGCGCAGCAAGCCCGTGGCCCGCCACGAAGCCGCGGGCGAAATCGTAATCCCTGCGGCTCGCGATCACAAACTTAATTTCGTCCTTTTGATCCAAGGCCTCCAGGTTAGCCAAGTCGAAAGTGTCGGACTCGCCCGAGTCGGGGCATTTCACGTCCACAATCTTGACCACTTCGCGCGGCAGCACGCCGACGAATCGTTCACCGCTCGTTTCGATCATCACGGTGTAGCCCTCGGCGAGGAGTCTTTCGGCAAGCGCGGGTGTTTCCGGCTGCAGCAGCGGTTCGCCACCCGTTATCTCGACGAGCGAAACGCGAGCCTCTCCGTCGCCCGCGAGCGAACGCACACGGTCGACGACCTCATCCACGCCGTACTTCGTTCCCCCGTGGAACGCGTATGCCGTATCGCACCAGACGCAACGCAGATTGCAGCCCGTGAGGCGCACGAAAACGCAGGGCAATCCCGCGCGTGTGCCTTCTCCCTGGATGGACTTGAAAATTTCAGTGATAACCATACGTGGAACGCTCGCAAAAAATCCGGCGGATTGGTCGATGTCCGTTTCGCCGCGGCGCGTCCTAGGGACGGTAGGTGGCCGCGGTAGTTTCCGTCTCCCAGACCGTAATGCTGGAGATGCCGGCGCCATTGGGCGCCTGGGGAAGCTGCCTCGTCGATTCGTCGTAAATATGGCGCGCCAGATTTTCCGCCGACGGATTCAGCTTGTCGAAAGGCGGAAGCTCGTTGAGATATTTGTGGTCGAGCGAGCGGATCACGCCTTGTATCACCTGCTTGAGTTGGACGAAATCGAAGACCAAGCCCACCGAATCAAGCTCCTTGCCGGCCACGACAACGCGCACCTTGTAGTTATGGCCGTGCAGATTCTCGCACTTCCCCTTGTAGTTGCGCAGATTATGGGCGGCCGCGAATGTCTCTTCCACGCTGACTTCGTACATGAGCCTTCCTTGGAGTCCGGCCGAGGGCGCACGCGGTTCCTTCGCTGCGCCTATTCAGGATTCTCTTTCATGAAGCGCGCGACGTCCGCGACGTCCTGCGTGATGGTGTATTCGGGCAAGGACTCAATGAAAATTTTACCATATTGCATGCGCCGGATGCGGTTATCGAGAATGGCCAGGATGCCGCGGTCGGTTTTCGAGCGGATCAGCCGGCCGAAGCCTTGCTTGAGGGCTAGAACGGCTTCCGGCACCTGGTATTCGGCAAAGGCGTTGCGGCCGTCTTCCGTGAGGGCGCGCACGCGCGCCGCGACGATCGGATCGCTCGGCACGGCGAAAGGCAGCTTGTCGATGATGACGCACGAAAGCTGCGCGCCGGGCACATCGACTCCCTGCCAGAAGCTCGCGGTGGCGAACAGCACGGCGTGGGGAGTCGAGCGAAAGCGGTCGAGCAGGACCGAACGCGGTGCGGTGCCCTGCAGCAGGAGGGGAAAGCGTACACGCCCGGAGACGCGCTCGTAGACATCCTTCATCTGCGCGTAGCTGGTGAACAGACAAAAGGCGCGGCCGTCGGAAATTTCCAGAAGGCGCGCGATTTCATCGGCGGCGCTGCCAGGGAACGTCGGCTGGCGCACGTCGGGAATGCTCTGCGGGATATAGAGCAGCGCCTGGGTGCGGTAATCGAACTCCTGAGGCAGCACGCTCTCTTTCGCCGGCAGGACGCCGAGGCGCTGTTTTAAATAATCGAATCTGCCTTCGACTGCGAGCGTGGCCGACGTGAGGATGACCGTATCGAACTGGCCGAAGAGCTTTTCGCGGAGGATTTCGCTCACGTCGATCGGCGTCGCCGCGAGGAAGACGCCACGGCCCCGCCGCTCGTACCAGTAGACGTATGCTTTCTCCTCGCTCTCGAGCAGAAAGCACAACTCGCGGCGCATTTCGGCGGCACGGCGCGCCAGAGCGATTACCTCTTCCGGCTTGGGCGTCAGGGCCGCTAGCTCGGTCTCGATACGCTTCACGGCCGTGGCCAGATCGTCGTAGGCCTCTCGATTTTGCTCGAGAAACGAGTTTCGCTCCGCCGGGCCAAACGGGTAGCGCCCCTCCCGCTCTGGAAAGCGCTCGAAAAAGCTGCGCGCGCGTTCGCGCAGCCGTACCAGATGCCGGCGGAGCGGCGCCGCTTCGATCCGCAGAACGCGAAGCATGTTTTCCGTGTCGCGCCCAAGCTCTTCGAAGCGGTAGCTGGAGAGCTGGCGGCCAAAATAATCGCTCGCCACATCCTCGATTTCGTGGGCTTCGTCGAACACCACGGCCGAGTATTCGGGCAGGATCGAGCCGAAATCGTCCTGGCGAATGGCGAGGTCGGCGAAAAACAGGTGATGGTTGACGATGACGAGGTCCGCTTCCTGCGCGCGCTGGTGCATCGCGGTGATGAAGCAGCGCTGGAATTCCGGACACTTCTGGCCCGTGCAGAGATCGCTGCGCGCGTCGATGCGGTTCCAGAGTTCGGCATCGTCCGGCAGAAACGTGAGTTCGCTGCGGTCACCGGTCTCGGTGAGCTTCTCCCAATCGCGGATCTGCGAGAACCAGTCGATCTCGTCGATCCCCTTCAGAACAGGCTGGCCCTCCATCTGGTGTACCTTTTGCCTGCACAGAAAATTGGCGCGGCCCTTCATCAACGCGGCTTTCAGATTCGGCGCGAAGTGCTTCTGCAGGAAAGGAACGTCTTTCTGGAAGAGCTGCTCTTGTAGGGATTTCGTCGCCGTCGAAACGACCACGCGCCGGCCGCTGCGAATCGCGGGGATCAGATAGGCCAGCGTCTTGCCGGTGCCGGTGCCGGCTTCGATGACGGCGTGCTGGTGCTTCTCGAAAGCTTCATTGGCGATCTGGGCCATGGCCAGCTGCGACGGCCGGAACTCGTAGCCGGGATGGCGTTTTGCAAGCAGGCCGCCGGGGCCGAAGATTTGTTCGATGTTGACTTCCTCGGATTTCGTGGCGGCGGCTTTTTTCGGCATGGACGCTTCGTGCGTTCGCAATCCCGGAGAATCGGCCAACTAAAATAGCACACCGCGCGCCCCGCTCCGCAGAGTCGTCACGCCCGGATCAGCGTGCGGAAGATTTTTCGAGAGTTTTGGCCCAGTGCGAAAGGTGGTTCAGCGACTGCGTATGCGTGTGATCGATTTCGAGTGGCGTAATATCCGCGCGGCCGTCGCGAATGGCGGCGTGGTCGGTGTCCGGGTCGATCCCGTCGGTAAACCGCTGCTCGCTCAGCCAGTAGTAACGACGGCCGCGCGGATCGCTGCCGGGTTGCAGCAGATTGCGCGTGATCTTCGACGACTGCCGCGTGAACCGCACTTCTCCTCCCCAGTCTTGCGGAACATTGACGTTGAGAACCACCCCCGGTGGAAGGCCCTCGCTGAGAACCAGCGGAACGAGGCTGCGCGCGAATTCCGCCGCCGGGGCAAAATCGAATTCCCTGCCCCGATACGCCACGGAAATCGCCACGGCCGGCACGCCATTGATCGCTCCCTCAAGCGCCGCGCCGACCGTCCCGGAATAATAGATGTTTTCGCCGACGTTGCCTCCGCGATTGATTCCCGAGACGACGATGTCCGGCTTCTTCTCGAGCAGCGTATGAAAGGCCAGAATCATTGCGTCGGCGGGAGTTCCTTCGACGGAGTATTCGCGGTCCGCGATCTGGTCGCAATAGATCGGCTGGCGCAGCGTGAGCGATTGCGCGGCGGCGCTGCGCTCGTGCGAGGGAGCGACAACCGTGATCGTTCCCAGGCCGCGCAGCGCGTCAACGAGGGCGCGCAGGCCCGGGGCGTGGATCCCGTCGTCGTTGGTAATTAAGATATTCGGCATAAAAATTCCGAAGCGGGCGAAATAGTGTCCGAAAGACTCCTCTGTTTGTGATGCGGACAAGATAATGGTCGGGACGACTGGATTTGAACCAGCGACCTCACGCACCCCAAGCGTGCGCGCTACCAGGCTGCGCCACGTCCCGCCTGAACTTTCAGCCTATCACTCGCCTTCCAGAAGCGTCAAGAAAGAGCGGAGGGCATCACGCAGATCGAGCAACATCTTGCGATCCAGCTTCGTGGAGGCTCCCGTTTCCGGCGCCCCCCCGGCTGCGGGAGACCCGTTCGAACTGTTCTGCTCGCGAAGGTGCCGCCGCGCTCCGGCGATGGTGAAACCCTCATCGTAAAGCAGCCGTTTGATGCGGAGAACCGTCTCGATGTCCTGCCGGCGGTAGAGCCGGTGGCCTTTCGGACTTTTCACCGGCTGGAGCATCGGGAACTCGGTCTCCCAGTACCGCAGGACGAACGGCTTGGTGGCGGTCAGCCGGCTCACCTCGCCGATCCGGAACAAATTCTTGTCCGGAATGCCAGATTCGAAATGGCCAGTCCCTTCCATCAGACCCTAATCCTAATCCGATTCTCGCGCGTGTCAACGTCCACGGCCCCGCGGTTCCTTCCGCCGCTGGAGAAAGCGGACGGGCGCGCCGGTGAAATCAAACCTTTCGCGGAGCC
>OBLQ010001017.1_pt1 | contig 10598 bp, 14 predicted proteins | sample 1519881 | NCBI WGS metagenome assembly OBLQ01 (sample SAMN01911456, study PRJEB22533) | soil metagenome | biome: Soil | place: Malaysia | collected 2012-04-30 | depth DG_metagenome m | reverse complement strand
AGCATGCCCACTTTGTCACCGCCCTGGGCGGTGGACGCGGCGCCGTGCGTGAAGTGTGCGAAATCATCATGCATGCCCAGGACACCTGGAACGCGCAGATGGCGCCCTATCTGCGATGACGCGCAATCTGGTCGGCTGGACCATCATCGGCCTGTTGGGGACGTTTGCCGCCCTCACCTACTGGCTGAGCCAGGCCGTGCAGCCGCCCCCGCCCAAGCTCGACGGCAGCACCCGCCACGACCCGGATACCATCGTGGAAAATTTCAGCGCACTGACGCTGGATAAAAGCGGCCAGCCGCATTTCGCCCTGGCGGCGGTGAAGATGACCCATTACCCCGATGACGAGACGACCGACCTGGAGCGGCCGCATTTCACCCGCTTCAACTCCAAGACTGCGCCGCTGCATGCGCTGTCCCAGCGCGGCACCCTGTCCAAGGACGGCGATGAAGCCTTCCTGCGCGACAACGTCACCGTCATCCGCGAAGCCTACGACAGCAAAAGCGAACTGGTGCTGCGCACCACCTATCTGCACATCCTGCCGAAAAAAGATCTGGCCACCACCGACAAACCTGTCACCATCGACGAAGCGCATACCCATATCACGGCGGTTGGCTTAAAATTGGACAGCAAGAACAACCTGCTCAAACTGCTGTCGCGCGTGAAAGTCCGATATGACAAACCAGCCCGCTAAGACCTTCCTGATTTTGTGCACGCTGACATGGGCGTTGTCCGCCCATGCCGAAAAAGCGGACCGCGACAAGCCCATCAACCTGGAAGCCGACACCATGGACGTGAACGACGCGACCAAGGTCAGCGTCTATCAGGGCAATGTGCGTCTGACCCAGGGCACCATGGTGCTGCTGGCAGACAAGCTGGTGGTGAAGCAGGACAGCGAAGGCTTTTCCAGCGGCACCGCCTACGGCAACCCGGCCAGCTTCCGCCAGAAGCGCGAAGGCGTGGATGAATACATCGAAGGCTGGGGCCAGCGTATCGAATACGACGGCAAGCACGACAAGGTGGAGTTGTTCGTCAATGCGCGCGTCAAGCGGGGCCAGGACGAGGTGCGCGGCAGTTACATCTCCTACGACGGCAAGACCGAGTTCTTCCAGGTGAAGGGCGGCAAGGAAGCTGTCACCGAAGCCAATCCCAAGGGGCGCGTGCGCGCGGTCATCCAGCCCAAGTCCAAAACGCCGCCTGCGCCTCCCTCCGGCCCGGGCATTCCCCTGCGTCCTTCCTCTAGCGTCACGCCCCCCAACTAAGCACCACGCATGAGCACACTCGAAGTCATCGGCCTGCGCAAGCAGTACAAATCGCGGGTCGTCGTCAAGGACGTTTCCCTAACCGTCAACAGCGGCGACGTGGTCGGGCTGCTGGGCCCCAACGGCGCGGGCAAGACCACCAGCTTCTACATGATGGTGGGCCTGACCTCCCTGGATGGTGGCAAGATCCTGCTCGACGGGCAGGATCTTTCGCGCATGCCCATCCATCGCCGGGCGCTGCTGGGCCTGAGCTACCTGCCGCAGGAAGCGTCGATCTTCCGCAAGCTGACCGTGGCCGAGAACATCCGCGCCATCCTGGAGCTGCAGCCCCTGACCGAGCACGAGATCGAGCTGCATCTGGATGCCCTGCTGGCCGACCTCAACATTGACCACCTGCGCAATGCACCGGCCATCAGCCTGTCCGGCGGCGAGCGGCGGCGGGTGGAAATCGGCCGGGCGCTGGCCACCCGCCCCCATTTCATCCTGCTGGATGAGCCCTTTGCCGGCGTCGACCCCATTGCTGTCCTGGACATCCAGAAAATCATCCGGTTTTTGTCCCAACGCGGCATCGGCGTCCTGATTACCGATCATAACGTCCGGGAAACATTGGGAATTTGCGATCGGGCCTACATCATCAACGAAGGCTCGGTTCTTGCTAGCGGACAGCCGGACGAAATTGTTTATAATGAGGCTGTAAGAAGAGTTTACCTGGGCGAACACTTCCGTCTCTGACCCGGGAAACCTTCAGGCGGAAAGCTGGGCCTACTGCCTCTCATGAAACACAGCCTACAACTCAAACTATCCCAGCAGCTCACGCTCACGCCGCAATTGCAGCAGTCTATCCGCTTGCTGCAACTCTCCACGCTGGAACTCAATCAGGAACTGGAAACCATCCTGCAGGAAAACCCCCTGCTGGAGCGCTATGACCTCGAAGGCGAGGAATCGGCGCCGCCGCCGGGCGACTTCAACTATGAAACCAGCGCGACCCCGACGGCCGAAGCCCCGTCCGAACTGTTTGGCGAAGCGCCTGCCGCCGAACCCGAGGTCGATACCAATGTCGAGTCCCACGACAACCCGTGGGATGACGATCTGCCCAGCGGCGCTTCCAGCCCCCGTTCCGACGACGACGAAGCGGACTATCCCCAACCCCCCGCCGGTACCGAAACGCTGCGCGAGCATCTGCTGTGGCAGGTGAATCTGCTCAACCTCTCTGAACGCGACCGCGCCATGCTCACCCTGCTGGTCGACGCCCTGGATGAGGACGGCTACCTGAAGCAGCCCCTGGAAGATATCGTGGACATGCTGCCGCCGGAACTGGAAGTGGATCCGCTGGAATTGCAGACCGCCCTGCGCCATCTGCAGAACATGGACCCGGCGGGCGTAGGCGCGCGCGACCTGTCGGAATGCCTGACGCTGCAATTGCAGAATTCGGACGCCGACCCGGAAATCGTGGAAACGGCCCAGGCCATCGTTCGCGACCATCTCGAAACCCTGGCGGCGCGCGACTTCGCCAAGCTGAAAAAGGCGCTGCATTGCTCCGATGATGACCTGCGCGAGGCGCGCGACCTCATCACCAGCCTCAACCCCCGCCCGGGCGGGTCCTATGGCCGCGAGGATACGCGCTACATCGTGCACGACGTGGAAGTGCGCAAGATCAAGGACCGTTGGGTCGTACGGCTGAATCCGGAGGCCATGCCCAAACTGCGCATCAACCGCGTCTACGCCGACATCCTGCGCCGCTCGCGCAACGGCTCGAGCAAGGAACTCGCGGGCCAGCTGCAGGAGGCGCGCTGGCTGATCAAGAACGTGCAGCAGCGCTTCGACACCATCCTGCGCGTGTCGCAGGCCATCGTCGACCGCCAGCGGCATTTCTTCGAGCACGGCGACGTGGCCATGCGCCCCCTGGTGCTGCGTGAGATCGCCGAGGAAGTGGACCTGCACGAATCCACGGTGTCACGCGTCACGACGCAGAAATACATTCTCACGCCGCGCGGCATTTTCGAACTCAAGTATTTCTTCGGCAGCCACGTGGCCACCGACTCCGGCGGCGCCTGTTCCGCCACCGCCATCCGCGCGCTGATCAAGCAGCTGGTGGCGGCTGAAGATGCCAAACGCCCGCTGTCGGACAGCCAGATCGCGGACATCCTGTCCAAGCAGGGCATCATCGTCGCCCGCCGCACCATCGCCAAATACCGGGAATCGCTGCAGATCCCCCCGGTCAATCTTCGCAAGTCGTTCTAAAGCCGTTCTAAAAAGGAGCACGTCATGAACCTGAATGTCACCGGCCACCATCTCGAAATCACTCCCCCCATCCGCGACTATGTGAGCAGCAAGCTCGAGCGCATCACGCGCCACTTCGATCATGTCATCGACGTCAATGTCATCCTCACCGTGGAAAAACTGGCGCAGAAAGTGGAGGCCAATATTCACGTCGCCGGCAAGGACATTCATGCCGAAAGCCAGGATGCAGACATGTATGCCGCCATCGACGCCCTGGCCGACAAGCTGGACCGCCAGGTGCTGAAGCACAAGGAAAAAAATGGCGGCCATGGACGCGAAGCCCTCAAGCACCAGGCCTCCGAATAATCTACAACGATGAATCTGCTCGCCTCCCTTCTCGCTCCCGAACGCATCCTGCTGGATGTGGCGGCGGCATCGAAGGATGCCCTGTACGAGGAGGTGGGCGCGCGGATCGCCGGCTTGCTGAACGTGCCGGCAAAAACCCTGACCTCCAGTTTACAAGCACGTGAAAAGCTCGGTTCCACCGGCCTCGGCCAGGGCGTGGCCATTCCTCATGGACGCATCAAGGGCCTGAAGGAAGCCAGCGGCTGCTTTGTTCGCACCGCCTCTCCCATTCCCTTCGGCGCGCCGGACGGCCAGCCGGTCAATCTGATTTTCGTGCTGCTGGTGCCGGAACAGGCCACCGACCTGCATCTGCAAATCCTGTCCGAACTGGCTCAGTGCCTGGGCGACAAGTCTTTCCGCGAGCGGCTGACCGGGTTAACGGACGCAGCCGCCGTCTACCAACTGTTCACGGGCTGTCATGCAACAAATTGACGTCCAGCGCCTGTACGACGACACCCGTTCCAAGCTTGAGCTGACCTGGGTGGCGGGCATGACCGGCGGCGGTCGGGTCCTCACCAGCGAAACCGTTTCCAAGCCCTCGCTGGCCCTCATCGGCCACCTGAATTTCGTGCACCCCAATCGGGTGCAGGTGCTGGGCTGCGCCGAAATGGATTATCTGCGCAGCCTGGATGGCGAAAGCCTCAGCCTGGCCATCGAGAACCTCTATTCCACCGAACTGGCAGCCGTCATCGTCGCCAATGGCGAACATACGCCGCAACCCTTGCTGGACGCAGCCAACCGCACCGAGACGCCGCTGTTCACCTCGCCCCAGCCCAGCCCGCGCATGATGCAGGTGCTGAGCCATTACCTGACCAAGACCCTGGCCGATTTCGTCACCCTGCATGGCGTGTTCATGGAAGTCATGGGCATCGGCGTGCTTATCACCGGCAAGTCCGCCATCGGCAAGAGCGAGTTGGCGCTGGAGCTCATCACCCGCGGCCACCGCCTGATCGCCGACGACATCGTGGAAATCTACCAGGCCTCGCCCGATACGCTGGAGGGCCGCTGTCCGTCTCTGCTGCAGGACTTCATCGAAGTGCGTGGCCTGGGCATTCTCAACATCCGCGCCCTGTACGGCGAGGTGGCAGTGAAGCCGAAAAAGACCCTGCGCTTCATCGTGCATCTGGAACAGCCGGACGACATCCACACCGCAGGCTACGATCGCCTGCACATGCAACAGGACACGCAGGAGATTCTCGGCATCAGCATTCCCAAGGCACGTCTGCCGGTGGCGGTGGGCCGCAATATCGCCGTGCTGGTGGAAGTTGCCGTGCGCAGCCACATCCTGCAGTTGCGCGGCATCAGCAGCAGCCAGCAATTCCTCGACCGCCACGACGAATACCTGCGCGCCCGCGAAGATGAAGCCACGGGCGAAATCGAGGACGAGGAGAGCTGATGCAGCTCATCCTGGTCAGCGGTCTGTCCGGTTCCGGCAAGAGCATCGTGCTCAACGTGCTGGAGGACGCGGGTTACTACTGCGTGGACAATCTGCCAGCCGAATTCGTGCCGCAATTGATCGAACTGGTCCAGGAAGAAGGCCGCAACCAAGTCGCCATCAGCATCGATGCCCGCAGTGGCGACACGCTGAAACAGGTACCGCAGCAGATCAACGCGCTCAAGCACCAGGGGCTCGACATCCGGGTGCTGTTTCTGGAAGCCAACACCGATACCCTGGTCAAGCGCTACAGCGAGACACGCCGCCGCCACCCGTTGTCCGACGGCGAACGCACCCTGCCCGAATGCGTGGAGGCAGAGCGCGAGGCCCTGGGTGAAATCGGCGAGCTTGCCCATCACATCGATACCAGTGAACTCTCGCCAAACACCCTGCGCGGCTGGGTCAAGGATTTTCTTGATCTCGATCGTTCGCGCATCACCCTGCTGTTCGAATCCTTCGGCTTCAAGCATGGCCTGCCGCTGGATGCGGATTTCGTGTTCGATGTGCGCTGCGTGCCAAACCCCTTCTACGATCCGACTCTGCGCCCGCTTACCGGCATGGACCAGCCGGTGATCGATTTCATTGAGCAGCAGGAATCTGCCATCGGCATGCTGGCCGACATCCGCTATTTCGTGGAGAAATGGCTGCCCTGCTTTGCCCGCGACAACCGTTCCTATCTCACGGTGGCCATTGGCTGCACTGGTGGGCAACATCGTTCCGTCTATTTCACCGAACGCCTGGCGGAACGCTTCCGCAGCGAATACCAGGTACTGGTGCGCCACCGCAGCCTGGCGCTGGCGAAATGAATTTCCTGCAGCATGTCCGGGCCGGCGATTGGCTGACCCTGCTGGGCGGCCTGACATTCGTGGCCTGGCTCTATGTCGCCACCTGGCATGGCGACGCGCCGCAGCGCGTCATCGTGCGCGCCCAGGGAAAAATCGTGGCCGAAGCCGGCATCCATGAAAATCGCCGCATCGTTGCGCACGGCCCGCTGGGCACCAGCCTGATCGAAATCGCCGGCAACCGCGTGCGCGTGGCCTCTGATCCCGGCCCGCGCCAATACTGCGTGAAGCAGGGCTGGCTGTCCCGCGCCGGCGATGCCGCCCTGTGCCTGCCCAACCAGGTCAGCGTTGAATTGCTGGGCACCTCGAAGCGCTTTGATTCGGTGAGCTATTGAGTCATGAAAACCCGACTGCCCGTCAGCGCTGAAGACCATCGCATCGCCCATCTGGCTGCGCTGGCCATCGGACTGTCGCTGGCCGAGGCCGCCATTCCTTCGCCCCTGCCCGGCGTCAAGCCTGGCCTGGCCAACATCATCACGCTCATCGTGCTTGCCCGCTTTGGCTGGCGCGTCGCGGCCTGGGTGTCGGTGTTGCGCGTGGTGGCAGGCAGCATGCTGCTGGGCACCTTCCTTTCTCCTTCCTTCATGCTCAGCCTGAGCGGCGCGCTGCTGTCCCTGCTTGCCCTGGCGCTGGCCATGCGCCTGCCGCAACAATGGTTCGGGCCAATCAGCCACAGCATTCTCGCCGCCATCGCGCATATCGCGGGACAGGTGGCGGTGGTCTATCTGTGGCTGATCCCGCATGCGGGCATTGCCTATCTGCTGCCGCTGTTCGCACTGGCAGCCGTGGTGTTCGGCACGGTGAACGGCTTGGTCGCGGCGACCCTGCTGGCGCGCCCGCAGACACAACCGGAGATGGCCGGCACATGATGCGCAGCCTGCTGCTGGTGAGCCTGTTGCTGGCGTCTTCCGCCCAGGCAGCGGAATGGACGCGGCTCATGCGCATCCCCGGCGAGGACCAGTATTTCTACGACCGCAGCAAGCTGGTGATCCAGGGCGACGAAATCACCTACTGGAAGAAGGTTGTCTTCCACAAGCCGCAGCCGGTGAAAAACCAGTCGGCCGCCTGGGTCCTGATGCGCGAACAGATCAACTGCGTGCAGCACACCCTGCGCCTGGTCAGCTACCTGTACTACGCAGCAGATGGTGCCACCATCGAATACGTGCCCGATCATGAGAAGGAAGGCACGCCCATCATCCCGGACACGCTGGGCGATGCTTTCGAGCGCAACATGTGCGAGCTGGTGCGGGCCAGGCAGGAAGAGGAAAAGGCTGCTGCCGAGCAAAAGTCCAAAGCAGAACAGGAAGCGGCAGAGGCTGGAAAACAGGAGGCGGCCCCCACTCCTCCGCAACCCACCGTACCCGCTCCTCCAGCGCCAGACGTGCCGGCAGCGACGGCAAAGGATCGCGAACCAGCGGTCGTTCCAGGCAAGACCAAATAGCCGCAGGCAGATCTTATGACCAACAGGATTCCAGCCAGCCCCACCATCACCCTGGCCCTTACCGGCGCCTCCGGCCTGCCTTATGCTTTGCGCCTGCTGGAGTGCCTGCTGGCGGCAAACTGCCGCGTGCAGGTGTTGGCTTCGCAGGTGGCGCACATCGTGGCCAAGCAGGAAATGGATCTGACGCTGCCCACGCGCCCGCAGGAGTTGCAGGGTTTTCTTGAGACGCGTTATCAGCCCCAGCCCGGCCAGTTACGCGTGTTTGGCCGCGAGGAATGGTTTGCGCCGGTGGCATCCGGTTCCAATCCGCCGGATGCCATGGTCATCTGCCCCTGCACCATGGGCACGCTGGCGGCCATCGCCTGCGGCCTGTCGGACAACCTCATCGAGCGCGCCGCCGATGTCGTGATCAAGGAGCAGCGCAAACTGGTGCTGGTGCCGCGGGAAACGCCCTTCTCTGCCATTCATCTGGAAAACATGCTCAAGCTTGCGCGTCTGGGTGTCGTTATACTTCCGGCCAATCCCGGCTTTTACCACCACCCGCAAAGCGTGCAGGATCTCGTGGATTTCGTGGTTGCACGCGTGCTCGACCAGCTGGGCATACCGCACCAACTGATGTCGCGCTGGGGAGAAAATGAAAATTAAATGTTTCAAAAGCTGAAAGAACGCATTACCACTTTCCTGAGCGAATCTGCTGATCTAGAACCCTTCGAACTGCCCCTGTTTCCGCTCAATGCCGTGCTGTTTCCCGGCGGCATTCTGCCGGCCCGGGTGTTCGAACAGCGCTACATGGACATGACCAAGGCCTGCCTGCGCGACGACGTGCCATTCGGTGTATGTCTCATCAAGGATGGCGGCGAGGTGGGCGCTCCCGCCATTCCGCACGAAATCGGCTGCCTGGCCAAGATTACCGATTGGGACATGCAGCAACTGGGGGTGCTCAACATCAAGGCGCTGGGACTGCGTCGGTTCCGGGTGCTGGAAACCCGCACCCAAAGCGATGACCTGATCGTGGCGAGTGCGCAACTGCTGCCGATTGAACCACCGCTGGAGCTGCCTCCGGAGCACGCGGCCTGCGCCGGCGTACTCAGGCACATCATCGAGCGTGTGGGCGAAGACAAGTTCGAAGCCCCGCTAAACTACAACGATGCGGTCTGGCTCGGCTATCGTCTGGCAGAGGTGCTGCCGCTCAAACTGTCGGTGAAGCAGAACATGCTGGAAATGAACGACAGCGTGGTGCGTCTGGAAGTGCTGCATCGATTCCTGGGGCAGCAAGGGCTGACCACCTGACACACCATGCAAAAAGCCCGGCTTGGCCGGGCTTTTTTATTGGGTGCAGTTCGGGAGTTACTCGACCGGGAAACCAGCGGCCTTCCATTCCGGATATCCGCCGCGGAACCAGTACACCTTCGCATATTTGTTCTGCACTGCCACCTTGGCGCTCTTGTAGCTCTTCCAGCATTCCGGGCCGTTGCAGGAGAGGATGATGGGTGTGTCCTTGTCCTGTGGCAGCTTGGAAACATCCCAGGCATCCTGTTTCTGGTCGAAATCCACTTCCTTGGCGCTCTTTTCCTTGTAGGGCAGGCTTATGGCGCCCTTGATGTGGCTTTCCTTGTATTCATAATCAACCCGGGTGTCGTAGAGGCGAACGCCCTTGTCCATCATTTCCTTCGCCTGTTGCGCCGTGATCACGGTTGCTCCCGGCAGCAGCTTGGGCGTGAAATAGCCCAGGGTGGCGACATATTCGAAATCCTTGCGCTGCGCTTGCTCCATGCCCGTGACGCGCATTTGCTTGAGCAGTTCGGGGTTGGTGCTCGGCAGTTGCAGCAGCGCAGTGCGCAGCTTGTCCTGCTGCGCCTGCGGCAACTTGGTGTTCACGGCTACGCTGATGGAAGGTACGGTCTGGCTCTCCGCAAACATCACGCCCTGATTCTGCGCCAGCCATTTTTTCGCCACGGCTTCGTCCACTGCAACCACGTCTTCCTGGCCGATGCCCAGCGCAAACAGGTTCGAGTCCTGGTAGCGGCTGTTCCTGATGGATGAGAAGTAGCTCTTGGCCTGGATGCCGGCCGCGTTCAACTCGCCCTTGGCCAGATAGGTGGCCAGAGAATCCTCCGAGGGCAAGCCAAGGCGTTTGCCGCGGGCCTGCTCCAGGCGGGTGATGTTGGATGCCTTGGTCGCCACGAAAACGACCTTGTTGTTGCCCGGGAATTTCGCCACCGGCTCATAGCCATATTTGAGCGCGCTGCCAATGACGTGGGCCGGGGCGACCATCATCGCATAATAGCCGGTGCGGCTACGCTGAAGCTCGGTGGTGGCGTTCTGTCCGACCACCAGCTTGACCTGCGCGCCGACTGCCTTGCTCAGGTAATTGGCCAGCGCCTGGTAGGACTGCTGAGTGTCGAAATTGCTGATGACCTCCGTGTCCCCCAGGTCCACGCTCATCAGCAGGCTCTCCGCCGCCCGTACGGGGGAAGAAAGCAGCATCCATGCCGCTACCGCCGCAACACCAAACTTCTTCATGATTGATGATCCTTCAACAAAGTAAAAAGTGTCTGCCCGCTGGCCGTTCGTGCAGCATCACAATCGGGGCGCACTGAATGGGCACAGGAATTTCCGGGCTCATGCAGCGCAGTATGCTACCAGTACATAGATACGGTGTAAGCTGATTCCGCACATCCCAACCAGAGGCAAGCCCATGGCCAAGTTCTATACCGCCTTAATCGAGCCGCTGGTCCGTTTTATCGGCCAGCAGCATCTTTTCTTTACCGCCACCGCCACAAATTCCGGGCGCATCAACCTCTCCCCCAAGGGACTGGAAAGCTTCCGGATTCTCGATGAAAAGCGGGTGGCCTACCTGGACCTGACCGGCAGCGGCGCCGAAACGGCCGCCCACCTTCAGGCCGATGGCCGGTTGACCATCATGTTCTGCAGCTTCGAGGGCGAGCCGCTGATACTACGCCTGTATGGACGCGGCCGGGTCATCCTGCCCACGG
>OBLQ010001016.1_pt1 | contig 10598 bp, 9 predicted proteins | sample 1519881 | NCBI WGS metagenome assembly OBLQ01 (sample SAMN01911456, study PRJEB22533) | soil metagenome | biome: Soil | place: Malaysia | collected 2012-04-30 | depth DG_metagenome m | reverse complement strand
GGCTATATTCTGCTGATCGTGATGATGATGGCCACGCTGCTGCTGATCTCTCTGGCCGCGGCGCTCCCCAGCATCTACGTGGAAGGCCAGCGGGACAAGGAAAAAGAGCTGATCTTTCGCGGCGAACAATACGCCCGCGCCATCATACTCTTCCATGAGCAATTCAAACGCTATCCCACCTCGGTGAAAGAATTGCTCCACACCAACAACATGAGCTTCCTGCGGAAGGCTTACCCTGATCCGATGACACGGAACGGAAAGTGGCGGTTTATCCATGCCACGGCCACAGGGGTGGTCCTCGATTCCAAAATCCTTGCGCCGCCCGGCAAACAGCAGAACAAGCCATTGGGCGCCAACAGCAGCGGCGCGGGGTCACAGCCTGAACCTGCGGCGCGGCAAACAAACCCGGAGGCGGCCCAGGGAGGTTCTCAACAGGGCGGCTTCAGCATGGGGAGTTTCTCCCTGCAAAACTCCGGGCAGAATTCCTCACAGAACCAGCAATCAAAAAGCGGCTCAGCCTTCTTTAGCGACAATCAGACACTGGGGGCCTTCATCGTCGGCGTCGCCAGCACCAGCAATCACCAGTCGATCGGCGTTTTTGACAAGCGGACCGAATACGACCAATGGGAATTCCTGGGCATACCGGGCGCTCCCGGCGCTCCTGCCAGGGCGGGAGTAGGCGCTGTTCCTGTCGTTGGAGGGCAGCCCGGACAGTCTCCAACCCCCGGGCCCGGGTCGCAGAATCCAGGTGGAGGGTTCCACTTGAATCCAAGCCAGCCCGGACAGCCTTCTCAACCCGGCTCGATATTCGGCGGCAATTCCAATCCCTGAGGGGCCATGCTGCTCGTGGAGAAGATTCCTTGGAAAAAGTACGCTACCGTGCTAGCTAAGCTTGGTGAGGCCAATTGTTTCTCCATCCCGGGGTTTCTTGCGTGAGCGCAACCTTGCGCCACGGGTTCAGATTCTCCCTGCCATACGTCCGGTGGGTAAGTAACCCTAGATTATTGAGGACATTTTGACCCTCCCGCCGGGAAGGTCCGATATAATACTTTGAAATGCTGCGCGGGGGTGCAGCCAGGCAACCTTGGAGTTGCGCCAGGAAGTCCTGTTTCTGAGTTTCTGGTAATGGACACACAATTCGGAGAACCTATGAGATACGGCAGACGGACTGCGCTTGCAACAGCGATTCTCCTGGCGCTGTTTGGGGCAGCGTGCAACAGCGGCAGGAGCTTCAATTCGACCAACCCGCCCCCGGGGACCGTGGGCGTTACCATTTCACCCACCAGCTCAAGCGTGGGTTTTGGCGCCACGCAGCAGTTCACGGCAACGGTAACCGGCACCACTAATAATGCCGTCACCTGGACTGTATCAGGCTCCAGCAGCAGTAGCAGCACCCAGATTGGTTCCATTTCGAGTTCGGGGCTTTATACCGCTCCAATGGCCACCACATTGTCTGCAGCGTCTCCTCCCCAGCTTGTCACGGTCAATCCAGGGAGTAACGTTCAGAACACGGACATCACGGTCCCTGCCCTGAACTCTGTTGATTCGATAACCGTAACGGCCACAAGCCAGGCAGACAACACCAAGTCAGCATCCGCAACCGTAACGCTCACCGGGATTTCAATCCTGGCCGTCGGCCAGTGCACGCAGACCACGGCTACCCAGCTGTCCTGTTCCGCCGGCAGTACGGGGACTGAGGTTTCGCAAGGGCAGACCTTTTACATCTTTATAGCGGGTAATGGGATTCTCCCCGGGACTAGTTATGACATCAGCAGCAACGGGGGCGACGTCACCATTCCGCTCCAGCCAACCAGCGCGGGCGGGAATTTTTCGACCACGACCACCGGCATTCCGGTCGTGTTTTTCCAGGTTGTGGTGAGCCCTACGGCCACGCTCGGGCCCCGCAATCTGGTGGTGACGAATACCGGCAACGAGCTCACCTCCTTTGTGGGCGCAGTGGACATCACACAGTGAGTGAAATCCTATGAAGATTCGCACGTTTCTGCTTGCCTTCGTATCAGCACTTTGTCTGGCGCCGCCCGCGGGTGCAACAACGCTCGTGCGGATGAGCCTCAGCCAGCTTACCCAGGCCTCCAGCGTGATTGTGCAGGGCCAGGTGGTGGCCAGGACAGCCCGTTTAAACGCAAGCCGTACCCGCATCATGACCTACACAACCGTGCAGGTTGAGAAAGCCCTCAAGGGGAATCCTCCCAGTACGGTCATCATCGAGCAACCGGGCGGAACCGTTGGCAACTTTCACGTTCACGTGCCTGGAGCGGCGCAGTTACGGCCGCAGACGCAATATGTTCTTTTCCTGGAGCCGGTGGCGGGCAGCAGTGGAACTTTCCACACGGTGGGCATGATGCAGGGTGCTTTTCGCGTTTACCGGGAAAGAAACGGCGTGCAGCGTCATGTTGTTCTTCCCCTCGGCGCTCTCTCAACCGGGACCCAGGCCACCACAATCGGCCAGTCCCCCTCGCTCGGGGAATTCCAGATGACCATTTCGGGAGCTGTTGCCGCGCCCATCGTGATTCCGGCGGGAACCATGCTTCCGGTGGTGATCGTGTCAACCCAGTTCCAGGGCGCCGGGCAGGCCGTGGTCATCGCGAAGACAACCTCTGATTTGTTTCCCAGCAAGGCCGTGGTGATTCCCGCCGGCAGCCAGCTGGTGGGCAATGCGCAGCGAATTGGAACGAAATGGAAAATCTACTGGAATTCCGTTTCAGTGCGCGGCAACGCGGCGCACGTTTCCGCCGTCAGTGAGACTTCGAACGCGGAAGACCTGAAAGGCCAGTCCATGATGGTCCAGACGAGGTGAAGATGATGAGACAGAAGCGACGTGCTGGTCGAAGAACGAGGATTGCGGCAGGCGCGGCGGCCCTGGTGGCGATGTTTTCCGCAGCCCTGGTGTTTGGCTACAATCCTTTTCAGGACAACCTGGGTACCATTAACTCGCCCCTTCCGGTTGTGGCCCGCTGGAATTCCATGCCGCTGGCGTGGCTGCTTAATGCCACTACGCCCGGCAGCAACGTCGCAACGCCGGGTTGCGCCACCCCGGCCACCTGCATCCAGCAATCCCTTGCGGCAGGGTTCACCACGTGGAGCAGCGCCCTGGTGGCAGGCCAGAGTCTCACCACCACGTCCGCGAATTACTCAGGGGCATCGACGCTGACCGACCCTGTTTTCGACGACTGCCAGAACGTGATTGGATTTTCCGACACCAACAGCAGCGATTTCCCAACGGGCACCATTGCGTTCACGCAGGTAGCAACCGTAACGGCAACCTCCCCGACTGCAGTACCCTTTCAGTACCAGTGCAACGACGCGAGCAGCACCATCAAGACGTGCAACTTTGAAGACTGCGTGGCGGATGCCGACATGGAATTCAATCCCAGCGTGAACTTCACAACGTCGCTTACACCAGCGTCGGGAACTTTCAGCGTGCAGTCAGTTGCAACTCACGAGGAAGGCCACATGCTGGGCCTTGACCACAGCGGAATTGGCCACGCCGTCATGTTTCCCTACGGTGATTCCACCGCTGCCGGCCAGCAGACGCAACTTGCCGCCGATGATGCTATTGGCATCTCCTTCCTCTATCCTTCCTCGAACTATCTGAGTAGCACCGGGGCCATTTCCGGGACGGTCAACCTGAGCGGTACAGGCGTCTTTGGCGCCCATGTGATTGCCGTGAATGCCAACACGGGCAATGCCGTGATCGACGGGATCACAGCTTTAGACGGCACCTACACCCTGGATGGCGTTCCACCCGGAAATTACTACATTCTGGCCCTGCCCTTTGCCCCCAACGCGGATTCGGGCGTTCTCACTATTGACAATTTTTCGGGATGGTTGTGCGGCTACGCGGATTCGCAATGTACGACCGTGCCGGTGAATCCCACCAACTATACGGGCCGCTACCACTAATCGCGGGTGCGGAATCAATAGGGTTTCAGGTGGCTGCTGCGGGGCACGCTGGCTCCAGCAGCCTTCAGATGGCTTGGGTGTCCTCCCGGATTCCTACAGGCCACCCGTCACTTCGATCACCTGTCCGGAGACGTAGTTGGAGAGCGGCGAAGCCAGGAAGAAGATCACTCCTGCCGCTTCCTCCGGAGTTCCCGGCCGGGCCATGGGGATGGCATGGATAGCGGCTTCACGCATCCTGGCTGGTATGCCGAGTTTAACTTCCTCCTGCTGCCATTGGATGCTTTCACCGTCTTCTTTGGGGGCCGTCAGTCGAGTGTCAATCAGGCCGAAGGCCGCGGCGTTCACCTGGATGTTCACGGGGCCCCATTCTCGGGCCAGAGTCTTGGTGAGCCCGATAATGCCGGCCTTCGCGGCGGCATAATTGCCCTGGCCAAAGTTGCCCCGGGTGCCGGACGTGGAACTGATATTAACCACTTTTCTGGCGCGAGCGGCGCCCCGTTCTTCAATCTCCTGTTTGGCGGCTTCGCGCATGGCCGCGCCAAGCACCCGGAGAATCCTGAAGGTCGAAGTGAGGTGGATCTCGATCACCGACTGCCACTGCTCATCGGTCATCTTGTGGAGCATACCATCCCAGGTAAACCCGGCGTTGTTGACAAGGATGTCGGGGATGCCAAAGATTTCGAAGCAGGTTTCAAGGAGGTCTTCCGGAAAATTCGCTGCGGTTACGTCACCCGGAAAACTGTGCGCGGCGCCCCCGGTGCGACGAATCCCCTCTGTTGCCTCTGCGAGTTTTCGTTCGTCCACATCATTCAAGACGACGCGGGCGCCTTCGCGCGCAAACAAGTCTGCCGTGGCACGCCCAATTCCGCGGGCAGCTCCCGTGACCACTGCGATTCGGCCTTCCAGCCACTTGGACATGCCGGCCCCTCCTGGTCAGGTTCCTGATCGTCTGGATTGTATACCGTGATTGAAAAACTTAAACCGGACGGTCGGTAGCACGGGTGGCGCGCCGGTGCTGGGCCAGGACGGCCAGCATGGAACTGCGCTCCATCTTCTCACAGTGGACCGTGCAGACCGACATGTCAGCAAGCGAGTGGATGCAATCATGGATGCGGCACTGATAGCGCAGGATTGTTGCAGGATCGGCCCCCGGACGGTACGCCCAGGACCAGTCGGAGACCCACCGGACCATCGATCCGTTACGGCGAATGATCGGCCGTTTACAGGGGTTATCCATTTTTGCAAAACGGGAGAGGCAGTCAGGAGCGGTCAGAAAGACCAGGCGGCTGTTTCGGATGAGGGTTTCGGGGCGCAATCCGTGCTCGCCCAGGATCCGAGCAAGCTCCTTGAGCCACGCGGGTCCCGCCAATACTACGATTTGCTGACCAATTTCAATGCCGCCCACAACAAACTGTATAATCTCACGAGGGCCAGGTTTCTTTCGTATTAATAAGCGGCAAGAATTGGCCGAAGGTTCTGCTCGTAATTCAGCGCCCATTCGCACAATCCCTTTCCATATATGATGCTGGAAAACCGGCCCCTCTGTCAATGCAGTTTTCAGCCAAACCGGCAAGATTTCCACTGTTTTTCATTGGATTTGTGTTGTTTCCGCAGATGTTTCTACAATCCGACTATGAATGCAGCTAAGGCACCTTCCCAAAGCAGACTTTTAGCATCCTGTATAAGTAGTGGTTTGCTGGTAGTGGGTTCAATGCTCTCGCGGCTGCGTTTATCCGTGGAGGAATCGCCCCGGATTCACTGGCGTACCATGAATTCGAACTTCGTAGTGGAGGTGGGGCCCCGTCGTCCGGCCGCTCACGCCGATAGCGCCGATGATCTCACCCTGTTTCACCTGCTCTCCAACCACTACAAAGATTCTGCTGAGGTGGGCATAGCGGGTCGTAATTCCGTCGCCATGGTCGATCAGAATGCTTCGGCCGTAGCCGGCGTCGGGTTCAGCCTCAATCACCAGGCCGTTGCCGGTAGCCACCACGTCAGTCCCGACAGAATCGGCAATATCGACGCCTGGATGGAAGGCATCTTCGCCACTAAAGGGATCCATCCGCTGCCCGAATCCCGCTGTCAGCCTTCCGCGGACGGGCCAGATCGCCGGAATGGCGTTAGGGTCGTCAATCATGCCCGGGAAAGTGCTTGGGCTGAACCTGCTGCTTATTCCGTTGAGGCTAACGGTCTTCATCGTATTGAGGGCGTAGAGTGACGAGTCGCCGTCCAAGCCGCTGGTAGCATTGGATTGCCTGGCAAGGTTCAGCAGGTCAGGTGTAATCTGCTGACGGCGGCCGTTGCCGAATCCGTAGGTCACGGCCACTTCGGCGGCAAGTGTTTGAAGGGAGTTCAGCTTGACGTTAGCGCGGCTGACTTTGGTTTCCAGCGTCTGGAACTGTTGTTTTAACGCCTCGCGCTCACTTCGGACGGTGTTGTAGTTTGATACCTTGATCAGCATGCGCGCATAACTGGTAGCCAGACCGGCCAGCATCACAACACCCACGATGCTGAGGCCAAGAACCACGGGGACCACGTAAAAGGGAAGTTGGACCTTGCGGACTCTACCGTGGGCACCAGGCGTAATAAGGAGGGTGTAGAACCTGTTGTTCATGGGCTTCAACCACCAAACGGCCTTTCGTCAAATCTTGAACGCCTCCAACCTCCCTTGCCGAAGGGAAGCCTCCCTAGGGGGCGCCCAGGAAAACAAGAAACACATCCTAGTGGAGCATGCCAGGCTTGTCAAGCGGTTAAGTGCGGCAACTTATGCGCTTTCCAGCCAGTTGTCAAGCACTTTCTGCTTTTCACCGTCTGCTCGGACTAATAACCGCAGCCGTTTACCAACGCCGCCTTGTTCGTAAACTTGCAGTGCAGGATGATAAATCGTCGCCAGCTTTGTTTCCGGCAATGGGCTGCCCTCTGCATTATTGGCATTCAGAATCCAGCAGGATTTGGGTGCTAACGCGGCAACCAAATCGGGCAGGTCAAAATGCCTCAGGATCCCATAGAGGAACCAAGTGAGTCCCAGCGAATAAGATTTGGACTCCACCAGTGACTGGTACGTAGCTACAATAGAATCAAGCATTAGCGAGGACACACGGTCATCAATTACTGCGGCCAGCAACAAAGCAATCGCTCCACCGTGTTCTCCAAGCCCGTGAATCCGGCTACGGTCGACATCCGGTCTCGATTCAAGGTAATCGAGACAGCGAAGGCAGTCCCAGACACGCTGCCCGAGGACCGGCTTGCCCAGCGAAAAACTCGCCCAGGCGTAGTCTTCCTGAATGTCGTCACCGTTGTAGAAAACCGGACCGGCGGCTGGCAGGCGAGGGATGGAATAGCCCAGGCCGCGTAAATCGACTGAAAGGACTGCAAACCCCTTCTTTGCCAAACCAACAAAATCCCCTGTTTCTTCGGGGGTATCGTATTTGCCTCTCTCAGACACATGGAGGACAGTAGGAAACGGCCCGGAGCCTTGATCGGGCTTCAGAAACCACCCCGTTACCCGGATGGAGGGCTCCGAGTGCAGGACAATCTCTTCGATGTGAACGCCTTTCCGTGAGTGGGATGTAAGCGTCTCCGAATCCAGCGGACTCTTCTCTTCGGGGAGTGCCAGTAGTTGCCGGAGTGTCGTTCTTGCGCTCTGGCGGAATGCCTTGGTGTCGCTGAGTGTGATTTTCCGGGAATTGGCCGTATTGATCCGGTCGGAGTTCAGTTGAACTACCGAGCGCCCGCCCAGGGATGTCAGCACCTGCCCTGTGGATGTGCAGTCCAGACTGCCGGCGGCTGCTTCGTCGAACTCTGCTTCTTCTGTTCCCCAATCCTCGCGGCCGAGCCACTGGTTGAACCATTTGTAGGCAGCCTGCCGGCTGAAGAAGTCATAATCATGCGGCAGCGATGTCGCGAAAAGTGCGGCCTTCTCAGCGGCGCCCATCAGTTTGTAGGCAGCCTGGACTTCCTGGTGAACTTCCCTGGTTCCCTCGATGTAGGTCGGTGAATAAGTGGCTCCGCGGTCACTCGGTGTATAGATCATGAGCAGGGGCTTGGGAGCGAAAGCCAGCAGCAGGTCTCCGCGGTCAATACCTTCAGGCAGAGAGAAGATCAGGTTCTGTTCTGCGTCGGCCACCGCGCCCGGCGGTGCATACGACGGCCCGGCAAGGTTTTCAGAGTTCCCATCAACTTCCACCGCAACCTTGATCCTCGGCTCGAGCGCGCAGAGATACATCGTCATGGTCGCGCCGCCGGACTGGCCCGTCAGGCCGATCTTTTCCGGATCAACTTCGGAGCGGGAAAGAAGGTAATCGAGAGCCCGCACGCCGTCCCAGGCGCGGTACTGCGCGAAGGTAGAGCCAAAAAGCAACATCGGGCGTCCGGCTTGGGAGTGCTCGCCCGTTGGCCCGTAGAGTGGCTTCGCGGTGCGCGGGTCAAGATACTGGTAGCGCTCGCCCTGGCCGAAGGGGTCGAAAGCAAGGACCACATATCCCTTGCGAGCCAGCGTCTGGTACACATAAGCGTAGTTGCGGTAGGCTTTCCCGTTTCTGGTATGCCCCAGAGGCGCCAGAACTCCCGGGAAGGGCCCTTTGCGCCCATTGGGGACGTAGAGATTGGCGGTAACGTAGATTTCAGGATGGCTTTCAAAAATGACCTTTTCGATGCGATAGGACCCGCGGTCAAGGGTCCCGGTTGTGCGCGGATTCAAGGGTGTCTTTTCAAAGGGGCCGCCAACAAGGTTCCAGACCGTGGAGCGGACCTTCTCAACGCGGGCGCGGACGTCGGACTCGCTCCGCAGCGCCTGAAGTTGCGCCAGCCGCCGCTTACGCGCTTCATTCATTTGTGAGGTCATGTACGCCGGCCAGTCATTCCAACAGTCGCGCTCGTTCTCAGCCGGCGCCTGCGAATCTGCGGGCGCGCCTGCAAATCCGGCGCCAGCCACTAAGGTATTTGCACCGGCCAGTGGCAAGGCCAGCCCCAGCATGTTGGACTGGATGAACTTTCGACGCGTGATCATCAGAATCCTCCGGGCACTCAGCGGGACGTCATTCGCATGGGCGGTGAAGCAGACAACCCGTTGCCGGTGGTTGTCCGCACATGCATCCCATGGTTTTTCAAACGAAGGGGCTGGGAATCAAAGCTGAATGTATACTACAGCGGAGATGATCTTTCAATCGGAAGATGAATTTGTGCGGTGGCTTCGCGCCCTGACTTTGGGAAAGTCGCCACAAGTCAGGATGGGTGTTGGAGACGACGCGGCCATCGTGCGGGTGGGGCGCGACCGCGACTTGATCCTCACCGCCGACCTTTCCATCGAAGGTGTCCATTTCACCACCCGTCTGCACCCGGCCAGATCAGTTGGCCACCGCGCTCTCGCACGCTCCCTCAGCGACATTGCGGCTATGGGAGGTGTTCCTCGCTTTGCCCTGATTTCCGTGGCGTTTCCCCGGGCCGTTTCGCGCAGCTGGATCAAGGAATTTTATGGCGGAGTGCTGGAGCTTGCTTCACGCTTTCAGGTGACCGTAATCGGCGGAGACACATCCATTGTGCGCCGAACCGCGATGATCGATGTGACCCTGGCCGGCGAGATCCCTCGAGGCAAGGGGTTGCTGCGTTGCGGAGCCCGGCCCGGTGACATGATACTTGTCAGCGGCAGGCTGGGACAATCGGCCCGCGGACTGGAGGTCTTGAAGTCTCGGGCAAGAGGGAGGAAGCGGGCCCCAAGAAACCAGCGGGATAATTCCGAAACCGTGGCGGCAGTAAAATCTCACCTTTATCCTGAACCCCGTTGCGAGCTCGGGCGATGGCTTCAGCACGGCGGCATTCCCTCTGCGATGATGGACATCAGTGACGGGCTTTCTACGGACCTGACGCGGTTATGCGATGCCAGCAATGTGGGCGCAAAGGTGGATGTCGGGCGGATTCCCGGTCCGGCGGGAGTGCAGCCGGAGCATTCCCTGTCGCTCGCTCTCAACGGAGGAGAGGACTACGAATTGCTCTTTACTGTTCCGAAGCAGAGGCTGGCGAAGGTTCCGCGGAGCTACCGTGGCATTCCGCTCCATCGGATCGGGCGTATCTGCCGTTCGCGCGACGTCCTGCTGGTTGGCGAAGACGGCGGCCTTTCGCCTCTTGCGTCCGCAGGCTACGACCATTTTTCAAAGTGACGATCGCAGTTGGCTCAGGCGTTCTTCCTTGTGAAAACCGCATAGCAGCATGCTAGTTGGTCTGTGGGACAGCAGAGGTTTGGGGAGTCACAGTTGCTGGTGGCTGGACAGACGGAGTTGCTGCTGGCGGGGGCACGGCGGCTGGTGGAGTCTGCTGAATTGAGGATACCGGTTTTGCGTCTGACAGGCTCGCTGCAAGCGCGCTGAGATTGGAATCGCTGGCAAGCGCATTGCTCGATCCCGCGCTGGCCAGAATCTGCTGCACCTGGTCTGGAGTTGACAATAGCGGCGAACCCGGGAAACGCTCCGCCGGCTTGTCCTTAAGAACCTGGGTCATAAAATCCGACCAGATAGGCAATGCCACGCGCGAGCCTTCTTCCCCATGTCCCAGCGGGTGATGATCGTCAAATCCCACCCAGACGCCGGCAGTGACTGAAGGAGAAAATCCAATGAACCAGGCGTCCGTAAAGTCGTTGGTGGTTCCGGTTTTGCCAGCCAGGTCATACTTCTTTGCAAGCC
>OBLQ010001015.1_pt1 | contig 10601 bp, 9 predicted proteins | sample 1519881 | NCBI WGS metagenome assembly OBLQ01 (sample SAMN01911456, study PRJEB22533) | soil metagenome | biome: Soil | place: Malaysia | collected 2012-04-30 | depth DG_metagenome m | reverse complement strand
GGCCGTGAGCTCGCGAAATGGTCAGATCGTGAAGGCGATCAAGCGTCTTTACGTTTCGCGATCTCCCGCCCCCGCGTCCTCACGGTTCCTAGACGTCGACTACGCATTGAGCCACCCACATACCGTTCTCTTCGGCGACGCGCAGTGCGGTGTAGGTCGCGCCCTTGATCTCCACCGCCGGTTGATGGCGCTCGCCGACGACGGGTTCGCCCCACGCGTGTCCCTCGAGCCGATGATCGGTGATGTGAACTTCAAAGCGCGAGAAAAGTAGATTCCGCGTGGCCATTTCATAGATAAGCCCGTTCAGCCAGTCGACGAACAACATTTCATCGTCGGGAGCAGACGCTTCGACCGCAACCGGTTCCGCCGCGTGCACGTTGGCGGGATCGGTCACGACGGCGGTCAGTGCGAGCGCCGCCTGCTCGAACGCCTGTTCGCGTGTTCGCCCGATGCCGCGCACACCCATGTCGGCTTCGTGCGAGAAATGCTCCCACCGTGGGGTGTCCATCCGGTTACTGTACTCCCGGCCAATGCCGGGTTGTAGCAGCTGGAATCAGTTTTTCAGTTTGCGCTCGTCGAGTTCCAGCGAACGGCCGATGATTTCGCGCATGATCTCGTTGCTGCCGGCGAGGATGCGGCTGATGCGCGCGTCCGTGTACATGCGGGAAATCGGATACTCCTCCATGTAGCCGGCGCCACCGTGCAGCTGCACGCATTCATCGATCACGCGGTTTTCGAGTTCGGTCGTAAGGAGTTTTGCTTCCGAGGCGATGACCGCGTCGAGGCGGCCGGCGTTGTGCTCGAGCACGCAGTGGTCGATAAAGACCTGGATCGCGTCGAGCTGAGCGCGCATTTCGGCCATGCGGAACCGGGAATTCTGAAACGTCCCGATCGGGCGTCCGAACGCTTTGCGCTCCTTTATATAGGTCAGCGTAATGTCGAACGCTGCCTGCGCGTGCGCGAGCGATCCGACCGAGGTAATGAGACGTTCCTCGGCAAGGAAGTGCGTCAGGTAGTGAAAGCCTTTCACAGGATCGCCGAGCACGTTGGTCTTCGGCACCTTGACGTTCGCGAAGAACAGCTCGGAAGTATCCTGCGCCTTGAGCCCCATCTTCGCGAGATTGCGCCCGCGCTCGAAACCCTCCATGCCACGCTCGAGGAGGAACAAGCCCATGCCGTGCGAACGTGTGGGATCGGTGCGGGCGACCACGATAAACAGATCGCCGATCTGGCCATTCGAGATGTACGTCTTCGAACCATTCAGCAGCCAATGGTCGCCGCGATCCTCGGCGCGAGTCTTGATGCCGCTGAGATCGCTGCCGGCATCGGGTTCGGTCATCGCGATACCGAGGATGGTTTCGCCGCTCGCGCATTTCGGAAGTATCCGCGCCTTTTGTTCCTCCGTGCCGAGATGACCGATGTAAGGTGCCACCAGGCGCGAATGCAGTGTCATAAAGAATCCGCGCTCGCCGTAGCGCGTGTTCTCCTCGATCAGAATTTGCTCATAGCGAAAATCCTTGACGCCGCTGCCGCCGTACTTTTCATCCGCCCACATTAGCAGGTAGCCCAGTTCAGCGGCTTTTCGAAACACTTCGCGATCGACGTGACCTTGTTTTCGCCAGCGCTCGCCATTCGGGCCGACTTCCGTTTGAAAGAATCGCCGGGCCGATTCGCGGAACTGTTCGTGTTCCGGTTCGAAGATCTTGCGGTTCATACCTGATAGGGTCTGTCTCAGCTCAACTCTCACCCATAGGCGGGGAGGTTGAGGGAGGGCTGACTAGAGCCGCTCGACGATCGTTACATTCGCCATACCGCCGCCCTCGCACATGGTCTGCAGGCCCCAGCGCTTGTTTCGTTGGTGCAGCGCGTGCACGAGGGTAGTCATAAGCTTTGTGCCAGTCGCCCCGAGGGGGTGGCCGAGCGCGATGGCACCGCCGTTGACGTTGAGTCTCTCGGGATCGGCGCCGGTTTCCCTGAGCCAGGCAACCGGAACCGAGGCGAACGCTTCGTTTACCTCGAATAAATCGATTTCGTCGATCGACATTCCTGCTCGCTTCAGTGCACGTTTTGTCGCCGGAATCGGGGCTTCGAGCATGATGACCGGATCGTGTCCGAGCACGCTTAAATGGTGGATGCGCGCGAGCGGTTTCACGCCAAGGGTCTTCAGGCCTTTTTCACTGACCACCACCACCCCGGACGCGCCGTCGCAGATCTGGCTCGAGGTGGCGGCGGTGATGCGGCCACCCTCGACCAGCAGCTTGACGCCGCGAATGGCGTCGAGACTCGCATCGAACCGGATTCCTTCGTCAATTTTATGGATCGATTTCGATCCGTCCGGCGACGTCACTTCGAGCGGCACGATTTCCTTTTCGAAGTGACCGGCCTCGGTCGCCGCGATGGCACGTTTGTGACTGATGAAAGCGAAATTATCGAGCGCTTCCCTCGGAAGATCGAACTTCTTCGCCATCATTTCCGCGCCGGTGAACTGGCTGAACTGGATGTGCGGGTAGCGCTCTTCCATATGCGGGCTCTTCGGTATGCCGAGCCCGTTCTTCGCCGGCAGGACGCTCGTCATGCCCATCGGCACGCGGGTCATACTTTCCACGCCTGCCGCGATCACGACATCCATGGTGCCCGACATCACCGCTTGCGCGGCGAATTGCAGGGCCTGTTGGGACGAGCCGCACTGACGGTCAACAGACGTCGCCGGAACGCTTTCCGGCAGTTTCGACGCGAGGACGGCATTGCGCGCGATGTTGAGCGCCTGTTCGCCGGCCTGGCCGACGCAGCCCATGATAACGTCTTCAATCAGTTCCGGATCGGCGTGCGCGCGTTCTACCAACGCGTCCAAGACGCTTCCGGCGAGATCCGCCGGATGCCAACCCGCTAAGCGACCGCCCTTGCGGCCTCCGGCGGTGCGCGCCGCCGCGACAATATATGCTTCAGCCATGATGCGCTCCAGGATGTAAGTCCGGTGAATTTTCGGGAAAAACGAAGGCGACTTGCCAATGTGCGTATCAATAGACACCATTAGCGGCGATTAATCAATCTGACGTGCCGGGATGCACTAGATCGCGGCGAACGGGCGAGGCAGGAGCCGAGCCCTGGCTTTCGAGCGAAGCAGGATCGCGCAGCGATGAGAGTCGAGAGCGGTCCAAAGGGGAAAAGTCATCTAATTTGGTGCCTATGCATCCCTACCTTCACGCGCGGACGGTGCCCGATAAGCCGGCCTGCATCATGGCGGGCTCGGGCGAGGTCGTCAGCTACCGCCAGCTCGACGAACGATCCAACCAGGCGGCACATTTGTTTCGCGCGGTCGGCCTGCGACGCGGCGACGTCGTCGCCCTGTGGGCGGAAAATCACCCGCGTTACTTCGACATCGCCTGGGCGACTCAGCGCGCCGGCTTATACCTCGTTTGTATTTCGTCGAAAGCAGGCGCGTCGGAAGTCGAATACATCGTCAACGATTGCAGCGCGAAGTTGTTCATTACTTCGAACGGTATGGGTTCAGTCGTCGACGAAATCACGCCGCGGCGTTTGCCGGAGCGGTGCTACATCATGGGTGGCGCACGTGCGCCCTATGCGTCTTGGGAGGCGGCGGCCGACGCCATGCCGCGTAAGCCGATCGCGGATGAAAGCAGTGGCATCGATATGCTTTATTCTTCCGGAACCACCGGTCGTTCAAAAGGCATCAAAGCGGCGCTGCCGGAAGAGCCGATTGACACCCCGCCGCTGCTCGCGCAACTCGCCCAGGCGCTATACGGCTTAAACGCCGACAGCATCTATCTTTCGCCGGCGCCGCTTTATCATGCCGCACCGCTGCGCTGGAGCATGACCGTGCAACGGCTCGGCGGTACCGTGGTGATGATGGACAGGTTCGATGCGGAAGCGGCACTGGAACTGATCGAACGGTTCCACATTAATTGCGCGCAATGGGTACCGACACATTTCGTGCGCATGTTGAAGCTGCCTCCGGAAGTGCGTGCGCGCTACGATGTTTCGTCACTCAAGGTTGCGATTCACGCGGCCGCGCCATGCCCAATCCATGTCAAAGAACAGATGATCGATTGGTGGGGTCCGGTTCTCTACGAATACTACGCCGGAACCGAAGGCAATGGCATGACACTGATCTCTTCAAAGGAGTGGCTTACGAAGAAGGGTTCGGTCGGACGCGCGGTGAGTTCCGAAATCAGGATTTGTGACGATCAAGGCGAGCCTGTGCCGCCGCTCACCGAAGGTACGGTTTATTTCGCGGGTGGACGCGCGTTCGAATATCACAACGCACCGGAAAAAACCGCTCAGGCCACGAACAGGTATGGCTGGACCACGCTCGGTGATATCGGTTATGTCGACCACGAAGGGTATCTTTATCTCACCGACCGCAGGGCGTTTACGATCATTTCCGGCGGTGTAAACATTTATCCGCAGGAAATCGAGAATTTGCTGGTTGCGCATCCGAAGGTAATGGACGTCGCGGTATTCGGCGTGCCGGATGAGGAAATGGGAGAGAAAGTGGTTGCGGTGGTACAGCCCGTGCGAACGACGGACGCCGGCCTGCGGCTCGCGGAAGAGTTACAGGCGTTCGCCCGTACACACTTAAGTCACGTGAAGGTCCCACGAGTGATCGACTTCACGCCGGAATTGCCGCGGCATCCGAACGGCAAGCTCTATAAACGCCTGTTACGAGATCAGTACCGCCGGTTATCCCGGCAGCGAGATTTCGCCGGCGGGTGACACTCGTCCGCCGCGCTGAAACCGGTATGGCCGTCATGCGGCGGCGTGCGCCAGTCGCACCGGCAGACGTCTTGCGCCCCACGTGCCGGGCTTCGCATCGAAAACACCTGGTAGCGGTGTACCACATTCCTTGCACTTCCCGTCCTTATCCAGATTCCACTCGCCTAATACGTACCAATCGCGGCCGATGAGTTTGGTGTGACAATGATGACAGTAGGTCGATCCGCCGTCTTCGTCGTGTACGTTGCCGGTGTAAACGTAGCGCAAGCCATTTTTCATCGCGATACGGCGCGCCCGCGAGAGCGTCGCGGCGGGCGTCGGTGGTATATCGGTCATCTTCCAGTCGGGGTGAAACGCTGTGAAGTGCCAGGGTACGTCTGGCCCGAGATTTTCCACAGCCCACTGAGTCATTTGTTCGATTTCGCTGTCGGAATCGTTCTTGCCCGGAATGAGCAGCGTCGTCACTTCGACCCAGACTTTGGTTTCGTGCTTGAGATATTTGAGCGTTTCAAGCACCGGCGCGAGGTGCGCGCCGCAGACCTTCCAGTAAAAATCTTCGGTGAAACCTTTGAGATCGACATTCGCCGCGTCCATGTACTTGAAAAATTCATTGCGTGGCTCGTCGCACATGTAGCCGGCGGTGACGGCGACCGATTTGATATCTTGCTCACGACAAGCCTGCGCGATGTCGATCGCGTATTCCATGAAGATGGTGGGATCGTTGTAGGTGTACGCCACGCTGCGGCAGCCGAGTTTCTTGGCGGTATGCGCGATGGTCTGCGGCGTCGCGGTATCGGCGAGCGTGTCCCACTCGCGCGACTTGCTGATGTCCCAGTTCTGGCAGAACTTGCAGGCGAGGTTGCAGCCGGCGGTGCCAAACGAAAGGATCGGCGTACCGGGCAGAAAATGATTGAGCGGCTTCTTTTCGATCGGGTCGACGCAAAAGCCGCTCGACCGCCCGTAGGTCGTGAGAACGATCCGGTCGTCGCGATTCGCACGCACGAAACACAGACCGCGCTGCCCCTCGTGCAGTTTGCAGTATCGAGGGCATACGTCGCACTGCACACGCCCATCGTCGAGGCGGTGCCAGTACTTCGTGGGAACAGCGGATTCCAAGGTTTCCTCGTGCATCGTGCTACTTTAGATAGGGTCGGCCTGTACGCGTTCAAGCGCCGCTTGAAAAATATGTGTCTGCGCTCCATGTTAGCTTGAACGTATTAGTAGGTACCGCCATGGCCAACGTACGAAAGCCCGCTGTTGCCGGACTTTTCTATCCCAACGATCCGCCCGCGCTCGAAGCGGAGGTCGGCCGGTACCTATCGAATGTGACGCCGAGCGTCGCGCAGGTGCCGAGGGCGATCATCGTACCGCACGCGGGTTATATCTACTCGGCGCCCATCGCCGCCTCGGCTTACGCGCGCCTTGAGACGGCACGCGGACGGGTTCGTCGCGTCGTACTGCTGGGTCCGGCCCATCGCGTCGGTTTTCGTGGCTTGGCGATGCCGACGGTTGAATATTTTGAGACACCGCTCGGGCGCGTGCCGATTGATGTCGAGGCGTTGAAGCAAATTGCCGATCTACCGCAAGTCGTTGCGCGCGACGACGCGCACGCCGAGGAACATAGCCTGGAAGTGCAACTTCCTTTCCTCCAAATCTTGCTTGATGACTTCGCGCTCGTACCGCTAGTGGTGGGCGAAGCGTCCGCCGAAGAAGTCGGCGAGGTGATAGAGCGATTGTGGCCTGTGAGCCGTGTCGCCACGGCGAACGGAGTAGTTTTGGAGAGCCGTGTCGCCACGGCGAACGGAGTAGTTCCAGAAACCCTGATCGTTGTCAGCTCGGATCTCAGCCACTACCATTCCTACGCGATCGCGCAACAGCTCGATCGTGAGACCTCACGGGCGATCGAGCAGTTGCGCTACGAGGACCTCGATTACGAATCCGCCTGCGGTCGCAACCCGGTGAGCGGTTTGCTTTATGTTGCACGCAAGCGCGGGCTCAGGGTGCGAACAGTCGATTTGCGCAATTCCGGCGACACCGCCGGTCCACATAACCAGGTGGTCGGATATGGAGCCTATCTCGTCGAGTAGCACCGTCGACGCGCTCGACGCGACCGATCGTCACGCGCTGCTCAACGTGGCACGCGCGTCAATTGCCGACGGCTTGGAGGGTCGGCGTGCGTCGATCAAGGATTTCGGCGCGCACTCTTCGGCGCTTCGGCGCCACGCCGCAACATTCGTTACCTTGGAGATCGGCGGCGAATTGCGCGGGTGCATCGGAACCCTCGAAGCCTTTCAGCCGCTGATTGTCGACACCGCAGAGAATGCCTACGCGGCCGCGTTTCGCGATCCACGCTTTCCACCGCTTGCGGCAATCGAATTCAAACTTCTCGATGTTCACATCTCGATTCTCGGCACGCCGGAACCGATGGCGTTTACCTCGGAAGAGGATTTGCTTTCACAACTTCGCCCGGGCGTCGACGGGCTGATTTTGAGCGAGCACGGCCGCCGCGGAACATTCCTGCCGGCGGTGTGGGAGTCGGTCACCGATCCACGAGAGTTTTTGGGTTATCTCAAACAGAAAGCCGGATTGCCGCGCGACTACTGGTCGCGTACCGTACAAGTGCAACGCTACGTAACCACGTCGATCTCGTAAATTCGGCCGCTTTACCGCCAAACGCGCTCCTCGCGCCTTGTCTCTACCGATGGGCCAAAGTACCATGGCGAGTCCGTAGTTTTGCGGTAGTCCCGAAGACCCACATGTTCCAAGGCAGTATGGTCGCGCTGGTCACGCCGATGCGCGCGGATGGTTCTCTTGATCGCGCGGCGTTAAAGCGACTGGTCGATTTTCATGTCAAAAACGGCACGGACGCAATCGTCGCGGTCGGAACGACCGGCGAGTCGCCGACGCTCGACTTCGACGAACACTGCGAGGTCATCAAACTCTCCGTTGAATACGTGGCGGGCCGCATTCCGGTTATCGCCGGCACCGGTGCGAATTCCACGCGCGAAGCGATCGAGTTGACCCGCGCGGCGAAAGACGCCGGCGTTCAGGCCTGCTTGCTGGTAACGCCGTACTACAATAAGCCGACGCAGGAGGGTTTATATCGCCACCACCGGTCGATCGCCGAAGCGGTAGCGGTACCGCAGATTCTCTACAATGTCCCCGGTCGCACCGCCTGTGACATGCTGCCGGCGACCGTCGCACGACTCGCGCAGGTACCTAATATCGTCGGCATCAAGGAAGCCACCGGAAAGACCGAGCGCGTTCGCGAGGTGAAGGCGCTTGTCGGAGACTCCTTCGAGATCTTTTCCGGCGAAGACAGCATCGGATGCGAGTCGATATTGTTAGGCGCCCGTGGTGTGATTTCCGTGACAGCGAACGTTGCGCCCCGGTTGATGCACGACATGTGTGCGGCCGCACGCGCCGGTGACGCGACGAAGGCTCGCAGCCTCGATCAGAAACTCGCGGCACTCCACAAGGATTTATTTGTCGAAACGAATCCGATCCCCGTGAAGTGGGCGCTGGCGGAAATGGGGTTGATCGAGAGCGGAATCCGGCTGCCGTTGACGCCGCTGGCGGATCAATATCACGACACGGTGCGCGCCGCGTTGCGCGCGGCCGATCTTTCTGGATGACACTGTACTCGCACTTGCGAATTTCTTCCCACGCGATTGCCTTGCTTCTATTGACCGCCGCGCTCAGCAGCGGTTGCGGCGGCGTATCGGGTTCGCGCGCGATCGATTACCGCAACGCGCGAACGCTTCCGCCACTCGAGGTGCCGCCGGACCTCACTACCATCGGGGTATCGAAGCGTACCGATGACAGCCCAAGCGGCACGGGCAGCGCGACCTACTCGGGTTATACGGGTCGCCGGGAATCTCGCCCGGCGGGCTCCGAACTGGTGCTACCCAAGAACCCGAACGTGAAATTGGGGCGCGACGGTCAGATGCGTTTCGTGATCGTCAGCGCGGAACCTGAAGTCGTGTGGGGCCAGGTTCATGACTTCCTGACAAAGAACGGTTTGTCGATAGCGCGCGAGAACGCGCGCGCCGGACTGATCGAAACCGACTGGGCGCAGAACTACGCCTTGGTCGGTGCACCCAGCGACAGCAAGTTTGTGAGGTGGTTTAAGGAGCTCTTTTCGGTCGGTATACGCGACCAGTATCGTATTCGTCTTGAACGTGGAGTAACGCCCGGTACGACGGAAATCTATCTGACGCACGCCGGCATGCAGGAATTGGCTGCAGACGATACAGATGTCGCGAGTACCGCCAAAGCCGGCTGGAAACCGCGGCCGCGTGATCCGGAACTTGAGGCCGAGATGGTGCACCGATTGGTCGCGTTTCTCGGAGGCGACCGCTCCGGCGACACGGTAACGGCGAAAGCTCCAACCGATACCGATGTCTCGACGCCCCCCGCGCAGCCGGCACCACCGCCGAGCAGCGCCAAGCTTACACACAATGGCAACGGCGCGGCTTTGCTGACTCTCGAAGACAGCCTCGAACGCGCGTGGCGCCGTGTCGGGCTTTCGCTCGATCGCATCGGCTTTACCGTCGAAGACCGCGACCGTTCGAAGGGAATATATTACGTGCGCTACATCGATCCGGACAATAAACCGGCAGAGAAGGGTTTCTTTGCTCGCTTGTTCAGCAGCAGTAAACCGCCACCGAGCAACCAATACCAGGTACAAATACGTTCGACAGAAAACGGCACCAACGTCGAGGTACTGGACAAGCAGGGCGAACCCGAATCTTCTAAGACCGGCGAACGGATTTTGAGCTTGTTGTACGAGCAGCTAAAGTAATTGATCGAGTGCGCCGAACTGCGATGGTTCGCTTTTCGGAGGATACCTACGCGAACCAAACCGGTCACGCCGCTAACTCGGCCGTGATCTTGAGCCCAGGAGCCGGTCGCGTGTCAGCGACAACCCGATCCCAATGAGCACCCGCCGAACTGAACCTACCTTTGTTGCCGCATCAGCCGGTGGCGGTTTGCAGGTGTTAAGTCTGCCCGGTGCCCAGGCGCTGTCGGATTTTCGTCACGACCGTTTACTTTCGCGCGCCCGCGACGTGGTTCCGAAAGTCGGCGCGATCGATGGGCGTTATTGGCATTTCGTAGCGCTATCCGCGGAGCTCACGACGGCCGAGATGGCAACACTCAACCGACTGCTGCGTTACGGCCCCCAATCGGAAGCCATCGAGACCGCGCCCCGCGGTGAACTGCTGTTGGTGGTTCCGCGGGTGGGCACCATATCGCCCTGGTCGAGTAAGGCGACCGATATCGTGCATCGATGCGGGCTGAGCAAAGTTAAGCGGGTCGAACGTGGAGTCGCGTGGCACGTGTCGAAAACCGACGGTAACTCGCTCGATGCGACGGAACGCGAACGGCTAGCGTCCCTCGTTCATGATCGCATGATCGAAACCGTGGTCGAGCGGCCAATCGCCATGTTCGGGGACGCAAAACCGGCGCCGCTCGCCCAGATCGATGTGCTTGGCGGCGGGCGTGGGGCGCTCGAAGCGGCTGACCGGGCGTTGGGGCTCGCGCTCGCGCCGGATGAAATCGACTATCTGGTGGCAACGTTTACTCGACTGGTACGCAACCCGACCGATGTCGAGCTCATGATGTTCGCACAGGCGAACTCCGAACATTGCCGGCACAAGATATTCAACGCCGAATGGATTATCGACGGCAAACGTCAGGACATGTCGCTGTTCAGCATGATCCGGGAAACCCATGCCAAAAATCCCAAGGGCACGCTGGTGGCGTACAAGGACAACGCCGCGGTGATCGCGGGCGGGCGAATTGCGCGATTCTTCAGCGACCCGGCGAGCGGCGAATACGGTTATCACGAAGACGATACGCATCTC
>OBLQ010001014.1_pt1 | contig 10632 bp, 11 predicted proteins | sample 1519881 | NCBI WGS metagenome assembly OBLQ01 (sample SAMN01911456, study PRJEB22533) | soil metagenome | biome: Soil | place: Malaysia | collected 2012-04-30 | depth DG_metagenome m | reverse complement strand
CATTGACTTTCGCTTTTAATTCGCCTAGACTGGCGAAGGCTTGGATTTGGTGTGAACTGGGGGGCTGAATGGCACTGACGAAACGGCAAAAGGAAGTTCTCAATTATCTGGTGGGTTTCCTGAACAAGAACGGCTATTCGCCGAGCTTTGAGGAGATCGCGCACGCGCTGAAGTTGACTTCGCTGGCGACCGTGCACAAGCACCTCTCGACGCTCGAGAAGAAGGGATTCATCCGCCGCGGGTACAACCAGAGCCGGTCAATCGAAGTGACGCAACTCCCGAAGCCGGTGCGCGCGGAGATCCTCGATCGGCACGTGGTGGAGTTGCCGCTGGCGGGCCGGATTGCGGCGGGGCGCCCTCTCGAAGCAGTGGAAGACCGCGAGACGATCTCGCTTTCCGACTTTGCGCGCGGGCAAAACACCTTTGTGCTGCAGGTGAAGGGCGAATCGATGCGCGACGATCACATCCTCGATGGCGATTACATCGTGGTCGAGCAGACGCAGGTGGCGAATCCTGGAGAGATTGTCGTGGCGCTTGTGGGTGAAGACGAGGCGACCGTCAAGCGCTTCTATCGTGAAGCAGGCGGCAAGATTCGTTTGCAACCGGCGAATGCGTCGATGGCGCCGATCGTGGTGCCCGCGCAGGACGTGAAGATTCAGGGCCGCGTTGTCGGGGTCCTTCGGAAGTACTGAGGGCAGTAGAGGATTCACCGCGTCCTTCGGCCGGTCGCGCGCCGAGGGTAGGGGGTGCGTCGGCGCTGCCAAATCCCCAGCCTTTGGGATCGAGCATCCACCTGGTAGTTATCCCCCGAGCACAACTGTTCCATTTTGGATTTGGCATAGATTTCACGCGGGACTAGATTGAAAGCCCCGGTCCTTCATACCTATCGACAAGTTCGGCGCAGTCGGGCCCAAGGAGGGTAAATGTGGGGAGAGAAGAAGCAGGGGACTCCCGCTAGGACGCCGCCGATTTCGCAGCAGCCTAGAGAGAACCTAACACCTGCACCAACTTTTTCAGCGGAGGCTAAGACCATGGCACCATTGGATTCGTCGTATCCGGGGAGTATGTCCGGCAGCAACAGCGGCATGGCCCGGCTTGGCGCAAGTCTGCACGTGAAGGGCGAGATCACGGGCAACGAAGACCTGGTCATCGACGGCAGCGTCGAGGGCTTGGTGCAGTTGGAGGACCGCAAGCTGACGGTGGGCGCGAGCGCCCGGCTAACGGCGGACGTAATCGCCCGCGAAGTGGTCGTCTACGGCAACGTGAAGGGGAATCTGCGGGCGCGCGACCGCATCGAGATCAAGAAGGACGGCTCGGTGGTTGGCGACCTGACGACTGCCCGGATCATGATCGAGGACGGCGCGTATTTCAAGGGCTCGATCGAAATCGACAAGGCTGGGGAAGCGAGCGACAGCAGCGATATCGAGAAGTCCTCGTACACCCGCGTGTCTCGGAGCGCGGCGACGACCGCCAGTTCCGTCGATTAGTCTTTCAGGTTTCAGCGGGTGGCGGGCCGCCTTGTCCGGCTCGGCGCGCTTAGCGTCGACCGGCGAACAAGGGCGGTTCGCCTCCGGCTCCTTCCTCGTCTCCTCTCGTTTCAGGCCAGACGGACGAGGTAGTCTCCGTCAGCCGGTTCAAACTGCAGCTTGTCCTCGCGGGAAAGCCAGCCAACCGCCATGAAGAAAAGGCTTTGAGGCACATCGACCTCTTCGATCAGAGCAGCAAGGGTGCGAGGCCCCCGCTTCGAAACAGCGTCCCAAACGATACCTGCAGTTTCTCCGATCCGATTGTAGGTCATGGTGAAACCTCCCTTTGAGGCTTGTGCTTGGAATCGCTCGAACCAGCAGTAGGCGGCGGCCCGGCGAAGTAATCGGCCGAAATCCTCGGGTTGCGAGGGGCTGACATTGGTCGAGGAGAGGATGATCGAGGTCATGCCGGAATCACCACAATCGGCCATCCGCATGTCCACTCTACATACAGTCGGGTTACAGGCGGGTTATGAGCGCGTGAACGATCGTAAAATTCGAAAGGCGACTCGAAGCCTTACAGCCACCTGGAAAATTTGTTTCCTGGCCCTACCAGAATCGACTTGGGAACGATGGGCGAGTCCGTCAGCTCAAAGCCCATAACAATGACCTCTTCGCCCTTGCGGATCAGATGCGCGGCGGCCCCGTTCATGCAGATCACGCCCGAGTTGCGTTCGCCGACGATCACGTAAGTGTCGAGCCTTGCCCCTGAGGTGTTGCTGACGACCAGCACTTTCTCGCCCGGCCAAAATCCTACTAGTTCGATCAGTTCTTGATCGATGGTGACGCTCCCGATGTAGTCAAGGTTGGCGTCCGTAACAACTGCCTTGTGTATCTTGGACCGCAGCATCCACCTCATTTTTTCTCCATGGTACGCGATGACATCCTGCAGGGGCGACCCCGGAACCGCGGCAACCCAGCCCAACAGCCGAAGCAACAGGCTCGCGGATCTGTGGGAAGCAGCAGGCCCAGTTTACATCAACTCGCATTGACAGAAATTGCCGGGTAGCCTACACTCAACGTTTGTCTCTAGAGTGAAAGGTGTGACTGGGCAGATGCGGACGTATGTTCCAAAGGGCCGGGAGGCCGAAGAACTGACGGCAGGCAAGAGCTGGTTCGTGGTGGACGCGAACGGCCAGGTGCTGGGGCGCCTGGCAACGCGTGTCGCGAGGCTTTTGATCGGCAAAGACAAGCCGAGCTTCACGCCACATCTCGATTGCGGCGATCACGTGATCGTGATCAACGCGGAGCGCGTGAGACTCACCGGAAACAAGCTCGATCAGAAGGTGTATCGCCACCACAGCGGTTACCCGGGCGGGCTGAAGGAAATCCCAATTCGGGCCTTGATGCAGCGCCGGCCCGAAGAAGTCGTGCGCGAGGCGGTAGTCGGTATGCTGCCCAAGAACAAGCTCCGCGCGCGCCGCGCAAAGAAGCTGCGTGTGTATGCTGGAAGCGAAGCACTCGCCCGCCACGCCGGACAGAAGCCCCAGCCGATCGCGCTGTAGCCTTGCGAGAGATTCGAGACCGCTACGCGGTGCGAAGAACTTCGCTTCGCGGATTTTTTTGGGCGCTCCCTGCGTTTGCTTTGGCGAATGCTGACGGCAGGCAGGGGAAACAGGAGGAAAGTTGAGTTCATCGGCAAGTTCGATGGAAAGCTTGGCGGGAAAGCAATTCTACGGCACGGGCCGCCGGCGGGAATCGGTGGCGCGCGTGTATATAAAGCCAGGGCCGGCGCGATTTACCGTGAACGGGCGGCCGGTAGACGAATATTTCCGCAATGTCGCCTGGCACACGGCCGCGGTCGAACCGCTTAAGTTCACGCAGATGCTCGACCAACTCGAGGTGAAAGCGCAGGTGAAGGGCGGCGGCGTGGGTGGGCAGTCCGGGGCCGTGCGCATGGGGCTTTCCCGCGCGCTCGCGCTGTTGAATCCGGACTTGCGGCCCGCCCTGCGGAAAAACGGATTCCTGACGCGCGATCCGCGCATGAAGGAACGCAAGAAGTACGGACAGAAGGGCGCGCGGCGCCGCTTCCAGTTCAGCAAGCGGTAACGGGAGGAAGCTCCGGGCTTGCCCGGGGCCAATTCACGGCCGGCAAGGAGCCGGCAAAAAAGGATGCTGTTCCGGCACGCCGGGATGAGAAGCATCCCTTTCAAGAAAGGAGACACGTTGGGAGTCGAAATCACGATGAAGGAGCTTCTGGAGGCCGGCGTTCACTTCGGCCACCAGACGCGGCGCTGGAATCCGAAAATGAAGGAATACATTTTCGGCGAGCGCAACGGAATCCATATCATTGACCTTCAGAAAACCCTCAAGATGTTCCGCGAGGCCGCGCGCTACGTTTCCGAGCAGGCGACAGAGGGCAAGAGCGTGCTGTTCCTGGGTACGAAGCGGCAGGCGCAGGAAGCCATCGCCGAAGAGGCGCAGCGCTGCGGAATGTTCTACGTGAACCATCGCTGGCTTGGCGGCACGCTGACGAACTGGGCCACGCTGCAGAAATCGATCAAGCGACTGAAACTGCTGAAAGCGATGTCTGAAGACGGCCGCATGGCGCAGTTTTCGAAGAAGGAAGGCGCGCGGCTGGATCGCGAACTCAAACATCTTCAGCAGAACTTCGCCGGTGTCGAGAACATGACGACGCTTCCGGACGTCATGTTCGTGATCGACCCGAACACGGAAGTGATCGCCGTGCGCGAAGCGCGGCGGATGGGCATCCCGGTCGTGGCGATCGTGGACACCAATTGCGATCCGCAACTGGTCGATTGGGTCATTCCCGGTAACGACGACGCGTTGCGAGCCATTCGCCTGTTTACTTCGAAGATTTCGGATGCGGTACTCTCGGGCCGGCAGTCGTTCGAGCAGACGCAGCTCGCCGAGCAGAAGACAACCGAGGGCGAGGGCGTGGAAGAAGGCGTCGAGTACGTAGACACGAGCGCCTACGAACAGTACGAAAAGCAGGAAGGCGATTTCGTCGAAGGTGAACCGGCCGAGGCGGTCCCGACGGAGGAAGCAGCGGCAGCTCCGGCGGGCGACGACGAGAGCGTTCCCCAGTAGTTCCGGCGCGGTGGCATTTCGCGGCCGCGGGTGAGACGAGCCGATTCGAATCCAGCAAAAAGGATTGAGCACAGCGATGGCGACAGCACCGGAAACCGGGAAGGAAAATGTATCCGCACAACTCGTGAAGCAGCTCCGCGACCGCACCGGCGCGGGATTTTCGGATTGCCGCGCGGCGCTCATCGAAGCCGGCGGCGACCTCGAACAGGCCGAAATCGTCCTGCGAAAGAAGGGACAAGCTGCGGCGGCGAAGAAGGCGCAACGGGCAACGTCCGAGGGTCTCGTTGGCTGCTACATCCACGCGGGGGGAAAGATCGGCGTGCTCGTCGAAATCAACTGCGAGAGCGATTTTGTGGCGCGCACGGCCGATTTTCAGCGCCTCTGCCACGACGTGGCGATGCACATCGCTGCGCTGGACCCCCGCTTCCTGCGCCGCGAGGAAGTGACCCAGGAAATCCTCGACCGCGAGCGGGAAATCTACCGCGAACAGGCCAAGGCGACCGGCAAGCCCGAAGCCGTGGTCGAGAAGATCGTGACCGGCAAGATGGAAAAGTTCTACGAAGAGAATTGTCTCTACGAGCAGCACTTCATCAAGGACGAAGGAACCACCATCAAGGAATTGGTCGACCAAGTCATCGCGAAGCTCGGGGAAAATATCGCCATCCGCCGCTTCTCGCGGTTCAAGGTGGGCGAAACGGACGGCACTCCGTCAGCGGCGAGCCCCGAGGCGTAGCGCTATCCGGGCGCAAGCGAAATTCCCTAAAACGACAAGGCAGGTTTTCGCGTTCGGGGTGCGATCGGCGAACGGGGCCGGTCTGTGTGCCGTCTTTGGCGTGGAACTAGAATGACGCGACGAGGGCGTGCGTTCCGTCTCGCGCCGTTCCTCGAGATGGCAGCCCTCACCAGATCGTCAATTCTCTGCTAGAATGCCCGCGAGCAAGGGAGCCAAAACTGCCCGAGATGAACACCCCGACCGAGTTAGCCCAAACCTCTCAAGGGAAGCCCATTTACAAGCGGATCGTGGTGAAGCTCTCCGGTGAATCGTTTTCGGGACCGGATGCTTTCGGCATCCACGCCGAAACCATTCAGAATATCGCGCGCGAGGTGAAGCAGGTCCATGATTTGGGCGTCGAAGTGGCGCTGATCGTTGGCGGCGGAAACATTTTTCGGGGCGCTCGCCAGCAGGGGCTCGGAATCGACCGCGCCACCGGCGACTACATGGGCATGCTCGCGACCGTGCTCAACGGCTTGGCGCTGCAGGACGCGCTCGAGAAATCCGGCTGCAACACGCGGCTGATGAGCGCGATCGAAATGCACGAGGTAGCCGAACCGTTCATCCGGCGCCGCGCGGCGCGGCACCTCGAAAAGGGACGCGTGGTGATCTTCGCGGCCGGCACCGGTAATCCGTATTTTTCGACGGACACCGCGGCGGCGCTGCGAGCGATGGAGATCAAGGCGCAGGTGATCCTGAAGGCCACGCGCGTCAACGGCATTTACGACGCCGATCCGGAAAAGGTGGCGAACGCCAAGATGTTTGACCGCATCACCTATCTGGACGTGCTGCAAAAAGGACTGTCGGTGATGGATTCGACGGCCATTTCGCTGTGCATGGATAACAAGATGCCGATCGTTGTGTTCAACATGAACGTGCCGGGAAATCTGAGGCGCGTGGTGATGGGCGAGCGGGTCGGATCGACCGTAACGATGGAATGAGCCGGAGCCGGCGGAGGCGGACTTTGCCATGACCACGATTGCCACAAGTAAAGAGGCTCTCGCGCAAGCGAAGACGCGGATGGAAAAGGCCGTCGAAGACTTCCGCAAGGATCTCGCCGGCGTCCGGACGGGCCGCGCCAACGTTGCGCTGCTCGACCAGGTGCGCGTCGATTATCACGGCACGCCGATGCCTATCAATCAGCTCGGCACCTTGAGCGTTCCCGATCCGGCTATGATCGTGATCGCGCCTTGGGATCCCGGCGCAGTGCCAATGATCGATAAGGCGATTCGCACGTCCGATCTCGGGCTCAATCCCACCAATGACGGAAAGGTGGTGCGCGTGCCGATTCCGTCGCTCACCGAAGAGCGCCGCAAGGAACTCGTCAAGCACCTGCACAAAATGCTGGAAGATCATCGCACCGCAGTGCGCAATATCCGCCGCGACATCAAAGATGCCATCGAGAAAATCGAGAAGGAAAAGAAGATCAGCGAGGACGATAAGAAGCGCTCCCTCGACGAGCTCGAAAAGCTCACCCACTCGGAAACGAAGAAAATCGAAGATCTCTCCGCTGCCAAGGAAAAAGAAGTGATGGAGATCAAGTGACGATGCGAAGCGCCCGGACTTAATCCCTATGCTCGCACGACCGTCAGTTTGACGCGTGCGCCTCAGCGGCAGGAATCAGCGTGAAAATGCAGTTGCCGGTTCCGGCCGAGCAGGAAAGCGTGCCGCGGCGGACGATCTTCATCGCGGAGCCATCCGGAAACATGGCGCCGTAATCGATCGACCTCAGCTGCTCCTCGAAGTGGTGCAACGATCCGCCCCCGCTCACGAACTTGACGGACTCCACTTTTGTGGATTCGCCGTCCTTTCCTTCCGGCGAAAACAGAATCAGAAAATCCGCAGCGGCATTGTTTTTCGCCAATCCTTTCGTCGTAAACGAGTGCAGCGCGTCGAATTCGGGCCGGGCCTTGCGTACAAGGTCGTCGATTGGTGCGTTGCCGCCGAGGAGCAGTGTGAGCCGCGCGCGGGTTTCAGGATCGGAGCGGGGCGCGGCCAGCGCCAGCGCGTATGCTTGAATGGCTTGCTTCTTCCGGCCCAGCCTTTCAAAAATCCGCGCGAGATGATCTCCCGCTTCTCCATCCAGAGTGAGCAGCCACGCGGCACGAATGTAACGGATCGCCGTTTGCAGCTTTTCCGGATCGCCCGACTGTGCATAGACCCAGCCGAGCGTGTCCCAATAAGAGCCGAGGCTCGCCACGTTGTGCAAGTCGTCGGACGTCAAATGCGATAAATCGAGCTTCTGAAGGCTAGCCGCTGTCGTCGACACCGCTGACTCAGCATATTGCTGCGCCTTGCCGAGGTCGAGATTGTTCTCGGCAAGGGTGTACGCGATCTCATTCCACACGGCGGGTGTCGGCGACAACGTCGCCCCTTTTTCAAATGCCGCTGCGGCCTTCTGCTTCTCGCCGGTGTTCGCATACGCACGTCCTAGGCTGATTTGAAGCTCGGCATTGTTGGGCAAGAGCACGGCCGCCCTTTCAAGTTCCGGCACGGCCTGAGTGTAATCGAGTTGCTCGAGAAAGATTTCGCCGAGCGCGGCATGGGCGGCTGGATCGAGGGGATTCACCTCTATCTGCTTCCGGAAGGCCGCGGCGGCTTCGTCGTATTTCCCCTGCCGCTCGAGCGCGAGGCCAAGATAGTTGTGCGCGCGTTTGTCCGAGGGGTTGACGTCAAGCTGCTTCCGAAACGCCGAGGCCGCTTCCGCATTTCTTCCCACCTGCAGATACGCCAGGCCGAGATCGCTCCAAGCTTGCGGATGGCCAGGATTGAGATGGACGATCCGTTCGAACAGTGGAATCGCGGAGCTAGCACGCCCGGCATTGAGCGCAGCGAGGCCCGCTTCCAACAACTCGTCCGGTTTCGCCGACCCGGGAACCGCGGGAACCCCTGGCTCCGTATTTTCGACGACGAGCGATTGACTCTGATCCGTCGTGACCGCCCGCGTGAACGCAAGGTAATCACTCGTGCGCGATGCCGGGAGTTCGCGCATCTTGAAATCGAGCGTGCGCTCGGCTGTGAGCGTATGGAGAGAAAAATCGTAGTGGGACTCGTATTCCGCATAATCCCGCGAGACGGACAGACCGATGGGGGCCTGCGCCGAGAAGCTCGCGGGGAACGTTACAGTCGACTTTACAGCGACCCGAAGCGGGGTTCCGATCTCGATGGGCCCGTGAGGGTCTTCCGGAGTGTTGGGCAAGCCGATGGTCAGCAACGGTAACGGGACTTTGTTTTTCTTGTCGGACCACTCCAGAAAGTTCGGCTGGGAATATTCGATCGTCACCTGAAAGGGAGACGTCGTGTCAAGAGGATCGCTCGGTGCGACCGACGTCGGTTCACCCTGAATTCCATCATAGGCCATGATGGTCTGACCGAGTTCTTTCCACTGCGATGCCGGGGTATGCCGGAATGCGAGGCGAAGCGCCAGTTCCGTGTCGCCGCGGAGACGGTAGCGGAGCTTCGCCTGCAACTTTCCGAGTTCGCTCACGCGGCCGGTGATGTCGACCGACTGGGTGGAGAGGAATGCGGGATCCGCCGGAGTTTCCACAATCGTGCCCGTCCCGTCAGGCCGCACCAGAAGCCCGGATTTTCCGCGCAGTGGCGCCGGAAGAAGCCCGAACGGGGCGACTTCTGCCGTCGAATCCATCCAAACGACTCGATTGCCGAGGGGGACGGCCGTCACCACGTGATCGAGTTGGGAGGGATCAGGCAGTCCGGCGTCCAGCTTGCGCTGGTAGGGAATCAGGACGGCGTCGGCTTTGATACCCTCCGCCTGGAGCATAGCAGCCAGCAGCGTGTGCTTGTCGTTCGCGTCGCCGTACTGATTGGTGAAAACTTCGGCCGCGGAGTGCGGCTCGAGGCGGCCTTGGCTGAGCGGCAGATCGACGTAGCGGATCTTCGTGGACACATAACCGTAGAGTTTTTCGATTTGTGCGAGTTTTTGCGATTGGCCGCGGACCAACTCCTCCGCCTTGGCGCGAATCGCGGCAGACGGCTCGGTCCGGCCCTGCACGAGCGTTGCATACCAGTGCGCGACGTCGCCCCATTCAGCAAACGTTGTGAGTTGCACGTCCGGCGGTTTCGCGTCGCCCGAAGAACGCTTTTCTCCGGGAGGGCGTTGGCCGGCAAGCTGGCCGGTTCTGGCCCAGTGGTAGACAGTTCGCCCGTTTTCGCTGGTCTTCTCGTAAGGGGAGTTCGGCGACTTCAGAATTACCGCGCGATCCTGCGGAACGTTAATCTCAAGTTGTTCGTCAAGAGCGTCAGCGCCACGAAGAAAATTGTGCTGAAACCAGAACTCTCCGGGCGCGACCGGAGTGATGATGCGTGTCGCAATCTCGTATTCGAGCGTATCGCCCGGAGCCAACGCCGGGACCGTCACACGCTTTTCTTTGCAGTCGGCGTAAGCGGGAGCGTCACGCACAATGGCTGGCGTCGCATCTTTCGCGGCGTCGGCGCCGGCCTTGACGACCGCTCCGTCCGCCTTGCGGATGCGCAAGTAACGAACATCCATCTGTTCGTTCGCCGAGTCATAGTTGAAGACCAACGTGCGCAACTGCTCCGCGCCGGCATCGGTTTGCACGTGAATGCGCACGGTGAGGTCGCGCTCGCCGGTGCCGTCGCTTTCGTACTTCGCCACCATGAAATATCGCTCGATGACGAAAGGTTCCTGCGCGCGAGTCGATTGCGTCCGAGGCTGGGCGGATGGTCCGGGCGCTCTAACAGCTTCGGCTGCAGCTGGCGGCGCCGATTGCGCGTGTACTCGGCCTGGGCACAACAAGGTCAAAAGGCATATCAGCGCAACGCTTCGAACGTTCATCGGTGCTCCGTCTTGGATTCCCGGCCGGACCAGTTTAGGTGCGTTTCGCACCGGGGTAAAGCGCCGGCCGGGCGCAGTTGAACAGTTACCAACTGCCGTATCAACATCTGAGGATCAAGGTCATCTCCTTTGGATCGACTTTCCATACCGAATCAGCGCTGCGGCTTGCGCGACAGGGGGTCGGTAAATACAGCGTAATCTGTGAGATGCATAATTCTCTTGGCGGGAATTCCTTCCTAGCTCGAGTTCCGCCGTTGGCGGCCTTGTGTGAGGCGCAAAACGGGCTAGCTGGGCCATACTGGTGACAAGCTAACCTGGGGACACTGTAGGCCCGTTGTTCCGGGAGCACTCATCCGTGAATTTTGGGGTGCGACTCCCCACCCGAGGATTTCCACAATGGAATCGAGTTGACATGAACCGTTGTTTTTCCTATACTTCGGCGGTTGTCCTGAGGCCTGCGGGCCTGG
>OBLQ010001013.1_pt1 | contig 10637 bp, 7 predicted proteins | sample 1519881 | NCBI WGS metagenome assembly OBLQ01 (sample SAMN01911456, study PRJEB22533) | soil metagenome | biome: Soil | place: Malaysia | collected 2012-04-30 | depth DG_metagenome m | reverse complement strand
TCGCTTCCAGAAAAGGGGTCGGCTCAGTCGCCATGAGTTGATAACTTCGCCCCGCTTCTTCCGATTGTCCCAGCAGGTGGTGATAGGTCCCTGCTGCAAGATGCAGCGTGCTGTTGGGACGGAAACACAGATGCCGTCCCGCCTCCGCGTCAGCAGAAACGGTTTCCGCCAGCGAAGTAAGATATTCCATGTCCAGCCGGGAGCGGCGGCGATACTGGCTGCGCGACGCCAGCTCAAGGTTAGTGCCGTCGGCGACCTTTCCCACACTGCAGGCGGCAAACGAGCCGAAGGGTGTGGCGCGCGCCGTCATACGCGCCAGATAACGGTAAAGCGCCCGCTCCAGCTTCCGGCGTTTTGCGCCGTCCTGGGCTTCGCTCCACTCCGCCAGGGATTGCACCAGTTCCGGCGAAGCCAGCCACAGCGCTTCCCTCACCGCCGGCAAGCTGGCCCAGCCACGGACCGCTTCACCTGCACGTGCGCTCTCACTGCCTTCCACGGGCGCATGGCTGATTGTCAGGAAGTCTTCCACCGGCAAAAGCGGCGTTCGCAGGACGAAGAACCCTGAAGTTGCGTACTCATCCATCATTGTTTGCGGACAGCTCCGGAGACATGGACCCAGCCGCGGAATCGCAACCCTTGTGTCTTCCGCAACCGCTGCGCCAAAGAAAACGGCCCGGGCAGAACATCCCGGGCCGGAAGGTTGAATCTACCTGCGAGGCCCGCTGCACCGCAGCCTTCGCCGGCCGGACGCCGCCTATTTCGGGACGGCCTTGGTCAACTGGCTGTTGTTGGCCTTGGTCAACTGCTTGTTGTTTGCTTTCGTCAGCTGGGCGTTGTTGGCTTTGGTCAGCTGAGCATTGTTCGCTTTTGTCAGTTGCCGGTTGTTAGCCTTTGTCAACTGAGCGTTGTTGGCCTTGGTCAACTGGGCATGGTTGCCCTTGGTCAACTGCTTGTTCCCTGCCATGCCTGGAGGCGGAGGCGTTAAGGCAGCCTTGCCTTTCTGGGCGCAGGTACCGGTGTTCACAGCGGCCTTGGTTTGTCCTGCGGCGCCGGCCCGCTGATTTTGCCGCCGCAATGTCTGCTGTTTGACATGGAGTTTTTGTTTGCTGGTTACGGCGCTCGCCGATCTGGCTGCCTGTTTGGTGGCTGTGGACTTGACGGTACGTTTTTTCAGTTTGGCCGCGTCGCCCTTCAAAATCTGCGCATCCGCCGGCACAGCCGAGGCTGCAAGTCCCAGCAAGGAAAGTAAAGCAACCCAGTTTTTACGCATATCCGCTCCTCGTCTTTCTCTTTAAACGATGTCCGCTAATGCGGCGTACTGGACATTTCGCGGGCGGGGGAATTGGGGAATTATACAGCTACAAACCCCGGGAAAGCGCAAGAGTTGTGGGACGGCTTGCCGCGGCCAGTTTTCTATCCCCAGCCGTTGACCCTTCCCTGCAACCCGGCCCGATCAGCCTTCGCCATGGCACGTCACCGATTCATCCATTATCCTTGCAGGCTCATACGCATCGTTCGGAAGGAGAAGCATCTTCATCATGCAGAATCGCGTTTCCCGTGGTACGGCCGTTTTCATTGTCGTCGCCTTCTTCTGCCTTTCTCTCTCCAGCCTGAACGCCCAGGCTCCTGGCCTGCCCAAGGCGCCGGGCGCGGAGGTCTTCAGCCTGACTCCGGCGCCGGGGTATTTCACCGAGCCGGGCATTGCAGTGAACCCGCATAATCCCCGGCAGGTGGTGGCCGTGTTCCAGGACAACGCCCACGCCGCCTGGTCGCACGATGCCGGAAAAAGCTGGCATGTGGCGGAAGGCGTAGCGCCGGCGAACTATCGCGTCTCCGGCGATGTTTCTGCCGCCTTCGACAACCGGGGCCATGCCTTCATCTGCTATATGGCTTTTGACAAGCTGGGCACGTTCAACTACTGGGCGCACAATGCGTCGCGCAACGGTTTGTTTGTGCGGCGCTCACTCGATGGCGGCAAGACCTGGGAGGCCAGCCATATTCCTGTCATCGCGCATGAAACCACACCGGGAATGCCATGGGAAGACAAGCCCTACATCGTCGCCGACACCACCAACGGGCCGCATGGCGGCAACCTTTACGTGGGCTGGACGCGATGGACCCTCACCGGCTCGCAGATTCTTCTCTCGCGCTCCACGGACACGGGCAAGACCTGGTCAAAGCCGCTGGAGATCGACCGCCATCCCGGCCTTCCGCGTGATGACAACGGCGCCGCGGAAGGGTTTGCCGGAGTGGTCGGGCCGGACGGCACGCTCTACGCGGTCTGGAGCCAGGACAACCAGATCGAGTTCACTTCGTCGCATGATGGCGGGCAGACGTTCTCCCGCGCCCGCGACATCATCCACACCGCGCCCATCATGTTCGCCGTCCAAACCCTGGAACGGGCCAATGGATTTCCCCAGATTGCGATTGATCCATCGCATGGAAAGCTCTATGTCACCTGGAGCGACTATCGTAACGGCGACCTGGACATTTTTTCCGCATCCTCCACGGACCACGGGCGCACGTGGTCGGCGCCGGTGCGCGTGAACAACGATGCACTCCACAACGGCGCTGACCAGTTCTTCCAGTGGCTGGCCGTGGATCCGACAGATGGCGCAGTCAACGTCGTCTTCTATGACCGGCGCCGCGATCCGGCCAACAGAAAACAGGCGGTGGTGCTGGCGCGCTCTACCGATGGCGGCCGCAAGTTCGCCAATTATGCCTGGACGGAAAACCTCTTTGAAGCCGGCGGTGTTTTCTTCGGCGACTATACCGGCCTGGCCGCTTATGGAGGCCGGGTCTATGGTGTCTGGGCGGAAAAGCCGGAAGGCCAGCCGCCGGCCGGCAGGGACGCGCAAGGGCACTTGCGGCGCCAAGGCACGGTGGTGAAGGTGGGAGTCGCAGACTTTGGCACGGCCGGAACAGCGGGGGCGCATTGAGCGGCACACGGATCGCAACGATTGGTTGAATGACGGACGGTGCTATGATGGTCTAACTAAGTATTCAGGTCAACAAGCAAATATCCAAACTATCGGATGAGATAAACAATGGAGCCACAAGTACGGGCAGAGTCACCTGATGAATCACAGCAGGTACAAGCGCCGATGCCATCGACTGCATGGTCTCTCCCTACCCGGCTTGGCTTCCGTTTTGCCTTTGTCTATCTGGTGCTGAATAGTTTTCCCGGGATACTGATCAGCCTTCCCGGCATGAGCACAATTTCCATCTGGTATGACACTTTAGGCCAGAAGGCCGCCATCTGGACGGCGGCGCACGTGCTCCATCTCAGCCAGCCACTGCGGTTGAACCTCTTCAGCAGTGACAGTTTGGAGCGAAATATTCAGAACCTGCTGATGGTGGTGATAGCCGCCGTAGCCATGCTGGTGTGGTCCATGCTGGACCGCAAACGCCGAGAGTATAGCCACCTTTACCAGTGGCTGCGGCTCTACGTGCGGCTGGTGCTGGGGGCGGCGCTGCTGGGCTATGGCGCCTTCAAGGTCATCAAGGCGCAATTTCCTGATCCGTTTCTCTGGAGACTGCTCCAGCCTTTTGGTGACAGCAACCCCGGGGGCCTGCTGTGGACATGGATGGGCTATTCCAAGGCCTACACTTTCTTTGCCGGACTGGTCGAAATGGCGGGCGGCGCGCTGGTCATGGTGCCCCGGCTGGCGACCCTGGGTTCGCTCCTCTGCCTTGGGGCCATGGCCAATGTCTTCATGCTGAACATCAGCTATGACTTTTCCGTGAAACTCTATTCCCTGAACCTGCTGCTGATGGCGGGGTTCCTGCTCCTGCCTGATCTGCAACGGCTGGGCAACATCTTCATCCTCAACCGCCCTGCCGCGCCGGTGGTTGCTCCGCCGCTGTTCCGGCGCAGGGGGCTGAACGCAGGCATGCTGGCGGTGCAGTTGCTCATCCTGGTGTATTGTGCCGGTATTTCTCTGAATCAGGCCTACCAGGTCGTAACCCAGCTTGGCGACGATGCTCCCCCGCCGCCGCTCTACGGCATTTACGCAGTGGATGAGTTTGTGGTCAATGGCCAGACGCGCCCGCCGCTCTTCACGGACGATCTCCGCTGGCGCCGCTTTACCTTTGATAGATTCAGCCTGGTGGGCATCGAACCGGCCGACCGTCCTATCGAGCGCTATCGGCAGAAACTCGACTTGAAAGCCAGGACGCTGCAACTGACCAGGACCAACGGCGACCCGGCGTGGAAGGCCGGCTTCACCGTGGATACGCCTTCGCCCGGCCTGGTCACGCTCAACGGCGAGATGGATGGCAAAACAATTCAGGCGAAACTGCGCAAGCTGAACATGACTTTTCCGCTCTATACCCGGGGATTCCATTGGATCAGCGAATTTCCATTCAATAGGTGACGGCCCATGAACGAAGAGGCAGTGACAAAAACACAGTTGCACGAAGAAGCAGGCACACAATCCGAGCAGATTGCGGCAGGCCAGGAGAAGCCTACGCCACAGGCAGGGCCGGCGTGGTCTCTGCCCATGCGGCTGGGCTTCCGCTTTGCCTTTGTCTATCTGGTGCTGTACAGCTTTCCCGGGCCGCTGGAATTCATCCCCGGAGTCGGTTCCCTTTTCGGCTGGTATTTTGCAGCGTGGAAAAAGATCGTGATCTGGACTGGGGCACATGTGCTCCATTTGAGCCGGCCGGTGCCGTACAACTTCACGGGCAGCGGCGATACTCTGCATGACTACATACAAAACCTGCTGATCGTCGTAATCGCCGTGGTCGGCATGCTGGTGTGGTCGGCCCTGGACCGCAAACGCCTTGAGTACAGATACCTGCACCGGTGGCTGAGGTTCTATGTTCGTCTGGTGCTCGGGGCGATTCTGCTTAGCTATGGAGCGGCCAAGGTCATCAAGTCACAGTTCCCCTACCCATTCCTCAGTCGCCTGATTGAGCCTTACGGTGATAGCTCACCCATGGGCCTGCTTTGGACCTTCATGGGCTATTCCAGGTCCTACAATATCTTTACCGGTCTGGTGGAGATGGTGGGCGGGGCTCTGGTGATTGTCCCGAGGCTGGCGACCGTGGGCGCGCTGCTGGCGGTGGGCGCCGTGGCCAATGTCTTCATCTTAAACATGACCTATGACGTCCCCGTGAAGCTCTTTTCGTTCAACCTGCTGCTGATGGGTGGCTTTCTGCTGCTGCCGGAAGTGCGCCGCCTGACGAACGTTCTGGTTCTCAACCGGGCCGCCGAGCCGGTGGTTGCGCCGCCGCTCTTCCAACGCAGGTGGCTGAGCGTGGGCCTGCTGGCCGTGCAGCTGCTTTTTCTTGTGTACTGCACCAGCGCCTTTCTCTATCGCTCTTACCAGGGCTCCAGGCGGTACGGCAACTTGGCGCCCCGCCCACCGCTCTATGGCATCTATACGGTGGACGACTTCACGCTCGACGGGCAGCTCCATCCGCCGCTTTTCAATGACGATCTGCGCTGGCGGTATGTGGTCTTTGATCTTTACACCTTCGTCGGCATCCAGCTGCCTGAGGGGTCCGTGCAACGCTACCTCGGCAAGCTGGACCTGAAGGCCGGGACCTTGCAGTTGAGTAAACGTGAAGACAAAAACTGGAAAGCCAATTTCACCATTGATGCGTCCACGCCCGGACTGATCACGCTCAAGGGCGAGATGGACGGCAAGAAGATCCAGGCCAGACTGCGCAAACTCGACCTGAACGCTTTCTTGCTGAACAGCAACGGGACTCACTGGATTCAGCCAGACAGATAGCAGGAGCAGGGACCAGATGGAATTGCGCAAAATCACCAGGATCGCCAGAATTGAGAGTTCACCAGTGAAATTGTTGAATCTTAAAGAATTACGGCAATTTACTCCCTGAAATTCGGTTAAGAACCATCAAGCCCCTGCCAGTTCCGAAACTTAATTCTCGGGCTGGTGATCTATATAGATGTAACCCCAAGGAGTACGTATATGCTTCGAGACAAAGGTTTGCTCCTGGTTTCCATATTCTTGCTGGGCCTTCTGCTGGCGCCGGTCTCGCGCGCCCAAGACGATGAGGACGTGCAGAGCTTCACTCAGGACGAACTGAGCGAAGTGGTTTCGCATGCCCGTATTGTGCGTCTCAGCCATGTTGAAGGTACGGTCCAGATCGATACCGAAAACGGCTTTGAGAATGCTACCGTCAACACGCCCATTTCAGAAGGTGATCGCCTGCTGGCGCGGTCAGACGCCTGGGCTGAGGTCCAGTTTGAAGACGGCAGCACCGTGCGGCTCTCGCCTGATACGCAAATCACCTTTGCCCAGCTTGGCCTGAACGCCGACGGCGGCACAGTCACGGCCATTGACCTGGACCAGGGAGAAGCCGAGTTCAAGATCAAGAAGCCTGAATACAGCGACTTTGCGGTTACGGCGAGCAACAAGACCATTCTCTTGAAGCATTCAGGGCGCTTCCGCGTGACCACCACCAACTCCACGCCGCTGGAGGTTGTGGTGTGGAAGGGCGAAGTCGCCGTGGGCGACCTGGCCATGGGATCAGCCGTGGCGGTCAAGAGCAACGAGTACTTCACTCTCAATCCGTACGACCTGGAAGAATACGATCTGGAAAAGGGCGCGGTGGCGGACGACCTGGACAACTGGAGCCGGCAGCGCGACGAATACCTGAGCACATATGCCGACGCAGATACCGGCAACTACACGCAGTCGCCCTACCAGTACGGCGTGAGCGATCTGAACTACTACGGCATGTTCTATAACGTCCCCGGCTATGGCTACCTGTGGCAGCCGAACGGCGTGACCCTGGGCTGGGACCCCTACATGAACGGCTACTGGGTATGGTCGCCCATTTATGGCTACACATGGGTTTCCGCATATCCCTGGGGATGGATGCCGTATCGCTACGGGCAGTGGATCTGGGTGAGCCGCTATGGATGGATGTGGCAGCCGGGATACTGGCACGGCTGGCGGCCGCGGCCACGGTTGTGGCACACGCCTCCGGGATTTCATCCGCCTGCGCCCCCGGCAACCCGTATGACCCTGGGAAGGCCCGGAACCACCAGACCGGGAGGCGTGAAGCCGGGCACGGGGCGGCCTGGAGTCAGGCCGGGGACAGGAAATCAGCCGGCGCTGAATGGCGGCGGACTCCAGATACCGCGTATTGACGTGCATCGCGACCAGCGAGGCCACCGCGTCTTTACCAATGAAGAAATTGGAGATCGCGTGCCGCGCACTGACACCAATGCGGCGCCGAATGGCGCGGTAAGAATGGAACGCCGCAACCAACCTGCGCCGCCCGTCCGCGCGACGGAAACCCCGGCCAGGCCCGGAGCGGCAGCTCCTGCATCGCCAAGTGCCCGCCCGCCCAGAGAAGCTCGGCCTGGGAATGTCGGACGAGGTGAGGTCCGTCCGAGTGAGGTCCCGCGCCGCAGCAGCGAGCCTCCTCCCAGTGCGCCGGTGATGCGTGAACGGCCCGCGCCGACTCCGGTCCCAATGCGGCAGCCTGCGCCACGCACACAAGCGCCGCCCGCCCCCGTGATCCACGAGCGGCCTGCGCCGGCGCCACGCCCTGCGCCTCCACCACCAGCACCGGTGATCCACCAGAGGCCCGCGCCTGCTCCTGTCCCCAGACAGCAGCCTGCGCCGCCCGCTCCACGAACTGTGTCTCCACCGCCGCCGCGCAGTGTGTCACCGCCGTCGCGTCCGGCAAGCCCGCCTCCAAGAGAGCAGGCCAACCATGGTTCGCGGTCTTCTGAGGGGCGGAAGGAGAGGCCGAGGTAGATTTGGCAATTGAGTAGTTGGGTAATTGAGAAAGTGCGTTGGATTCAATTACCCAATTACGAAATTACGAAATTACGCAATTACCAGATTCCTGAACACCTTTGCCATCTGCTCCAGGCCCATGGCTTCGGCGCGAATGTCGGCGCGGACACCTGCTTGCTTGAGCGCGGTGCGGACTTGTTCTTCGGCGTAAACGGTCTTCAGGTTGTTAACGAGGGTCTTGCGCTTCATGGCGAAGGCGGTCTTGAGAAACTGGATAAATTTTCTTTCTGGTATCTCCAACTCATCAAACTTTGGCGCAACCGTCAGCCGCAGGACACTGGAGTGTACCTTGGGCGGCGGCACGAACGCGCCCGGCGGCAGGGTAAACAGGTTCTCCACTTTGCCGTATAGCTGCGCCGTGGCGGAGAGCAGGCCGAAGTCGCGCGACCCGGGTTTGGCGGCGATACGGTCCGCCACCTCGCGCTGCACCATGATCACGATCACGTCAAACAGCTCATGAAAGTCGAAGAGCCGCAGCAGAATGTCTGAGGTGATGTAGTAAGGCAGGTTGCCCACCACGTGCACACGCGGCGGCTTCACCGGGCGCAGGTCATCCAGCGGACCGATGGTGCGTTTCAGAACGGTCTGGAAATCGATGGTCAACACGTCGCCTTCCAGCACTTCAACGTTGGGAAAGCGCGCGTAGGTGAAGCGCAACTGCGTGGCCAGCATGCGGTCCAGTTCAATGGCGATGAGGCTTCTGGCCCGCCGCGCCAGAATCTCAGTCAGCGCGCCTTTGCCCGGGCCTATCTCAACCACCACGCTCTGGGAGATGTCACCCAGGGCGTCTACGATCTTCTCCGCCGCGTGGCGGTCCGCCAGAAAGTTCTGCCCCAGCTTCGGTTTTTTTACGGTACCCAAATTGACCCTTGATTGACCCTTGTTCGTCCGGCGTTTTAGACTTTTTGCGGCGAGTGAAACCGCGTTCTGCTCAGTCGTTGCTGCAGCCGATCAGCCGTGGGGAGGTCCCATGAACATCGTTTTCGCCGCGTCCGAGTGCGTTCCGTTTTCCAAGACCGGCGGGCTGGCCGATGTAGCAGGCGCACTTTCCCAGGCGCTCGCCGGGCTGGGCCACAACGTCTCCGTCTACCTGCCGAAATATAAACAGACCGGCATCGCCGATGGCAAGGTGCTGCTGCGCAGCGTCACGGTGCCGTTCGACGATCAGTACCGCTTCTGCTCGGTGATTGACGGCGGCCGGCGCTCCGGCGTGCAGTTCTACTTTATCGATTATCCGCCTTTCTTCAATCGCGATACGCTCTATGGCACGCCCGCGGGCGACTATCCTGACAACGCCGAACGCTTTGCGCTCTACTCGCGCGCCGTGCTGGAAGCTTCAAAAATCCTTGGCCCGCCGGAAATTTTTCACTGTCACGACTGGCAGTCGGCGCTGGTTCCCGTGCTCCTGCGCACCAGTTACGCCGATGATCCGGTGTTCCGCAACGCAGCCACCGTCTTTACCATCCATAACATGGGCTACCAGGGTATCTTCCCCCCGGACACCCTTCCGCTGCTCATGCTGCCCTGGGACCTTTTCAGCCTGGACAAGATGGAATTCTGGGGCAAGGTCAACTTCCTGAAGGGAGCGCTGATCTTTTCCGATCACATCACCGTGGTCAGCCGCCGCTATGCCCAGGAGGTCCAGACGGCGGAATACGGATTTGGCCTGGATGGCGTATTGCGCAAGCGGTCCGGCACCGTGACCGGAATCCTGAACGGCGTGGATTACAACGAATGGAACCCGGAAAAAGACAGGCTGATCGTACGGCAGTATTCGGCTGAGAATCTGCCCGGCAAGAAAGAATGCAAATACGATCTGCTGCGCCAGTTCGGGATTGAGAACGCGAAAAACGCCGAACTGCCGGTGATCGGAATGATCACGCGTTTCGCGGCACAAAAAGGCGTTGACCTGATCGCCGAAATCGCGGACGATCTGGCGCGCCTGCCGCTGATCTTGACTGTCCTGGGCAGCGGCGACAAGGTGTACCAGGACCTCTTCATCAAGCTGGGCCGCGCGCATCCGGGAAAGTTTGCGGTGAAGGTTGCGTATGACAATGGTCTGGCGCACAAGATTGAGGCCGGCGCGGACATGTTCCTGATGCCTTCCCGCTACGAGCCCAGCGGCCTGAACCAGATGTACAGCCTGCGCTACGGCACGGTTCCAATCGTGCGCGCCACCGGCGGCCTGGATGACAGCGTGGATCCCTGGGACCCCGCCACCGGCAAAGGCAGCGGCTTCAAATTCATCCCCTATTCCGGAGCCGTGCTGCTTTCCACCATCACAGAAGCGCTCAGGGCCTTCCAGGACAAACCCAACTGGACGAAGATGATGGTCAACGGTATGAAGAAAGATTTTTCCTGGACCGCTTCGGCGAAGGAATACGTGAAGATCTACGAGAAACTGGCCCCGCCGAAGCATGCGCCGCCCGTGGAGAAAGTGGTGGAGTTCAGCAGGGCGTAATGCACCTCTGAAATCCCGAACTCGCGTTGTTTGCGAGTGAGGGATCCCCATGAACAAAAGACCAATGACCAATGGCCAATGACCAATGGCCAATGACCAGCAAGACGGATCGTCTGCATTCACAGCTGTAAGTCACTCGCGGAGGCGGGGATCTCTCGCTCCGCTTGAGATTTCAGAAAGAGACCCTTGATTCAGAACGGATCAAGCCGTCCGTTTCTGCTTCGCGAAATACAGGTAGACCGGAATTCCCGCCAGGATCACCAGCGTTCCCATGAAGGAATTCCTCAGGTTGTCAGTAAACGTGAAGTAGAGCAACACCGCCGCGGCCACGATGAACAGCGCGGGGACTACCGGATATCCCCAGGTCTTGTAAGGACGCGGCACATCCG
>OBLQ010001012.1_pt1 | contig 10638 bp, 8 predicted proteins | sample 1519881 | NCBI WGS metagenome assembly OBLQ01 (sample SAMN01911456, study PRJEB22533) | soil metagenome | biome: Soil | place: Malaysia | collected 2012-04-30 | depth DG_metagenome m | reverse complement strand
GGGCTGGCGAGGCCCGAGAAGGCAAGCATCCTTCCGGTGTGACTGAGCAGGCGCTCGACAAGACGCGCGGCGGATGCCTGGTCCAGGTACATAAGGACCCCCGTGCATACGATAACGTCGTACACGGCGCCGCCGGTAGCAGCCTCGAAAGACTCCATGTCGGCGCGCGTGAGCCTGACCTTTGAGCCTGTTTTCCTCAGGTATGACTCTCCGCTCTCTATGGCGTATCCGTCGATGTCTATGCCGTCAAGCCTTTGGGCGGACGGGAAAAGGTCCGTTTCCATGTAACGCAGCTGGTAGCCGAGCGAACAGCCGACCTCCAGGACCGACTTGACTTGCGTGGCGGGGTCTACACCGAGCCCCCGGAGGACAACCGCGGCGTCGGAGAAAAACGATCTTCTCGACTCCTTCATGTTCTCTTCGCCGAACCTCGTAGTGGCCTCGTAGGTCATGGCGTAGGAGAGGTGGTTGGCCCACAGGAACTTGTGGTATTCGTTTACGTCCTTTTCGGAGAAGTCACGTATAAGCTCGACGGCCCACCAGTTCCTCCTGTCCGGGTCGACCCACTTAAGGCGGCTCACCCAGATGGAAAGCCGTTTGCGCGCAGGCAGCGGCACGATGGCCCGGACCATGTTTTTGGCCGTGTCCTTAACCATGGCCTTTCCCGGTGCGCGTTCCCGGGTGCTCCCCTTTTATGGCACGGGCCGTTACGGCGCGCCCGAACCCAAGCCTCTTTTTCAGATTTGTAACGACCCTTTTTATGAGACCGCAGACCATTATGCAAAACGGCCAGGGGTCTTTCCACGAGAACCACGCGCCTTCCTCGACGTTCTTGAATGATTTGATCCATTCAAGGAAGGTCAGGGTGCCTTCCTGGTAATAATGGAGGGAAGAGACCAGGTCGAAGTCCTCTATGATCCAGCGCCTGCCTTCAACCGGGACTATCGGGAACCTCTCCTGGCCCGTGAGGTCGAGGTACAGCGCCCTGGCCACATCCATCCCGTTTTCGGAAAGAAAGAGCCTGAAGGCCTGGCCTATGCGCGGGTTTATGTCGAGGACCTTGTAGAGCCCGTCCCTGGGGTCGAACCTGTACCCGATGTCGAGTATGCCTTTGTAGCCGATGGCCTTCATGAAGTCCACGGTGATCCTCGATACCGTCTCGTTCCATTTGCACACGCCGAGCGAGGCGCAACCGACGTGTATGGGGAACTGGCGTATCTTGTGTCCGGTGAAGGCCGCGAGGCACTCGGAGTTCCTGTCGAAGTAGCCGTTGAATATGTATATCTGGTCGTCGTCGCCGGGTATGTATTCCTGGAGCATGATATTCGGGGAGTCCTTGTCCTCAAGGAGTTTGTAGTTCTCGATGAGCTCGCTTGCGGTGTTGACTATGACCATCTTCTTGCCGGTCCTCTCCTGGAGGCGGTTGCCGTGTATGCCCTTGAGCATGACCGGGAATTTGCCCTTTTTGGCGTAGTCCATGACGTCGTCCAGGTTCCTCGGGAACTCCGTATACGCGGTCGGCACGTTGTGCTTTAACGCCAGAGAGTACATCTCTTTCTTGCTGATAAGGTTCTTTACGAGCTCGGGGTCGTTTTTCGGGAATATATAGAACTCGCTCAGGGCATCCGCGTTCTCGGCCACGAAGACCGAGGTCTCGTCCGAGGTGGGGATGAGTATGGAAGGGCGCCCTATCTCGCGGCCCGTCTTCAGGAGGTATTCCAGGAACTCGGCCCGGTTGTCGCCGTTGAGGCTCATGAGGTACTTTTTCCTGCAGTACCTCGAAGCCATGCCCGGGGACATGTGGTCCCTGTCGACCCCGTAGACCGCGACGTTGTTGCGCCCCAGGCTCCGCATGACGCCGAGGGCCGCGAGCTTGCAGTTGACTATGACTACGGGGGTTGAGCTGTCCGCTATCTTCATCATCTGGCCTGTATCAGTTCCCCGTCCACGAGTTGCGGCACGGTGTCTATGTCGTCGATGTGGCCGACGATAAAGTCAAGGTCTTCTTCCTGTCCGGTGCTGCGGAGGTACTCGGCGCTTTTTCCCCCGCGTATCTCTTCGGGGCTTACTCCCCGCCAGCGGTCTACGTACCCGCCGGTCTCTACGTTTTCCGCCCTGAAGCCGTATTCCAGGAGCCGTTGAGCCACCCAGGCGCATCCCATCTGGTCTTCGCGCCTGAACCTGCCCCGGGTGCCGGCCCCGAGCACGGCCACGCGCTCGTGCCTGTTTGAGACGAACCTTGCGACGGCCGAGAAGTTCCGGAAACACGCGGCGTACACGGCAACGCTGCCTTCGGAGTTCAGCAGCAGCTGAGAGCCGGACGTGGATACGAGCACTATCGGACGGTGGGTCTCGTCAAGGGCCGCTATCCGCACCGGGCTGTTGTTTATATGGAACCCGTAGGGGATGTTGCCTCCGAGCTCGCCGGCAAGGATCGGGTCCTTCAGGGTGGCCGCTCTTATGAACGCCTCGTCCGTGCTTCTTACGGGGAAGACCCTTCTGCCGAGGCTCAGAGCGGTCGCGGCGGCTGTGGTGAACCGTATGACATCCACCGCCACTATGGCGTACCTGTCCTTGAAAAGGGCGGCTCTTTCCGGGAAACAATCGATTATGACCGTGCCGTTGTTCATGGTATGCCTTCTCTATCTCCGGGCGCGGGACGGGCCCGCGGGTTTGAGGTTTTCATGCTGGAAGGCGTCGGAATGGAGCCCCCTTCTGTATATCTCCACGCGCAGCAGCTCCTCTATCCGGATGTTGCTCAGATGGACTTCGGGGCCGAAGTGGTTAAGGAGGGCGAACTGGCTGGCCTTGTTCGGCGCCTCGAAGACGGCCACCTTCATGCCCAGGGCATCCGCGAACCTGTCTGCCGAGACAGGGTCGAACTCGCCTTTGCCGCCGAAGATGCCGACGTTCTCCGCGCTTTCGCGCGCCTCCACTACGATCTGCCTGGCGCCCGCGTCAAGCCATCTCTTGCCCTGGTCTATAAGCTCGCCGACGACGTCCGAGGTGAAAGTCCCCTCGTGTTTTTTGCCTACCTCGAACTGTACGTCAAGCCCCCGCTCGGCGGCTAACCCTATGACCTCCTCGGGCTTCATGTCCATGTCCGTAAACCCCTCTCCGGCCTCTATCCTCGTAACGCCGATATCCGCGCAGAGGTCCAGGAACTCGGGGAGTTTCCCGAACGAGACGGCGATCTCGAAAGGGCCGCCTCCGGTGCATACCGGGATCTTTAGCTTCCTGGCCGCGGCTACCTTCTGCCTCGTAGATTTTTCGTTAGCGACCTGCCAGCAGGCCATCGAGATTTTGAGAGTCGATATGAGATGCGAACTCTGCTCAAGGTGGCTTATGAGTGTAGCCGGGTCGTAACCCGGGTCAAACGGGCTGGTCCTCGGAGGCATGTCCGGCACCCCAATTAGGCTGAGATATTCCCATGTGTGAAGTCTTTTCTTTTTCGTCCCAACGCGTCTGGCCATGACGCACCTCCGTTTTATGTGTCCTTGTACGGCTGAAAGACCTGTTCCGTTATCGCTTCCCGAGCAGATACCCGAGCACGCGCACAGCAGGGGATGAGGCGTGCGTGCCTGCGGGCGTGTTGTTGAGGTTGTAGTGGTGGTGTAGCCCGGGGGTGGTGTTGACCTCCACTATGGCCCCGCCGCTCCTTTTAAGCGGGACCGAGGGGTCGATGGTGACGATGTCGATTCCCGCGAACCTGGTGCCCATCGCCGCAGCGGCGCTCTCGGCCTCTTTCTTAAGCTCCGGGCAGATAAGCCCGGTGGCGTCTTCGTCGTAGGCGGTCCTGACCTCCACATACCTGCCTGTGCGGCCCTTGACGCTCTTGGCAAGCACGGTTTCTCCGGCGCGCAGAACCGACCCCGCCGCAAGGCCCTGGGCCGCAAGTGTAGCCTCGAGGTCCCTGTCCTCCTCCGTTACCGGGGCGTCCGGAGCGGCCCCGCTTTTAGCCGCCTTCCCGGCGAGTTCTTTCGCCGTAGAGGTCCCGTTGCCGGTTATCCACAGCCCTTTTCTACGCGAAGCGAGTATCATCTGTCCGTCCAACACCAGGAGCCTGAAGGATTCGCCGGGGACGAGACGCTCGATTATCAGTTCTCTGCTGTAAAGCGAGGCAAGCACGCTCGCCTTGAGGCATTCCTTGAAGGTCTTAAGGTGCGTGGTTATGCCGCGCCCGCCGGAGGTCCCGGCGGACGGCTTTACGACGAAACAGGACCCTTTGCGGGCGAGCACGAAATCCTCGGCGTCGTCGATGGCGTCGACCGTATAGGTGAGGTTCTCGGGTACCGTAAGCCCGGCTTCCTTCAATATCCTGTAGCATATGGATTTGTTGCCGGCGATATTCAGGACAACGGGGTCGTCGATCTGGACCACATAGTTGTTGATGAGGGTGGTCCTCTCCGGGGTGCTGACCTTCCACAGCCCCTCGGCCACCTCTGTAAACCCGGCGCCAAGCTCCCTGGCGGCCTCGCTCCATGTGCGCTTGTAGAAATCCGTCATGGTCGACATGTCGAGCCCGGATTCCCTGCCGACCAACCTGTCCCAGGACTTGCCGAGGCGGTATCTGAGGCGTAGCGTCCGTAGCGGCCAGTTCGCCCTGTTGTTCTTTATCTCTTTTTCCATGTATTCTTGCCCGAGGAGGGGTTACCCGGGAGGGTGTGCAGCCATTAAAGTATTACCCGGTTTTTCTTACAGTCAAGAGCCTTGACCACGGACAAAAGCGGCCGAGGCGCAAGACCCTTAAGGGGCCGCGCTATAACGAAGCCAGCACGCTTACGATCCTCTCGGCGGCCTTGCCGTCCCACAGGGGCGGGGTCTTCGCCCTGCGGTCTTTTTTCCCGGCGGCGCTGTCGGCTGACCGCAGGATATCGTCTTTTTTCATCCCGGCGATGACGTTGGTCCCGTCCGTTACGGTCACCGGACGTTCGGTGTTGTTCCGGAGGGTAACGCACGGGACCCCCAGGACGGTCGTCTCCTCCTGAATGCCGCCCGAGTCCGTCATCACGATCCCGGCGCTTGATATGAGGGCGAGGAAATCGAGATACCCCTGCGGCTCGATCGCGAGTATGCAGCGAGTGCCCAGAGCCTTAAGGCCCTGGTCCAGAAGTCCTCCGAGTCCGTACTTCTCTATCATCTTTCTTGTGCGCGGGTGAACCGGAAAGACGACCGGCATCTTTGCCGAGAACTCGTGTACGGTCTCGAGTATGGTCCGGAGTGTCTCCGGGTCGTCTACGTTAGACGGCCTGTGGAGCGTAAGCACGCAGTAGGGGGATGGCTTTTTCGATTGAACGGCGGCAAGGCCGAGTTTGCCGAGTATACTCGAGCCGAGGGATTTCTCCCTGTGTTTGATGAGCGTGTCTATCATGACGTTCCCGACGAAGTAGACCTTCTCGGCCGGCACGCCTTCTTTCAAGAGGTTCTCGCTCGCGCTCTTTTCTGTTATGAAGAGGTAGTCGGAGATCGCGTCGGTAAGTACACGGTTTATCTCCTCGGGCATCGTCCTGTCGAAGCTCCTGAGGCCCGCCTCGACGTGTATGACCTTTATGCCGAGCTTGGAGGCCACGAGCGCGCAGGCTATCGTGGAGTTCACGTCCCCGACCACGAGTATGTGCGTTGGGCGCGCGTCCAAGCATACCTTTTCGAACTTCACCATGATCTCGGCGGTTTGCATGGCGTGCGTGCCGGAGCCCACCCCGAGGTCTATGTCGGGTTTCGGGATGCCGAGGTCCTCGAAGAAGAGCTTCGACATCTTCTCGTCGTAATGCTGCCCGGTGTGGACGAGGATGTGCTCTATCGGGTTTCGGGAAGCGCCGTTGTGCGCGTTCAGCGCGTCTATGATAGGCGCTATCTTCATGAAGTTCGGACGCGCGCCGACTATGTTGACAAGCTTCATCTCTCCTCCGTTATCTCTGCGTGGGAGACCAGGTTACGTAGGTCTCTCCCCTCAGGTATTTTACCCATCCGACGAGGATCGCGATGTTTATCGCGGTAAAGGTGTGCGAGATCGAAAACAGCCTCGAGAGAGTTTCGAGGCGGCCCACCATGTGCCGCGAGAGCGCGGCGGCATAAAAGACCGCCTGAAGGCCCAGGGCGACGGCGTACAACGGGCCCTTTGACGCAAGCGCAAGGTTAGTTCCGAGGACCAGCACCATCAGGAACGGGACCGAGAGCTTAAGCAGCTTATGCGAGATTATCTCTATGGCAAAAAAGCCGTACCTGAAGGGGTTGAAGAGCCCGGCGTTGTTAAAGAGGGCCCGTAGCGTCCTGTTGGTGATCCGCACCTGCCTGTTAAACTCGCCTTTTGCGCTGCCCGCCGTATCCTCGACGCAGAAGGCTTCAGAGCACTGTACCCCGCGCCAGCCCTGTTTGATCACGTTAAGGGGTATAACAAGGTCGTTTATGTCGTATGCGTTAAGCGGCCGGAAAAGGTCTTTGCGGATCGCGAAGATGGCGCCGTCGGCGCCGACGCAGGAGCCGAGCCTGCTCTCGAATTTTTTCGTGAGTATCTCGACCTTCGAGTAGATGCCGACCGACTCCGCTACACCTGCCCCGTCCTTTGATCCGTACCGCGTAACCCCGGTAACGAACCCGACGCCGTCCGTAAACGAGCCTACGAGGTTTCTTATGGCCGTTCTATCGTACCTCGAGTTGGCGTCCGAAAAGACTATGATCTCGCCTCCGGCCAGGGGCACCGCCCGGTTAAGGCACATCGTCTTGCCGATCCTCCCTTCGTAGTTGCGTAGCACCACCCCTCTTGACGAGTACCTTTCCACGGTCTCGTTCGTGCCGTCGGTCGAGCCGTCCGAGACGACCACGACCTCAAGGAGGCCCGGCGGGTAGTCGGAAGCGAGCGAGTTGAGTATCTTCTCCTCGATAACATCCGCCTCGTTATAAGCCGAGACGATGAGCGTCACCTTCGGCAGTGAAGCGCTCCCTGCCGGGCCGCGCCCGCGGCGCTTCAGCAATGAGACGGCCCAGATGAGAAGCGGATACCCGGCGTACGAATAGAATATCAGGAACGCGGAAGACCAGAATATGTATTCAACGGCGATCATCATTTATCGTCACGACATGTACATCTCGAACCAGGTCTGGAACATGAGAAGCGACCAGATAAGCGTGTCGTTCACCTCTTTGCCCTCGTAGTGGTCGTCGAGTATCCTTTTGACGGTGGCGGGGTTCAAGACCCCGTGGCGCTCAAGGCGCTTCCCGGAGAGCCTCTCCAGGGTCACGGCCTTGAGGTCGGTCTTGAGCCACTGCGTCAGGGGGCCGACGAAACCCTGCTTCTTGTGGTTTATGACCTGCCCGGGCAGATATCCGGAGACGGCCTTCTTGAGGAGGTTCTTTTTCCTGAACCACTTCATCTTTATCTCCGCGGGTATCGTGGCCGTGTATTCCATGAGCTTATGGTCCAGGAACGGCACCCGCACCTCGAGGGAATGGTGCATGCTGAGCCTGTCGGTGCACGCCAGTATGTCGTCCGGCAGGTACGTCTTTATGTCGCAGTAAAAGACCCGGTCAAGGGGATCGACGGCGTTCTCCGAGTTGAAGTAGTTGAGGAATATGTCTCTGGCCGACCCGGCGGCATCGCTTAAGACCCCGGCGGGGCCCGTGAAAAAACCGTCCCTGTAGCCTCCCTTGACCTTGCTTACAAACCCGAGGTAGCGCTCTCCGTGGTCCTTCGAAGACGACCTGACGAACCTCTTCAGGTGGTTTACGGTGTTCCCGCCCGAGCCGCTCTCCGGGATCCGCTCGATAAGGGGTCTTAAGACGCCGTCCCTCAATGCCCCGGGGAGCCTGCCGTACAGGCGGCTTATGTGAAAACCCAGGTAGCGTTCGTACCCGCAGAACGCCTCGTCGCCGCCGAGCCCGGAGAGGGCCACGCGTACGTCCCTGCCCGCCATCTCGTAGACGTAGTACGACGGTATGGTCGAGTCATCAGCGAACGGCTCGTCAAACGAGCCGGCGATCTTCTCCATGATGCCCTCAAGGGAAGGCGCCACCTCGTACTCCTTGTGGTTCGTCGCGTACCTTTCTGCCACGAGCCTCGCGTACTTCCTCTCGTCGTCGAACCCGCCGGTATTTCCGCTGAAGCCGATGGTGAAGGTGTTCACAGGCGAGGGGCTTACGCCGCTCATGAGGGCCACTACAGTGCTGGAGTCCACCCCTCCGCTCAGGAACGCGCCCAGCGGGACCTCGCTTAATAGCCTCATCCTGACCGCTTCCCTCAGGAGCTCCATGAACTCGGGGATGAAGTCCTTCTCCTTCTTGCCGCGGTCCGGGGCAAAGCGGATGTCCCAGTATTTGTTCTCCGTCGTTTGGCCGTCCCTGTACGTGAGTGTGTGGCCCGGCAGCAGCTTCTTTATGCCCCTGTATATAGTGAGAGGGGCGGGGACATAGGTGAACATGAAGTACGCGGCAAGCGCCTCGTCGTCAACGGTCCTTTTGAAACCCGGGTCAAGGAGGATGGACTTCATCTCGGATGAGAAGACGAACCTGCCGTTGTATTCGGCGTAGAAGAACGGTTTTTTCCCGAACCTGTCCCTGGCCATGAAAAGCGTTTTTTTCTTCGAGTCCCAGACGCAGAAGGCGAACATGCCATGGAGCCTGCCGACGCACTCTTCGCCCCACTGCTCGTAGGCGTGGAGTATGGTCTCGGTGTCGCTGTTCGTGGTGAACCTGTGGCCGGCGTCCTCGAGCTCTTTTTTTATCTCCCGGTAGTTGTAGACCTCGCCGTTATAGACGATGCAGGCCGTGGCGTCCTCGTTATATATGGGCTGGTGGCCGCCCTTGAGGTCGATGATCGAAAGCCTCCTGTGGCCGAGGGCCACGGTGTCGGCCACGTGGTACCCGAAGTCGTCGGGGCCGCGGTGGCTGAGCGCTTCGGTCATGGCCATTATCTCAGGCTCGAGGGAGCCGCTTTTGGCTCTTGTGTCGTATATGCCAGCTATGCCGCACATTGCAGTTTCACTTCGTCCGTTTTTTTAAGAAAAAAGCCGTTAAGAATGCTAAGAGGCTTTTTTGGTTTTATCCGGCTCGATACTCACCCGAGGAGCCTCAGCGACTCCGAGAGAGTTACGGAGCCGATATTGTTCTTCCCGGCGTACTCGAGGAACTCCCTGATGCTTTCCGTGAACCTCTTTTCGTCCTCCGCTGTCTTTACGAACGGCGTAAGGCCGGCCTTGAGAGTGGAGGAGTGGAAGACCATGTTTATTACCCTGTAGCCGTTCTTTCTCATGCGCTCGGCGAGCTTTATCATCATCCTGCCGTCCGAGACCTCCGGGGAGAGCCAGACCTTGTTTATAAGACCGAGCCTGTAGAGTATGCCTATGAGCCGCAAGCGCCGTAGCGAAGGCCTGCCTGCGAACTTGAGGATCCGGTTGGCGGCCTCGAAGTCCCGCTGCAAAAAGCCGATGGTGGCAGGGACCTCCCACATCCGCCCGTCGGGCGCCTCCTCGAATATCCGGTCCGGTGAAAACCTGAACGGCCTCGGAGAGAGCTCGGAGTAATCCGGGCCGTGGTAGATGGACCAGTCTATGTAGGGCGCTATCGATGTGTCGACCTTGTAGCCGAGCCTGCAGAGGTTTCCGGCGAGGTCTCCGTTAAACCCCCACCTGCCGCTCCTGAACGATACAGGCTCCACGCCGAAGTTCCCCGCGATGGTATCGTGAAGGGACTTAAGTTTTCTGAACTGAAGGTCGGAGGGGAGGTTACTCATCATGCTGTTTCGCGCGTTCGTCTCTTCCTCGAACGGCGGGGTGTTCCAGGGATGGCAGTGCGTGCCTATTTCGCACCTGCCGGAATCCAATATTTTTTTGAAGCACTCCACACTCTTCGGGTCCGAGGCCACCGGATAGGTGAGAAGGTACGTCGGTTTCACGCCGAAGGTGTCGAAGAGCGCCTGAAGCCCGGGGACCCTCTCTATGTTAGAGAGGGTGAAGTCCGTGGGACTGTAGTTGTCCCAGTTGTCCTCCTCGGTGTCAATTGTAATTATAAGCTTCATGTCTCGGTTCTCCGCCGGCAGGGGCCGCTCCGGCAGGCCTCTCGGCAAGGTGCCTCTTAAGAAGCTCCACTATGGCGGTCCTGTCGCCGTCGGTCAGGTACTGGTGCGTCGGTATCGTAAGAAGCCTTTTGGCCGTAAGGCTCGCGCCGGGATACTCCCGGCCCGAGAACTCTTCCCTTATCTCCTTTATCTCGCTTACAGGCGTCGGGTACATGAGGCTTATGCCGAGCCCCTTTGCGCGCGACTCCGAATAGATCACGTTCCTCTCTTCCGCGCTCCCGGCAAGAAGCGGGAGGCGTAGATACGGCAGGTCTCCTCCGGCGTCCGGGCTGAGCCCTAAGAGCCTTATGAAGTACCCTGAGGTCTCGCGGCGGACCTTGTTAGTCTCTTTAAGCCGCTTAAGCCAACTGCGTAAAAGCCCGGCCTTCATCCCGGACAGCCTCGCAACCGGGAAGTCCCTGTAGAATATCGTCTCGCCAAGCCTCAGGGAAGGCAGCCCCGAGGGAAACCAGTACAGACCCGGCCTTATGAATATCTTCATGACAACGGTAGTGAGGAGCTCCCTAACGGAGCTTGAGAAGCCGGGCCGCTCCACGGACGGGTATATCTCGGCGATAGCCCCTGCAATC
>OBLQ010001011.1_pt1 | contig 10646 bp, 8 predicted proteins | sample 1519881 | NCBI WGS metagenome assembly OBLQ01 (sample SAMN01911456, study PRJEB22533) | soil metagenome | biome: Soil | place: Malaysia | collected 2012-04-30 | depth DG_metagenome m | reverse complement strand
ACCGACACCCTGAACCAGCGCTTCGCTGAGCTCTCCCAGATGGCCGAGCGGCGCCTGGATGCCATCTCCGGCAGGGTGGACGAACGCCTGAGCCAGGGCTTCGAGAAGACGCAGAAGGTGTTCACGGACGTGCTGACACGCCTGGCCGTGATCGACAAGGCCCAGGAACGCATCGCCGAGCTCTCCCAGAATGTCGTCTCCCTGCAGGACGTGCTGACCGACAAGCGGGCGCGCGGCGCCTTCGGCGAGATCCAGCTGCACCAGCTGGTGCGCCAGGCCCTGCCGGATTCGGCCTACGAGCTGCAGGCCACGCTGAGCAACAACCGCCGGGCCGACTGCCTGCTGAAGCTGCCCGAGCCGGTCGGCAACATGGTCATCGACGCCAAATTCCCGCTGGAGAACTACCAGGCCAGCGTCGATCCGGAGCGCCCGGAGTCCGAGCGCCGGCAGGCCGCCTCGCAGTTCAAGCAGGACGTGCGCAAACACATCCTCGACATCGCGGAACGCTACATCCTGCCGGGCGAGACCACCGACGCCGCGATGATGTTCATGCCCTCCGAGGCGATCTTCGCCGAGCTGCATGCCCGGCATCCGGATCTGGTGGCCCTGGCGCAACAGCGGCATGTGTGGATGGCCAGCCCCACCACCATGATGGCCATCCTGACCACCATCGCCGCCGCCCTGAAGGATGCCGAAACCCGCGAGCAGGTGCATATCATCCAGCAGCACCTGGCCGAGCTCGCCAAGGATTTCGAGCGCTTCGGCCAGCGCTTCGACAAGCTGGCCAAGCACATCGAACAGGCCAACAAGGACACCCAGGACATCCACATCTCGGCCAGGAAGATCAGCCACCGTTTCTCCCGCATCGAGCAGGTCGATCTCGAGGCGTCCGAGGCGCTGGACATCCCGGGTGATGAGGATCCCGAATGAGTCACGACGACGCCTCGCACTTCCGCATCGCCACCTTCAATATCCAGGCCGGCATCGGCAGCGGCCGGCTTTCGCACGTGGTCACGCACAGCCTGCGCTATCTGATGCCGCACTCCCAGTCGCACGTCAATCTCGACCGCATCGCGGATGTCGTGTCGTCCCTGGACATCGTGGCCATCCAGGAGGCCGATGCCGGCTCCTTCCGCAGCCGTTACATCCACCAGATGGACTATATCGCCCAGCAGGCGGGCTTTCCCTATGCCCACGCCCTGATCACCCGCGAGCTCAGCGACCTGGCGTGCATGACGCAGGGCCTGCTCTCCAAGCTGCCATGGTCCCGTCTGATCGAGCATCGCCTGCCGGCCTCCCGCCATGGACGCGCGGCACTGGAATGCACCTTCCAGGTTGCGGGGCGCTCCATCGCCTTCATCGGCACGCACCTGTCGCTGCGCAAGAGCAGCCGCCTGCGCCAGATGCGTTATCTGGCCCATCTGGTCCACCATCACCGGGACATCATCGTGGCCGGGGACATGAACTGCGCGCCGAATTCGGATGAGATGCGGCACCTGCTGGAGGAAACCGGCCTGCGCCTGTTCGCCGGACCGATTCCCAATACATTCCCCAGCTGGAACCCCCAACGCCGCATCGACCATGTACTGGTCGGCGGCTCCCTGGAGATCGAGTCGCTGCGGACCCTGCCCGTCATCTGCTCCGATCATCTGCCGCTCGTTGCCGACATCCGCCTGACCTAGGGTCCGTCGGCGCCGCCCCAAAAGAGAAAGGCCCCGGATTGCTCCGGGGCCTTGTTGTCTGACGCGAATCGCTAGGGAGGGGAGGAGGGATGGGCGCCAGACAACCGTGACTATGATGGATGGCCATGATCCGGCCATGAAGGCCGTGTGAATAATCGTTCATCAGCGAAAACTGGCTGGGGGACTAGGATTCGAACCTAGATTGACGGAGTCAGAGTCCGCTGTCCTACCATTAGACGATCCCCCAAAGGAAGGGCCGCAACATAAGGGGACGACCCCGCATCGTCAACCCTGCGTGGGCGATATGCTGAATATTCTCCTTATTTTTCCAGCCATGCGATCAGTTGATCCTCGTCGACGACGGGGATGCCCAGCTCACGGGCCTTGTCGAGCTTGGAGCCGGCATTCTCGCCGGCGACGACGTAGTCGGTTTTCTTCGACACCGAGCCCGCCGCCTTGGCCCCGACCTCGCGCAATCCGGCCTGCGCCTCCTGGCGGGTCATACGCACCAGCGTGCCGGTCAGCACCACGGTCTTGCCGGCCAGGGGATGCCCCGCGATGGGCCTGTGCTTTGGAGCGACCGGCCTGACACCCGCCTTTTCGAGCCTGTCCAGCACATCGAGGTTGTGGGCCTCGGAAAAGAAGGCCCGGATGCTTGCCGCCACCTCCGGCCCCACATCGGACACATGCTGCAGTTGCTCGCCATCGGCTGATCGCAAGGCATTGAGCGAACCGAAATAGCGGGCCAGGGTGTCGGCCGTGGCCTCGCCGACATGGCGGATGCCCAGGGCATAGATAAAACGCGCCAGCGGCCGGGCCCTGGAGATATCGAGTGCCTGCTTCAGGTTGGCGATCTTCTTCTCCCCCATGCCCTCCCAGGAAGCGATCGTCTCCCAGTCCAGCACGTACAGGCCGGCCACCGAATCGACCAGCCTCTCGTCCACCAGCCGCTCGACGAGCTTCTCCCCCATGCCCTCGATATCCATCGCCGTGCGCGAGGCATAGTGACGCAGGCGTTCCTTCAGCTGCGCCGGACAGGACAGGCCGCCGCTGCAGCGGATCGCCGCCTCATCGGGCAGGGCCACGACATGGGCACCGCACACCGGACAACGCGTCGGCGCCGGCGCCGGGGCCTTCTCGCCCTTGTTCAGCACGCGCACGAGTTCGGGGATCACGTCGCCGGCACGGCGGATCACCACCTTCGCCCCGGGAAACACGCCCAGCTCGTTAAGAATCTGCACGTTGTGCAGCGTGGCGCGCGACACCGTGACGCCGCCGACCTCCACCGGCTGCATCTCGGCCACCGGCGTGACCACGCCCGTGCGACCGACCTGCCAGACGATGCGCTCGACGACGGTCTCGGCCTCCTGGGCCGGGAACTTGTGGGCCACGGCCCAGCGCGGCGAGCGCGCGATGAAGCCCAGCCGCTCCTGCAGGCCGAAATCATCGACCTTGTACACCAGGCCGTCGATCTCGTAGGCCAGCTTCGGCCGTTTGGCCTGCCAAGCCGCGAAGGCCGCGAGCAGCCCGTCGACCCCATCCACCCGTTGGGTGTCCTGGACGGCGAAATGCATGTGCTTCAGGGCCGCCAGCAAGGCGGACTGGCTGCTGGCGATGTGCTCGGCGCCGGCGCCGGCGCCATAGGCGAAGAAGCGCAGCTTCCTCTGGGCGGTGACGCGCGCATCGAGCTGGCGCAGGGAACCCGCCGCGGCATTCCTCGGATTGGCGAACGGCTGCGCCCCCGCCTCCTCCTGCGCCCGATTCAGCTCGGCGAAGCCGTGCCGGGACATGTACACCTCGCCCCGCACCTCCAGCAGCTCCGGCACGGAGCCGCCCTTCAGCTGCCAGGGGATATCGCCGATGGTACGGATGTTGTCCGTGACGTCCTCGCCGCTGCGCCCGTCCCCGCGCGTCGCCGCCATGGCCAGATGCCCCTGCTCGTAGCGCAGGTTCACGGCCAGGCCGTCGATCTTCGGCTCGATGATGTAGCGGACCGCGTCCAGCCCGAGCGCCTCGCGCACGCGGCGGTCGAAATCCCTGACCTCCTGCTCCTCGAAGGCGTTGGCCAGCGACAGCAGGGGCACGACATGTTCGCGGGAGGCAAAGGTCTGGCTGGGCGGGGAGCCGACGATCTGCGTCGGGGAATCGGCCGGAACGGGCTCGCCGAGTTCGGCCTCCAGTGCCTCCAGCTCGCGCAGCATGCGATCGTACTCGTCATCGGAGATGACCGGCGCATCCAGCACGTAATAGCGGTAATTGTGTTCCTTGATCTCCCGGCGCAGGGCGTCGATGCGTGCGTGAAGCCCGCCCCGCTTTCCGGCATCAGCTGGCCTTCTTGGGGCCTCCTGGTTCATTCAGCATCCCCTCGATCCCCTGCAGGACCGGCGCACTCATCCAGTTGACGGCGCCTATCAGATGCTGACGGATGATGCCGTTGCGATCAATCAGAAAAGTCTCCGGATACTTGTAGACGCCGTACTGCTGCGATACCGCGGCATCCGGGTCGTGCAGGATCTGGAACGACAGATCGTACTCGCGGGCAAAGCTGATCACGTCATCGGCATTCTTGTCCACCGACACGGCGACGACGGCCAGCCCCTTGTCGGCGTATTTGCGCTGCAGCATGACCAGCGACGGAATCTCCTCGCGGCACGGCGGGCACCACGTGGCCCAGAAGTTCAGCAGCACCACCTTGCCCTTGGGCAGCGACTGCGCCACGCCCTTCAGATCCTTCAGCGTGAACGGCAATTCGGGTGTGTTCGGCTTGGGCGGCTGGTTGATGGTCGGCAGCGATACCCAGGCCAGCCCGATGGCCACCCCGAGGACGGCGAGAACAACCAGCCAGCGCTTGATCATGCCTGCACTCCCCTTTCCCGGCTTCTGACGGCCAGCACCTGCCCGAATTGCGACGGATCCAGGCGATGCCGGAAACAGACCTCGCCATCGATCAGCACGACCGGTATGTCGAGGCTATAGCGCCGGCTGAGCGTCTCATCGGTACCGATGTCCACCTTTTCCCATGTGCACAGGCGGCGCTGGGCGGCATCGGCCACGACCTCGGCCGCCTCATCGCACAGACAGCAATCCGCGCGACCCATGATCTGTACATGCGGAACGGGCATCACCTTACTGGTCTTTGTTTTCCTCGGGCAACATCACCAGGGCGAACACCTGGTCCCCGCTGCGGTCCATCATGATCCTGAGCGCTTCGCCGGCATGGAAATGCTTCGCCATCTGCAGGAAGGCATCGAGGCTGTCGACATCCTTGCCGTTGACACGGTAGATCACGTCACCGCGCTGGATACCGGCCCGGTCCGCGGGCATGCCCGGCATCACCTGCTTGACCACCACGCCGTGCTTGACCCGTGCGCGCAGCGTATCGCGCAGCTCCGGCGTCAGATCCTGCAAGGCCACGCCCAGCTGCACCTTATCGCCGCCCTGGTCCTGGGTGCTGGCGGTCTCGGAAGACTCCTCCGGCATGGCCTCGACCTTCACATCCAGCGATATCGGCTTGCCGTCGCGGATGATGCCGACCGACACCTTCTCCCCCGGCTTGCGGCTGGCCACGAGGAAGGGCAGGTCATGCGCCTTGCGGATCGGATGCCCATCGAACATGACGATCACGTCGCTGGGGCGAATGCCGGCCTTCTCGGCCGCCGAGCCCGCCTCCACCTGCTGCACCAGCGCCCCCGACTGGCTCTTGAGCCCGAGCGCCTTCATGGTGTCCTCGTCGATATCGGCGATCTCGACACCCAGTCGGGCCCGCTGCACATGCCCCGTGGTCCTGAGCTGGTTGAGGACGGCCTTGGCCAGGTTGATCGGGATGGCAAAGCCGATGCCGTTGTTGCCGCCGCTGCGGGTGTAGATCGCGGCATTGATGCCGATGACCTCACCCTGGGCGTCGAACAGCGGTCCGCCGGAGTTTCCGGGATTGATGGCGGCGTCGGTCTGGATGAAATCGTCATACGGACCGGCACCGATCACCCGCTCCTTGGCCGAAACGATGCCGGCCGTGACGGTCTGCCCGAGGCCGAACGGGTTGCCGATGGCGACCACCCAGTCGCCGACGCGGATCTTGTCGGAGTCGCCGAGCTTGACCGGGCGCAGGCCCTTGGCGTCGATCTTCAGCAGCGCCAGGTCGAGCTTGGAATCCTTGCCCACGACCTTGGCCTTGTACTCCTTGTCATCGGTCAGGCGGACCATGATCGAGTCCGCGCCCTTGATCACATGGTTATTGGTCAGGATGTAGCCGTCGGAAGAGATGATGAATCCGGAGCCGAGCGAATGGCGCTCCTGAGGCTGGGGATTGTCGAAGAACTGATGGAAGAAATCGTTGAACGGGGACCCCTGTCCGAAGGGCATCGGCATGATTTGCGGCCCCCGCACCATCTCGGTGGTGCTGACGTTCACGACGGAGGGCGATTCCTGGGCTGCCAGGTCGGCAAAGCTGTCGGGAAGGGCGGATGCGGTCTGGGAGGTAAAGAGGAACAGTGCAACGGCAAGGAAGGCCTTTAGATGGTTCAAACCCATGTCTCCTTCTGATTCTTCATTGGTGTCGGGGCAGTATCCTCGGCACGGTGCATGAACAAAAGATGAAATATTACACCCTATGGCGCTAGGCGCATGCCCTGCCCGTGCCTGTGGATGCTGACGATGCACGGCTCCCAGGCAGCGACATCAGCGCCGTCGGGGCGAAGCCAGCGCCGGCGCCCGAGCAGGTAATAGGCCACCACGCCGGCGATGCCGCCGCACGCCGCCAGGGCGTCCACGGCATGGATGCCGAATGCCAGGCCCAGATGGCGGCACAGCAGCCCGACCAGCAGGAAGATGACCATCGGCCGCCCGTACAGCCGCCAGGTGGCCTGCAGCACGAAACGATCCGGCACCTCCACGACAACCTCGTCGCCGACAGCCGCCCCCAGCGGATTGCGTACGCGCATCTCCACCGGCTTGGTGTTCCACGAACCCAGTGTCGCGCATGACGCCTTGCCGGCGCAGGAACTGCAGGAGGATTCCCGCACGCCGAGCACCCAGGCCTCATCGCCTTCGACGGACTGTACGATCACGGTCTGCTGCATCTAGGCGCCAAACCCCCTTGGCCGCTCCGGTCGTCCGGATACGATCGGCATACTATCGTTACCGAACATACCACAAAATGCTAGCCTGTTGCCATCAGGCGACGAGGAACCCGCATTGACAGAGCAACGGCACGAGCATTGTGACTTCCTGATCATTGGTAGCGGCGCCGCCGGCCTGCTGACCGCCGTGAAGCTTGCCCCGCACGGCAAGGTCGTACTGATCAACAAGGGCGGCTTCAGCAACTCGAACACCTATTACTCCCAGGGCGGCATCGCCGCCGTCGTGGACGAGGCGGACTCCGTCGAATCGCATGTGGCCGACACCATCGCCGCCGGTGCCGGCCTGTGTCACGAGGATGTGGTGCGCGAGGTGGCCGGCATGGGGCGGGCCATCATCGACGAGCTGGTGGCCCTCGGCACCCCGTTCGACACGCTCGAGACGTCCCTGGATCTGACGCGCGAGGCGGCCCACAGCCACCGGCGCGTCGCCCATGTGCAGGACGCCACGGGCAAGGCCATCGGCCAGGCACTGCTGCGGCATGTCGATGCCCATGCGAACGTGCGCCACCTGCAGAACCATGTGGCGGTCGACCTGATCACCTCGGCACGGCTCGGCGGCAGCCCGCAGCACAACACCTGCATCGGTGCCTACATCCTGGCCCCGGGCGGCGAGGTCAAGACCTTCACGGCCTCGCACACCATCCTGGCCACCGGCGGCGTCGGCAAGGTCTACAAGGTCACCACCAACCCGCATGCCGCCACCGGCGACGGCATCGCCATGGCCTGGCGGGCCGGCTGCGAGGCCATGAACATGGAGTTCATGCAGTTCCATCCCACATGCCTGTACAACCCGCAGGGATCGACGATGATGCTGACCGAGGCCCTGCGGGGGGAGGGGGCCCTGCTCGTGGACCGGGGCGGCCGGCGCTTCTGCTTCGATTACCACGAGGCGGGCGAGCTGGCCCCGCGCGACGTCGTGGCCCGTGCCATCGACCATGAGATGAAGAAGTCCGGCTCGGACTGCATGTTCCTGGATGCCCGCCCCATCGGCGAGGACAAGATCCGCCACCAGTTCGTCAACACCAACCAGCGCCTGCTGGGCGTGGGGATCGACATGAGCCGGGACCTGATCCCCGTGGTGCCGGCCGCGCATTACATGTGCGGCGGCATCCGCGCAGGCCTCGACGGTGCCACCAGCATCGCCCACCTGTACGTGATCGGCGAATCCGCATGCACCGGCCTGCACGGCGCCAACCGCCTGGCCAGCAACTCGCTGCTGGAGTGCCTGGTGATGGCCGAGAAATGCACCGCACGCGTGCTGGCCGGCGGCAGCCTGCCGGAACGCAAGGCGCCGCAGTGGGATACCAGCGGCATCCGGCCGGAATTCGAGCGCGTGCCGATCAAGCACAACTGGGACGAGATCCGGGCCACGATGTCCAACTATGTCGGCATCGTGCGCTCCAACGAGCGCCTGCGCCGTGCCCGGCGGCGCCTGCACCTGATCCAGGAAGAGATCATGTCCTACTACTGGCAGCACCCGGTCAGCCAGGAACTGATCGAGCTGCGCAACCTGTCGATCGTCGCCGAGCTGATCGTCCGCTGCGCCCAGCAGCGCAAGGAGTCACGCGGCCTGCACTATTCCACCGATTACCCCGGAACCCTGCCCGCGGCCGTCGATACCATCCTGACGCCGGGCACCGGAACCCCTTGACCCATCACATCTGCTGCCTCGTGCAGATCTCCGGTCGGGTGCAGCAGGTCGGCTTTCGCATGTGGACCTACCGGCAGGCCCTGCGCCTGGACATCCACGGCTGGGTGCGCAACCTGCCGGACGGGCGGGTCGAGGCCTGCCTCGCCGCCACGCCCGAGCAGCTGGATCGAATGGTGGAATGCCTGAGGCAGGGCCCTCCGCTGGCGCGCGTGACATCGGTCGAGCGCCGGGACATCGCGCCGCCGGACGACCTCGAGGGGTTCAGGGTCCTGGAATGAATTCGGGCTGCCTGTATCACCTTTCCAGCCAGCCCCGCGCCATGGCTTACCAGCGATAGACGATCTTGGCATCACCGGTGTTCATGTGCGTGTGCGTCGAAGAAAGTGGCGCCCCCTAGTAATACAGGAAATTCAGCGTATTGATAATCATCCGCTTAAGATGATGAGGTTCATTCCACCGTTCGACTGCTAGATCACCTTGGCGGAACTCCCTGAAAAAGCTGCCATCGCGCAAATGGTAGAAGACCGCATCAAGATTGGATGCGGGCCTGAACCAGCCTTCGCGCCTTTCGAGTTCCTTCAAGTTGGGCTGTTTGACATCCCGATCGGCCATGGGTTCTATCTTGTCGGTGCCATCGGCATAGGTGTATCGCGGTTTGCGCGGTGTCAGCAGGATAAGGACCGATCGGGTGTAATCCAGCGTGGACTGGTGGGAAAACAGGTACTGGATGCCGGGAATGTCCTGGAGCAAAGGCACACCGTCGCTCTGCTTCTGTGTCTCCCGTTCGGACAGGCCGGATAGCACCAGGGTCTCATTGTATTTGAGTACGACGTTGGCGGATACTGTGTTCTTGGTGGTTTGGGCAAAACTGTTAAAACTCACGCTGGGCGATTGATTTTCAAGGAATTCGCGCGACGCATTGACATTGAATTGGATCTCGTCGTCGGACAGGAAGTTGGGCGTGACGGAAACCTTGATGCCTACCGGCTCGTCGACCAATGATCCTGCGAGATACGTCGATCCGGCGATTTCCACATGCCAGACTGTTCCAGAAAAGAAATTCGATTGCTCGCCGTCGAGAGCGACCAGGGTTGGCCGGGCCAACACCTCGTTACGATTGTAAGCATCGTTAAAAATATTCAGTGAATAGGCTATCGAAGAAAGCGTTGCCGTTGGGTTCCAGGTGAAGGTGCCCGTCTTCGATGGGGCACTGCCTGTGCTGGTGTTCGTTGCCGTGCTGAAGTTCAGGGTGCCGTTCAGGGTCATGCTCAGGCCGGAGAGCAGGTTGACGCCCTTGCCGGTGGAATGGTCCTCTTCCGAGCGAATAATGACCACGTCGACCAGGACCATCTTTGGGAGATGACTCGGGTGGCTGGCCGTTGCTGTGCCGGCTCCATTTCCCGGATTGCCCCCTGTGTCGCCGGAGGAGGAATCATTGGATGCCCCCGAGCCTCCGCCGAGGGGATCTCCGGAGTCGTACTGGGCTTTCCTGAGGTAGGACTTGTTCTTGTAGAACAAGCGCCAATCACCGAGGCGCTCGACCAGATGCGTCATACGGTAAGCGTCTTCCCGGGGATTGGCGTGACGGTATTTGGACAAGTCACCTTCAGCGGCACCGAAACGACCGGCGGCCGCATTGATCAGGATTTGATTGTACTTGATTTCATCGTCATTGGGCGCCAGCTCGGCGGCCCGTTTGATGGCCTTGGTCGCCACATTGAGGTCCTGGGCGAAATAGGATGCGCAGGCCAGCGCTTTCAGGATGGTCACGTTGTTCGGCGCATTGAGCAGGGCGTAGGCAAAGGCATCCTGCGCCCGCCGGTAGTTCTCCTGACGCATCATGATTTCGCCCTGCAGATAAGCGGCCCAGTAATTCCCGGGATCGTAGCGCAACGTGATGTCGTAGCCGGCCTTGGCGAGATCGTATTGGCTGGCGTCGCCGGCCTCTGCTCGCAGATGATAAGTCAGGGCGTTCAGGAAGTGCAGGTTGGGGTTGGCAGGATCGAATTTGAGCGCCCGGTTAAAATTCCTGGATGCAGCGACATAATCGCCGTGCTGAAGATCGTCGACTCCCTGACGGATGAAGCGATCGTTGAGATGATTGTCCGGCAGACGCCTTACCATTGCCGCCAAATCCCTGCTATCCAGCGTCATGGCCTTGGGGCGGTCAACATT
>OBLQ010001010.1_pt1 | contig 10646 bp, 7 predicted proteins | sample 1519881 | NCBI WGS metagenome assembly OBLQ01 (sample SAMN01911456, study PRJEB22533) | soil metagenome | biome: Soil | place: Malaysia | collected 2012-04-30 | depth DG_metagenome m | reverse complement strand
AAAGAGGGAGGAACTGAGGTAGCCCGTGAACGAACCGTTCTTGGTAAACCTACCGGCGTCGAAGAACGACTTCTTGCTCGCCTCGACGATCAGCGACTGCGTCCACAGGGCGATGGCCATCGACCGGAGGGACCGGAAGCCAAGGACCATGATCGCCTCGCGCACGGTCGTGACCGGCTTCGACCTCGCGTGGAAGACGGAGGATGCCGAGCGCAGCAGTCCGGCGGTGAGGGCCGGGTCGGAGAGGATCAGCGTCTCGATCTCGACCGGATTGGAGTCCGTCGAGTCGAGCATCTTCGACAGCCGGAGTGGCGACTTCGGCAACTGCGGAAGCGAGCCGGCGCTCTCGAACTGGCTCTCTAGATATTGGTACTCGCCCTGGACAGACATTTCCCTCGTTGACCCTATTGGTTCTTTCCATATATCTGCCAGGGCGTGGAGCCTCACTTGGACAACCGGCAATTTTGCTGGGTCTGCCGGATTGTATAATTGGGGCCGCTTGGTACCGAACCCGTACGAACAACGCTCGGGGCAAGAGGGGGCCCACCTCATGCGTCCGAAGAAGAAGATCGGCCTGGAGACGCCTCTCCAGGGCCGGTTTTGGGGTGAGAACAAGCGCCTGGTGTTCTCGCCGCCCGTTTGGTACCAGGCCCTGGTTTCGGGCTGTATCGCCTTCGGCGTGATCGTGTTCGGCGCCTCCATTTTCGACTGGTACAAGGTGCCGCTGGCGAGCATCGGCTCCTGGCTCGGCCCGGCGGTGTTCCTCGCCGGCCTCTGGGCGCTGCTCTCGATGGAGTACATCTCGTTCGACCTCAAGTCGCGAACGTACTTCCGCCGCGAGGGGGAGGGCCTGCTCAAAAGGTCGCGGAGAGGGTCGATCATCGACGTCGACGCCGTCGTCGTCTACTGTGAGAACTATCCTTACACGGTCGTCGGGCGCGTCGTCATCTACCGGATCGTGGTGCACTGGAAGAACTCCCACGTGCCGCTGCTCGTGACTGAGCGACAACAGTCGAGCATCCCTGCTGGGGCGCCGCTCAACTACGCCTCCTCGGCGATGGTGCTCCGCGCCCAGCGCTATGCGAACGCGCTCGGCGTCAAGTTCTACGACAACTCCTACTTCCACTCTCCCGCGCCGCAGTCTGCCGTTTGAGGTGCAAACGGCACCGGGACCGCGTCCGTATGATTGTCCATGGATCCGTCGTGGGAATACCTCGCACCAGCGGTGAAAAAACTTTGGAGGATCGAGGCCGTCATTGCGGGGCTCGTGTACGCTGCCATGTGCATCGGAGCGGACTTCATGGTCGCTGCGGCGATCGAAGACTGGCCGGTCCAGAAGGGCCTGATCGGTGGTGCGCTCGGCATTGCGATCGTGCTGTGGCTGCAGTACGTCGCATCCAGGAAGTTCGAGTTCTGGCGATATCTGGTCGGAGAAGACGACCTGGCGGTCGCGCACGGAATTTGGTGGAGGAGCAGGACGTACGTGCCTCGCGCGCGCATCCAGCACGTCGACGTCACCGCCGGGCCGATCGCGCGTTTCCTCGGTCTTGCGGTCGTTAGCGTGTTCGTCAGCGGGCACACCGGAGCGGTAGCGGTCGTGCCGGGGCTTGCTGCGGACGACGCTGAAGCGCTCCGGAGGCGGTTGTTGCGCGTGGACAGGCCAGTCCCGCCGCCGGTCAAGGAGCCGCCGATTGTCTGAGCCCGTCTTTCGTCGCCTCAACCCCCTCACGATCGCGGTCGAGTTCGTGCGCGTGATCCAGCGGCTCATCTTTCCATTGCTGCTGTTCCTGTTCTCGACCCACGACGGCACGGAACTGATCGTACAGATCTTCGGCGGCCTTGTCGTTGTGTCGGCGATCGCGCGGTATCTCTCGTTCCAGTTCGCCGTCCACGACGGACACCTGATCATCCGGTCGGGGATCATCGTGCGGAACAACCGCACGATCCCGCTCTCGAAGATCCAGAACATCAACATCGAGAAGAACATCATCCACAGGCTGCTCGGCCTGGTCGACATCAAGATCGAGACTGCCGCGGGTCGTCACGCGGAAGCCTCGATCTCCGCGCTGAGCGAGGCCGAGGCCGCAGCGCTCAAGGTCGAACTGACGCAGGGCGTGCAGCACGAGGTCGAGAGCACCGAGCCGAAGGCTGCGCGCGGGCGGATCGTGTACAAGATCACCCCGATGGAACTGATCCTCGCCGGCGCGACGGAGAACAGGATCTTTGCGATCGTAGGTGCAGTCATGGGCGGCTCCTACCTCTTTCAAGATCGGCTGACGGAGGTTATGAAGAACGTCCTTCCCAGCGAGGGCGGGTCGTGGACGAACGCGCTGATCGCAGGGTTCCTGTTGCTCCTCGTAGGCTGGCTGTTTTCGATCGTCCATGCCGTCGTCACTTACGCCAACTTCGAACTCAGTTTGGAGAACGGTCGTCTCCGTCGCCACTACGGACTGCTCAACCAGATCGAGAGCGTCGTTCCGCTGCCCCGCGTCCAGTTGGCGCGGACGACCGAGACGGTCTTTCAGAGGATGCTCTCGCTGTGCAAGCTCTACGTCGAGACGGCGGGCTCCTATGAAAAGAAGGACATGGGGGGCTCGTCGCTCGTCAGCCCGCTTCTCGAGAACGACCGACTGAAGGAGATCGGACAGACGATCATGCCGGACCGTGGCATCGGATACGACAAGTGGACGAGGGTCAGCGCGCAGGCGATCCGGATCAATTTCCAGAAGACCTTGATCGCCTATGCCGTGATCGTCGCGCTTTCGAGCCTCTATTTCGGAACGAGAGCGTTCTGGGCGCTGATACCTCTCGCCGTGTACGCGCTGTTGGTCGCCTGGATCCACTATCGGACGACAGGGTATGAGGACAGGAGGACCCTTCTCGCGACCAGGCACGGCGTGTTCTCTCGCCAGACCTACTACGTCCCGACGGAGAGGATTCAGAGCGTGAAGTGGAAACAGAGCCCGCTGCAGCGGCACCTAAAGGTCGCGTCCGTCACTATCAACACCGCGGCAGTGGGCGCTGGAAGTTTCGCCCCAGTCGACAACATCGAAACGGAACGGGCCGAGTCGCTCGCCCTCTCGCTCCACAAGAGGAGTTGCGAAACGGCGAGCATCAGCGGTGAAGTGCTCTGAAACCCTGGCACCGTCGGTCCGTCCAAGCGGTATAAGTGTGAGCGACCGTTCACAGGACCAATCGATGCGAAGAACCTCCCACATCTCTTTGGCGGCGCTCCTCCTTGCCGCCTTTGCACCGTTCAGCGCAATTGCACAGTACCAAGGTGCGCTGCCGCCGCCGGAAGACCTCAAGCCGGGCTTTGACGCGATCACCAAAGATCTCGCGTTCCACCACCTCTCGTTTCTCGCGGGGCCGACGACGCAGGGCAGGGGCTCGGGACAGCCGGGCTTCCAGATCGCAGCGGACTATGTCGCCGCGCAGTTCAAGGCGATGGGGCTCGTGCCGATCACGGAAGACGGGAGTTACTTCCAGGAGGTTCCGTTCTACAGGTCAGGCGTCGACCCCGACGAGACGAGGTTCACGGGCCCTGGACTGGATCTCAAGCCGGGGAGTTCGTTGGCGGTGACCGCGCGCGGCGACGCTGACTTTACGGTTTCGTCGGTCGTCTTCGTGACGATGAAGGCTGACGCAACGGTCCCTGACAGCCTCAACCTGCACGGGAAGGGCGTGTTTCTCTCGGTCGACGGCTCGTCAAGGCGCGCCAGGACGGCGCTGATCCGGAGCGGCGCTTCCTTTGTCGTCGACGTCGTCGACGAGGTGCCGCTGATAGGTGCTGTCGTGAGTCCGCAGCCTCAAAGCAGCGAAACCGGACAGAGCGACCGTCCGCCGACGCTCATGATCAGCCGTAGGACGGCAATGGCGGCCGCCCGGGCCGTGGGGGTCGACCCGGCGGTCTTTGGCGCGGGCAACATAGGCGAGAGCGGTATCAACATGGAGGACGCGACCGGACAGTACAAACTAAAGGTCAAGGTCGATTCGAAGGAGGTCATGGTCCCCAACGTCATAGGGATGCTTCCGGGCAGCGATCCTGAACTCAAGAAGCAGTACGTCGGGGTCGGCGCGCACCTAGACCACCTGGGCATTCGCAACGGCGTCGTCTATCCCGGAGCGGACGACGACGGCTCTGGATCCACGGCGATGCTCATGATCGCGAAAGCCGCTACGACCAACCCCGTGAAGCCGAAGCGCTCCGTGGTCTTCATGGCCTTCTGTGGCGAGGAACTGGGGCTGATCGGCTCGGGCTATTACACCGCGCACCCACTCATCCCGCTCGACCAGATGGACTGCCTGCTCCAGATGGACATGGTGGGACGGAACGAGGAGCACACGAACCCGCCGGAGAGCCCGGACGACAACATCGACACGATCCATCTGATCGGCAGCAAGCGGATCTCCACCGAACTGCACCAACTGACGCTCACGTCGAACAGGTACATCAACTTCAAGTTCGAGTACGACGAGGAGGACGTCTACACGCGCAGCGACCACTACAACTTCGCGCGGAGGGGAGTGCCGATCACGTTCCTGTTCTCGGGGTTCCACCCCGACTATCACCAGCCGACCGATACGATCGACAAGATCAACTTCGACAAGATCGTCAGTGCGGCGCGCCTGAACTACATCGTCATGGAAAGGGCCGCCGACATGCCGAGCATGCTCGTGCGCGACGTCAAGGGCGGGGAGTGACGTCGAAGAAGGAAGATGAAGACGAGTTTCCGGAGTGCCGTTCTATGCTCCGCTCTCTTTCTTGTGCTCGTCGCGGGCTGCGGCGGGCCCAACGTCGTCGGCAAATGGGAACTGCTCGACCCGGTCACCAAGCAGACGCTCGGTGATGTAATGACCATTGAAAAGGCGGGGAAGTGGCACCGAACGGGCTTTCCGGCGATGGAAGGCACCTACCGCTGGGAGGGCGACACCCTGCACTTCTCGATCCAGAAGGTGGGAGAAATGACAAGGCAGCAGGCGATTGACAGCATGAAGGGGAAGGCCGACGTCGAAGCACAACTCGAGAAACTCGAGAAGCAATACACGTTCAAGTTGGTTGAGGAGGACGGCACGACGTACCTCAAACAGGATGCTCCGGTGGGCGGCTTCAGCCTTCTTCTCTTCCGAAAGAAGGCCGAGTAGACGGGGGCCGCGAGGCGAGACCCCCGAAGAATTACCAGGCACCACCTCGAAGTCCGTCCGGTGCCGCTGTGCGAGCGGTCTTGGCCCTGCTTCAAACGAGTTGAACAATTCGCTCAATTTGAACGATGGAAACGTATCGTTGCGTCGGTTCTATAGGCTACAATCGCAGTCAGCCCAGGTTGGTGCGCGGTTCAAGCGCGCCTTCTGGTAACCTGGTTCGGCTGTGGGCCTGCCGGGGCGCCTCATATTGAGGTCCGGTAGACAGCCTCCTTGGAGTGGGTCAATGACAGTGAGCATTACTCGTTTGTTTAGTACGCGCGCTACGTGTGCGCTGGGAACCCTGGCGCTTTCCGGGGCCGTCTTGGCACAAGGCAGCATGCCAGGGCCGATTGGGCAGACCATTACTCGACACAAGTTTATTGAAAACAAGGGGCAATGGGATTCCCGAGCGTTGTTCATGAGCACTCAGCCAGGAATGGACTACTGGGTCACGAACGACGGCATCAAGGTCGACTTCTACGAACTAGATCGAAAGAGTTCCTCAGGTGGGCCAGCCATCAATGGTACTTCGGATGCGTCAAACCTAGAGCGAGTCGGCAACGTCATACACTTCAAATTCAACGGCGCCAATACAAACCCTCAGCCTTGGGGATTTGACGCTTCGAAGACAAGACTCTCTTACTTTGTCGGCCCATCCTCGAAGCACTCCCGGAATGTCCACGCATACGGCGAGGCGTACACCCGCTCCCTCTACCCTGGCGTCGATCTTCGCAGCTATTATTCCGGCGACAAGTCCAGGTATGACATCGTTCTTCAGCCGGGGGTCGACCCGTCCGTGGTGACGTTTGACGTCCTTGGCGCCGACTCCGTCAAGGCGTCGGGAAAGACGATGACCTTGTCGACGTCCATAGGTGAGATCAAGCAGGACAGCCTTTTCGCCTATCAGCCAGTCGGAAACAGCATCAGACCGGTGCAGGTGTCGTTCAAGCAGATGGGCCCGCACACGATTGGCTTCAGTGTGGGAGCGTACGACCCACGGCTGCCGCTCGTCATCGACCCGCTTGTCTACGGCACTTATTTTGGTAGCGATCCTGGCTTCGTGGCCTATGAACAGATCTTTGGCATCCAGGCTGACGATGCAGGAAACCTGTTCTTCACAGGAGAAACGAGTTCGATCACCTTCCCCGTGACGGACGGCCCCTACAGTTTCTCGCTCAACGGATCGCTCGACGCGTTCCTCGTCCGCCTTCAGGGCGACGCCTATGACACGTCTTATGTGGCGTATCTCGGTGGTTCTGGCGCGGATACGGGACAGGCCATAGGATTTGACCGTAACACTGGCGCCATTTGGATCATTGGCGAGACGAACTCTTCCGACTTTCCTGGAACCGGTAGTTCGGGGACTGCTCTGACGGGCACCAACGACATTTTTATGGCCAAGTTCTCAGTGGACAACACGGGCGCAATAACGCCTGTCAGTTCGAGATACTTCAGCGATGCCGGCGACGACATGTTTGCGATTGACGGTGTCGTCGGCGATGACGGCAGTGTCTTTGTGTCGGCAGCCAACTCAGGTCTCACACAAACCTCGTATATATCTGGCGCACTCCTTGGCGGCACCGACGAACTCGTAGCCAAGTTCGATTCATCGGGAGCGCTGCAATGGGAGCGGCGGGTCGGTTCATCCTTGAACGACTTCGCCGGAAGGATTGCGGTAGACCTTCAAGGCAATCTGGTCGCCGTCGGATGGTTCCAAGCGTCCGGAACTCAAGACACATCGACTGATCCCTCGCCTGTATTTACGACGACAGCTGGCGTCTATCCGGAAGGACGGTTGATGCGAAACGGCGACATGTACATCGTCAAGTTCGATCCCACCGGCGGCGTAGTTTTTGCATCATTGCTCGGTGGCTCTAATGGCGAGTCCGCTAACTCTGTCGCTACAGACAACGAGAACAACATTTACGTATCGGGCGCCACAGGTTCGTTTGACTTCCCTCGAAACGCGGGCGCGTATGACCAGAATCCGCAGGGGTCACTGACTGTCACCAAGATTGCCTCTGACGGAACGGCCCTGTTGTACAGCACTGGCCTACGCACCACAGGCGTGGTGTCTGGCAAGGCGATTTCGGTGGACGGTCGGGGCATCGCAGCCATCGGCGGCGTCGTAGGCTGGAGGCCAGACCCGCAAGCTGGGCCGCCACCCAACGGTCCAGCCCGTCCCGCCCTACCAGGAAGCATCACAACGGTCAACCCAATTGACGGTTCCTATACTGACGGCACCAATGCCGTATTCAGTGACGGTTCTCCGACCGATTGTCCGCCTACGACCGACGGATTTGTCATCTTCCTCAACACGTCAGGCTCGGACGTTCTCTTTGCGGACTATATTGGGCGTGACAGCGATGATCGTGTGAACGATGTGTTCACCGATTCAGTCGGTGCAACGTGGCTCGGAGGGTTTTCCCAGACAGCACACTGCATCCTGCCACTGCCTTTCGGCAAGCCGAAGGTAACTCCCGGCATCGAACCATACATCACCCCGAACGCGTTCAAGTTAAGCATCGGGGATCCCAGCGGCTATCCCGTCGACTCCTGGATCGTCAAATTGCGAATCGCACTGCCGGTTCTGCAGTCTGTGACCCTGAGTCCGCTCCAAGTCGGTGGTGGTTTGGGTGCGACGTCTACAGCCACGATATCGCTGCGTGAGCCGGCACCCGTCGGCGGCGTCACTGTGACTGCGACACTCAGCAACGCCGCGGCCTCGTCGTTTAGTGCGACTCCTGGAGCAACGACTCAAACGTTGTTCTTCCCAGAAGGAACACAGACGATCACGACGACAGTGTTCTCCCTTCCGGTGACGTCCCAGACGACGAGCGACCTGCGAGTCCTCTTGGACAACGACTTCGTTCTGGCAAGGCTGACGATCAAGCCTTGGCTCGACAGTTTCTCGATATCTCCCGCAACGGTCGTTGGAGGAAACCAGTTGACTGCTCGAGTCACGCTCGTACAGCCCGCTATGCAGCCGATCACTATCACATTGGCTACCAGCAGGCCCGATCTGGTGACCTTGCCGAGCCCGGCAGAGATCATCATCCCCACTGGTGCGACGACCCTGACGACGTTGCTCGACACGAAGGGCGTCGTGGCAAACGACGACCTAGTCGTCTCGGCTTCGTTGCTTGGGGTGACGAAGAACGCGCCTGCCACGCTGCTCCCGGCAAAGCTGACGAGCCTCAGTTTTAATCCGCCGAGGGTCAACGGGGGCTCTGACTCCGTTGCGACTCTGACTCTGAATGGGAAGACTGGTGCCGACCGCACCGTCACAATCTCCCACTCCGCAGGCACGACGGGCACGCTCGTAGAAGGGAACCCGTTGCCCGCCACTGTAACAGTGCCGGCTCAGTCTTCGTCAACCACATTTACGGTCACGACGCCGTCAGTGTCATCAAGTACGTTTGAGACTTTGCAGGCGTCGGATGGTGTTTCCACCGCAGCAGGCACGATCTTCATCGATGACATTGATCTTGCTCAGTTGATCATCACGCCTGCGACGGACGTTATAAGTGGCACCGTTTTGGACTGTCAAGTCAAACTGACGAGAGCGGCAGGTCCGGGAGGATTCACGTTCAACGTTGACAGCACCAATCCTGATGCTGGATCTTTGTCGGACTCGACCGTTACAGTTCCTGCTGGAAGTTTGCTGAGTCCGATCTTCCACTTCAACTGTTCGGTCGTCAGTACGGATCAGACAACGACGATTACGGCCTCTAAGCCTGGCTTTACGTCGAGGTCTCAGAACGTGACCGTGCGCGCCATGTCGATTGGCCTCACGCTCAATCCGACGACTGTCGTGGGTGGCGTTGAAAATTCGACGGGCACCATAACTTTGAGTGCGCCCGCTCCGGCTGGTGGTCTGCCAGTGACGGTGACGTCCAGCGACCCGGCCATTGCGAGCGTTCCAGCGGTGGTTACCGTGCCGGCTGGCACGACGTCGACGACCTTCGACGTCGTTACCGGGGTGACCAACATCGATCGATTCATCAAGATCACGGCTACGGGCAGTGCTGCGGTTTCGGACGCGAAGACGCTCGAGGTCTTGACGCCGGGCATCGTGAGCCTGACGCTGAATCCGAGCACCGTAACGGGGCCGACTCCTTCAGTCGGCAAGATCGTCGTATCGGCCAATGCTCCCGCCGGAGGACTGGTCATCAACCTGAGCGATTCGCCGACGGGCATCGTTACGATCCCGGCCACGGTGACGATTCCGGAGGGTGACAATTCAGTGACGTTCGATATTGGCACTGTAAACGTCGTCACGGATACGAACGTGGATATCACGGCTACTTTGGGTTCGGCGGTTTCCACCGCGACCCTGACGATCCGCTCGCCGTTCGTCGCAGGCATCACGTTCGCACCGCCCAAGGTGCAGGGCGGTGGCATTGCGATCGGTACGATTACGCTCAACCAAGTCGCGCCTGCGGGCGGCTTGACGATCGTCGTCACGAGCCAAAACACGGTGCTCGCCTCAGTGGTGGGTTCAACGTCCATCTTCATTCCGGCAGGTGTGAGGACAGGGACGTTCACCGTGCAGACGACGCGCGTCAGCCGACTCTTCGGCGTCCAGTTCTCGGCTGCGCCAGTGGGTAACAACACGATTGCGACCGGAATGCTGTTGATCAAGCCGTAGGCATCGGTCCACGACAAGACGACGTCCGCGGGTAGCCCCTGCGGACGTCGTGCTTTGTGCCCCAGTGGTAAAATCGTAACATGGGCGGCAAGTTCGGGTGGTTCATCCTGGGTGTCGTGAGCGGTGTTGCGCTCATGGCGGCGCTTCATCGCGCCCAGCAACAAGAAGAACTGGAAGACTTCGAGTCGATCGCCGACCAACTGTCGAAGAGGTTCGACGAGCTTGAAAAGGGAGCTGCCTCCTAGGCAGCGTCCTTGCGCGACTCGATGACCCGCCCCTTTCCTTGGCTCTTTGCCTCATAGAGCGCTTGGTCTGCCCGTGCAATCACCCTCTCTAGGTCGTCCTTGTCGCCGATCTGCGTCACGCCAGCGCTGACCGATAGAGTGATGTCCGCCTCGCCGTCGCGCATCCGCACCTTGCTCTTTCGCAGCATCCGGATGAGCCTGTCGATCCGCCTCGTGAGTTCTTCGCCGGACATCGTCGCGACGATGACGAACTCGTCGCCGCCATAGCGCCCGATGAAGGCGCGCGTCGGAAACTCGCGCTTGAGCGTGCGCACGAGTTCGCCCAGCGCTCTGTCGCCCACTTGGTGCCCCCAGACGTCGTTGACGCCCTTGAAGTCGTCGAGGTCGAGCATCGCCACGCTGTAACACTTCGTCTCGATCTGCGCCTTGCGGCAGATCGCTGTGATGTAGAAGTCCAAGGACGCGCGGTTGGCGCACTCAGTGAGATAGTCTTTGCTGCCGACCCCTTCGACCGCCGTCAACCTCTGTTCGAGGTCTCGAATCGACTCGTCAAAGTCGTCCTGTAG
>OBLQ010001009.1_pt1 | contig 10646 bp, 5 predicted proteins | sample 1519881 | NCBI WGS metagenome assembly OBLQ01 (sample SAMN01911456, study PRJEB22533) | soil metagenome | biome: Soil | place: Malaysia | collected 2012-04-30 | depth DG_metagenome m | reverse complement strand
GGCAGCCGGGCCGCCGTCTCCGTGAAGCCGAGCGCCGAGAAGGCGGCCGCCTCCATCCAGTAGAAGAAGGCGGGCTTCTCGAGACGCGGGCGCCCTTCGAACCAGGGCACGACGAGATCGCCGCGCTCGATCATGAGCTGCGACGTGCGCGCGTAGCGTCCCTCGTCGGGATCCAGAAGGGGGAGCCTTCCGAGAAGGGTGAAGAGGAGCGCCACCGCGCCGATGGCGACGGCCCATCGGGCCGCTCGCGGGGTCCGCCCCGTCACGGTGCGGCGCCGGCGGCCGTCGTGGGGAGATGGGGAGGCGAGTTCCGGATCTGCATGGGAGGTGGCGGCCCGGGCCCGGCGATCCCGCGGCCGATGCGGGCGCCGGCGGCCGCGCGAGTATAGGCCACCGTCCGGCGCGCGTCTGAGATCTCTTCCGCTCCTCGCGGAACGACGCTGGAGATCCTCCGACCGGGGCGGTCCGGGGGACAGGCTGGGGGACGGCCGCGGCTCAGGCCTCGATCAGGTACTCCTTGCGGGAGACGACCCAGCACGACAGCGCGAGGAAAGCCGCGCTGAGGACGAGGAGGACGGCGATGGCCACGGGGGCCGGGGTCGTCTGCGAGGTGGAGGTCAGCGACTCGAACAGCTCGAGGAGCCCGCGCTGCGCCGATGGGTGGGGGAGCAGGCTCAGGATGTAGTGGAGGATCGTGAAGTTGTGGATGTAGCCCGGGATGTGCGTGATGAAGACCTCCCAGACGATCGAGAAGACGATCCCCCACAGGAGCGGGCGCTTCAGGAGCGTCCCGAAGGCTCCGAAGAGGCCGCAGTAGGCCATGATGGCGAGGACGAGGATCCCCAGGTCGATCACCAGGACGCCCGTGTGGCGAAGCACCTCGGAGACCGGATCGAGGGAGCTCAGGATGAGGAAGGTCAGGACCGCCGAGGGAAGCGCGAGGGCGAGCGAGGTGAGCGTCCCGGCGATGAACTTGCCGGCGTAGATGATCGCGCGCGGCACGGGGCGGACGAAGAGGTAGGTGATCGTCTTGTCGTCGACCTCCTCGCGGATGAACGACGTGGCGTAGAAGAGAGGCAGGCCGATGGCGAAGGCGTGGAGGTAGATCGAGACGAACAGCTCGGAGGCGAGGCCGAAGCCCGTGAATCCCGTGGCGCCCGAGCGGACCTGCGCGATGGCGACGCCCAGCAGCGCCATCGCGGGAGGCGCCAGCGCGAGCAGCGCGAGCGCCAGGGTCTTGCGGCTGCGGAGCATGAGCCGGAACGAGAGACCGACGACCGCCTTGAGGGGCTCCATCATTTCACCAGGTAATCGAAGACCGCCTGCAGGTTGTCGTCGGCGGTGATGAGGGATTCGACCTTGAGGCCCCGTTCGAGTACGAGGCCGGGCAGCCGGGAGTAGAAGACGTCGGGCTTGACCGTCTCGACGATCAGGCCGGTCCCGTCCACCTTGACACCCTGGACGTCCTCCCACGTCACCAGGGCCTCCGCCAGCTCGCGCACCTGCGGCGTCTCGAGGAAGATACGGTGCGGGTGCTCGTCCATCAGGTCGCGGATGTCGTGGACGTCGCCCTCGGCGACGATCCTCCCGTTCGCCATCATGAGGATCGAGCGCGTCATCGACTCGACCTCGTGGAGGATGTGGCTCGAGACGATCACGGTGCCGCCCGCCCGTCCGATCTCGCGGATGAGCCGGATCGTGGAGATGCGCGCGAGAGGGTCCATGCCGGACAGCGGCTCGTCGAGGATGAGAATCCGCGGCTTGTGGACGATGGCCTGCGCGAGCTTGACCTTCTGGCGCATCCCCTTCGAGTAGCCGCCGATCTTCTTGTCCTTGAACTCGGTGAGACCCACGCGCTCGAGGGCCTCCAGCGTGAGATCGCGGGCCTCGGCAGCCGAGTAGCCGTTCATCCGGGCCAGCGAGCTGACGAAGGTGAACCCCGTGAGGAACTCGTAGAAGGCGTCCTGCTCCGGGCAGAAGCCGAGGTGGCGCATCACCTCCGGGTTGTCCCAGACCGTCTGCCCGAGGAGCGTCAGCGAGCCGCGGCTCGGCTTGAGCTGCCCCGTGATGAGCTTCAGGAGCGTGGACTTGCCGGCCCCGTTCGGGCCGAGCAGCCCCGTCACGCCCGCTCCGATATCGAGGCTGACGTCGTTGATGCCGATGACCTGGCCGTACCAGCGAGAGAGACCCTGGCAGGTGAGCACGGCTCCCGCCTCCGGCCGCCCGGCGCCGTTGCCGCCCGTGCTCACGTGACCACCTCGACCGCGCGCACGCGGGCCCTCAGGATGAGGGCCGACAGTCCGACGCAGGCCGCCAGCGCCAGGAAGGCGAGGAGGTCGTGCCTCTGGAAGTCGCCCTCGCCGCCGAAGAAGAAGTAGGTCAGGAGCTTGAGCTGCTCGAGGACGGAGATGACCACGGCCCCGGTGTAGCCGCTGATCTCCGCGAAGAAGACCCCGAAGCCGGAGCCGAGGAGGACGAGGCCGAAGAGCATCACGCCCACGAACCGGCTGCTCTTGCTCAGCGACGAGAGCGCCAGGACGACCATCGCCCAGCCGAAGGAGGCCAGAACCGAGTAGCCGGTGATGGAGAACGGCACCCACCAGTACTTCGCGATGAAGGTGAAGTCCGACGAGAACCCGAGCTCCAGGGCGAAGAGCAGCAGCCCCGGCACGAGCGTCACGCCGAGGAGGAAGGTGCAGAGAATGGCCAGCTTGCCGATCACGTAGTCGATCCGCGTCAGGGGCTTCGAGAGATAGAGCTGGATGGCGTTCCACTTCAGGTCGTTCGCGATGAGCCCCGTCCCCGGGAAGATGCCGAGGACGATGAACCAGACGAGCTGGATCTCCATCACGAGCCGGAAGAAGGCGGCGTTGACGGTGATGAGCTGCTGATCCGGGAACTGGTGAGTGAACCAGATCTGGAACCCGAAGACGACGGTGGGGAAGAAGGTGATCGTCAGAAGGATGAGGAAGATCCGCTTCGTGAGGAGTTGCTGGATCCCCGTGCGCGTGATCGTCCACCAGCGCATGCTGTGCGAGGAGAGCGCCCCGCGGTAAGGCCGGTAGGACTGGTCGTAGATGGGCATGCGCGCGCTCCTATTCCGGCTCCGGGTCCAGCCCGACCGCCCGCGCGAAGATCTGCTCCAGGCTCGGGATGCGGCGGGTGAGGTGGCGCACCTGCACCTGCGCCTCCTGCGCCGCGCGGAAGACGGCCTCCGAGCCGAGCCCGTTGGTCAGCGTGACCTCCATCAGGCCGTCGTCGAGGGGCTTCCAGGAGGCGCCCAGGTCGCGGATCGCGAAGGCGAAGCGCTCCTGCTCCTCGCCCTCTCCCTTGATGCGCACCTCGAAGAGGTTCGCGACGGCCTTCTTCAGCTCGGAGATGGCTCCCTGCCGGACGACCTTGCCCCGGGCGAGCATCACGACCGAGCTGCAGGTCTCCTCGACGTCGCGGAGGATGTGGCTGGACAGGACCACGTTGACCCCCTTGCGGCGCGAGAGATCCTTGATGAGCTGGAGCATCTCGATGCGCCCCTTGGGGTCCAGCCCGTTCGTCGGCTCGTCGAGGAAGACGAGCCGCGGGCCGTGGACGAGCGCCTGCGCCAGCTTCACGCGCTGCTTCATGCCGGTCGAGTAGGTCTCGATGGGCCGGTAGCGCGCCTCGCCGAGGTTCGCGTAGTAGAGCGCCTCGTGCGCCCGCTGGATCGCCTCGATCCGGGGCATCCCGCAGAGCTCGCCCGCGTAGGTGCAGAGCTGCACGGCGTTCATCCCCGGGATGTGGCAGTCCACCTCGGGCATGTACCCGATCGCCTGCCGGACGTCGAGGGGCCGGCGGGCGACGTCCATGCCGAGGACCTCGGCCCTGCCGGAGGTCGGCTGGAGGAACCCGAGAAGGACCTTGAGCAGGGAGGTCTTCCCGGCGCCGTTCGGCCCGAGAAGCCCCATCGCCCCCTCGGTGAACGAGGCGGTGGCCGCGTCGAGGGCCTTCATGCTCCCGTACCGGAGCGTGATGTCGTCTACCTGGATGACCATGGGTATGCCAGAACCTGCCATCCTATACGCGAATCCCGCGGACCGGGTTCCTCCTCCGGGAGGGCCCTAGCGGAGGTCGAACCTGAAGACGTAGGGGCTGGTGGAGGTCCCGACGACGATGACGTCGGCGTCCTTCAGGGAGGACCGGCCCCCGGCCTGGTCCCCGCCGATGGTCTCCCCGGTGACGAGCGTGCCGCAGGTGCTCCCCCGGTCCACGAGGACCCAGCCGTCGCCCTCCTGCTCGATCTGAAAGTGCTCGCGGCTGACGTTCATCCGCTCGGAGCTCTCCGTGAGGTAGAGATCGTTCGTGGGGACCCTGTCCTCGTCCCTCCGCTCGCTGACGATCCCCGTCGCCGACCAGGAGATCTTCCGCGATTCCCGGCCCACCCGGAAGGGCAGCCCGGTGAGCTCGATCTCCGGCCCGCCCAGGGCCTTGCGCGCCTCCGGCGTCGCCGCGACCAGGAAGCCCTGCCCGCCTGCCGCCCTTCTCCCGCCGGGTGATCCCATGAGGCGGGGATCTTACCCCAAGGGCGGCGCCGCTTTGAAGTCCCGCGGAGCCCCCGCGGTGGGGCGGCTCCGGCCGCACGAAAGCCTCCCCCGGGCGCCTCAGAAGGCCTGGCCGATGCTCAGGAAGACCTCGTAGAGGGACTCCTCGCGCCTCTTCTGGACGCGGAAGCCCGAGCCGAGGTCGAAGGTCTCGATGCCGAACCGGCGATCCATCTTGCGCCCGACCTCCAGCCGGATCGGGCCGAGGGGCGTGTTCAGGCGGAGCCCCGCGCCCAGCGTGTGGCGCAGGCCGTCCTGGATGGCGACGGGGCAGGTGCTCTCGCCGGGGAAGGGGGTCAGGTCGAAGGCGCAGTCGCCGGGCCGGGAGACCTCGGCCGTGATGATCTTCGTCCCGTCGAGCCGGAAATCGCGCGGTCTGAGGAAGGTGTTGCCGAGGTCGTAGAAGAGGACGCCCTTGAGGGCGCCCCAGATGGGAAAGCGCGCCTCCATGTTGATCAGGAGCTGGAACTCCCCGCCCACGGGCTCCTTGGTGGTGAAGTCGAGCGGTCCCGCCTCGTCGATCTTGAATCCCCGCAGCGTCGTGTCGCCCCCGGAGAAGAACCTGGCCGCCAGAGGCACGCCGTTCGTGCTCCCGAAGGGATTCTCCTGGCCGACGCGGAACGCGCCGCCGAGCACGATGCCGCTGCGCAGCTCCTTGAAGTGCGCCGTGCTGAGGTAGAGCCGGGTGAACGAGTACTCCGACGCGAAGACCGGCGCGAAGACGCCCAGGTCGGCGGTCGAGAAGCCGCCGTGCGTCGGGGCGAGGATGTCGTCGCGGGTGTCGAGCGCGAGAGAGGCGCCCACGTGGGCCAGCCGCGCGGCCCGGTCGAGTATCTCCTGGTCCTGGACGTCGAGCGTGGTCCCAGGATCGATCTGCACGTCCCGGAGCCTCACGTCGCTGAGGTCGTAGCGGCCCAGCGCCGTGAGCTGCCGGGTCAGCTCCCTCTTGAACTGGAGGCCGGTTCCGGTCCGCTGCACCCTGAACGACGCGCGCTGCTCCTCCTCCCACGAGGCGGTCAGGATCCCCTCGAAGGGAACTCCGAAGAGCCTCCGGTCGGCGAGCGAGCCCTGGACGCGCTTGGTCTTGGCGCTGCCCCTGGCGAGGAACGACACCGACCGGCCGGTGCCGCCGACGTTGTTGTTGCCGATGTGCACGAGGCCCTGGAACTGCTCCTGCGTGTCGTAGCCGAAGCCGAAGCCCGTCAGGATCGGATCGCTCTCCTCGATGTCCACGACGATCCGCGCCCGGGACGGATCGGCCTCGAGGGGCTCCGCGCGCACCTCCACCGTGCGGAAGAGGCCGAGGCTGTACAGGCGTTTCTGGAGATCGAGCATCTCGAGGCGGCTGACGGGATCGCCCGGCCGCATCGAGATCTCCCGCCGGATCACGCGATCGGCGGTGAGCTTGTTCCCCCGCACGTCGACACGGTCGATGACGAGGTGCGGGCCCTGCTCGATGGAGAAGGTGACCTGCGCGCCCGAGGGCGGGCCGTCGAAGCGGCTCCGGACCCTGACCTCGTAGTACCCGTTGCCGTCGAGCAGGTCCCGCAGCCGCTCCCGCGCCGAGTCCATGCCCGACGGGCGCAGGGTGGCCCCGGGCCTGAGGAGCGTGGCCTGGACGAGGCTTTCCTTCGGGTAGGAGACGTCGCCCTCGATCGACACCTCTCCGATCTTCCACTGCTCGCCCTCGTCGACGGGAATCTCGATGCTGGCCTCGCTGCGATCGGAGGAGTAGGTGATGACCGGATCGTCCACGAAGGCGTCGAGGTATCCGTGGCTGAGGTAGACCGCGCGTATGGCCTCGCGGTCGGCCTTCAGGTCCGGGGGCCTCAGCGTTCCGGATGTGTCCCAGTGGTCCTCGCGGGTGGCCATCACCTTCAGCAGGTCCTTCTCCGGGACGGCGGAGACGCCCGAGAAGTCGATGGCGCTCACCGAGACCTTGGGGCCCCGGTCCACCGTGTAGCGGATCCGCACCAGCGAGTCCTTGGGGATGACGTCCGTCGTCACCTTGGCGGTGGCGTAGCCCGACGCCCCCAGGCTCGTCTCGATCGCCTTGCGGCCCCGCTCCGCGAGGTCCTCGGGGTTGATGGCGCGATCCCAGACGCCTTGGACTGCGTGCTGCAGCGCGCGATCGTGCCGGACCCCGTTGATGTCGAGCTCGATGTGATCCCCCGGCCGGACCTTGTAGGTCAGGTCCACGACCTTCTCGCCGTCGGAGCGCGTCCGCTCCTGCGAGTCCATCCCGATCGACGCCAGCGGGTAGCCCCGGCCGGAGATCCACTCGCGCAGGTTCTCCCGGGCCTCCAGGGCGTCCGCGCGGGAGTAAGGTCTGCCCGGAGCGATGCCCGCCTTCTTGCGCAGCGTCCGGTCGCCGCCGACGGGGCTGCCCTCGAACTCGACGCGCGAGATCTTCAGCCGCTCCGTCCCTCCCGTCTCGCCGGTCTGGCCGGGCGCGGCGGCTCGCGGCGGGCCGCCCCAGCGGTGATGGAAGCGGAGGTTGCCCGAGACCGAGCCGTCGGCCTCGCGGGCTCCGACGAACTGCCAGGCCCGGCTCAGGTCGTACTCGAACTGGTAGATCTCGTCCTGGCTGGTCCCGAGATTGTCCGAGTAGGTGAAGAGGAGCCGGGGCGAGACGCGCTTCGTCATCGTCAGCCGGGCGGAGGGGTCCGCGCTTCCGTTGACGAACATCGGCTGGAGCTGCACGCTCGTCAGCCCGAGCGCGCGGCCGACCGTCTTGCCGAGAGTCGCGGAGAGCGGCGCCGTGAGGTACTGCGTCACGTTCTCGTCCGCGAGCAGCCCCGCCGGCGCTCCGACGGTCAGGCCGGTGCCCGCGGTCTCCCCGGTCACTAGCAGGGAGACGATGTCGGTCTGCGAGAGCGCCGGCTGCGACGTCAGCTCGAAGCGGGGATTGGACCATCGATCGGTCGCGTGCAGCGTGATCGTGTATTCCTTGACGTCGGTCGTGGCCGTGATGTCGAGGAGAGGATCGAGCTTGTCCGGATCGTCGAAGAGGATCCCGCCCTGGTCGCTCGTGTAGGTCACGTCACGGAAGCGGAAGGTGCCTCCCTCGAAGACGCTGATGCGGCCGGTCAGCTCCGGCTTCGACAGGGTGCCGTTGACGCGCAGCCGGGCCGAGCCCTCCAGATTCGCCGTCTGGTTCCTGACGAGAACGTCCGAGGGAGCGACGATCTCGATGTTCAGCCCGAGCGAGGGGCCGCCGGACGAGACGCTCTCGTGGGGCACCCGCCTCGATCCGCCGAACGATCCCGCGGCGCTCTCGAGGCCCAGCTCCTTGCTGTAGACCGCGCGGATGACGTCGAGCCTTCCCGAGACGAGCCCGTGGCCCCCGTTCGCCGTCACGGCCAGGCCGGCGTCGTAGAGGATGACGAGATCGGGGACGGGCTCGGTGACCAGCCCCGATCCGTGCAGATCGATCTGCGCGTTCTCGAGGCTGAAGCCCTCCAGCTTCGCCGTGCCCGAGCCGGTCACGTGGCCGCCGGAGAAGTCGAATGCGATCTCGCCGAAGTCGATCTTCCCCGAAGGATCGACCTTCGCCGACAGGGACAGATTTTCCGCCGGGGCGGGGGATCCCGGGTAGTCGAGGCTCACGCCGGAGGCGTCGAGGCGCCCTTCGTACCGCAGCGCCCCGTTCTCGCCGGTGACCTGGAGATCGATCTTCGCGATCCCGTGGGCCTCGATGCCGGGCACGGCGAGGCCGAGCAGGCTCGTGTCGAAGCTTCCGGAGACGCTCCCGGTGCCCGCGGCTCCCGAGCGGAGGTCGTAGACGCCCTCGAGGACGAGATCCGTTCCCTTTCCCGTCAGGCGCGCCTCGCCGAGGTGGAGACGCCCGTCCAGAAGCTCCAGCTTGGTGGCCGAGGTCAGGCTGAAGTCGAGCCCTCCCACCTCGAGCGAGAGCGTCTCGATGCCGGCGGTCATCCTCGCTCCCCAGGCGTCGTGGAGCGGGAAGCTCCCCGTGAGCGAGAGATCCGACGTGCCGCTGAGGCCCGGGAGGAACTGCTCGCTCAGCAGCGGCCGGAGCTTCGCCAGATCGAGTCCTTTCGCGCTGGCGGTGATCGCGAGGCTCTCCTCCCCGCCGGGAGGCAGGCGGAGGGTTCCCGTGGTCCCGAGCGAGGGGATCTCCGCGTCCATGTCGAGCCCTGCGCCCGGAGCGGTCGCGTAACGGATCCGGGGCGACGAGACCTGCCCCAGAGGGAAGCCCCGGACCTCGATGTCCGATCCGCGGCCGCTGCCCTCGAAGGTCGTCCCCTCCGGGGAGATGCTGAGATGCCCGTCCACTCCGGCCAGCCCCCCGTATCCCTCCTCGTCCGGCGCCCACCCGGCGATCAGCTCGCGCACGCGGAGATCGTGGCTGGTGACGTCCAGCTCGCCCCGGCCCGTGTCGGGGGCCCACGTTCCGTCGAGGGTCGCGCTTCCGGCGACCGCGGAGACGTCGAGGCGATCGACGTGGTAGACGCCCTGCCTCTCCGTCGCTGCAAGATGGGTCTTCTCGAGATCGACACCCGCGAACCGCCCGCCCGCGAGATCCATGTCGAGCCTCCCCTCGGTGCCGGTCCGCTCCGTGTCGTCGAGATCGAAGAAGGCCGTGCCGGTGAGGGAGCCTCCCTCCATCGCCCCGGCTCCGGTCATCTCCCAGACGGGCTCCGCGGGCATCCCCTGGATCTGCGCGTGGGCCCGCCGGAGAGGCCACGGATCGGAGGTGTCGAGGAGCAGGCTGCTCCGCGCCGTCCACCCCGGGGCCGTGATCCCGACCTGCCCGATCTCGACCCGGTGGCCGCTCGCGTCGAAGGTGGCCTCGACGTGAAGCCGCTCGAGACGCTTCTTTCCCGCCCGCAGCCCGACGTCGGCACCGGTGAGCCTTCCGGTCACCCGGGCGCCGGCGGGGCGGACCGCCACGTGGAGGCTGCCCGCCGCCGTTCCCCGCACCTCCTGCGAGATTGCCGGCCGCACGGCGGAGAACCGATCGAGGTTCTTCAGGACGGGCTCGAGATCCACGTGCTCGAGCGTGACGTCGAGATCTGCGCGCTCGCCGTCCGTCCAGATCGTGCCGTCGACGCCCGCTTCCATCCCGGGACCGGCGACCTTCCCGTCGCTGATCCCGATGCGATCCCGGCTCACGTCGAGCCGGGCCGTTCCCGACAGTCCGGCGACGGTGCGCCCGGGCTCTTCGGCCGTCGCGTCGCCCGCCGGCTCAAGTGTCAGGCCCAGCGAGCCTTTCAGGCTCCCGGCGTCTCCCGATGTCCACCTCAGGGTGCCGTCCGTCGATGCGAGGAGATCGGCCCGGGGGAGGCGCGGATCGAGGCGGGCGAGCGTGTCCGTGAAGAGGAAGGGGCCCGCCCGGAGCTTCATCGTCGCGGCGCCGCCCTCCGCCATCTCCAGGCTCGCCTGGAGGGAGCCGTCGCGCGCCGCGGCGAAGCCGCCGAGCGAGGGCAGCACGCCATGCGCGGAGATATCCGAGGTGAGGTTGCCGTCCCGCCACCCGAAGGTGCCGAGCGCACTGCGCGCGCGGACCCGGCCGAAGGCCGTCACGTTGCGCGCCCTCGCGTCGCCCTTCACCTCGATCGCCCCGGGCTCGCCGGAGATCGTGAGGGAGGCCTCGAGCGCGTCCGCGCCGAAAGGAAGACCGCCCGTCAGGTCGCCGAGCGCCGGGGGGGCCGTGCTGAAGGAGGCGTGGACCTCCCCGCTGCGCTCTCCAAGGGCGCTCCAGACAGCGTCGCCTCCGGCCGAGAGCCCCGCCCCGGAGATCCTGAAGCTGGGAACGCGGATCTTCCCGTCGGCGTACTCGAACTTCAGCGCGGCCTGATCGCCCCGGAGCCTGTGCTCCTGGAACCTGAGATCGAGGCTCGAGACGGTGGCGTTCCCTCCCGCGCAGAGAGCCGAGTTGCAGGGAATGGACGCCGCCGTGGCGTCGATTCCCCTCGCGTCGACGCTGAAGGCCCCGGAGTGGCCTTCCCATTCGAGGGTCCCGTTCCTGAGGTTGACGCGGCGCAGCTCGATGCGCCGTTGCGATCCCGCCCGCGGGGCGCCGGCGCTCCGCGCAGGGGCCGAGCCGCC
>OBLQ010001008.1_pt1 | contig 10648 bp, 11 predicted proteins | sample 1519881 | NCBI WGS metagenome assembly OBLQ01 (sample SAMN01911456, study PRJEB22533) | soil metagenome | biome: Soil | place: Malaysia | collected 2012-04-30 | depth DG_metagenome m | reverse complement strand
CTGCCTCCGCCGGGGCCACAGCCGGCTTGGACTCGCGCACGGCCGAGACCTGGCGTTGCTGCTCCATGGCCTTCTCCGCCCGTTCCGCCGGGCGCATCGCGGCAACAGCTGCACCTGCAGCCTCGGCTGCCGGCGCAGCCTCGGAAGCGGCGGACTGCCCGGGACGGCGGCGGCGGCGAACCTCCACCTGCACAGTATGCCCTCTGCCCTCGACATTGCCGCCGCGGGGCTGTCCGGCCACCATCGGCTTGTTCAGGGTCAGGGTCTTCTTGCCGTCGGGCTTGCCCACGGACGCATCCCTTCTGGTCAGGTAGACCGTGATCTTCTTACGGTCGTTGTCGTCCAGCTTGGCGGTTGGCCCGGAGGCGGCCACCCCGCACGACGTGGCGGCGCGCAGCACCTCGGCCACGTCGAGCTTCATCTCTTTCGCCAGATCAAGAATGCGTATATCGGACATATAATCGTATCACTCCGCTTCGTTCACACACCGGAGCCAGGCACAGGCCTGCTCCAGCTTTCCGGCCTGGGGCGATGCATCGAGCACCAGCACCGACACCTTGTCCCGGCCCAGCCATTCCCCCAACTGCCCCGATGCCGGGGCCGTACACCAGCGCGTATCCACCCCGGCCTGCCGGCGCTTGGCCTCGGCCTCGCGCAACTGCCGGACCAGGGCCTCTCCGGCATCGCTGGCCACCAGCAGAAGCATGGGCGCATTCTTCCACAAATGCTGCATCCCTGCATCCCTGCCAATGGCCGCCGTGGACCTCAGCCGGCTCAGCAATTGGCGGATCCGACCCCGCAGCGCATCGTGCAACCGACCGCGAAACGGTGCCCATTGCCCCGCCGCCAGATCGAATTTCGCCTTCAGCGCCCCGAAGCGCTTGTCGCTCAACTTCGACCAGCATGCCTTCTGCATGCACAGGTAGGCGCCGCGCCCCGGGGCCTGCCGAAGCAGGTCGGGCCAGAGCTGCCCGTCGCCGTCGACCACGATGCGCAGCATATCCTCCCTGCTTCCGTGGGTGCGGCAGGCGAAACAGCTGCGCACCGGCCCCGTTTCGCCGTCCATGCCGCCGGCCGCGACGGGATCAGTCAAACCAGCCGCTCGCCTCGCGTGCCGCGATGATCAATGCCTCGGCCTCTTCGCGCGACAGGCCGACGATACCGTCCAGCTCATCGGCGGCCGCATCGGCCAGCATCTCCACGGACACGATATCCCGTGCTGCCAGCTGCTCGGCGATCTCGGTCGTCATGCCCTTCAGATCGAGCAGGGGCGTACCGCCACCCTCCGCCTCGCTCTGGCTCAGCGCCCGGTTCAGCAGGGCGTTGCGCGCACGGTTCTGCAGCTCGGCCGCCAGCTCCTCGTCGAGCCCCTCGATGGCGGTGATCTCCTCGATCGGGCAATAGGCCAGATCATCCAGCGTGATGAAGCCCTCGGTCACCAAGAGGTCGGCAAAGTCCTCGTCGATATCCAGGGCCGCGCGGAAGGTGACGCGCGCCTCCTCGACCTCCTCCTTGCGCCGCTGCATCTCCTCGCCGGTGGTCATGATCTCGATGTTCCAGCCCGTCAGCTGCGAGGCCAGGCGCACGTTCTGGCCGCGGCGGCCGATGGCGATGGCCAGGTTCTCCTCGTTGACCGCCACCTCGATGGTGTTGCGGCCCTCGTCGACCAGCACACGGTCGATCTTGGCCGGGGCCAGGGCATTGACCACGAAGGCGGCCGGATCGGCCGTCCATTCGATGATGTCGATGCGCTCGCCGTGCAGCTCGTTGACCACGGCCTGCACGCGCGCACCGCGCATGCCGACGCAGGCACCGACCGGATCCACGCTCGGATCGTTGGAGATCACCGCGATCTTGCTGCGCGAACCCGGATCACGGGCGATGGCCTGGATGGCCACCAAGCCGTCCTGGATCTCCGGCACCTCCTGCTCGAACAGGCGCATCACCATGCCCGCATCGGCACGGGAGATGAACACCAGCGGCCCGCGCGGCTGGTTGCGCACCTCGCGCAGGAAGGCGCGCACGCGGTCGCCCTGGCGGTAGGATTCGCGCGGCAGCATGTCCTCGCGGTACATCACCGCCTCGCCGCGGCCGAGGTCCACATAGACATTGCCGCGCTCGACGCGCTTGACGATGCCGGTGATCAGCTGGCCGACCTTCGGCTCGTATTCCTCGATCACCCGCTCGCGCTCGGCCTCGCGGATCTTCTGGTTGATCACCTGCTTGGCGGTCTGCGCCGCCACGCGCCCCATCTCGATCGGCGGCAGCGACTCGTGGAACTCGAAGCCGAGCGTGGCCTCGGCATTCAGCTTCTTGGCCTCGTCCAGCGTCAGCTCGTTCTCCTCATCCTCGACCTCCTCGACCACGGTGCGCACGTGGTACAGGCTGATCTCGCCCGTGGCGCGGTCGATGCTGGCCTCGACATGCTTCGTGCCGTAGGTGCGCCGCGCCGCCGTCTTCATGGCCTGTTCCATGGCCTCCAGCACCAGTTCGCGATCGACCGACTTCTCGCGGGCCACGGCATCGGCCACATGCAACATCTCCAGGTTCATCGCTGTCCAACCCCTTTTGTCATGATCTCGGGCCCCGGCCCGTTTATCGCTTGCTGCGGGCGACATCCTTCCAGTTGATCGCCCTGACCACGCGCACCACCTGCTGGCGGGGCACGCTCAAATCCTTCCCATCCGCCCCTTCGAGCAGGACGGCATCCTCATCCCAGCCGCGGTTATAGCCCTCGACGGAGCGGCCGTCGTCCATGTCCACCTTCAGCCAGTCGCCCTCGTAGCGGGCGTAATCCTCCGGCGTGGCCAGCGGCCAGTCGAAACCGGGGGAGCTGACCTCCAGGCGATAGGCGCCCGGGATCAGGTCCTCGGCATCCAGCTGCAGCGACACCCCGCGGCTGATGCGTTCCAGCGCATCGCTGTCCACGCCGCCGCGCCGGTCCACGATGATCTGCACCAGACGGGTGCGGCCACCGCCGCCCAGACGCACCTTCAGCACCTCGACACCGAGCTCACTGGCGATCGGCAGCACCAGATCCCTGATCCTTGATTCCATGTGTCCCGGCACTCCAAAAACAAAAAAAGCGAGCCGCGGCTCACTTTTAGACCTTGCGCATTATAGGCAGCGCCTGCAAAGAAGCAAGATGCCCCGCGAAAGGCCTTAGGCGCGCCGCGGATAGCCGATATGCGGACGGCTGACCGGCATGCGCTCTGGGCTGAACGCGTCCATCGGCAGCGACGGCTTCTCGCCCATGATCCAGCGGGCGATCAGCTCGGCGCTGACCGGGGCCAGCACCACCCCGTTGCGGTAATGGCCGGTGGACACCCACAGGTTGCGCCGTCCCGCCACCGGCCCCAGATAGGGAAGCCCGTCCGGGCTGCCCGGGCGGAAGCCCATCCACTGCCGCTCGATCTCGGCTTCGGCAAGGGCCGGCATGATCCGCCGCACCGCATCGAGCAGCCGGCCCACCTCGGCCACCGTGTTGCCGCGCTGGAATCCGGCATCCTCGAGGCTGGCGCCGACGAGTACCCGCCCGTCCAGGCGGGGCACGAAATAGGCATCGTCGTGCTTGACGATGTGGCGGACCGTGTCTGGCTCGCAATGCAGCAGCACGATCTGCCCCTTGACCGGCCTGACCGGCAGGGTCAGCCCCATCGCCCCGGACAGTCCCCCGCTCCAGCTGCCGGCGGCCAGCAGCACGGCATCGGCAGCGATCTGCTCGCCGCTGGCCAGGCACACGCCGGCCACCCCGCCATCCCGTTCGACCAGCCCGGCCACCTCGACATGCTCACGCACCTCCACGCCGAGGGCCTGCATGGCCCGGCTGGCGGCCTGTAGCAGCCTCGGATTGCGCACCTGCCCCACCTCGGGCCACAGCATGGCACCGGTCAGCTCGGGGGAAACGGCCGGTTCGCTGAGCCGGGCATCCGCGGCGGACAGGCGCTCCAGCCTCCAGCCGAAGCGCTCCGACCAGGCCATCGCGGCCGGCCGGTGGTCCACCTTATCCGAGGCAAACACGGGGATCATCAGGCCGCTGCGGCACCATTCGACGGACATGCCGGCGATGTCCTCCAGCTCGCGCACGAATTCGGGATACAGCTCCAGGCTGGCGTTGACCAGATGGCCGAAGGCATCCGGATACAGCCAGGGGTGGATCGGACTCAGGATGCCGGCCCCGGCCCAGGATGATTCGGCGCCGATCGGTCCGCGGTCGAGCACCAGCGGCTCGGCACCCAATAGCCTCAGGCGCCAGGCGGTCAGGCAGCCGATGATGCCGCCGCCGACGATGGCCACCCGCGGACCCTTGGCATGCGTCGAATCGCCCAAACCGACCTCCGTGACAACGATGACTTGCCGGACACCGGGCATGCCGCCACCATGCAGCCATGCCGCACGCGAGCCCGGAAATAAGCCAAGCCTACCAGCATTGCCTGGGCCTGGCACGAAGCCACTACGAAAACTTTCCCACCGCCTCGCGCCTGCTGCCCCCGGACCTGCGGCCCGCCGTGGCTGCCATCTATGCCTTTGCCCGCCATGCAGACGACATCGCCGATGAGGGTGATGCCAGCCCCGAGGTCCGGCTCAAGCGCCTGGACGCCTGGGAATCGCTCCTCGACCGCTGTGTCTCCGAGCCGCTGGACCATCCGGTCTTCCTGGCGCTCGGCGATGCCATCCGCCGCTTCAAGCTGCCGCTGGAGCCGCTGCACGACCTGCTCGTGGCCTTCCGCATGGATGTCAGCATCCATGCCTATGCCAGCCCGGATGAGCTGCTGTTCTACTGCCGCCATTCGGCCAATCCCGTCGGCCGCCTGCTGCTGGCCCTGCACGGCATCCGCGACCCTGCGGCGATCGCGGCCTCCGACCAGCTGTGCACCGCGCTGCAACTGGCCAATTTCTGGCAGGACCTGTCCATCGACCTGGCCAGGGGACGCTGCTACCTGTGCGAACAATGGCTGAAGCATGCAGGCCTGGATTCCGAGCAGCTGCTGGAGGGTGGCGCGGACGAGCGAACCCTGCGCCCCGCCCTCGATGCGGCCATCGCCTTCACCGACGAGATGTTCCGCCAGGCCCGCGCCCTGCCGATCCACCTGCCGTTGCGGTTGCGCCTGCAAAGCATCGCCACGCTCTGCGGCGGCCGGGCGATCCTGCACCGGTTGCGCCACGGCTCGCCGCTGAAGCGGCGCCCCACCCTGTCCCGCCGTTCGTGGCTGGCCCTGGTCCCGCGCATCGGTTGGATGCTGGGTCAAAGCTACCTCCGGCCCGGCAGGAAAGCGGCGTGAATCCCGAGACCTATTGCGAAAACAAGACCCGGGGCTCCGGCTCATCCTTCTTTTACGCCTTCCTGTTTCTGCCGGAGGAACAGCGACGGGCCATGATGGCCCTGTATGCCTTCTGCCGCGAGGTCGATGACATCGCCGATGAGGTCAGCGACGAGGGCGTGGCCCTGCAGAAGCTCGGCTTCTGGCGCGAGGAGATCGCCCGCGTCTTTGCGGACCAGCCGACCCATCCGGTCGGCCGGGAGCTGCAGCGGGCCCGCCAGCGCTTCGCTTTCAGCGAGGAGCTGTTTGTCGAGATCATCGACGGCATGCTGATGGACGTGACGCATCAACCGATGCTCAAAGCGGCCGACCTGTCGCTGTACTGCTACCGGGTGGCGGGCGTTGTCGGCCTGCTCTCCATCGAGGTTTTCGGCCATACAAACCGACATGCCAGCGATTTTGCCGTCCACCTGGGCAAGGCGCTGCAACTGACGAACATCCTGCGGGATGTGCGCGAGGACGCGCTGCGCGGCCGCATCTACTTCCCGCAGGAAGACAGGATCCGGTACGGGGTCGCCGACGAGGATTTCAGGATTGGTCGCATGCAGGCGCTTCTCCCCCTACTGGAACATTATGCCGACGAGGCCGAGCGGGAGTACGGCAGAGCCGTCGCCGCATTACCGCCCGAGGACCGCATCCCGCTGCGCCCCTCATTGCTGATGGCCGCCATCTACCATGCCCACCTGGGGCGGCTGAAGGCGGCCGGATATGACGTCTGGCAGCGTCCGGTGCGCCTGTCACCGCTGCGCAAGATGTGGATCGCCTGGCGCGCCTGGCGCCACGAAAAGAAGGCGGCTAAGCGAACACCCCCGGCCCCTGTGCGCCTCGATTTCTAGAGATGGAACCGGTGGCGGTGATCGGCGGCGGCCTGGCCGGCCTCAGCTGCGCCCTGGAGCTGGCCGAGCACGGCATCGAGGCCGAGCTGTTCGACGCCTCCCCCCGCCTCGGCGGGCGCACCAGTTCGTTCCACGACCAGACGGTGGACGAGTGGGTGGACAACGGCCCGCATCTGCTGATCGGTGCCTACCACCATGCCCGGGATTTTTTCGCTCGCCACGGCATCACGGAGCTCGCCTGGCAGGCCCACCTGCACCTGCCATTGTGGGATGCCAGGCGGGGGCATTTCTCCCTGGACACACGCCGCTGGCTGCCCCTGCCCCTGTCGCTGGCGTGGGCGGCCAGCCGCATGCCCGGCCATGGCCTCGGGGACCTGCCGGCCATGCTGCGCCTGGGCAGAGCGACACACGGGGAGATGGCGGAAGGACTGACCGTCGATGCCTGGCTGTCCGCGCTCAACATGCCCCCGCCGCTTACGCGCGACCTGCTGCATCCGCTATGCCTGGGTGCCATGAACGAGCCCCCGGACTCCGCCCCCGCCGCCAGCTTTGCGCGCGTGCTGCATGAGGCCTTTACCGATCATGACGCCGCCCGCTTGGGCTGGTTCACCCGCCCATTCGCCCAGTCCCTGGTCGCCCCACTCGCGCAGGCCCTGGATCATCACGGTGTTCCCATGCATCTGTCCTGCCGCATCACCGGCCTGCGATGGCAGGCCGGTCAACCCGAGATCAGCCTGAGATCCGGGGAAATGCGGCGATTCGGGCGCGTGGTGCTGGCCATGCCCACCCACGCGCGCAACCACCTGCTTGGCATCGAGGATGCGCGTGCCGATACCCGGCCGATCACCAATATCCACCTGTGGTTCGATGAGGATATCCGCCTGCCGCATCCGCTCGTGGGCGGCATCGGTACCCTCGGCCACTGGTTCTTCGACATCGGCCGGCAGATGCCCGGGTCCGCGCAAGGGCGATACCGCCATTTCTGCGCCGTCGTCAGCGCTGCAAGCCCGGATTCACTGCAGCCATGGACCGAAAGGCTCTGCGGCGAGTTGTCCGCCATGCTGGGCCGGCAGGCCGCCATTCGCCCCTGCCATGTACGCCTCGTGCACGAACGTCGCGCCACCACACTGGTCCGCGCCACCGCATCACCGGCGCTGCCCGCGTCGGTCCTCGATGCCGGCGAACACCCCCAGCCGGGGGACCTGCCGGCGACCATCGAAACAGCGGTGATGCGTGGCCGGGACGCGGCCGACAGGATTCTGTCGGGCCTTGGCGCCCTTGCGTGACCCGGCGACGGCCACGGTTTATCCACCACCTCGGCACCACCATCATCGCCCCCGCGGCATTTATGCATGCAATACATTTACATATATCTGTAACTAATTGTTATTAATCATATTTATTGTATGCACAAATATAAGGCATTTGTCACCCGCCCCGGCGATCACCACGGAAATCCGGCCTTGCAGCCGTCTTTTCCACCAAGTTATCCACAGATGCTGTGGATGACTGCCGGAAGCCCTTGTAATATCAATGTAATATTCGTGTCATACATGAACCGTCGCCGCATGCCGCCGGTCACCGCCTTGCATCACCGGCCGGCAACCGTATGATCCTTGCGATGACAGAGCGCCAGCCTTTCCGCCGTCTGAGCCTTAGCGACCGGGCGATCGGGCATCTCGATCATGCCCTGTTCAACATCTTCTGCGAACAGCGCAGCTCCCGTCCGTACCCGGCGGAACAAAGCGCGGAGGCACCGCTGCCGGATGCACAGCGCCGACTGTCGGCAGGGCTGATGCGCGTCAACCACGCCGGGGAGATGGCGGCCCAGGCTTTGTACCAGGGCCAGAGCCTGACGGCGCGTGACCCGGCCCTGCGCGACAAGTTCCGCCGCGCCTCGGTTGAGGAGGCCGATCACCTGAACTGGTGCCGCCGGCGCCTGCATGAGCTGGATGCGAAGCCGTCCCTGCTCGATCCGCTGTGGTATGCCGGATCGCTGGCCATCGGCATTGCCGCCGGTGTCGCCGGCGATCGCTGGAACCTGGGATTCCTGGCGGAAACCGAGCACCAGGTGGTCCGGCACCTGGACAGCCACCTCGAGCGCCTTCCGGCCGAGGATATGCGCAGCCGCAGCATCGTCGCGCAGATGAAGATCGACGAGGGCCAACATGCCGAACTGGCCGAGTCGCTGGGAGCGGCCGAGCTCCCGCCCCTGGTCAAGGGCATGATGCGCCTGACCTCGAAGGTCATGACGACCCTGGCCGAACACCTGTAACCAACCTGACGTGGCGGCCGGGAACCTGTAGCCTGCCGGCGATCCACAGGCCGCCAAGGCATCGATGCGAGGAACACCCGTCATGTCCGGACACAGCAAATGGTCAACCATCAAGCACAAGAAGGCGGCCGCGGATGCCAAGCGCGGCCAGGTCTTCACGCGCTACATCCGCGAGATCACCGTGGCCGCGCGTCTGGGTGGCGGTGACCCGGAGGCCAATCCCCGCCTGCGCGCCGCTGTCAACGCGGCACGTGCCGTCAACATGCCCAAGGACAACATCGAGCGCGCCATCGCCCGCGGCGCCGGTGGCGGCGAAGGCGCCTCCCTCGAGGAGGTGCGCTACGAGGGCTATGGCCAGGCGGGCGTGGCCATCCTCGTCGACTGCATGACCGACAACCGCAATCGCACGGTCTCCGACGTGCGCTCCGCCTTCACCAAAGGCGGTGGCAGCCTCGGGGAGACCGGCTGTGTTTCCTGGATGTTCCAGCAGAAGGGCCTGTTCGTGTTCGACCGGGCCAAGGTCGGCGAGGAGCGCCTGATGGAGATCGGCATGGAGGCCGGTGCCGACGACATCATCGACAAGCCGGACGAGGGTGCGATTGAGCTCACGTGCGCACCCGCCGATTTCCCGGCCCTGCAGGATGCCTTCGAGAAGGAGGGGCTGCCCCCCGCGCTCGGCGAGATCGCATGGATCCCCGAAAGCACCATCCACGTCGAGGGCGAGGAGGCCGAGAAGGTGCTGCGGCTGGTCGAGCGGCTCGAGGATCTCGATGACGTGCAGAACGTCTATGCCAATTTCGATATCTCCGCAGAGGAGATGCAGCGGCTGAACGCATGAGACGCCTGCTCGGCGTGGACCCGGGATCGCGGCATACCGGTATCGGCATCATCGATGTCGACGGCCCGCATCTCGCGCACGTGCATCACGAGGTCATCCATACCGGCGACGGCACACTGGGCGAGCGGCTGCATATCCTGTTCCGGCGGCTGCAGGCGGTGATCGCCACCTACCGGCCTGAATCGGCGGGCATGGAGGATGTGTTCATGGCCAAGAACGCCGCCTCCGCCCTGAAGCTCGGACAGGCCAGGGGGGCGTTGATCGCCGCCTGCGCGGATGCGGGGCTCACGGTGACCGCGTATTCCCCGACCGCGGTCAAGCAGGCGGTCGTCGGTTTCGGCCGTGCCGACAAGGCCCAGATCCAGCGCATGGTGCAGGTCCTGCTCAAGCCCTCCCCGGCTCCGGCCGAGGATGCCGCCGATGCCCTTGCAGTTGCCATCTGCCACGCCCATCATAGCCGCATGCAGGCAATCGCCGACAGGCAACAGACGCGGAGCCGTCCGTGATCGGCTGGCTTTCCGGCACCGTGCGTGAGCTTGACCCGGTTGGCACCGTCGTGCTCGATACGGGCGGCGTCGGCTACGAGGTGCATCTGAGCCTGCAGACCCTGTGCCGCCTGCAGCAGGGCCAGAAAGCGGCGCTGTTCATCCATACCCATGTGCGGGAAGACCAGATCACGCTGTTCGGCTTCGCCTCGCTTGCCGAACGCGCCCTGTTCCGCAGGCTGACGACCGTTTCCGGCATCGGCGCCCGCCTGGGCCTGAACCTGATGTCCGGCATTGCGGCGGAGGAGCTGATGCAGGCCATCGAGCAGGGTGACGATGCCGCCATCGCCCGCACCCCCGGCATCGGCAAGAAGACGGCCCAGCGCCTGATCCTGGAGCTCAGGGGCAAGCTGGATGCCAGCGGCCTGACCGGCGCACCAGCCCAGGCCGGCAATGCCATCGCCGAGGATGTCCGCTCCGCCCTGATCAATCTCGGATACAAGCCGGCACAGATCGATCCGGCCCTGAAGCGGGCCGGGACGCACGATGATTTCGAATCGATGTTCCGCGAAACCCTGAAGGCGATCGGCTGAGCATGCACCCCGACGACGCACCGGAACGGCTGATCGCGGCGGACCCGCAGGGTGAGGAGACCTGGGACGCGGCGCTCAGGCCGAAGCGGCTCGACGAATACGTCGGCCAGGACAAGATCCGCGACAACCTGTCCGTGTTCATCAAGGCGGCCAACCGGCGCAGCGAATCGCTGGACCATGTGCTGCTGTACGGGCCACCGGGGCTGGGGAAAACCACGCTGGCCAACATCATCTCCCACGAGATGGGCGTGCAGATCCGCGCCACCTCCGGCCCGGTCATCGAACGTCCCGGCGACCTGG
>OBLQ010001007.1_pt1 | contig 10651 bp, 8 predicted proteins | sample 1519881 | NCBI WGS metagenome assembly OBLQ01 (sample SAMN01911456, study PRJEB22533) | soil metagenome | biome: Soil | place: Malaysia | collected 2012-04-30 | depth DG_metagenome m | reverse complement strand
TTAGACTAAAATCGTCCTAAAGAGACATTGGAGCTTTATAAAGTGGCGCTCAAACACTCTCATCTTATCTACGACTGGAATTCGGTCCCGGGCGTGGAAGTCAAGCCTGCTGGCCCGGTATTGCTGGATGACGAAACCCTGCGCGACGGCCTGCAATCACCCTCCGTCAAAGATCCGGCCATCGATCAAAAGCTCAGGATCCTGCATTTGATGGAGGACCTTGGGATCAACCTGGTGGATATCGGCCTGCCCGGCGCGGGACCGCGGGCCGTGGCGGACGTGGAGCGTCTGGCCCGTGAAATCGCCAACTGCCGCCTTAAAATCAAGCCCAACTGTGCCGCCCGCACGCATGAGAATGACATCCGCCCGATCGCCGAGATATCGCAGAGGGTTGGCATCGGCATTGAGGCGGCCTGCTTTATCGGCTCCAGCCCGATTCGCCGCTATACGGAAAACTGGACCGACGATTTCCTCTTGAAGACCACGGAAAGGGCCGTGAAATACACGCGGTCGCTGGGGCTGGAGGTGATGTACGTGACCGAAGACACCTCCCGGTGCGACCCCGAGACCGTCAAGCGGCTCTATTCCACGGCCATCGAGCACGGCGCCACGGCCATCGTTTTATGCGATACGGTTGGCCACGCCACGCCCAGCGGCGTGCAGGCGCTGGTCCGATTTGTCCTGGATGAAGTGGTGCGTCCTTCCGGCAAGAAGGTGCGTGTTGACTGGCACGGCCATTCTGACCGGGGTCTGGCTGTCGCCAATTCCCTGGCCGCCGCGGCCGCCGGGGCCAACTGTATTCACGGCACAGCGCTGGGAATCGGCGAGCGCGTTGGCAACACACAGATGGACCAGATGCTGGTCAACCTGAAGCTGATGGGCGCAGCGCCCTGGGCGCAGCAGGACCTGACCCGGCTCAAGGAATATTGCCTTACCGTCTCGGAAGCCACCGGCGTTCCGATCCCGCGCAACTATCCCGTGCTGGGGGACGACGCCTTTCGTACTGCCACGGGAGTGCATGCCGCCGCTGTCATCAAGGCCTTCAAGAAAGGTGATACCGAGCTGGCCAATACTGTCTATTCCGGTGTGCCTTCTCATTACTTCGGCCTTGAACAGATCATCGAGATAGGCCCCATGAGCGGAAAATCCAATGTGGTTTTCTGGCTGGAACACAGGGGAGTTGAGCCAACGGACGAACTGGTGGACCGCATCTTTCAGCGGGCCAAAGCGTCTGACCGCTGCCTTACCGAAGAGGAGATTCTGGCCTGCTGCCAGAGTGCCCCAGCTCGGGTCTAATTCACGCCTGCCATAGGTAAAACCATGGACGATGATTTCTCCGGAAACGCGAGAAACTATTTCCCCGTTCCAGGGTTCTGAAGCACATCACTCTGAACCTTTCTTACAAAACAAAGGAGAAAGCATGAAAAAGCTGTTTACCATCGTGTGCACACTGGTCTTTAGCGGCGCTTTGGCAATTGCGCAGACAAGCACGCCGGCCGCGGGCCAGGCGAGCACAACCTCACCGGCGGCAACAAAACCGGCAAAGAAACACCACAAGCATCACAAACACCACAAAGCCAAGGCCAAGAAGGGCAAGAAGGGCAGCACAGCCGCCAGCACCGGCGCCCCCAAGTAAGACCTTCTTTACTTTTATTCGTCTCAGCTTTCAGCGGCCTGCCTGCAGGCCGCTTCTTTTTGTCCGTTCCACGCCCTTTCCCTCCGGGTTTATAGTATTGGGTTCACCCATGCCTATCCGCTCCCCAGGCGCCAACGCCGTTTCCAGGGTCCCATCGCAGGAAATCGCCCGCTTGGCGGAGATGCGCGCCGTGCATTCGGCGTTCCTGTATCTGCACAATCAGGAGCTGGAATTCCGGCGGTGGCAGCGCGAACTCACGGAAATCCCTGCGCCGCCCTTCGGTGAAAAGGCCCGTGCCGGATGGTTGACCCACCGCTTCACTTCCCTCGGATTGGAGGACGTGCACACCGACGAGTTGGGCAACGTCTTCGGACTGCTCCGCAAATCCGAGGACGGGCCTCTGATCGGCGTGAGCGCGCACCTGGATACGGTCTTCCCCGTGGGCACGGAACTTGAGACGCGCGAAGACGGAAACCGTCTTTTTGGCCCCGGGATCAGCGACAATGCCGCCGGCGTGGTGGCCATGCTGGCCGTTGCTTCCGCGTTGCAACGATCTGAAATCCAGCCGGCGACCAACATCGTGTTCATCGGTAACGTGGGCGAAGAGGGCGAAGGCAATCTCCGGGGCATGCGCCACATCTTTTCTTCCCAACCCTGGGCGGACCGGCTCCATTCCCTTCTTGTAGTCGATGGGGCCGGCACGGACACCTACGTCACGCAGGCGCTGGGCAGCCGCCGATTTGAAATCACCTTTCACGGACCCGGCGGCCACTCCTGGAGCGACTTCGGCACGCCCAATCCGATCATCCTGCTTTCACGCGCGCTGGCCCGCTTCAGCGAGGTCTCCGTGCCGGAAAATCCCCGGACCGCATTCAATATGGGCGTGATCCACGGCGGCACTTCCGTCAACTCCATTCCTGAATCGGCCACGGCGCGCGTGGACCTGCGCTCGGCATCCGCTGAGGAACTGCAGAAACTGGAAGAGCGCCTGCGGGAATGCGTGAATGAAGCCTGGACGGAAGTGCCTCTCTCCTTCCGCGCGGGCGAGCCAAGGGTACGCTTCACCATCGAATCCATCGGCGACCGCCCCGCCGCCGAATTGCCGGCCGAGGCGCGCACGCTGCAGATCGTCCGCGCCGTGGACGCGCATCTGCACATCAAGTCAATCCCGCGCCTTGCCTCCACGGACGCCAACGTGCCGCTCTCGCTGGGCAAGGAAGCCACCACCATCGGATCGGGGGGTGACGGCGGCGGCGCTCACACGCTGCGCGAATGGTTCGATTGCACCAATCGTGATTTAGGATTGAAACGCATTCTCCTGATTCTTCTGGGCCTTACTGGAGTGCATGAATGAAACTTTTGCTCGCGCTGTTCTTCGGACTCACAATGACGACCTTTGCAGAGGCACAAAAAACGTCCACAGCGGACATCATTTACATCAATGGCCGGATCTATACCGGCGCCAAAATCGACTTCACACCGGGCGGCAAAACGCCCTTCAACGTGGTGCGGCTGCCTTCCGTGCAGGCCATCGCTGTTTCCGGCGGCAAAGTCCTGGCCGCCGGCTCCAATGCGGACATCCAGAAGCTCAAGGGCCCGCATACGCAGGTCATCGACCTGCAGGGCCACTTTGTGATGCCCGGCTTCAATGACGCCCACACCCATCTTTCCAGCGGCGGCTTTGAGAAACTCAACGTCGATCTGGTGGGCGCGAAATCGCTCGACGAAATGAAGCAGCGCATCGCTGCGCGTGTGAAAACCGCGTCCCCCGGCGAGTGGATTACCGGACGCGGCTGGGACCACACGCTCTGGGCAGTGCAGAAAACGCCCACGCGGCAGGACATTGATGCGGTCACCGGCGATCATCCTGCGATCTTCAATCGCGTGGACGGCCACATCGCCATCACCAACAGCGCTGCCCTCAAAGCGGCAGGCATCACGGCAAAAACACCCGATCCACACGGCGGCAAGATTGACCGCGACGACAAAGGCGAACCCACGGGCATTCTGCGCGAAACGGCCATGGGACTGGTTTCGTCCAAAATTCCTCCGCCAACGGCGGCCCAGCGCCGCCGTGCCATCGAGCTTGCCCTGGCCGATGCAGCGCAGTCGGGCGTGACCTCGGCGCAGGACTACTCAGAATGGGCGGACTTCCTCACCTTTGAGCAACTGGAGAAGGAAGGCAAGCTGACGCTTCGGATCGCCGAATGGCTGACCTTTGACGAGCCGCTGGCCAAGCTGGAAGGGGAACGCAAACATCATCCCGCAAACGACCCCATGCTGCAGACCACCATGCTCAAAGGCTTCATGGATGGCTCGCTCGGCTCCCGGACGGCAGCCATGCTGGCGCCGTATTCTGACGATCCCAAGAATTCCGGAATTCCGCGCTACGAGCAGGACGCGCTCGACCAGAAAGCGATTGAACGCGCCAAAGCCGGCTTTCAACTCGGATTCCACGCCATTGGCGACCGCGGCACTCGCATGGCCCTGCACGCTTTCGAACTGGCCGAAAAGGCGAGCCCCAAACGCGACTTCCGTTTCCGCATCGAGCACGCGCAGGTGGTGGCGCCGGAGGACTACAAGAAGTTTGCCGAACTGGGTGTGATCGCCTCCATGCAGCCGAATCATCTGCTCACGGACATGAACTGGGCGGAGGCGCATATCGGTCCGGAGCGGGCCAAATACTCCTACGGCTGGAAAAGATTTCTGGAAGATGGCGTCCATCTGCCCTTCGGCACGGACTATCCGGTGGAGCCCATCACTCCGTTCCGCGGCGTCTACTGTGCCGTCACGCGCAAGAATGAGGCCGGGACCAAGACCTACTATCCGGAACAGAAGCTGACCATCGATGAAGCCATTGCCGCATACACCACGGAGTCTGCGTACGCGGAATTCGCCGAGAAGGAAAAAGGGACGCTTGCTCCCGGCATGCTGGCTGACTTCGTGGTGCTGGACCGCGACATCACCAAGGTCGCGCCCGAAGAAATCCTGAAAACGAGGGTTCTGCGCACCGTGGTAGGCGGCAAGACGGTCTATGAAGCCAGGTGAATCTGGCCGTTAGTGAAAACTGGAGCGTTGGGAACTGGAGCTTTTAGACGTCCAGTTCCTGCAGCGCTTTGCGCCGTTTGGATGAATCTCTGAGCAACCAGGCCAGATAGACCACGACGAGCACGTTCACTGTCAGAATGCCCCACTTGATCAAGGTGGCGTGCCGCGCCAGTTCATAAAGCTCCACGGGCAGGTACAGGGAACTGGAAATCAGGGCGAACCACTCCGCCCACTCCTTTTCCAGCCACAAACCTGTGGCTTCCACAAACCGGATCGCCATATAAGCCAGGGCCAGGAAAAATATGGTCCCCAGTCCCCGCGGCGTCACGCCGCCCACTTCATTCAGCAGCCACTGGTAAAAGCGTGTATCAGGATTGAGGTGAAAAAAACGGTGAAGCACGCTGAGCAGGTGCTCAGCCACGGTCGGCATGTCCTTGTGCACCAGCGTCAGGATCCAAGCCCCGAACGCAAGCGCCAGCAGTCCTTTCCCGGCCTCCAGGACCGCGATGCCGCGCACGCCAAAATGCCGGACGAAAAACCCTTTAGGGTGGTGTTCCATTCAGTTTGAAAACGAAACCTTATTTTACTTCGAAGTCTTCGTTTGAATCACTCCCAGAAGTGTATAGACCGTTATCACTTTCAGAAACCGTCCACGTTGCGATCGCGCGGCCCTTGCGCCAGCACTCACGATGGCCCGGCCGGAAACAGGCCGTGCGGTTGTGAGTTGTTTTCATGTCCTATTCACCGCCTTTTAACAGCCCTGTAACACAGCTCTCCTATAAGTGCCTGTCAACCAGCTTTGCAGCACGTTCTCGAATCCGGTCATGCATGAACAGACTGGGGAGGAAGGGTACGCAATCTTGAGTGAGATACGCGTTTTCGCTCAATGCTGGGAACTGATGCACGACAAAAGCGGCCTTCGGGCCAGACGTGAAGTTTGCGCCATGCCGGAAAGCCCGGCCTTTGATAACGCAATAAAAATCCACAGTGATGAAAATTTCCCGAAGGACCAAGGAGGAGAAACGAAACTTATGAAACTGCTCAACACAATGTTTGCCGTGCTGCTGGGCTCAAGCATGATGTGGGCCCAGGCAGGCACGTCCAGCGCCGGCGCGGGCCCGAACAATAACAAGACCGCGGACCAGATCAAGGCCCTGCAGGCCGCAGTGGCCGAGCAGCAGAAGCAGATCGAGTCGTTGCGGCGCGAACTCGCTGAAAAGAACAGTGCGCCAGCGGCGCCCCGGGTTGTCAATGCCTCGCTCACCTCCACATCCGCGGCACCCGCACAAGATAGCGTTCAGATAGAACAGCAAAAAAAGGTCTCGGAACTGGAAGGCATTGCGGGCCGCTTCCGCCTGTCAGGCGATATCCGCGTGCGCCAGGAGGATTTTTTCCAGAGCTACTCAGGCTGCGTGGCTCCGAACTGCAATTCCCGCTCCCGCGAACGGATTCGCTTGCGTCTGGGCATCCGGGGCAAGCTGAATGAGGATTTCAGCGGCGGAGTCTATTTGGCCACCGGAGCTTTGACCGATCCCACATCCACCAACGAAACGCTCACCAACGTCTTTGAAAGGAAGAGCATCGGCTTTGATCGCGGCTATATCACCTACAACCCGCTCAGGCACAAGTGGATCTCCATCACCGGCGGTAAGTTCGCTTATACCTGGAACCGGACTGAGCAGACGTTCGATTCAGACTTGAATCCCGAAGGATTCACTGAAAAGCTGTCGTTCAACATAAAGAACTCATTCCTCAAGAATGTCAGCCTCCAGGGCATGCAGTTGTTCTTCAATGAAGTAAGCAAGGGTTCGGATTCCTATGCCACTGGCGGTCAATTTACAGCCACGCTCGCTGTGAGCAAACGGTGGTCCGTGACCCCTTCTTACACTGTGTTGAGCTGGCACAACATCGACGCCATCCTGAACGCTTCTCCTTCCGTCACGGGGAAAGGGACCGTCGGCCCGTTCGCGCCCAACGGCATGACCAACGCTACTTTCACGGATGCGAACGGCGTGAATCATTTTGTCTCCGGGTTCCTCTACTCCGACCTGATCGTGAACAACAAGATCAGGACCCCCATGGAGAAGCTTCCCTTAAACCTGAATCTGGAATTGATCAACAACCTGAATGCGGCCACCAATCAGTCTCACGCGTACTATGCGGAAGCCGGGTTCGGCCAGCAAAAAGCCAGAGGGGACTGGAAATTTGGTTACGCGTTCGTGCGCCAGGAACAGGACTCTGTCATCTCGTCTTTCAACCAGAGCGATCAGCGCGCCCCAACCAACGTGGTCGATCATCGCTTCTATCTGCAATACAAGGTCGCCCACAACGCGCAGCTCGCCTATACGCAGTGGTTTGGCCGCACCCTGAACGTGAATCTGGTGAATGCGGCAACGGTAGCGGGGAATCCTGCAGGCGCCAAGGACCCGACCCTGAGCCGTATGCAGTTTGATGTGATTTACAGCTTCTGATCCAGTTACCAGATTACTCAAGACAAAAGTGGACCGGGTAGTTTCCGGTCCGCTTTTTATGCTCCGGATGATATCTAACATCCGGCACACAGGCTTCAAAAGCCGCCATTCTTTCCGCCGATGGCTGCCCGTGAAAGCACCCGCTCTGCCACCTACTACTAACTACAACGATAAACACAATCATTACTAACTGCTGCGTCTGGCTTTTCCCGGATTGGATCTCGCAGGACATCCATCGATTCATGCTGGCTGCGAAGGACGCGAGCTTCGCGGCTTGCGGGCATGCCCTGATTTACATGTTATTAACAATTCACATGGTATTAACAATTCAATAAAGAAACAGGGCACACAAGCCAGACGAAACCATCCCCCGGAACAAGTCACGCATCTTCCATTGAGCAAGCTGCTCTGTAAACGCCCCGATTTGCGAATCTTGATTGATGTCAGACAAAGGCCGCGTTCGCCCCTATCCCCAACCCCTTCGCGCCGCGCCGGGAAGTCCGGCCACTGTGAAAACCGCAAGAAATCCAAGCTACGAGAAATTCCTGAGGAAACAAGGAGTGCAAAGCATATGAAACCACTCAACACAATTTTTGCCGTGCTGCTGGGCTCCAGCATGATCTGGGCCCAGCCAGGCACGCCCGGCGCCGGAGCAGGCCCCGATGCAAACAAGACTGCCGATCAGATCAGGGCCCTGCAGGCTGCAGTTGCAAAGCAGCAGAAGCAGATTGAAGAACTGCAGCGTCAATTGGCAGACAAGAACAATGCTCATGTGGTCAACGCCACGCTGACGACCGACTCTTCCTCAACCACCGCTTCCCCCGTTGCCGTTCCGCAGCAGACACAGGCTGAGAAGCAGCCGGAAAAGAAAAACAACCTTGCGAGCAAACTGGGGATCCATAGCGAAAAGATCAAACTCGGTGTAACTGTTTTTGGAGACTATGCTTTCTATCCAAGAACAGGATTTGGACCGCAATTTCTGACGCAAATCAATCAGCCCGGGCCGGGGAATGACAACTTCAATTCCTTTGACATCACACGCACGTACCTTAACTTCTTCTACACGCCGAATGAAGATATAACGCTCCGCGTCACGCCCAACATTTACCGGCAGGTGGATGTATCCGGGGCCCAGTCATTCGGGCAGGGCGCGGCGATTGCCTCCAGCTCCAACGGCAATCTCGCCTTCCGGCTTAAATATGCCTATCTGGACTTCAACAAGCTTTTCGCCGGAAGCGAGGCATTCGCGAAAAACAAACTGACGTTCGGCCAGACGCAAAATCCCCTGGTTGACTGGCAAGAGGGCTTGTATGGATACCGCTACACGAGCCTGACGCCGTGGAACTATTTGAGCCTGAGTTCCACCTTCACCGGTGTCACGCTGCACGGTCCGATCATGTCAAACGGAAAAGAAATCCTCGACTATCACATCGGCGTTTTCAATACCGCGAGTTTTCACTCTATCGAGCGGAGCGACAAAAAGCAGGCGATGGCCCGGCTGACGTGGTATCCCACGGGCACAGAGGTTGACCGCACCGGCTTTGGCGTCACCGGCTTTTACGACTACGGATATAACACGCAACCGCCGGACGCCAGAAGCACCCCGCTCTATCGCGTGGCGCTCATCGCACATTACCAGAACCACTCAAAGGCCTACCAGATCGCGGGAGAATTCGACCTGGGACGAAATGCCTTCGGCACAGGCAATCTCTTTTCCGGCTCCGGACCTGCCGATGAGTTCGGACTTGGCCCGAGTTCCTTCGCCACGTTTGACGCTCTCGCCAAAGCGCTTCTCGGCGGAGACCGGACCAGGCAGCGAGGATTCGATGTTTTCGGGCACGCGCGGCTGGGCAGCTCGAAATTCACCCTGTTCGGCCTGTATCAATACTTCCAGCCCAACACGGAGATCAGCGGCACCAATCCTCTGGATTTTGCACGGGCGGTGGCCGGCATCAGTTACCACTACAACAGCCACTTCGACTTCGCCTTCAGCGACCAGAACCTGAACTACGTCCACAGCCAGTTCACGATGTCTCCCGCGCAGATTGCGACGTTCAGTCCCGGCCTGGCTGCCGCCAACCCAAACGGTATTCCCAACGTTGTCCCAACGGGCACGAACGTAATCATGGTAAACATGCAGTACAACTACTGACACCGCTCATGAGGCGGCTTGAAAAAGGGGAGCATGCGCGGCTCTCCTTTCGCCTCGTCTCTGTTCGATAACGCGGATCGACCTAGTTTCCGCGCGGAGGCAAGCATCCGTGGCGGTTTTTCCTTGACAATCAATTGCCGCGTTCAGAACATAGACACTCCGGATAAAAAATCTGATGTCGAGCCATCTGATAAAGCGCGTTGCAAGAGTTTCCCTTGGCTTGGTGTGCTTATTGCCCCTGCTCGTCCTTGCTCAGGACGACGACGGCTGGCTCCTGAAGTTCAAGGACTACGCGGTAAAGGATGCTGAGATCTTCCACGGCCAGCCCGCCAGCCCGCAGATTGTGAACAAGGATCACCTTGCCTTCCGCACCGCCATTACCGATGCGGCCCGCAAAGGCCCCAACTTCGCCGGTCATTACAGCGTGGCCGTGTGGGACTGCGGCTCTGAATGCACCGCCGGGGCCGTGGTGGATGAAACCACCGGCAAGGTCTTCTCCGTGCCTTTCAACATTCTCACTCTGCCCCTGGTGGAAGGAACACCGGATGATCCGGCACATGAGTTCAAAGGAGCTGTTTACGAGCTCAAGAGCCGTCTCTTCATTGCCGACGGCTGCCCTGAAGGCAAGCGTTGCGCCACCTACTATTACGAGTGGAATAAAGAAAAATTCAGAATGCTGCGCATGGTGCCGCAGCGCGGCCCGAGAAGGACCGGCAACTCAGGCCGGCGATAAACAGATGTCTGGCCGCCGGTCACGGCAAGATTGTCAGCACAATCGCGAGACCAACGGCTGCGCTTGAAGCCGCCGTGACCGGGCCAAATCTCCGGCGCAGGCAAGTTGTGGTATGCTCCTGCTTTATATGCCCCTGAAATCAAGTTTCCTTGCAGCGATTCTCGTCATCGTTTCTTCCATGTCCGCTCAGCAGCCGGCAAAAAGGGCGCATGCCGCCACGCCGGCACAAGCAAAGCCGAAGCGTCAAAGCGAGGACGAACGAATCCAGGCGGAAGCGGCCAAAACCGTAGAGGCCACGGTCCAGTGGAACAAGTCAGGCACGCCGGGCACCCGGGTGCATCTGCAACTGATCAAGCAAGGCCTGGTGAACGGCAAGAGCATGGTCGACTACCGGCTCAAGGTGGATGGAGCGCCGCATGACAAGCGCTACAAGCTTTTTGTCTGGCCGGTGACCGTTCCCAATCCAATTGAAATGATGGACGGGCTGGCCGTGAGCGAAGACGGAACGGTTGTGTGTCCCGCCGATTCCAAGGAAAGCTGCGCCAAACGCTTTAAAGGCAAGGAAGTCCACCTTACCTACACGCCGGAAATCGGAGAGATCTTCAGCCAGG
>OBLQ010001006.1_pt1 | contig 10659 bp, 7 predicted proteins | sample 1519881 | NCBI WGS metagenome assembly OBLQ01 (sample SAMN01911456, study PRJEB22533) | soil metagenome | biome: Soil | place: Malaysia | collected 2012-04-30 | depth DG_metagenome m | reverse complement strand
TCATCACATGGGAACTTCAGGCCGTTGACTATCCGAAGCTCGAGCAGTCGCTTCCGCCGTACGAGCCCAGGGGATGCCAGAGAGGAATCTCGGCTTCCTGGTACGTCTACAGCCCCGTAAGGATCAAGTATCCCTACTGCAGGGGCGTACTGCTTGACGCCTGGAAGGAAGCCAGGAGCAAGCACTCGGACCCGGTTGACGCCTGGAGGAGCATCGTCGACAATCCCGAGCTCTCCAAGAAGATCAAGTGGTCAAGGGGTAAGGGCGGATTCCGCAGGTTCGACTGGGACACCGCCTGCGAGATAATCGCCTCGGCCCAGATCCACACCATAAAGAAGTACGGTCCTGACAGGAACATCGCCTTCTCACCGATCCCGGCGATGTCCCAGATCAGCTACGTCTCCGGCGCCCGTTACAACCAGCTCATCGGCGGCGTGCATCTGAGCTTCTACGACTACTACACCGACCTTCCGAACGCGGAGCCCGAAGTATGGGGCGAGCAGACCGACTCCTGCGAGAGCGCCGACTGGTACAACGCCGGCTATGTCGTCATGAACGGCGCAAACCCGAACATGACAAGGACCGCGGACTGCCACTTCGTCTCGGAGCTCAGGATGGGCGGAGCCAAACTCGTCGTATGCGCCCCCGACTACTCCCAGGTCACTAAGTACGCCGACCTGTGGGTGCCCCTGAAGACCGGTTCCGACACGGCCTTCTGGCAGGGCGTCAACCACGTCATCCTGAAGGAGTTCTACGTAGACAAGAAGGTCCCTTACTTCGAAAGCTACGTAAGGAGCTACACCGACCTGCCGAACCTCGTGAAGCTCACGAAGGGCAAGGACGGCTTCGAGCTCGGCCGCTACCTGAGGGCCTGCGACCTCGCCGGCTACGCCGATGAGGACAACGCCGAGTGGAAGTTCTGCATGTGGGACGAGAAGACCGGCAAAGCCAGAGTAGTAAACGGCGGTATGGGCTACAGGTACCCCCAGAAGCACGAGAGCCACGGCAAGTGGAACACCCTTCTGAAGGACGGCAAGACCGGCGAGGACATCACCCCGGCCCTGAGCCTCCTCGATGTAAAGGACGACGCCATCGAAGTGAACTTCTACGAGCTTGATAAGCCCGAGAGGTACAAGAGGCAGGTGCCCGTAAAGTACATCGAGACAAAAGAGGGCAGGGTGCCTGTAACGACGGTATTCGACCTGAACATCGGCAACCTCGGTGTGGCCCGCAAGGGTCTTTCCGGCGACTACTGCAAGAACTATGATGACGACAAGGGCAACTCACCGGCGTGGCAGGAGAAGTACACCGGCATAGGCCGCGACACCATCATCCAGGTGGCCCGCGAGTTCGCCGGTAACGCCGAAGCCACAAAGGGCCGCTCCATGGTCATCTGCGGCGCCAGCTTCAACCACTGGTACCACTCGGACCTTATGTACAGGGGCGCGATGAACGCTCTTATGCTCTGCGGCTGCGTCGGAAGGAACGGCGGAGGCCTCCAGCACTACGTCGGACAGGAAAAGCTCGCTCCGTTCGATTCATGGGGCCAGATCGCTCACTCGCTCGACTGGGTAAGGCCCCCGAGGCTGATGAGCAACCCGATCAACTGGTACATCCACACGCAGCAGTTCAAGTACGACTCGGCGATAACCGACTACCACAACGTGCCGGACAAGAGCCAGCTCGAGTACCAGCACACGGCCGACTACGCCGTCAGGGCCGTACGTCTCGGCTGGATGCCCGGTTATCCGCAGTTCAACAAGAACAACATCACCCTTTACGAAGAGGCCCAGAGGTCCGGCGCGAAGACCGACGCCGAGGTCGTGGACTATGTCGTAAAGCAGCTCAAGGGCGGCACGCTGGACTTCGCCATAGCGGACCCGGACGCGCCGGAGAACTACCCAAGAGTATGGATGATATGGAGAGCCAACGCTCTCGGTTCAAGCGCCAGAGGTCAGGAGTACTTCTTCAAGTTCCTCCTCGGCACGCACCACAACCTTATCACCGATGAGGTCGCCAAGCCTTTCCTCAAGGAACTCAAGTACAGGGAGTCCCCGCTCGGAAAGCTCGATCTTCTGGTCGACCTCAATATGCGTATGAACACCACGCCGACCTACTGCGACATCGTTCTCCCGGCGGCCCACTGGTACGAGAAGGAAGACATCAACACCACAGAGCTCCACTCCTTCATCCACCCGATGGGCGCGGCTGTTCCGCCGAACTGGGAAGCGAAGAGCGACTGGGACGCGTACAAGTTCCTCGCCGAGAAGTTCTCTTCGATAGCGAAGAAGCACTTCCCGAAACCCGTCAAGGAGATCATGACCGCTCCCCTGGGCCATGACACCCCCGGCGAGATCGCCCAGCCCGCCCTTAACGGCGTGCAGGACTGGAAGAAGGGCGAGTGCGAGGCCATCCCCGGAAAGACGATGCCGAGCATCTCGGTAGTAGAGAGGGACTACGCCAACATCGACAAGATGTACTCGGCCGTAGGCCCCCTCATGAAGGGCAAGTACGGCTTCCACGGCATCATGCTCGACGGCAAGGACCTCTACGAGAACTACGCGAGCCAGGAGCATGTCTCCACCGTCCAGTTCAACGGCCAGAGGCTCATCGCCCTTAACACCGCCAAGGAGGCCGCCAACTTCGTCATGGCCTTCTCCGGCACGACGAACGGCGAGGTAAGCTACAGGCAGTGGCACGAGGAAGAGCACCACACTGGTCTTCATGCCGAGAACTACGAGGCCGCCAAGAAGGCCGTCAAGGCCATCTACGGTGAAGAGGTAGAGTTCAGGGAAGGCGCGCACGGTCTCGCCGAAGAGATCGCCGGGCCCGACAGGAACTTCACCGTCACCTACGACGACATCGTAGCCCAGCCGAGGCGCTGGCTCACCAGCGCTCTGTGGACAGGCGACAACAGGAAGGGCAGGGCCTACGGCACCTGGACCATCCAGACCGAGCGCAGGGTGCCCTGGAGGACGCTGACCGGTAAGCAGCACTTCTACCTCGACCACCCCGTGTATCTCCAGTTCGGCGAGGCCCTGTGCGTGCACAAGTACAAGCTCAACCCGGCGAAGATGAACGAGCTCCAGAAGTCGGACAAGACCGACGCCCTGGTCCTCAACTACATCACGCCTCACGGCAAGTGGCAGATCCATTCAACCCACTACGACAACCTGAGGATGTTGACCCTTTCAAGGGGCGGCAACTCCGCCTGGATCAACGACAGGGACGCCGAGAGCGTAGGCATCAGGGACAACGACTGGATCGAGGCCTACAACGACAACGGTATATTCGTATGCCGCGCGGTCGTCAGCGCCAGGATCCCGACCGGAACCTGCTTCGCCTATCACTCACAGGAAAGGACGGTAAACATTCCGAAGGCCGAGCAGAGGAACAAGATCAGGGGCGGTTTCCACAACTCTCTGACAAGGCAGCGTCTCAAACCGACACTCATGACCGGCGGTTACGGACAGTTCTCCTACGCCTTCAACGGCTGGGGCCCGATCCCGATCATCAGGGACACAACAGTGTTGGTGAGAAAAATGAGAAACCAGGAGGTGAAGTGGTAAAATGGATATAAGAGCTCAACTTTCAATGAGTTTTCACATGGACAAGTGCATCGGTTGCCACACATGCAGCGTGTCCTGTAAAAACGTATGGACAAGCCGCAGAGGCGCCGAGTACATGTGGTGGAACAACGTGGAGACGAAACCGGGCGCCGGTTATCCTCTTACCTGGGAAGACCAGGAGAGGTACAGGGGCGGATGGGAAGTCTCCGGTGGCAGCCTTAGGCTGAAGCTTCTCAAGGGACCCGGCAAGATCAGGACCCTTGCGAACATCTTCTTCCAGCCGAACCTGCCGACCATAGACGATTACTATGAGCCGTTCACGTTCGACTATCAGAACCTCTTCAACGCCCCGGCCGGTGATGACCAGCCGGTGGCGAGGCCGAAGTCCCTTGTGACCGGCGAGTTCATGGAGAAGGTAGTCCTCGGCCCGAACTGGGACGACGACATGGGCGGAAGCCCCCTTTATGCCGCGAACGACCCGAACTTAAGGGGCCTGTCGGACTCGCAGAAGGAGATGCTCACCAAGTTCCACAAGCTCTTCTTCTTCTATCTGCCGAGGATCTGCAACCACTGCCTCAACCCCGCTTGCGTCGCTTCCTGCCCGTCAGGCGCGATCTACAAGAGGGGCGAGGACGGCATCGTCCTTATCGACCAGGACACATGCCGCGCCTGGAGGTTCTGCGTGAGCGCTTGCCCGTACAAGAAGCCCTACTACAACTGGGCGAACGGCAAGTCCGAGAAGTGCATATTCTGCTACCCCAGGACGGAGACAGGCCAGCCCAACGCCTGCGCCCATGCCTGCACCGGCAGGATCCGCTTCGTCGGAGCGCTCTTCTATGACGCCGACAGGATCGAGGAAGTCGCCAAGTCGCCCGAGGACAGGATCGTCGAGGCGATGAGGGAAATAGTGCTCGACCCCAACGACCCGAGGGTCGTGGAGGAAGCCAGGAAGGCCGGGATCGACGAGAACTGGATCAGGGCCGCTCAGGATTCTCCCGCTTACAAGCTCTTCAAGAAGTGGAGAATCGCGATGCCCAACCATCCGGAGTTCAGGACCGTCCCGATGAACTTCTATCTGCCGCCTCTTTCGCCGATCCTTCACAACGCGAAAGCGGAGGGCGGTGGCGTGTTCGACCCCGAGTCCGTGGAGTTCTTCACCTCCATCGACAAGATGAGGGTGCCGATCAGGTTCCTGGCCAACATGCTCTCGGCCGGCAACGAGCAGGTAGTGCTCGAGTCGCTGAAGAAGCAGATGGCCGTCAGGCTCTACATCCGTCAGCAGAGGGTCGGCGACATCGGTGACGCGGCTGCGAAGTCAGCCCTTTCATCGGTGGGCCTCACCCCCGAGGACGCAACTGACATCTACAGGCTCCTCTCTCTCGGTACCTTCCAGGAAAGGTTCGTGATCCCGGAGACGCACCGCGAGACGATGACGACCGTGGACCCCAGGACCATGTACGAGAAGAGGGGTACCGTAGGGTTTGGCCAGAAGAAGAAGGAATTCCCTGCGAGGACCTGGTAAATGATGGTGTCTACAGCGGGCAAGACTCTGTACTCACACCTCGCTGGCTTGCTTGAGTATCCGAGGGAGGATATCAAACTCAAGGCCGCGGAATGCATCAAGGCGTTTTCAGCGGCCGGGTCGAAGTATCCTCCCGAGGTGCTCAAAGAGCTCGGAAGCTTTCAGAAGGACCTGGAGAACATATCCATCGACGATCTTCAGGGGGTATATTCATACACCTTCGAGCTCACGAGCGACTTTACGCTTGACCTCGGGTACCACATCTTCGACGGGTTCAAGCGGGCAAACAGCCTGGCTTCGATAAAGGCGATGTACAGGGAACAGACTTTCCCGTATGAGGAGTACGCGAAGGGAGAGCTCCCGGATAACCTTCCGGTGGTCCTCAACTTCCTCGGCTTCACCGAGAACGAGGACCTGAGGAAGAACTTCAGGGAGACCTTCGTGATTCTGGCGGTTGAGAAGTTAAACAAGAACTTTGAAAAAAATAAAAAGAACATCTATAGCCACCTCATCAGTGCCATCTATAGAGTCTTAGACAATGATGTTAAGGAGGTCAAATAAATGAACCAGTTCCTGTTTGGCGGAATGCCCTATGTGCTGTTGATGACAGCCATAGTCGGCTCCATATGGCGGTACACAACCAATAAGTACACGTGGTCCTCGCAGTCCTCGCAGTTCCTCGAGAACAAGACCCTGTTCTTCGGGTCGTTCCCCTGGCACTACGGGATCATAACCGTCCTTTTAGGACACATAATCGGCCTGATAGTGCCCAGCGCCATCCTCGGCTGGAACTCGGCGCCGATCAGGCTCTACATCCTTGAGCTCACGGCCCTTTCGTTCGGGTTCCTTGCCCTCTTCGGCCTTCTCGCCCTCATCTACAGAAGGCTTACGAACACGAGGGTAAAGGCCCTGACCACCTCATGGGACGTCCTTGTGCTGATCGTGCTCCTCATCCAGGTCTTAACCGGCCTCGGTAACGCGATCCTCTACAGGTGGGGCTCCAACTGGTATGCCGGCGCGGCTGTGCCGTGGATGTGGTCGATATTCAAGCTCGATCCGAACGTTCAGTATGTGGCCAACCTTCCGCTCATCACGAAGACCCACATATTCAACGCGATGATCTTCATCGGCCTTATCCCGTTCTCAAGGCTCGCTCACTTCGTGGTCATCAACCCCTACAAGTACCTCGTAAGGCCCTATCAGGTCGTAAGGTGGTACAGGAGGGGCGGCCCGACTGTGAACATCGTGCAGTACAAGTAACACGCTCCATCGAAGGGGCGGGCCGCAGGGCCCGCCCCTTTTCCTGATAGCGGGATGCGCGGTGGTACCTGTCTGAAAACCGCTGGAATTCGCGCATCAGCTCGCGACACGGGATTTTCCACAACGCGCTTTTCTGATTTCAGACGGAAGCTGTGCAGACAGGTATCTTGTTCAAAATTATCTAGGAGATTGAAACCAAATGTCAAACCTTCACGATTGGCGAGTCGAAGACCAAAATTTTTGGGAATCGACCGGAAAAAAGATTGCTACAAGGAACCTCTGGATCTCCATCCCGAGCCTTCTTTGCGGGTTCGCGGTCTGGATACTTTGGAGTATCCTCACGGTCCAGATGCTTAACCTGGGCTTCCCGTTTACACAGCCTCAGCTCTTCACGATATCGGCCATAGCCGGTCTCACGGGCGCAACGCTTAGGATCCCCAGCTCCTTTATGATAAGGATAGCCGGCGGAAGAAACACCATCGTCTTCACGACCGCCTTCCTGATGATACCGGCCATGGGCATCGGTATCTTCATGCAGAGCAAGGATACCCCCCTCTGGGTATTCCAGTTCCTCGCTCTTCTTTCGGGCTTCGGGGGCGGCAACTTCGCCTCTTCAATGAGCAACATAAGCTTCTTCTACCCCAAGAGAGTTCAGGGTACGTCCCTCGGTCTTAACGCCGGTCTCGGAAACTTCGGCGTCACAACGATGCAGATACTCGTTCCCCTTGTCATGACCTTCGCGCTCTTCGGCCCCTTAAGCGGAGACCCGATGATACTCGTCAAGACAAGCGGAACGCTCATAGGCAAGATACCGGCCGGCACCCCGGCGTGGATACAGAACGGCGGTTTCGTGTGGATGCTCCTCCTGGTACCTCTTTTCTTCATCGGCTGGTTCGGGATGAACAACATCGTGACCGACACCGTTTCTCCCCATATCGGCAACCCCATAACCTGCCTCTTTAAGATCGTATATCTTATAATAATAGGCTTCGTAACCGCCATCGTCGGCCTGTACTTCCTGCTCCCCCCTCCCACCGGGATAGGGCTGCTGAGCAAGTGGATAGTGATACCTGGCATCCTCTTCTTCACCCTCATGGGGATGAGGTACCTGACGCCGGCGTCCATCAGGGCGAACCTCGCAAGGCAGTTCAAGATATTCGGCAACAAGCACACATGGGTCATGTCGGTCATCTACACCATGTCATTCGGTAGCTTCATCGGATACTCGGCCGGATTCGCCCTTGCCATCAAGGTCATCTTCGGCTTCAGCCACATAGTCGACCCGGCCACCGGGGTTATGACCCATACGACCGTCAACCCGAACGGCCCCAGCGCCCTCACGTACGCCTGGATGGGCCCCTTCATCGGCGCCCTTATACGCCCTGTCGGCGGATGGATATCTGACAAACTCGGCGGAGCAAGGGTCACCCAGTGGTGCTCGATCCTCATGGTCGTGGCAGCCCTCGGTGTCGCCTACTTCATGAAGGCGGCCTATGGGTCGCCCACGCCCGAGAAGTTCTTCGTACCGTTCTTCCTCCTCTTCCTCGCGCTCTTCCTCGGAAGCGGTATAGCGAACGGTTCGACCTTCAGGACGATATCCATGGTCTTCAACGAAGAGCAGGCCGGTCCTGTCCTCGGATGGACATCAGCCGTCGCCGCCTACGGCGCGTTCCTTATCCCGCAGATCTTCGGCGAGCAGATAAAGGCCACAACGCCTGAGTACGCGTTGATAGGCTTCGCCATATTCTACGCCGTATGTCTGGTGCTCAACTGGTGGTTCTACCTCGGCCCCAAGGCCGACATAAAGAACCCCTAAAAGTAAAGCTTTTGTCTTTACAGTGTGGGGGCGGGTCAACCCGCCCCCACACTTTTTTTTTGCTTTCCGGGCCGCCTTATCAGGCCTGGTTTGCGCCTCCTTTTGCAACTTCACGGGCATGCGCGCCCCTTTCCTTACACATTCCGTCCTCCGGGTTCGTAGCGTCCTGTACTATTTCCTGAACCCTCCTTGACAGCCTCTTTTTTTCCGATAGAATTGTAGCATACTATATGGAATTACCTGAATTACTTCAGATGGCGCTCCTGAAAGCACCATTGTTCTTGAGGCATCTTTTTTTAAAAAAATAGAGAAAACGGAGGGTGAGCATGAAGTACGAAAGACTTGACAAGTTCGGCGTTGAAAAGATGGAAGCGGCGGAGTACAAGAAGAGACAGGACTATGTAACTAAAAATTGCAAGTGCCAGAAATGCCCAACCTATGTCGCGGGTGACGCCCCCATCGGATATTGCTTCCCTGCCATCGGGACGAGCAAGAAGATCCAGTGGGAAAAGGACTGTATCTGCGAGACCTGCCCGGTCTACAAGGAGTTTGAGCTTAACCTTACTCATTACTGCACACGGTGCTCCCAGTTCTGCCAGACTATGAAGATCGAGGGGCCCACCGCAACAGGGTCTTAAGAAGCCGTGACACGGCCCGGGGAGGGAACACCTTCCCGGGCCGGTTTCTTTTCTTTATTTTCCTTTGCCCTCAGCCGGTCCTCTTTTTGCCGCTTTTTCAGGCTTTTATCCCGTTCGTCCGCCGCAGGTCCGGTTTAAACGGAAAAATACCATTTGTATGGCAAAAATTCGATTTTATTGACAAAAATCTGGACAAAGCGTAGTGACTATAGTAATATTATTCTACATCTTTCAGGTGAATACTATTTTTTGAGGAGATTTGAAATGGAAATTACCACCCCTGAACAGGCCAAGGATCTTATAAAAAACTGGCTTGTCGAGAACCATCACTCCGTAGTAGAGGTAAAGGACGAAAATGTAAACTTTCACTTCGAGATAGACTACCCGCTGGGCTCACTTAAGAGGCAGCGCGTACTGCAGCCCAAGGACTACCCCGGGCTTATCGTTCTTTTAAACGGCGTAGCCATAGCCAACGAACACCTCGAACAGATCAAGGCCTTAAGCGAGGAGCAGAGGGACAAGTTCTATGCCGAGATCAGAAAGGACCTGCTCTTCCTTGACAACAGTTACGACATGAATCTCGACGAGGACGGGGTCGTCAAGCAGGTCCAGTTCTCATACGAGTTCTATTACGACGGGCTTACGAAGACAAAACTCTATGAAGGGCTCCTGGTAAACCACAGGACGCTCCTTTACATCGTAACAAAGTTCAACGAGAGGTTCGGCGTGCCGTCGATGCCTTCGCAGACTGACACGGTAGGGAACGCCTGAGGTTTTTCCGTACCGCGGGGAGGTAGTTTATGTCCAAGATGATCGAGGTAAAATACCGCTGCATGCACCCCTCCTGCGTCGTAAACTGCAGAGAGGGTGTAATCGGCATAGAAGAGGGTTTTTTAAACGAGCTTTCGTCCAACGGCAAGGAGGAGGGGCTTTTCAGGAGCCCTCAGGGCATCTGCCGGCTCGGTTTTTCCCAGACATTCAAGGTCCTCAGCAAGGCCGAGATAGACTCCGCGGCCGCCCAGGAGGTCGAGGTCACCCCGGAGAACAACCCGATAGCCGTACTCGTCGCTGAGCATAAGACGATACTCAAGAGACTGGCCGAAATAGAGGAGCAGCTCGCCAAGAGGGATATCGAAGCTCTGTGGGTCTCGACCGTAGACCTGGAGAACGACCTTAACCTCCATTCCGGAAAGAAAGAGGAAGAGGTGGTCATGCCTGCGCTCTGCAGCCTGATGCCTCTTGCCGAGACCCTGGTCGCCATCATAAAAGAGGACCACAGGGAGGTGCTCTCGGTGCTGCACGCCTTCCGTGACGCGCTTATCGAAGGCAACATAATCGACGGCCTGATAAGGTCTACTATCGTGAGCCTCAAGAGCCACATCCGCAAGGAGGACAACGAGTTTTTCGAGCTTGTCGACAAACACCTGCCCGAGGAGATGTGCTCCGAGCTTATCGAGGGTATGAGGAAGATCGAGGCCGAGTTCGTCCCGGCCCAGCCCGGGGACCGCGCAAAACTCGCGCTCGAGAGAAGGGCTTCCGCCGCGAACCGCGCCCATATCGACGAGGCGTTCAAGGCCTTGAGGGAGACGATGCTCGACAGCTGCAACTGCCATTGATCCCTGTTTAAGGTTTAAGCGGTATACGACACTAACAGTAGCAAAGAGGCCGAAAGACTCGAGTCTTTCGGCCTCTTTTATTTTCTATCGTTCCGCAGACCGCCGCCGCGGCAAGCTCCGGGGGTGTTCATGCAAAAGGTCAAGGGACATGAGCGGCTTGTCGGTAAGCGGCGGGCCCGTAGACCCGCTTAAGACGGTCAGAACGGGATGTGTATGTATACGAGAAACAGCCATATGA
>OBLQ010001005.1_pt1 | contig 10663 bp, 11 predicted proteins | sample 1519881 | NCBI WGS metagenome assembly OBLQ01 (sample SAMN01911456, study PRJEB22533) | soil metagenome | biome: Soil | place: Malaysia | collected 2012-04-30 | depth DG_metagenome m | reverse complement strand
ACTCAACAAGCGGACGATCTGCGGCAGCGGTTCGATCGCGTGGAGACCCGCCTCGCGGAGCTCGCCCGTGACGCCGGTGGCAAGCTCGGCGAGGTCGGCGCGCTTCGGGAGCGCCTGACGCGCATCGAAGCGCGCGTCCTCGAGACCAGCCGTGAGCAGATCGCGCGTGCCGGCGAGGCAACCGGGCTTCGAGATCGGCTGGCTCGCTTGGAAGCCAGGCTGAGTGACCTCTCACGCGAGCAGGTAGCTCGTGCCGTCGAGGCCGCCGGCCTTCGCGAGCGAGTCTTCCGCCTCGAGCAGCGCAGCGGCATCGAGGTGCCACGTCCGGCCGTGGCCGAGCGATCCGAGTGATCGCCGGTGGATGTCGTCCCGGTACCGCAGCTCGCCGATAACTACGCGTACCTCGTCCTCGACCCCGTAACCGGGGATGCCGCCGTCGTCGACTGTGCCGATGCGGCGCCGGTGCTCGATGCGGCCCGTGAGCACGGCGCCCGATTGACGACCGTCCTCGCGACCCATCACCATTTCGATCACGTAGGGGGCAACGAAGATCTGCGATCGGCCATCCCGGGCTTGCGGATCGTGGGGTCGGCGGAGGATGCGCCGCGCATCCCTGGCATCACCGATCCCGTTCGCGACGGCGACGCGATCTCGATCGGTCGCCTCCGAGGCCGGGTCATTTTCATACCCGCCCATACGAGCGGGCACGTCGCGTACTATTTTCCGGACTCGCAGACGGTGTTCACCGGCGACACCCTCTTCGCGGCCGGCTGTGGACGGCTGTTCGAGGGTGATGCCGCGCAGATGATGGCGTCACTCGGTCGGCTCTCGTCGCTCCCGGACTCGACCCGGGTCTATTGCGGCCACGAGTACACTCAGAGAAACCTCGAGTTCGCGATCATGCTCGAGCCGGAGAACGCCGCTATCACGGCGAAGCTCGCGAGGGTCCGCGAGCTCCGACGGGCAGGGAAGCCGACGATTCCGAGCACGATCGCCGACGAGAAGGCGACGAACCCCTTCCTCCGGACGGCGAGTCCGGCGCTCGCCGCGACCGTCCGGGCCAAGGTGCGTGATCTCCCTTCGAACGATCCCGTGGCCCTGTTCGCGGCGGTACGAGCATTGAAGGACCGCTTCTGAGGCGATAAGTCGCTCTGTATGGCCGACGAGGTCGTGACGAGCATCGCCGATCACATCTGCACGATAACCCTCAACCGACCCGACAAGCGGAACGCGCTCAATGCGGGCATGATCTCCCAGCTCCGGACGGCTTTTGCCCGGGTCGCGGGGGACCAGGACATCCGTGCTGTCGTGCTCCGGGCGAGCGGCCCGGCCTTCTGTGCCGGGCTCGATCTTTCGGAAATGGCCGCGCAGCGCGAGGCCGGCGAGGCAGACCTGGGGGGGTTGGAGGTGGTGCTCCACGATCTCGAGGAGATGCCACAGCCAACCATCGCCGCCGTCCAAGGCGACGCCGTGGCCGGGGGCTGTGAGCTGGCGCTCCATTGCGACATCCGGGTCGCAGCCGACGATGCTCGCTTCTCGATGCCGCTCGCCCGCATCGGGCTCGCGGTTCCCGTGACGCTCACGTGGAAGCTCGTCGACACGATCGGCGCCGCCAAGACGAACGAGCTGCTTTTCACCGGCGAAGCCGTCGGCGCGGAGACCGCGGCGCATCTGGGGCTCGCCAACCGCGTCGTCCCCGCCGACGAGCTCGATGGCGCGGTGCAGGGTCTGGCTCGGCAGATCGTCGCCAACGCGCCGCTCTCCGTGCGCGCCATGAAGGCCTTCGTCAAGCGCGCGGTGCAATTTCGCAAGTCGGCCCCTCGTGACGATCTCGAGGCGATGCACCGTCGGATCCGGCAGAGCCGGGACCTGCAGGAGGGCTTGGCCGCCCGGCGCGAGCGACGGCCCCCGAAGTTCACGGGCCAGTAGCCGCGTCGAGCAGCCTCGCCAGATCCCGGGCATCCGTCACCGGCTCGGAGCAAGTGAAGTTCCGGCAGACGTACGCCGTCGGACGCCCATCTCGAGTCCGCCGACCGTGTGCCGGCGCCGGTGGCGAAGGGTCGTTCGGGTCGACCCGGACGAGAATCCGCCTCGGGAGATAGGCTCGACGGACGACGTCCCAGAGCGCCTGTGTGGCTGCATGCTGTGGCTGGCCCAGGATCACCACCTCGGTTGCGGTTCTCGTCCACCATTCGAGCGCTTCGAGGTACGTGGCGTAGGCGAACGGCTGATCGGCTGCGGCGTCGTGGTAGAGGCGGAGAATCTCCTCGGCTCGCATGCGGTAGCGTTCCTGGCCTGTCAGCGCGTGCAGGCGTTGGAGGACGATGGCCGCGACGCCGTTGCCCGAGGGAAGCGCTCCATCGGTCCCCGACTTGCTCCGCGCGATCAGCGTCTCGCCATCGCTCGGGGTGAAGAAATACCCCCCTCGCTCGTCGTGGAAGTACGTCTCGACGAGCTCCCAGACCTCGCGCGCGCGATCGAGGTGCGCCCCGTCGGCGGTCGCCTCGAAGAGATCGAGCCAGGCCGCCGCGAGAAATGCGTGGTCGTCGAGAAAGGCCGGTTGCTTCGCGATACCCCTCGCCCACACGTGAAGGAGCCGCCCGTCGCGCCGAAGCTCGGACCAGAGGAAATCGGCCCCGCTCCTCGCCGCGTCGAGATAGGTGCGGCTGTCGAGCACGCGCCCTGCGTCGGCGAGCGCCGAGATCGCCAGAGCGTTCCAGGACACGAGGACCTTTTCGTCCCGTGCGGGCGGAATGCGGGCCGAGCGTGCGGCATACAGACGGGCGCGCGCGCCCGCCACCGTCCTCCGCGTGGCTTCGAGCGAGCGGCCGCAGCGGCGTGCAAGATCTTCGATCGAGGCGACCGGGTGCGGGATGCTGCGACCTTCGAAATTGCCCGCAGCCGTGATGTCCCAATACCGGCCGACGAGCTCGGCCTCCTCCGGGCCCAGGACTACCTTCAAGTCGCTCGGCGTCCATACGAAGAACTCGCCCTCGACTCCCTCACTGTCGGCGTCCGTGGAGGAATAGAAGGCTCCTCCCTCGTCGCGCATCTCGCGGAGGACGTAATCGAGGGTTTCTTCCACCACGCGGCGGAAGTCCTCGTGCCCCGTCGTCTGATACGCGTCCAGGTAGACGCGGGGCAGCTGGGCATTGTCGTAGAGCATCTTCTCGAAGTGCGGTACGAGCCATTGATCGTCGACGGAATAGCGATGGAATCCCCCTCCGATCTGGTCGTAGACGCCCCCCGCCGCCATGCGCTCGCAGCTCAGGCGAACCGCCGTCAGGAACTCCGCGCGGCCCGTCTCGTGGTGGTGGCGTAGGAAGAGCTGCAGGGCCTGGGGGTGGGGAAACTTCGGCGCGCCGCCGATTCCGCCATGCACCCAATCGACGTGCTTGAGGAGGGCTGTCGCAGCTCGGTTCGGGAGGGATACGTCCAAGGTCTCGGTCCGGACGCTCGAGGCGTCGAGATGCTCCACGCCGCTCAGGAGCTGTTTCGCGGCCCGCTCAATCTCTCCAGGGCAGTCTCGGTACGCTTGGGCTACGGCTCGCAGAACCCGTGGGAAACCCGGTAGCCCGTGCCGATCGGCCGGAGGAAAGTACGTCCCGCCGTGGAAGGGCCGACGGTCCGGGGTCAGAAACACGGTCAAAGGCCAGCCACCCCGGCCGATGAGCAATTGAACGGCCTTCATGTAGACGTCGTCCACGTCGGGGCGCTCCTCGCGATCCACCTTGATGTTGACGAAGAGCTCGTTCATGAGCGCGGCGATGCCCGGGTCGTCGAAGGACTCCCGTTCCATCACGTGACACCAATGGCAGGAGGAGTAGCCGATCGAGAGGAGGACGGGCTTGTCCTCGGTGCGCGCACGCTCGAAGGCATCTTCGCCCCAGGGAAACCAGTCCACCGGGTTGTGAGCGTGCTGGAGCAGATAGGGACTGGTCTCGCCGCTCAGTCTGTTGGGGGGCGCCATGTGGGCCATGGTGTCAGCGCAACTTGGGCGCGACAAGATTGACAGCTGAAACGTTGGGCGCTACCAGGCGACTGGTGCGGACTGTATACGTCGCGGAGTATCCCGCGATCCAGCACGTGCATCCGAACAACGACGTCGTCACCGTCCGCCTGAAACGACAAGACGGCGAACTCAAGGCAACGTGTCCCGACTGCGATACCGAGTTCGTCTACCGCAAGCCAAGCAAGAGCTCGATCCAGCACTTCAAATCGCCCCTCTTGCCCCCGGTCAAAGGGAATTTCGATTCCGACGACGACCACTGAGGCAAGTGCGCGGGTGACTTGACACCCTGGCGTGGGTGGGGCAGACGGGCGGCCACACCCAAAATAGCCGACACGCCTAATCCCCGGGTGGGGAGCGGAGGACCCAAGGCCTCTGGGGTGAATCCGGATGATTCCGGACGGGCTATGCTCTTTGAGCCCGAACCCGTCAGCTAACTTCGCCGGCTTACAAGGAGTGGGATTATGCAAGCCGTGCTCAGACGAGCCGGGGGAGTGATCCCCCGGCTCTTTGCTTTCGTGGCGGTCATAGGCCTCGGCCTACCGACCGAAGCCGTGCATGCCGACGACCTGGATCACATGCAGGTCAGGCGAGTGATTGCGTCCTGGTACGGACAGGAATTCAGGGGCCGGCGAACCGCGAATGGAGACCGTTTCGATCCGCGGGGACTCACTGCGGCGCATCGCACTCTGCCCCTCGGGACCAAGATTCGCGTGACGAATCCAAGGACGGGCGCCTCCGTGCTCGTGACCGTTACCGATCGAGGACCCTACTGCCGTCGTCGCGAGCTCGATCTTTCGAGGGCCGCGGCCCGCGAAGTGGGCATCCTTTCGAGCGGCGTCGCACCGGTGATCATCGAGATCCTCTAGCCCCGTCCGAATGCCGCGCTTCTGCGGTTCAGCGCCGAGCGCAGCTATGCGATGTGGCGCAGCCCCGGTGCGCGCCCCGTGATCGCATGCCGTGAGCCGTTCACGCGACGGAAGGGGAAGCGCACGACCTTCACGCCGTCGACCCGAGTGTCGAGCTGGCGGTGCTTCCAGCGTCGGAGCCCCTCGCGCATGAAGGTCACTTCCAGACCCAGGCTGTGGCAGATGTTCACGAACGAGTAGGGCCACTCGATATCGTCGGAGCCGAACCAATCCTCGACCTCTGCCAGCAGCCTCTGGGCCGTCCGGTCGCGTGCCCATACGTACTTCTGGAAGGTCCCGACGGCGTCCTCCAATACCGCGAGCATGAGGCGCTTCTCCGGCTGGAGGGACGCGTCGAATCCGGGGTTTCCGTGGAACTGCGAGGGTAGGACCATCTCCGGTTCGAGCTCGAGCCCCACCCCAGGCGAGGTGTTCACCGTCCGTTGAGCCGTCGCGTCGTTCATCACAGCCTCCATAAAGCGAACCTCGTGCCACTGTCAGATGCTCCGACTTTCGCAATGGATACGGCAGGTGACGGGGATCCCCTCCGTGAAGCGGCGTAGCGAAACGTAACGGGTATGCGTCTCGAACCGAGACAGCTAGCGGTTCTTGAGGCGACCGATCAGCCGTTCGGAGCGATGCAGGACTCGTATGACTTCATGAGGCAGCTCGGCCTGTCCATCTGGATCGGCCAAGAGCCGCCGCAAGGCACGGTTGAGCCGTCTGGCGGCGAGAAAGACCTCGCGGACAGGGAGGCGTCCAGTTACCGTCCCCGCTTTCTCCGCGCGGAAACGACGCACGGAAACGGTGTCGAGCTGCAGTCGCTTCCAGAGGGCCTGGGCGGCGGCAGGGTCCTCCTGCCGAGCAATGCCGAGCAGGAGCTCGCGCGACATGGCGCTACCGTCCCGATGCAATTCGGCTTTGATGGTTTCCGGGAGCTTGTTCAGTGCCAGTGTATTCGAGACGTAGGGGCGACTCTTCCCCAGGAGATCCGCGACTTCGCGGTGGTTGTACCCATGACGCCCGACCAGCAGCGCCAGCGCTTCAGCTTCCTCCAAAGGAGAGAGATCCTCGCGCTGCAAGTTCTCGATGAGGGCGATTTCCAGAGCGTCGTCCCCTTCGCGGATCAACGCTGGAACTCGGTCGAGCCCCGCCAGGTAGGCGGCTCGAAGGCGACGCTCGCCGGCGAGCAGCTGATAGCCATCGTCCATCCTACGGACGACGATGGGCTGGAGGAGGCCGCGCGCCTTTATGGATGCGGCCAGATCGGCGAGTGCTTCTTCGGCAAAGTGCTTGCGCGGCTGGTCCGGGTTCGCAGTGACTGCCGCCAAGGGCACCAGGGTGAGCACCGTGCGATGCCGCCGCTGCAACGAACCTGCCAGGGCCAGCGACCGGACTTTCCCCTCACCGCCCTCTCGGTCGGATTCCGGAACGCTCCACCACATACCCCATCCTCCTCTTCGACAGCTTGTCGTTGATGGCTTGCTGCTTCCCCTTCACTCAGGCCGCGCGAAATGGGCTGGAGCCAGCCGGGGGCGGCTGGTCCCCGACCGGTCCTCGTCACGGGAAGCTAGATCTTACCCTGCAGGAAGAAGGCGATCACCAAGGCATACAGGGTGAGCGCTTCCATCAGGGCGAGGCCGATGATGAGCGGGGTCTGGATCTTGTCGGCCGAGTTCGGATTCCTCCCGATCGACTCCATGGCCGCCGCCGTTGCCCGCCCCTGACCGAGCGCCGAACCGAGAGCTGCGATGCCGAGACCGAGCCCCGCGGCGAGGGCGATCAGGCCCTTCTCCCCGCCACCACCGGCACCGGTCTCCGCAAAGGCGGGGCTCGCCAGCAACACTCCGAGAACCGAGAACAGGAACGTACCGAAACGCTTCATGACCCTTCCTTTCCGCATCGCTGGCCTTGCCTCTCCTCTTGTCCTCTCCACTCCCACGGCCGGCGATGAAGACGATGAATTCACGTTAGTGATGTTTTTCCTCGTGTTCGTGACTGACGACTTCCGAGATGTAGACCGCAGTGAGTATCGTGAACACAAAGGCCTGTACGATACAGACGAACAACCCGAGGATATAGAAGGCGACCGGGATCACCGCCCGCGTCAGATCCGTGAAGATCTCGATCACGGTGTGATCGGCGAACATGTTCGCGTAGAGCCGGATGCCCAACGAGACCGGTCGGAAAACGTGGCTGAAGAGTTCGATGACCACCATCAGGGGAGCAATCACCAGAACGGGCCCAAGGAAATGTTTCAGATAGCCTCCCAGGCCCTGAACCCTGACGCCATATACGTGGTAGGCTACGAAAGAGACGCATCCGAGTGCGAACGTGATGTTGAACGTGGACGTCGGCGGCGCGAACCCCGGAACGAGCCCGAGCACGTTGGATGCGAGGATGAACACGAACAAGGTCGCCAGGAGCGGGACGTATCGCTCCGCATGATCGGCGATCGCGCTCTTCGCGAGGCCGACCATCGCCTCGGTGAACGTCTCGGCGACGTTCCGTGCGGTCACGCCGTCTTCCGGAACGATCGCGCTCTCAGTGTCGGCCAGGCGGCTGCGAACCATCAGCCCGAACGCCAGCAGCCCGAGCGTGACCAGGGTGCCGGCACCGAGATGCTCCCAAGCGCCCGAGAGGTCTCCGATCGTCCCGAACCACGTAAACGGATGCTCCATCAACCCTTCCTACCGAACGCCGCCCACCAGACGACGGCGACCGGGCAACACGTCACACCGAGCGCAAAGCCCAGGGGATCCGGGCGCTCGCTTCCCGAGGCAAATGCCAGCCAGCCGAGCCCGAGGAAGGCGGCTAGCTTAGCAAACAAGAGCCCGATCGCAAGGCGAGGGCGCCCTCCACGGACCACCAGCCTGAAGAGGACCGCATAGAGGGAAAGCGAGAGGCCCATCAGACCGCCGCCAAGGGCGACACCTCCTGCGCCGGGCTGGCCGAGCACCAGGGCCATCACGACGACGATCAGCAGGAGCGACCAGTGTCGGACCTGAAGCCGGCCAAGGTCACTCATCTCGGTCGAGCTGGTCTAGCCGCCGGAGCGACGCCACAAGTCGAACGAAGCCGCCGACGACACCCACGATCAAGAGAATGAGGGTCCCATAGGGTTCGGTGTCGAACCGTCGGTCGACTAACCATCCGACCACCGCCCCGGCCAGGACGGTTCCGACGAAGTCCCAGAACAAGGCGATCGATCGACCGAAACGGAAGATTGGGTTGGGTGCAGTCACGGCTCCGTGACGTTGAGAGCCTTCCTGGCCGCTGCGCCCAGGAGCCGGATGTGTTCCTCCGTGTGGGCGAGGGAGACAAACATGGCCTCGAACTGCGACGGCGGGAGATATATTCCCTCGTCCAGCATCCGACGAAAGAACGTGGCGAAGCGCGCGGTATCCGACCCGGTCGCCTCGGCGTAGTTCGTGACCCGCTCGACCCCCAGGAACATCGTCAGCATCGAGCCGACTCGGTTGACCGTCCCGGGGAGGCGCGCATCGACGAGGGCCTCCCGGAGTTCCCGCTCCGCCAGCTGCCCAAGGTGATCCAGACGAAAATAGGTATCCGCGTCGGCTCGGAGAGCCCGTAGGGCAGCCAGGCCCGCAGCGACGCTCACCGGATTCCCCGAGAGCGTTCCGGCCTGATAGACCGGTCCCGTCGGAGCCAGCAGGGACATCAGGTCGCGGCGGCCGCCGAACGCGGCGAGTGGCATCCCGCCCCCGATGATCTTTCCCAGGCACGTCAGGTCTGGATTGATGGCGAATCGACCCTGCGCCCCGGTCCACCCGACCCGAAACCCGGTGATGACCTCGTCGAAGATGAGGAGGGCGCCGACCCTCATCGTCTCTTCGCGGAGCATCTCGAGGAACCCCGGAACGGGCGGAACCACGCCCATGTTCCCGGCGACCGGCTCGACGATGACCGCCGCCAACATTGCCCCGTGTCTGCGGATTGCCGCCCGGGTGCCGTCGACGTCGTTGAAGGCCCCGAGGACCGTCAGGTCGGCCAGACACGCCGGAACGCCTGGGCTATCGGGTACGCCGAGCGTCAGCGCTCCTGAGCCGGCACGCACGAGTAACGCATCGACATGGCCGTGATAGCAGCCGACGAATTTCAGGATGCGGTCCCGGCCCGTCGCTGCCCGGGCCACGCGAAGGGCGCTCATGGTCGCCTCGGTTCCCGAGCTCACCAGCCGCACCTGCTCGACTGCCGGTAGCGCGTCGACGAGCAGCGTCGCCAGCTCGACTTCGAGGGTCGTGGGCGCGCCGAACGACGTTCCCACCTTGGCCTGGCGGTACACGGCGTCGACCACCGCCGGGTGGGCATGGCCCAGAATGAGCGGTCCCCACGAGCCGACGAAATCGACGTACCGACGTCCGTCGACATCGAAGAGGTATGGGCCCTCCCCACGGGCGATGAAGGCCGGGCTCCCGCCCACGGCACGCCAGGACCGCACAGGGCTGTTGACGCCACCGGGGATCACGCGCCACGCCTCGGCGAGCAGGCGCTCGGACTCTCGTGCCATGCGATCGATGTTGTCCGGCTACATGCTCTTGCTCGTCGCCGCAAACCACTTGATCGCTGGGCGCGAGATCACCTACAAGCGACGGTCCACCCATCGGGACATCGACGAGTTCGCTCGTGTCGGACAGCCAACGTAGCGTCGCCATCTCCAGCCTGGATCGCCTCTGGCGTGATGTGCTCGCGCGGCTGTTCATGCAGTGCTCGGAGCACACATCCCGCGAGATCCTGCGCCGTCTGCGTCTTCGCGCCGTCACACCGGCACAGGTCGTCGTCGAGGCACCCAATCGTCTCGTCCTTGTCTGCGTGAACGACCATTATCTCGCGAAGCTCCACGAGGCCGTGACCGCCGTAATGGGTCCGCGGCAGGTGGTGCTGGAGCTTGCCGCCCGCGAGCAGGGTGAGCTCTTCCCGAACCTCGTGCCGAGGCGGCCCGAGCGGCGGTCCGTTGCGGTCGGTACACCCCTCAATCCCCGGTACACCTTCGCCGCTTTCGTGGTCGGAGCGTCGAACCAATTCGCCCATGCGGCAGGACGAGCCGTGGTCGCTCAGCCCGGTCACCATTACAACCCGCTGTTCGTCTACGGGGGTGTAGGACTCGGAAAGACCCACCTCGTCAGTGCGATCGCCCATGCGCTGCTGGACGACGACCCGACGCAGCGCATCGCATACCTTTCCGCGGACGCCTTCATGGGTGACCTCATCTCGTCCCTGCGCCGCAACCGGATGGAGACATTCAAGGCTCGCTTTCGGGACGTCGACGTCCTCGTTTTGGACGACGTGCAGCTACTTGCCGGACGGGAGCGAACCCAGGAGGAGTTCTTTCACACTTTCAACGTGCTGCACGAGCAGCGGAAGCAGATCGTCCTGACATCGGACCGCGTCCCCAAGGACATTCCGGAGCTCGAGGAGCGCCTGCGGAACCGCTTTGAGTGGGGGCTCATCGCCGACATCCAGCCACCCGATATGGAGACGCGGGTGGCGATCCTCCAACGGAAGGCCGAGATCGAGTCGATCGACCTGCCTCATGCGGTTGCTCTCTTCCTGGCGGATCAGGTGGCGTCCAACGTTCGCGAACTCGAGGGCGTGCTTACACGTATAGGGGCACATGCATCCCTCAGTGGAGAGCGGATCACCATCGATTATGCCCGAGAGGTTCTTCGGACCACCGTTCGGGCCATTCGTCCGCAGGTGACCTTCGACGCCATCGTCAGCGCCG
>OBLQ010001004.1_pt1 | contig 10668 bp, 10 predicted proteins | sample 1519881 | NCBI WGS metagenome assembly OBLQ01 (sample SAMN01911456, study PRJEB22533) | soil metagenome | biome: Soil | place: Malaysia | collected 2012-04-30 | depth DG_metagenome m | reverse complement strand
CAAAGGAGACGCCGCGCTGGAACCCGATCTCCATCAGCGGCTATCACATTCGGGAAGCCGGTTCAACTGCAGTGCAGGAGCTGGCCTTCACCCTGCGCGACGGCATCGAATATGTCGATTGGGTGCAGCGCGCAGGCCTCGATGTGGACGAATTTGCGCCGCGACTGAGCTTCTTTTTCAATTCCCACAACGACCTCTTTGAGGAGATTGCTAAGTTCCGGGCGGCCCGAAAGGTCTGGGCCAAAGTAATGCGGGAGCGTTACGGCGCAAAGAACCCGCGCTCGTGGCTCTGCCGGTTCCATACGCAGACAGCAGGGTGTTCATTGACGGCCCAGCAGCCTTACAACAACGTGGTTCGTACGGCCATCCAGGCGCTGGCAGGTGTGCTGGGCGGCACTCAGTCGCTCCACACCAATTCGCTGGACGAAGCCTGGGCGCTGCCCACCGAGCACGCTGCGACATTGGCTCTGCGTACACAACAGGTGATCGCGCACGAAAGCGGCGTGGCCGCCGTGGCCGATCCTCTGGGCGGGTCATACTTCCTCGAAAAATTGACGCTCGATACAGAGCGCGACTGCTACCAATACTTCGACAAAATCGATGCTATGGGTGGCATGGTGGCCGCCATCGAAAAAGGCTTCCCTCAAAGGGAAATCCACGAAGCCGCTTACGCCTACCAACGGGCCGTTGAACGGAAAGAAAAGATTATTGTGGGCGTGAACGATTTTGTCACAGAGGAAGACCGTCCGGTTGATATTCTGGTGATCGACGAAGCGATTGCCAGGCGGCAGCGGGAGAAACTTACCACGCTGAAGAAGAAACGCGACAGCGCTCGCGTCCAGCAAACGATCGAGGCGCTGGGCGGCGCCGCCGAAACCGACAGCAACCTGATGCCTTACATTCTGGAATGCGTCCGGGCCTATGCAACGCTGGGCGAAATGTGCGACGTCCTGCGAAAGGTTTTCGGGACGTATGAGGAACCGGCATTCCGCTGAATTTATTCCCCGGACCAGAAACTATGCCTGACCGAAGGATTCGCGTTATCGTCGCCAAACCCGGACTTGACGGCCACGACCGGGGTGCCAAGATTGTGGCCCGCGCCTTGCGCGACGCGGGCATGGAAGTGATCTATACCGGCTTGCGGCAGACGCCGGAACAGATTGCAAATGCCGCCGTGCAGGAAGACGTGGACGTGGTCGGCATTTCTATTCTGTCGGGAGCGCACAACACCATCATTCCGCGCATCTGCCAGTTGCTGCGCGACGAAGGAATGCAGGACGTCCTGGTAATTGTAGGCGGCATAGTTCCGGATGAAGATATCTCAGGCTTGAAAGAGTCCGGGGTTGCGGCAGTATTCCAGCCCGGCGCCTCCACGCAGGAAATTGTGGACTTCATCCGGGGCCACGTGAAACAGGCGGCATAGGCGTCATCGCGGAGAGTGCGGGAAAGGGTCCTGAATGGCTCACGAGTTCACGACGTCCTATATGAAAGACTCAATTGACTTGCTCCGGCAGTACAAGCGACTGGCGGAACGCGCAATGGCCCAGCTTCCCGACGAAGCCTTTGGCAAGTCTCTCGACGCAGAATCGAATTCGATTGCCATCATCGTAAAACACCTGGCGGGCAACATGCGTTCCCGATTTTCCGATTTTCTGACCTCGGACGGCGAAAAGCCCGACCGTAATCGTGACACGGAATTCGAAGCTCCGCCGCAGACACGGGACGAGGTAATGGAAATGTGGGAGACCGGGTGGGGATATGTATTTGGCGCGCTTACACCGCTGAACGATGCCGACCTTGCTCGGGCGGTCCTGATTCGGACCGAGCCGCACTCCGTGATGCAGGCTATCAATCGCCAAATCGGCCACTACTGCTCGCACATTGGACAGATCATTTATCTGGCCAAGCATTTCGCCGGAAGTGACTGGAAGGCAGTGACCGTGCCTCGCGGGAAGTCGGCAGAGTTCAATGCAAAAGTAGGAAAGGGCGAGCTTTCACAGCGGTAATCGCCAGTGAACAACGGCAACTATCCGCGCCATGACTCTTTGTATGCTGGCGCTGCTACAAAGGACTAACTACATTGCCAAATTCCGTCCTCAAGAGTCAGATCAATCCCAAGTCCAGAGACTTTGAAGTCAACACCCGCCGGATGAAAGACCTGATGGGCGAAATCCTGAACCAGGAGGAAATCATCCGCGAGGGCGGCGGCGAGGAGGCGGTCGAGTACCAGAACAAGAAGGGACGTTTAACGGCCCGGGAACGAATCGCCCTGTTGATCGATCCCGGAAGCACATTCTTTGAACTGGGCATTTACGCCGCCTTCGAAATGTACACGGAGTGGGGTGGCGCGCCGGCAGCCGGCGTGATTACGGGGCTCGGACGAATCCACGGGCGGCTGGTGATGATCGTAGCGAACGACGCTACAGTGAAAGCTGGCGCATTCTTTCCCATGACCGCCAAAAAGGTCTTGCGGGCGCAGCAGATAGCCATCGACAATCACATCCCTACCATCTACCTGGTGGATTCGGCCGGCATCTTTCTGCCGTTGCAGGAAGACGTATTCCCCGACACCGACGACTTTGGCCGTGTCTTCCGACACAACGCCGTGATGAGCGCCATGGGTATTCCTCAGATTACTGCCATTATGGGCATGTGTGTGGCGGGTGGCGCCTACCTGCCGGTGATGTGCGACCACATCCTGATGACCGACAGTAGCGGTCTGTTCCTGGCTGGCCCGGCACTGGTGCAAGCAGCCATTGGGCAGAAGACTTCCCCGGAAGAACTGGGTGGCGCCAGAATGCACATGCAGATCAGCGGAACCATCGACTTTCGTGAGCGAAACGATGAAAGCTGCATTGCCAAGATTCGAGAATTGGTCGACAAATTCGGCCACAAGCCGCTGGCCCCATTTGACAAAAAGGAACCGAAACCACCGGCGTACGCGGCAGATGAAATCTATGGAATTTTTGCGGCCGGACCAACAGCGCAATACGACATGAGAGAAATTATCGCGCGCGTTGTCGACGAAAGCAGCTTTACGGAATACCGTGCGGAGTACGGCAAGACGCTGGTGTGCGGGTATGCGCGTATCGACGGCTGGGCCGTGGGCATTGTTGCAAATCAGAAGCAGACCGTCCACGCGGTTTCTCGCGAGCGAGCTGAGAAACGGATTCATTTTGGCGGCGTAATCTATACGGAATCTGCGGATAAGGCCGCCCGGTTCATCATGAACTGCAATCAGAACCGAGTCCCTCTCATTTTCTTCCACGACGTGAATGGCTTCATGATCGGCAAAGAAGCCGAATGGAGCGGCATTATCCGGGCCGGAGCCAAGATGGTGAATGCGGTCTCAAACAGCGTCGTGCCCAAGATCACTGTAATCTGCGGCGGGAGCTTTGGCGCTGGCCATTACGCGATGTGCGGTAAGGCGTATGACCCACGGTTTATCTTTGCCTGGCCCACTGCCCGTTATGCTGTGATGAGCGGAGATTCTGCCGCCGACACGCTGGTGGAAATTAAGGTGAAGCAATTGGAGCGCAACGGAAAGGGGTTGAGCCAAGTGGAAAGGCAGGAAATGCTGCGCTCGATCCAGGAAACCTATGAGCACCAGACTGACCCTCGCTACGGAGCTGCGCGATTGTGGGTGGATGCCATCATCGACCCTGCGCAAACCCGCGAAGCACTGATCTGGGCCCTTGAAGCAGCGTCACTGAATCCCGAAATGAAAGAATTCAAGACCGGCGTTCTGCAAACGTGACCGGAAGCGATATTGGACATGGACCCATTTATTCTTTTACTTGCCCTGCCGCTGGCGGGCGGAATCCTCATGATCGCAACCGCCGGAGGCAACGCCCGCTGGCGAATGGCGCGAAATCTGGTCGGATTCTTCCTTGTGGCACTGCCAGTGGGAGGGCTCGCTTATCTTTTCTCGGGAATCTGGATTGCCCGGGAGCGGGGCATCGGACACTTTTTCAGCGTGCCATTTGGCGGCTATGCGGTTACAGACAACGCCGTCTCATTAAGTCTGGCATGCTGGGTGGGCCTTGTGTTCGCAGTGATGTTTATTGGGTTCCGACGCCGCTTGAAACGATTACCGTAACGTTGCGCCTTCAAACCTCCGCAGGAGATTGTTCTTACAAAAGTGACATTTAATGGAAAGTTGAGAAAGCTTGGGCATGGAACAGGTCAAGGTTATCGAGTGTCCTCGTGACGCCTGGCAGGGGCTGGAAAAGAATATTCCAACGGAGGTCAAGGCAGATTATCTTTCAAAACTGTTACGCGCGGGGTTCAGGCACCTGGACGCAGTCAGCTTTGTTTCGCCCAAGCTGGTCCCGCAGATGGCGGACAGCGAACAGGTGATGGCGCGCTTGGCAGACACACTACAGGCAACAACAAACGGCACCCCGCCTGAAGTGATCGGCATCGTGGTGAACGAGAAGGGACTGGAACGCGCGCTCGCCACACCGCAAGTAACAACGCTGGGATATCCCTACTCGATTTCAGCGAATTTCCGGCGGCAGAACGCTAATATGTCTCTGCGGGAGTCGCGCGAACTTGTTGAAAGCATCCAGCGGGAAACCCGGAAGGCCGGACGCGGCCTGGTGGTCTATGTCTCCATGGCGTTCGGCAATCCTTTTGGCGAACCGTGGGGCCCCGAGATTGTGGAGGATGCGCTGGAGTGGCTAAAGGCTTGCGGTGTGAAAACCGTATCGCTGGCCGACACCGTCGGCGTCTCGACAGCTAAAGAAGCAGGTGAGCTTTTCCGCCACCTCAACCCGTTCACAAAAGATATGGAACTCGGCGTCCATCTTCATGCCCGCGCCGAGGGAGCTGCAGAAAAAGTTCTCGCCGCTTACGAGGCTGGGTGCCGCCGTTTTGATTCAGCGCTGACAGGTCTGGGTGGCTGTCCCTTTGCCGGCGACGAACTGGTGGGCAACATCCCAACTGAAATCGTGGTTTCCACCCTCGCCGAACACGGCGCCCAGGTCGGCATTGAGCCATGGGCGCTGCTTTCCGCCGTCGAGGCAACAAAAGAGATTCGCAAGGAGTATGCAGAGCAGACAAGCAGGACATAGAAAATGTCTTACGAAAGCATAACGCTCCAGATCAACGACGCTGTTGCCGTTCTTACTCTCAACCGTCCAGAAAAACGTAATGCGATCACCCATACGATGATAGCGGAAGTTCTGAAGGCATTGGATGAGGTTGAGAATAGTACGGCAAGAGTTTTGATCCTGACCGGAGCAGCCAATGCTTTCTGTGCCGGAATGGATTTGCAGGCGCTCAAGGATTTCCGCTCGCAGTCTGATGCGGAAATTGTCGCTGATGCGCGGCTAATTGCCACTCTGTTCCGACGGCTATACTCCTTCCTAAAGCCAACCATTGCCGCAGTGAACGGCCCGGCTATCGCCGGTGGCTGCGGACTCGCAACCGTGTGCGACTTTACTTTGGCCGTCCCCGAGGCGAAATTCGGATTCACGGAAGTGCGAGTGGGCTTCATTCCGGCCCTTGTGTCTTCCTACGTTATCCGGCAGGTGGGTGAGAAGCGGGGGCGCGACCTGCTGCTGTCAGGGCGCATCATCAGTGCAGCTGAAGCGCAGTCTGTGGGCATGGTTAATGAATTGACCGAGCCTGAAAAGCTGATGCCCCGCGCGCACGAACTCGCCCTGTCGCTCGCAGAGTTGAGTCCCGTGGCCCTCAGCCACACCAAGCGCCTCCTGCTTAAATTTTCTGCTGCTGAACTCGACCGCCGAACCGAATTAGCCGTTGAAGCGAGTTCCCGCGTTCGCAAAACCGCCGACTTCCAGGAGGGCTTAGCGGCGTTTCTAGAAAAGCGCAAGCCACGGTGGCGGGGAGAATAAATAGTCCGCAAACAGAGTCCGGTAAGGCAATTCCTTCACACCTACCGCTTGATTCGTGGTTAACTCCGCCACCTCAGCGCGGTAGGCCCCTCGATAGGGTGAACCATGGGCTGGCCGGTTTGTTTAGCCTTGATATAGGCAGCCTTTAATGCAAAGTACCATTTGGCCGGACGGTCGGCGTCATCGACGAGCATCAGCGGCGGATTATGTTTCAGCCCCTCCGACTGCTTCACCATGGTTTGCCGGTCCTGCTCGACAAACATATTCCCGAAAAAGCGGAGAATTAAGGTCATAAAGGGCACATGGCGAAAGGCGTTCCACGCCGCGCAGACGTCAATCCGGCAGCGCGACGCCGTGATGGGAGTGACGGTGGTTCGGCTTGAAAACCAGTACTTGCCGCAGTGGATTTCTTCAAACCTCCTGTTGGGCAGAACAAACTCGATGGTAGTCGTGATGGGATTGCCGTAAACACCCAGCAGTTTATAGGCGGCGCTGTTGGCTGAAGGCGAATGGCTTTTGATGCGGAATCCGTGGGGAATGGGCTCAAAGATTTTCTCTTTTTCATGGATGCTGCTGCGCTTGCGCCACCACCATGCCTGATGGACAAATGGGCCATGCGCAGGATCCATCAAGCCGATAATCCCGTGGTCCACGTGGCAGGGCAATTCGGCCTCCAGGTGCTCAAGCCGATAACCATCACTGAAGATTGGCAGCCGTGGAGCGGCCGGCACCGTCTCATTGCGGTGGTCAGGATCGGGGACGAAGACCCAGAAATATCCGTCCTGTTCTTCGCATGGAAAACTGGTGGCAAATACTCGATCTACTTTCAGCTTGTCGCGTGCTGTCAGCGACGGGATAGCCTGGCATTGACCTGTCTTGCCCTCAAAAATCCAGCCATGGTAGGAACATTCGATGGCGTTACCGTCAAACCTGCCTTCCGAAAGCGGCATGCCGCGGTGAGGGCAGGCGTCGCGGAGGGCAAATCCTTCGCCCTTGCTGTTGCGCCCGAGCACTAGAGGAATTCCCAGCAGCATTGCGGTGCGTAATTCCCTGCCATGGACACGATTGCTGCGGACGGCTGGATACCAGAAGCCGCGCATCAGACCGTCATTGTTTGTCGTGTTTGCAGATTCCCTGATGGAAATTTCATTCATGACCTTGGCTAATATAGCAGAAGTCGATGCGCCGCAGTTACTTATCACCCTTGCGGGCCCGCGGCAGGAGGTGACAGGATACCGAGACTCCGCATTTCCCACCGGGTTCTGGTATAGTCACTAATTTAAACGTGCCTGACCGACCGCCCATTTCAAAGCGAGCGGCGCGCCGCCTCATCCAACAGGCGTTTGTCCTGACAGGCCGCGACCGCTCCGTGCGTCAACACATCCGTGAAGCACGCCTGGAAACTCTCTGGGTGCTTGAAGACTGGAATTTTGAATGGACGATCATCCTGGACAGAGGCAAGATCCGGTTTGAGCGGCGGCCGGCGCGTTCGCCGGACATGACCCTGACCTGGCCCGACGCAGCGGATTTCCTTGCAGCCATCCAGGAAGGGCGCGCTCCAGATGGTGCCATGACCATGGAAGGCAACCTGGTTTTCCGGACTTTTGTTGAGCCGGTCTATAGAAGTTTTTGCCGTTCGCTCGAACACGTCATAAAATACCCAGTTGACGATGCAGGAAATATTCTTATGTAATACTTCATGAATTCAATAGATCTGTTTGATATGCCGTAAGTAATAGTTAACTTCGGCACGTCTTATGACTAGGCCCACACAAGTATGGCGGAGTAAAGGGTTTCTCGATGACGAAGGAACTTCCTGTTGAATGGGTTTCCACGAGCTTTCGGGTCCGATACGCTGAGACCGACCAGATGGGAGTGGTGTATTACGCCAACTACCTGGTCTGGTTTGAAATCGGGCGGAGCGAATTCTGCCGTCGGCATGGGTTTGAATATCGCGCCATGGAGCACGAAGACGGACTCGGCATTATCGTGGCAGAAGCCAGTTGCCGCTACAAGGCCTCCGCGCACTATGACGATGAAGTTGTTGTCAGAACGTGTCTGCGCGCGGCCCGGCGCCGGGTCCTGATTTTCGGGTACGAAATTTACCGCCAGCCGGATAATGTTCTGCTGGCCGAGGGCGAAACCACGCACGTGATAGTGAATCGCGATGGCCGCCCGTGTACCCTGCCCGACAAATATCGCGAACTGTTTGAAACGGGAGTCAAGCTCCGCGAGAGGTAAGCGGCCGGTCAAGAGGCCTCCGAAAAGGCCGCTTTGGGGCCGTGTTTTCGTCGTCTCCGTCTCGTTGTTCAGTCGGGGGTGGAACGAAATTGCTATCGGAGACGACCGGCGGGGTAAAATCCGGTTTTGAAGTGACGCGCCCGAAGTCAACCTGACGCCTTACCATGCCGCAAATTTCAGCCACAATCATCACTCGCAACGAAGCCGCGAACATCGCTCGTGCCATCCGGTCACTCGATTGCGCCGACGAAATTCTGGTGGTCGATTCGGGCTCAACGGACGAGACTGTGAAACTCGCGGCTGAACTCGGCGCCAGGACTATTACTAACCCATGGGAAGGTTTTGCCGCGCAAAAGAACTTTGCCGTGCGCGAGGCCAGCCACGACTGGATCCTGAGCCTGGATGCCGACGAAGAACTCGACGAAGATGCTCGTGTCGCCATCCGCGAGTGGAAGCAGTCACCGCCGCGTGTTGCAGCATATCGTTTTGCCAGGCGCGCGCAGTATCTTGGGCGATGGATTCTGCATTCGGGCTGGTATCCCGATTGGAAAATCCGCCTGTTTCATCGCGACAAGGCAAGATGGGCGGGTGACCACGTGCACGAGTCGGTGGTAGCCGATGGTCCTGTGGAAACGCTCGGCGGCCACATCCTCCATTACACCTGCGATTCGCTGGCTGACCATCGCAACAGGATTGAATTTTATACTGAGCTCGCCGCGCGGGAAATGGTCGAGCGTGGCGATCGCGTAAGCCCAGCACGTCGACTGCTGGCGCCGCCCTGGGTGTTTTTGCACACTTACTTTTTCCGGCTTGGGGTGCTCGACGGCGTGCCCGGATTTCTGATCGCCCGGATGGCGGCCCGCTACGTCCGTCGCAAATACGCAAAGCTTGCGGAACTCCAGTTTAGTGGCAAAGGCAGGCATTGAACCCGGACACACCACTCATCATCGGACATGTCGATACAGGCCTTGAGCTTCGCGGCGGCCAGCGCCAGGTGCATTTGTTGGCCCACGGCCTGCGCGCCCGTGGGCACTCGCAGTTGATCGTATGCCCGGAAGTGAGCGAACTATGCGACCGCGCAAAAGCCGATGGATTTCCGGTCTTCGCTCTCCCGCAGGATGACTTCAGACACATCAAAGGCATCCAGCAACTTCGCCGCAGGCTGCATGAGCACTGTGTGATGCTGCTGCACGCGCACGACGGAGTAGGGCAGACAATTTCCTGGCTCGCGTCGTTCGGGACGCGATTGCAACGCATTGCCACCCGGCGGGTAACCTACTTGCCCAGGCGCCGCCTCGACTACCGGCTCAAGTACAGGTACACATGCCACGCTGTGATTGCTGTCTCGCAATTCATCGGGCGCATCCTGATCAACGTGATTCCCGACGGCGTCGTAATTCCGGAGCGCATTCCCGACGCCGCATCGCGCCACGCAACGCGGGCCCAATGGCGACTGGGCGACAATGAATTCGTCATAGGACACCTGGGAGGCGTCAGCGCGGAAAAAGGGCAGGACCTGGCGATCAAAGCCTTGGAGGTCCTCGCCGTTAACCTGCCGAACGCAAAACTGGTTCTGGGCGGCAACGTTTCTGCGGCGGACCTTGCAACGGCACGCCTTGCGGCCGCGGTGTCAAGGGGACAGGTCTTATTGGCAGGTTATCAGGAAAACCTTTTCGAGTTCTTCGCCGGGCTGGATGTTTATATAATGCCGTCGCGCTCGGAAGGGCTTGGTTCGGCCGCTCTGTTGGCCATGGCCCACGGTCTGCCCGTAATCGCCACGCGCGTCGGCGGTCTTCCGGAAATTGTAGAGGAGGGCTCGACCGGCTGGCTTGTTGCGCCCGAATCACCCGATGCACTTGCTGACGCGATTGCCGCCGCGGCCGCCAATCCCGCGCGGCTGAAGGAACTGGGAAATAACGCGCGACTGCGCTCAAAGGAGTTTTCAGCCGATATTATGGTTGAGCGAACGGAAGCGCTTTACCGGCGGCTGATGGGTTCCGGACAGCCGAAGCAGTCAGAAGTTTCCAACGGAATACTAGCAAACGGATGATCCAGACGATTGTGGCCTTGTTCGGACTGATTATCGGCAGTTTCCTTAATGTGTGCATCGTGCGGGTGCCGCGCGGTGAATCGGTCGTCACTCCCGGATCGCACTGCCCTGCCTGCGGTCACATCATCCGCTGGTACAACAATATTCCGGTCCTCAGCTACGCGATGCTGCGCGGGCGTTGCCGCGATTGCGGCCAGCGCATCTCCCTGCGCTATCCCCTGGTTGAAATTCTTACCGCCGTCATCTTCGTGCTGGAGTATTGGCGCTACGGCCTCACCATCGAATTTGGCAAAGGTATGATCTTCGCCATGCTGATGATCATCCTGATCTTCACTGACCTGCGCGAGCGCCGCATTCCTCACCGGATCAGCATTCCCGGCATCGCCCTCGGCCTGGCGTTCAGCCTATTGACCCCTGTGGACAACCGTCCAATCGGCTGGCTGCTGGCAAGCTGGGACATTTTCCCTTCGGGCCTTTTTCTCTCGCTCATTGGGGCACTGAACGGGGCCTTGATCG
>OBLQ010001003.1_pt1 | contig 10672 bp, 8 predicted proteins | sample 1519881 | NCBI WGS metagenome assembly OBLQ01 (sample SAMN01911456, study PRJEB22533) | soil metagenome | biome: Soil | place: Malaysia | collected 2012-04-30 | depth DG_metagenome m | reverse complement strand
TTCCAGTCGCGCGTGCCCACGACTGTGCGGACTGAGTACGCGGCCAGCAGGAGCACAACCACGATGGTGGTTGCCAACCGCCGCCGCCGGCGCAGGGAAACCGCCGCGAGTGCGAGCAGCAGACAGAATCCCATGGAGGGAAAGTACAGGAAACGTTCCGCAAGGATCTGGTTGATGGGAACGACATTGAGCACCGGCGCCAGACCCAGGCCGATCACGGCGACCCCGAAGACGAACGCGCTGTGCCGGCGCCAGCGATAGAGCGCGTAGCACACACCGGCAAACGCCACGATCCCGATGATCGCGAAAACGTTCCACAGATGTGCTGGTGGAGGAAAATCCGACTCGGCATTGAGCCGGAACGGGAACACCAGCTTGTAGACGTAGTGTCCCAGGATGGAGAAGCTGAGGGCCACGGCCTGCTCCGCACCCTGAGTGAAGCGATGGTAGGACACCAGTGAGCTGCCCAGGACATGTTTCCGCACGGCCAGATAGAGCAGGGCGGCTGCGAACATCACCGCGGTCGCGATGCCCCCGGTGATGCGCTCGCGGCGCGAGCGATTGCGTACCAGCGGAAGGAGCTCCGCGACGCCGACGACGGCGGGCAGCACGACGGCGGTCTCCTTGGCGAACAGGCTGGCGACGAACGCGAGCACCGACCCGGCGAGCACGAGCGGTGCCGGCCGCGCACGCCAGCGCGCGTAGCACCACAGCGACACCAGCATGAAAAGGGTGGCGAGTAGATCGGTGCGGCCCGACACCCAGGCAACGTTCTCGACGTGCATGGGGAATACGGCAAAGAGCAGCGCGGCCATGAACGCCGTCGCGAGCGAACCGAACATCTCCAGCAGGACGAACAGCACCATCACGGACACGGCGGCGTTGACCAGGGTATTCGTCATGTGGTATCCGGCCGGCTTCGCGCCGTGGATCTGATAATCCGTGTGGAAGGACAGGATGGTGAGCGGCCGGTACATGCCGCTGGTCGCTTCCGTCATTTCCCAGTAGTTCGTGGTAAAGAGGCGTTGGATGGTGGGCCAGTTCAGTGTTCGAACGTCGAGTTGTTGGACCAGCTCGTGATCGTCCCAGACGAATCCGTTCTCGAGCGACGGGAGATAGACCGCGGCCGCGAGGACGAAAACAGCCAGCGCCGCCAGCCAGACCCGGCCCCGTCGCTGCACGGTGACGGTTCCGTTCGTAGAAGGCGTGTGCGGCAACGGATTCGCGTGCATCAGGCGCTTAGCAGCCGGGTGATGATCGCGAGGTGGTGATCGTCATGTTCGGCCATGAAGAAACAGAAGTCGATGAGCCGCATGGCGCGTTTGAGGCGCGGATGGATTGCACTGACCGCGGGATTGCTCGCGGCATCCAGACGGGCGAGCAATTGCGCGCGCGCCACCGTGAACTCAGCCAGCAACGCGTGAATGGAGCGGGCGTTGTGATTGGCCTCGTGGGTGCGGCGATTGGACATGTCCGCGGCGGTCAACTCCGGCGCGCCGCGCAGGAATTCCTCCACGCGGGTCGCCCACAGGGATTCCAGATCGAGCAGGTGGCCAATGTGTTCCTGCGGCGACCACGCGTCGCCGTCACGCCGGGTCAACACCGTCTCCGGAATGAAGCGCACGCGCTCCGTCGCACGCGCGGGTGTTCCGCGCAGGCGTTCGAGGATCATCGGATACTCACCGACCGGCGGTTCGTACTCGAAGCGGCGGTCGATCCAGCGGGTCATGTCTTGCAAAGCGTTGCCTCCTCGCCGTAACGACACTCCATGATACACGCCTGCGCCGATATGATCACCTGCGGATTGAGGTGGCGGAATTGTCGAGGACAGCTACGTCGGGGGGCGAATGCAATTGCGTGCGGCCATGAAGACTCGTGTGTTTGTGATGATTGATGGGCACCTGTGGAACCTGTCGCATGGGTACCCTGGCGTCGAAATGAGCGGGTGGCTTCCCGGTGTGGGACAGGTGAGTGCCCGCAGCACGGTGTTCATCGATTGCCGCGCCCACAATGCTAATTGAGTGCGTGCGGCGGGCATCGCTTGCTTGTTTTACGCCCTTGCTTTGGTCGTGGAGTGGAGTACGACACAGGCGCAAGGATAATGCGGCGATACCTGACGATTCTGGGCTTTGCAGAATCTCCAACGAAAATCCCGGCTCTTGGTGCGGGCGTGCGCGCGCGGGCCGGGCGCAAGTATTGTCTTGACAGTAAAACGCCGCGCGCCCGATAATTTCGTCCCAGCAATACTAGCGCCTCCTCTCGCCCCGCACCTTTCGGCCGCGCGCTGACACTCAGTTCCCTGGATCCCATGAACGCTCGCGTGTCCCCGGACACCGTGTTCCGACATTCACCCGCCGTTCTGGCTCTGGCCGCGTTGCTGGCCTGGTCCGCATGCTCATCCTCACCTCCGAAGCACCGGGGAGATTCCCTGAGTACCGCCGCCCACGAGTCGGGAAAGAGCGCCACGGAGAAGAAAAAGGTGCTCACAGTGACGCCGCGCGACGAGCGCGCACCGTCAGCAGTGGAGACGGGCGCGTCACTGGCCGCGTCTCTGGTGGTGGACTCCTCCACCGTGGATTCCACGGCGGCACGCCCGGTCGAAGAATCGAAATCTCCTGAGGCCGACGCGCCGGTCATCATCAGCATTTTGGGGGGGTGGGGTGCGGTTCGCACCGACAACTTCAACGGATTTGGCGCTTTCGGGGTCGGCTTTGGTGGCTTCATGCTAGGTCTACGGACACGCGCAGACCTCTCGATTCTCTACATGCCCACCCAGTTGAACGAGAAGAGTCCAATCGTCGATGAGCTTTCGAATGAAGACGAAGTGGCGATCGATGTTCGTGTTCGGCACTATTTCGCTCCCGCCCACACAGTGATGAGTCTGTGCGCATTGCTGGGCGGCCGTGCCGGCTGGCTTGAGTGGGACTATCACAGTCCCATCACGGTTATCGATGACAACGGCGACCCGAAGCAGGTCAAGAGTGACCGTCTCACGTTTTACGATGGTTATGTGGGGATCGGGGTCGCTCTCTATCAGTCGCGACGTATCATCGTCGGCGCGGATCTGGCGGTGGGGCTGCAAACCTACGCGAACTACACACACGAAGGATTCAATCAGGACTTGTTCGACGAGTGGTCGTCGTTCACGCAGTTTCTGGGCAGTGTGGACTACCAGTTTTGAACGGGACGTGGGTGGGCGCGTGACACGCACCGGGGTCAAACGGGACAAGACAGATCTCGGCAATGTTGGGTGGTCAGAATTGATCGATCGGGAATTCATCGAGCACTAGTTCACCGTTTTCAGCGCGGAAGCGCGGGAGGGAGCCTGGTATGAAACTCGGTTTCTTGCTGGCGATGTCATCCCTGGTGATCACCTGTAGTATGGCGGGCAGCGCGCGTGCGCAGAATCCGCCGGAGCGCAACGGATTCTTCCTCGGGTTCAACGTGGGAGGAGGCAGTGCCAAGATCAGCAGTGACCCCAACCGCGAAGGCGGATCGGACTTCAACCTCCGTCTCGGCGGGGCAATCAAGGATGATTTGCTTATCGGGCTTGAGATTTCCAGCTGGCTCAAGGACCAGTCCGGGACGACAGTGTTCTTTGACGCTTACACGGCAGCACTTACGTATTATCCCGGCAACCAGGGCTTCTTCGTGCGTGGTGGAGTTGGAGTCGGGAGTGTCACGGTCCAGTCGGATCTGGGTGGGGGGGTGAGCGTTTCCAAGAACGAAAACGGGTTTGGGGCGATGGCCGCGGCTGGTTACGAGTGGCGGCTGACGAAGAAGTTCGCGCTCGGGCCGCAGGCGGAGTACGTTTATCTCAACATCGGTGGCGACCTCGTAGACACAGCCAACTTCTTCGACGCGACCCTTGGCTTCAACTGGTACTGGTGAGCGTGAGGGTTCTCTAGTGAAAATCCCGGCTCCGGGTGCGGGCGTGCTCGCGTGGGGCGTCGGGTTCCCACAGCGACTCCGCCACCACGTGCACGACGTTTGATTCGCGCTGGATCTTGCCGGTGACGCCGAGGAATGACGATGTCTTCGCGAGCAATGCGTGGCGCGCAAACACGTCCTGCCACAGCACCACGTTCACGAATCCGGATTCGTCCTCCATGGTCATGAACACCACGCCCCTGGCGGTGCCGGGGCGCTGGCGCACGATCACCAGCCCGGCGTAACGCACGCGCCGGCCGTTGGGCATCTGTGACACCGCGCGCGCATCGGGCAGACCGAGCGCCGACAGGCGCTCCCGTAACGCCGCCAGCGGATGTCCGCGTGGGCTGTGCCCGGTGGTTTCGTAATCCCACGTGACGGTTTCGAATTCGCTGAGCCCGCGGAACGCCACCTCGCGTTCCGCACTACCCAGCTCCATGGGTGACGACTCCACCGTGCCGCGCGCCTGCCAGATGGCATCGCGTCGTTCACCCGCAATCGTTTCGAACGCTCCGGCCTGCGAGAGTCGTGTGCGCATGCGTTCGTCGAGGCCGGCACGGCGCACGCAATCCTCGACGGAATCGAACGGCCGCTCACGGCGCGCGGCCAGCAGGTGTTGCGCGTCGCCTTCGCGAAAGCCTTTTAAATAGCGAAGTCCCATGCGTACCGCCAGTGAACGCACGCCCTGATCGCCGGGATTGCGAAGTCCCATAGTGCGTAGCGATGCAGGCGCATCTTCCAGCGTGCATTCCCACTCGCTCTTCACGACGCACACCGGACGCACAATCAACCCGTGACGCTTGGCGTCGTCGACGATGGTGGCCGGGGAGTAGAAGCCCATGGGTTGCGCGTTGAGCAGCGCGCACGTAAACGCATCCAGGTAATGCCGCTTCAGCCACGCCGACACGTACGCCACCAGCGCGAAGCTGGCGGCGTGGCTTTCGGGGAATCCGTAGTCGCCGAAGCCGCGGATCTGTTCGAACACGCGCTCGGCAAACTCGGGAGCGATGCCTTTGGCGCGCATGCGCGACACCAGCCGCTCCCGGTGTCGCTCGAGTCGGCCGCTGCGCCGCCAGGCGGCCATGTCACGGCGCAACTGATCGGCCTCGCCCGGCGTGTAGTCGGCGGCCACCACGGCCAGCTTCATGACCTGCTCCTGAAAGAGGGGCACACCCAGTGTCTTCTTGAGGACCGGTTCGAGCGACGGATGGGGGTAGACGACCTCTTCGTCGCCGTTTCGCCGGCGCAGATAGGGGTGCACCATCCCGCCCGTGATCGGCCCGGGTCTCACAATGCTAACTTCAATGACGAGATCGTAATAATTGCGCGGCTTCAAGCGGGGTAGCATGGCCATCTGGGCCCGGCTCTCGATCTGAAATGTGCCCACCGTGTCGGCGCGGCGGATCATCTCGTAGGTGGGCTCGTCGTCGGCCGGAACCGTGGCCATGGTGAGGTGGGCGTGGTGGTGGACGGCTACCAGATCGAAGGCGCGATTGACCACCGTGAGCATCCCGAGACCCAGCAGGTCCACCTTGAACAGCCCCAGCGATTCGAGGTCGTCCTTGTCCCACTGGATCACGGTGCGGTTCTCCATGGTGGCGTTCTCGATGGGAACCAGATTGCGCACCGTTTCGTGGCCGAGCAGGAATCCCCCGGGATGAATGGAGAGGTGGCGCGGGAAATCCTGCAACTCGGTGGTCAGGCGAACCAGGTGATGATGCGCGGTCGTGTCGATGTCGAAGCCCGCGTTCTTCAATCCCTCGGGCGTGATGTCATCGTAATGCGAGAGCAGTCGTGCCACGCGGTCGAGTGTGGTGTCGGGAATGTCGAGCACCTTGCCCACCTCGCGCACCGCCGAGCGCGCGCGGTAGCGCACCACGTTGGCCACCATGGCAGCATGCGTGCGCCCGTACTTTTCGTACACCCACTGAATGACCTCTTCGCGGCGATTGTGCTCGATGTCGAGATCGATGTCGGGCGGTTCCGCACGCTCCTTCGAGATGAAACGCTCGAACAGCAGATCCATGCGCACCGGATCGACAGCGGTGATCCCCAGGCAGTAGCACACCGCCGAATTCGCCGCCGAGCCGCGGCCCTGGCAGAGGATGTGGTGCGCGCGGCAGAACTGCACGATTTCATGCATGGTGAGGAAGTAACCCTCGTATTCGAGGTCGCGGATGATTCCCAGTTCTTTGGAAAGCTGTGCCGATGTCTCCCTCGGAACGCCGGCGGGGAAGCGTTCGCGCGGATAGCGTTCCTTCGCGCCCGCGAGTGTGAGGTGTTTCAGATGCTCGAAGGCGTTGGCGCCGTCGGGAAGCTTTTCCAGCGGGTAGCGGTAGCGAATCTCGGCGAGTGAAAACGTGCAACGCCCGGCAATTTCTTCCGTGTGCGCCACGCTCGCGGGATCGTCCTCATATAATAGAGAGAATGCATAGGGGGAACGAAGGGCGTGTTCCGCATTGTCCTTCGTAAGCCTTCCGGCGGTGGAGAGGGTGACTCCATGGCGGAGGCAGGTAAGAACGTCCTGGAGGTCACGGCGTGCGCGCGTATGATAAAGGACCTCGACGGCAGCCACGGTAGGAATCCCGAAACGTAATGCGCGTTCGCGCGCTCTTCTTTCTGAAGCAATATCTTCTGCGCGCCGATGGCGCGTAACCATGGCGTAGAGACGGTCGCCGAAGGCGTCCTTGAGGTCGCGCGCCACGAACACCGGATCGGTGAGTCCCGCAATCAAACTGGTGTCGCCGCCCCACAGTGCCATCAATCCGCCCGCGCGCTCGCACACCTCCCGCCAGCGCACCATGCTCTCGCCCTTGGGGGAGCGCAGGCGTCCCGTCGTGATGAGGTTGGTGAGATTGGCGTAGCCGGCGCGATCGATGGCCAGCAGCACGATGGGGGAGCCGTCTTCGGTGGTGATCTGCGCACCTGCGATCAAGTGGATGCCCAGCTCGCGCGCTTTGACGAAGGCGCGCACCAGCCCGTAGACACCGTCACGGTCGGTGAGTGCAATCGAACGCAGTCCCAGGCGGGCCGCTTCTTCCACCAGTTCGTCGGGGTGGCTGGCGCCTTCCAGGAAGGAAAAGTTGGATTTGCACCACAACGGCGCGTAGGTGGAGGAGTATCGGCTCACAGCAGGCCCCCGGTTGAGCCGCGGCGGAAGCGGCGAATCGATGCTACCAGACAATTGTCTTTTTCTCAAGGTGGATGCCGATCCCTCGAAAATTCCATTTGACGCCGTCCGCTTTCGAGGATATAGTTGCTAGTGACAACTAATGGAGGGGCCATGCCTACAACCACCCACACCGGCAAAAGCGACCTGGACCGCGACGCGCGCGACCTCTATGCCGCGCTCAGCGATCTGGTTCGTCTGTATCAGTTCCGAGACCGCGACACCATCTGCTGTCACGACATCTCGGTGACCCAGTGCTACGCGCTCCAGTCGCTCGAGCGTGGGGGAGCCATGACGCTGACCGCGCTGGCCGACGATCTGATGCTGGACAAGAGCACGACGAGCCGTGTGGCGGAAACGCTGGAGCGGAAAGGCTATCTTCGTCGCGAGCGCCATCCCGAAGACGCCCGCGCCATGCGTATTGAAATAACCGCGCGGGGAAAGACCCTGTGCCAGCGCATCGAGCGCGATCTTATGGATGAAGAACGCAACATCATCGAGAGCCTGGATCCGGCGGTGCGCCGCGCCGCCATCGGTGTGGTGCGCGATCTGGCGCGCCTGGCGGCTGCGCGCATCGGACGCCAGGCGGCATGCTGCGCGGTGGACACGGAGCAGGTGTAACTTTTTTTGATCAATAGTTGTCAGTAACAATCAACCAAGGAGCCCTCGGACATGTTGAAAACAAAACCAAAGTCACTCGGATGGACACTGCGGGCCGCTCGTCCCGGAGATCTCGACGCCGTGCGCGGACTGCTGGCCGCGTGCGAGCTGCACGTCGTTGGCATCGAGGAGAAGTTCGACGAGCGCTATGTGATTGCGGAGCGTGATGGAAAGATCATGGGTACCGCCGGAGTGGAAATGTACGGCCGCCATGGCCTGCTGCGTTCGGTTGCCGTCGACCCGTCCGTTCGCAATTCGGGAATCGGGACGGACCTGGTGTACGAGCGCATGGCGTGGGCGCACTCGCATGGCATTGATTCGCTCTACCTGCTGACGATGACGGCGGAGAATTACTTCACACGCTACGGCTTTGTCCGTGTACCGCGCGAACAGGCGCCGGCGGAAATCAAATCGTCGATCGAGTTCCGCGACCTGTGCCCGGAGAGCGCCGCGCTGATGCGCTTCGAACCGCGAGTGGCGTCCGAGTCGTCGTGCTGCGGGCCATCCGCGCAGGAAAAGGCGGAAGTCGTAGCGGCCGACGCCGATGGCATCCGACGCAGCGTGAAGGAATACTACGGGCGCGCTGCGCGTGACGCGGCCAGCGGGCGCAATGCCTGCTGTGGCGGCGAGTGCGGGGCCGAGAGCGCAATCAGCTCGGATCTGTATGAATCCCACGAGCTCGACGGCATTCCCGCGGATGCGATTCGTGCGTCCCTGGGGTGCGGCAACCCGGCGTTGCTCGCCGAACTGCGCGAGGGCGAACACGTGCTCGACCTCGGATCGGGCGGCGGCATCGACGTACTGCTTTCCGCGCGGCGCGTGGGACCGAGCGGAAAGGCCTATGGCCTCGACATGACCGACGACATGCTGGAACTCGCACGCGCCAACCAGCGCAAGGCGGGTGTCACCAACGTGGAGTTCATGAAGGGTGAGATCGAGAACATGCCGCTGCCCGACGCGGCGGTGGATGTGATCATCTCCAACTGCGTGATCAACCTGTCGGCCGACAAACGTCGCGTGCTGCAGGAGGCGTTCCGCGTGCTGAAGCCCGGCGGCCGCTTCGCGGTGAGCGACGTGGTGGTGCGCCGTGAGATTCCCGCCGAGGTGCGGCGCCGCGCCGAATTGTGGGCCGGATGCATCGCGGGCGCTCTGGAAGAATGGACGTACCGGGACCTGCTGCGCGACGCGGGCTTCATCGACATTGAAGTCGTGCCCACCCGTATCTACAGCGCGCAGGAAGCGGGACTGGGTGTGGACCTGGATGCGGACACACTGCGGTCGATGGATGGCTCGTTCATGAGCGCCTTCGTGCGGGCAAAGAAACCATCATGATTCGGACCCGAACCGATCGAAAGGAGGACGGCATGAACACGATGAACTGTGGCTGTGGTTGTGGTTGCGGTTGCGGATGCGGCGGCGGCGACTGACGCACTGCCACGCGTTGACGGCTCCGGCCCCAGGGCCCGGGGACGGAGCCGATTGGCCTCGCAATTGCGGCGCTGCCGCTGGTCGGCGCCGCGGCCATGATGACAGGCCTGTTCGCCCTGGTCGACCGATATGCTTCCGGCCAGCCGGCCGCTCACGCGCGGCTCGTCCCTGCGTGGACGAGCGACACTCCCGCCCTTGCGCTCGTGGTTCGTTTTTTAAAGAAGCGCGGTCTCCCGGAACCAGTGACCTGGCCGCATGCGAACATCATGGACGCATCTGACGAGTCACGGGTAGGCTGTGGGTGATGAACGGCGATACCATGTTCGGCACGGGTCTGTCGCACCACGGTGCGCTGCTGGTGGGCTACCTGCTCGCACTTGTCGCCTGGGATCGGGTGGCGCGGCGCCGGCCGGAATTGTGGCCGGCGGGCGACGAGGTGTCGTTTGCGCACCCGTGGCGGGAACTGGGGTTGTCACTGCTCATGATCGTGGGCGTGATCGGCATCGGCCAACTGTACCAGCGCCACGGGTTGCTGCCCGCGCACGGTCCCGCCGGGCAGGTTTTCGAGGCCCTCAACCAGATCATCATCTTCAGCCCCATGCTGGCGCTGCCGCTGGTGCGCCGCCAGGGGTGGGCCAGCGCGTGGCTGCCCACGTATCGCGTATGGGTGCGTGTGCTGATCGGCCTGATTCTGGCGTTGATTGCGACGCTGGCGTTCGTGAATGTGCGCACGGGAGCCGCGCCGTGGCTCGACGTGATCCGCGACGTCTACAATCCCAAGAATTTCGGCAATCTGGTGCAGGTGTTGTGCGAAGACATCGCCATTGCGATTGTGTTCGTGCGCATGCGCGCGGCCCTTGGATTGATGCGTTCAATCATCGTGGTGGCGGTGCTGTTTGCGGCGGCGCACGTTCCCGCCATGCTGGCGGCGCCAGTGGGGCTCAATGAAGTTACGGGACTGATCATGGACGCCGGACTGGGTGTCGTTGTGTTGTATTTCCTGCAACGGTCCGGCGATGTCTGGTGGTTCTGGATGATCCACTTCGCCATGGATATGATGCAATTCTACGGGTTGAGCGGCCCGTCCTGAGTGAGCGCGTCCGACTTGCCGCACACGCCGGCTATTCTACCTCTCCCTGAATGAACCAGCCCATGCGCGGGCGGTCGTAGTACATCCACAGCACACGGTCGTTGGACGTGCGCACGAAGTAATACTCGCGCTGGATTTCGCGCGCCCACCATCCACCCGACACGACAAACGGGCCCACGGTTTCGCGGACGGTGCCTTCGTCGATGTGCCGGATGAGTTCCGCCTGGGCATTGCGATGACGCCCCGGAGAAAAGGGAACGGCGCGTGCCTGAATACGGCGCACGCGCGGCGGCGACTTGACAGCGCGTGGTTGCGGCGCGGCCACGGCGCCGAGGGGTTCCCACTCGAAGCGCGCCTCGGGCAGGTGTCCATCGCGTAACGTCGCGCGCACCACC
>OBLQ010001002.1_pt1 | contig 10674 bp, 8 predicted proteins | sample 1519881 | NCBI WGS metagenome assembly OBLQ01 (sample SAMN01911456, study PRJEB22533) | soil metagenome | biome: Soil | place: Malaysia | collected 2012-04-30 | depth DG_metagenome m | reverse complement strand
CAATAAGTCTATAATCGTCAAGCACCGACTAAAGCCCTCGGATTGGCATTTCAAATGAAAAATCGGCGGATAATGTTCCGGCTCTATTTAATTTTGCTTTTACTACTGGCTTCGAGCCGACTTGTCGCAGAAGTCCGTGATGTCGCAACAGAAACGGCGGCGACGAGCTCCGTTAAAACCGTCCGCAATCGCCAAGATTTTCAGCATTTACAAGGCCAACAAGTCACAATCTTTGGCCGAACATCGCCAGTCGCATGGAAAAAGAATTCCAAGAAGTCAATCCCGACTCTTCGATTCACCTCAGCCGCGATTTGACGGGGATTCCTTCCAATTGGGCAGGAATAATGTTGGAAGACGGTTTTTTTCTCTTCGTCGTCCAAAATAAACAAGCCTTCCTTCGAGATATAGCGGAAATTGAGTATTTTTCCGGGAAAAGAGTGGAAGCCCGTGGATTCATCCATGATAAAATGTACCCAAAAAGAAACATCTTAGCGGACGGTACTGTAGTATTAGACGGCCTCAAACTCGAGACCCCCGTGCTTGTGCATCGTGAAAGCGATCTAAAGCCTTTGAATGGACGAAATGTCAAAATCCTCGGCCGTTACGTCCTATACTCAAAAATTTTTCGCCAATTTTCCGAGCATATGAGATTTAAGTTCGATCAAAGAGCCGAAGGCATCCATTTTCGAGGGACTTTTCATATTCCTCCCAATATGCCTCAGAATTGGGCCGGAATTCTTCTCGAGGACGGCTCTTTGGTTTTCCTTTTCAACCCCGATGATCCCAGGTCCCGCCGTCCGCCAAGCGAGTGGAAGAGATTGGAGAATAAGGAAGTAGCGGCCTACGGTGAGCTGTGGGAACGAAAAGGAGAATGGGGAAAGAAACTTTTATCCTACGGTTACGCGGATGCTTACTTGGACTTAGATAAAATCGAAACAAAACCCTGAGCAGCTAAGTCAAAAGATTCTCTCTATGTTTCTTGTCAGGCTCCCTACGGTATTGGCTGTGCTCTTCCTCTTATTCTCTTTTTCCCTGCACGCCCAGGACGAGAACAAAGACTTGGCCAAGAAAAGTCAAAATCCGGCCAGCAATCTTACCAGCCTTCAATTAGAAAACGATTTCAATTTTCCGGTGGGACCGACTCATGACGTTCAATACGAACTCGATCTTCAGCTGGTGCTTCCCGTCATTCTCGGACCGGTCAATCTTGTCCACCGTCTCACCCTCCCGATAGCAACACAAGCTGCCCTGATACCGGAAGGTTCCGGTGCCTTCGGGCTTGGCGATATCGTCTTTCAGATGTTGATCTCAACAAGTCATAGCAAGCGCTTTTTCTGGGGAGCCGGGCCGATGGTGATTTTTCCCACAGCCACCGACAGCTTGCTGGGTCAGGGAAAATTCAGCCTAGGCCCACTTTTGGCTTTTTTCAGCGCGCAAGGTCCCTGGGTGGGCGGACTTTTGGTGAACAATGTTTGGTCGACGGCGGGAGACGAAAGCCGGCCAGGCGTCAATCAGATGCAGCTGCAACCCTCACTTAATTATAATTTTAAAGGAGGATGGTTTTTAACGAGTACTCCGACTTTTTCCGCGAACTGGAAATCACCGGAGGGCAGCCGATGGACTCTTCCCTTGGGAGGAGGCGGCGGCCGTGTCTTTCATGTCGGAAAACAGCCGCTGAATCTCAGCGGTCAAATTTATTACAACGCGCTCCGACCTCCAGGTCTTGGGAAAATAAGCGGCTGTGTCACTTTGCAATTTCTTTTTCCGAAGAAGAATTGATGGTAGTGGGTCTTTTGAATCTTTCCGGTGCCTGCGAAACTCGCGGTCTATAGATCAATTGTCGTTTTTCAGAGAAAAACGACAATTTTGAGGAGCGCTCAAACAGTCCTCGGCCCCTCCAAAATTCAAAAGACCCACTATCGAATTGATTCAATATTTGACGCTGCAACCATAAGGTTGGGAACTCGAAACCATCACCGCTTTCCCGGCGAGAGCCTCATCTAAGGCCGCAGCAACGTAATTTTTGGAAGTCGGTATCACCGCCGGGTTGGCCGAGTTATTATCATCGATGGCTCCGGCATAGACAAGCTTGCCCTTGGGATCGATCACATACATGTGAGGAGTGGTCTTGGCGCCGTAAGCCTGACCCATGGCGCCGCTGGGATCGAGCAGCACAGCCGTTGCCGCCGAGCCGACTTGCTTGGCGTTCTCCAAGGCTTGAGCGGCTTCGAGATAACCTTGCTTGCCCGGTGCCGAGGAGAGCACCGTCAACCATTTCACTCCCTTGGCGGTATAAGTCTTTTGCAAGTTTTGCATATTGCCGCTGCCGTAGTGTTTTCTCACGTAGGGACAATCTTTGTTGTACCACTCCAAGACCACCCATTGGCCGGCGTAGTTTGACAGGGTTTGGTCTTTACCGGTGGCGTCTTTCACTTGGAAGGCCGGCGCGGCTTGGCCGACGACGGCCTCGGCGAAACCGAGTGAAGGCGTCAATACGAGGACGAAGAGAGCTAAAAAAGTTTTCATGGTTGATTCCTTATCGTTTTTTCAAGTTCCGAGTAGCTTAGCAATTCGGGCAGAAGTTTAACTTCGCCCCGGGCATTTTGAAAGACATAAAGCGGGACCGAATTGCGGCCATAGCCGGCCAAGGCTTGAGTAATTTTGGGATCATGATCGGCCCGCCATAAAGTCACGCCCTGCTCTTGGAAAAGTTTCAAGGTTTTGTCTTTTTCCAAAACCGTTTTCTTGTTCCACTGGCAAGTAATGCACCAGGATGCCGTGAAATCGACGAAAGCCGGTTTCCCTTGAGCGGCGGCTTCGGCCAGACTATTTTCCCGAAAAGGTTGCCAGGGGGAATTTTGAGCTCCCACCGGAAGATCGGCAGTGGAATTCAGACTGAAAACCGGCAGGATCAAGCTTGCGGCGAGCAGCCAAGCGGCGACAACGCGAAAACTCCAACGTCCGGCACCCCAGCGGAAGATCCAAAGCGCCATCGCAACACCGACCGCGGCTGCGCCCAAGATCATTGCAGCATTGGCTCCGGCTTGGCGCACCAAAACCCAGCCCAGCCACACCGCGGTCAAGAACATCGGAAAGGCGAAGACTTCTTTCAATCGCTGCATCCAAGCCCCGGGCTTAGGCAGACGCCGGGTCCACCATGGGAAATAGCAGAACGCGAGCAAAGGCAAAGCCATGCCGAAACCCAAGGCGAGGAAAATCAACAGCGCCTGCCAAGCCGGCAGCAGCAAGGAAAAACCCAGAGCGCTGCCCATGAAGGGCGCGGTGCAGGGCGTGGCGATCAAGGTCGCGAGCAGACCGGTACCGAAGGCCGAATGCAAGGATCCTTGCCCCTGCATCCTCCCGGCCCAGCGAGTCCAGAAGTTGCCGAACTCGAAGAATCCAAGGAAATTGAGACCGATGACGAAGAAGAGCAAGGCCATCGCGAAAACAAAGAGCGGCGATTGGAGCTGAAAGCCCCAACCCAAGGCATGGCCGCCGGCGCGGAGCAGCAACAAAAGTCCGCCCAACGCGCCGAAGGCGACCCAGACGCCTAGCGTGTAACTCCAGCCGGAACGGCGCAGAGCCGGCGGATCATGAGCTTCCCGAGCCAAACTCAGCGCCTTGATCGAAAGCACCGGAAAGACACAGGGCATGAGATTGAGCAGGAGTCCGCCGAGAAAGGCGAAGAACAGCGATTGGAGCAGACTGCTGCCGCTCGATGCCTGTCCGACGGAGAGCAATGTCGCTTGGCGCGGCTGTTCGCCTTCGCGGTAAGTGAGGAGAAAATCGACAGGCCTTGCATTGCGATTGGCATTGGCCGCCCACGGCACTTGGACCTGAAGAGCGTCGTCTTCGAGCTGGAAGATCGGCGCCTGCGTCGCGAAGAGCTCGCCGTTGAGTGGAAAAAGATCGACTTCACGCAAGTTTTTCAAATCAATCTTGGAATTCTTCAGCACGAATCGGATGCGGTCGCTGCTGTCGGAGCGACGCCTCAGCTTCCAATGAGAATCGGGCAACGGCAAGGGATGAGCGACGTCGATCTCCGGCGCGGCCATGGAAGCGTCGCGCTTCAGGACCGCCTCCAATTTTCCAAAACCCGGAATGCAATCAACCTTGCAGACCAGCCATTCCATTCCTATTTGCAACTCGACTTGATCGGCCTGAGCATCGAGCGCAACCCGAAAGGGAAAAACGACTCTTCGGCTATAAGCATAGTTGGTAAGAGTGCCGTAAGGGATGCGTTCCGGCGCCGGCCACTGAGGGCCTTGGACGGAGCCGCCTTGGGCCTCAACTTTGAACTTAGGCGCGGCTCCGGAATCGCCGGGATTCTGCCAATAGACGTGCCATTCAGGGTCGATCCGAAACTCAACTCCGAAGCCAAGAAACCGACTGTCGGGCGAAGGCAGCGGAATCAGCCGGATTTGGACATGATCGGCGCGTATTTCACCGGCGGCCTGGGCTGGAAAGCCGCTGCTCAGAGCGAACAAGAGGATCCAAAAGCTGAGTAAAACGTGTTTCATCGTTTACAGAATTATTGCAATAAGACGTTTCTCTTCAAGTTGCTCGTAAGCGCCGATCTTCCTATTCATTCGGAAACGCCTCACTCCATAGCTAAGATCTCAAACTCCTTCGACAAAATAGGCCATTCTAGAAACCATAGCTCATTTTCACTGTCATCCGCCTCTCAAAAGCTTAAAATCTTATCAAGAAGGCGAATCAATAATGGAATGGAGAAAACCGATATTTTTTTTGGCGCTTTTGACCTGTTTCGCTTGTATCGAAACAACCTGGAGTCAGGAGCCACCCGTCTCCGAACGAGAGACGGCTCCCATATCGCAAACCTCTTCCGCACAAGAAGATCTCCGCATCAAAAACCGTCTCGAAGAAATATTCGCTCAGTCCCCCGGCTTGGAAAAAGTGAGCGTCAAAGTCGAAGCCGGCGTCGTGGTCTTGCGGGGCGAAGTGGCTCTTGAGAAATACCGTCAAAACGCTTTGGAAACGGCCCGCAAAGTCGAGGGAGTCGTCAGCGTTCAGGATAACATCACGGAAATCAGCGATTTAAAAAAGAGCCTCACGCCTTCCTTCCAAAAATTGCGACAGAGGTTCTACAGTATCCTTTCTCAAGGCCCTCTTATTCTTATTGCCGCGGTGATCGTCCTGCTTTTCTGGGGCTTTGGACGGCTTCTGACTCAATGGAACCGGTTGTTTCACCGGATGACAAGCAACCCTTTTCTGGCGGAAATCGCGCGGCATTTGGTGCGGGGATTTTTGTTCATCCTCGGACTGATTTTGGCCTTCGATTTTCTGGACGCCACCGCCTTTCTGACCACCTTGCTGGGAGCCGCGGGATTGGTGGGATTGGCTTTGGGATTTGCGGTCCGGGACGTGGTGGAAAATTATGTTGCCAGCATCCTGCTCAGTGTCCGGCAGCCCTTTAGTCCCAACGATCTTGTCGTCATCGACGATCTCGAAGGCCAAGTGATCCGACTAACGACACGCGCGACTATTTTGCTGACCTTGGATGGAGTCCTCTTGCGAATTCCCAATGCCAAGGTTTTCAAAGGAGTGATTTTCAATTACACGCGGAATCCCTTACGCCGTTTCGATTTCGAAGTCACGATAGGGACCGACCAAGAGATCGCCAAAGTTCAAGCCATCGGTCTGAAGGCTCTGAAAAAAATGGAAGACGTCGCCCGGGATCCTTCTCCGCAAATTTGGGTCGAAAAGCTGGGGGATTCGCGGATTTGGCTGCATGTCTACGCCTGGGTGGATCAAAGCCAATGGGATTGGTTCAAAGTCAAAAGCGAGACCATCCGAAGATTCAAACGCGCTTTTGACGAGGCGGCCGTTGAAATGCCGGAACCCATTTATAATCTGAATATTCGCGACAGAAGCGCCGGGCCGCCGAAAAAAGGCCAGGAGAAACTCACACACGACGAGGAAGAAGCGCTGAACGAATCCATGGACTTAAGGCCGAGTCTCGTCATGGATAAGCAAATTCAACAGCAAAAAGTCATGAGCGAGGAGCCGGATTTGTTGGATTCCGAAAAGCCGAAAGAATAACGATTTCGAATTCCGCGCATTTTCGCAGAGAGGCCGTTTGTGAATGGAAGAACCCCGCGACTTTGCGGAGATTGCGCTCGCTAATCTTTTTCAAATGAGGAAAATAAAGCTGAGGAGCTAAGGCCGTGAAAATCTCCCAACCTTTTCGGGCCGTCATTACCGATCTCGACGGCGTGGTGACACGCACAGCCGGCTTGCATGCGCGCGCCTGGCAAAAAATGTTCGATGAATATTTGGCGCTCCGGCGAAGACGCGGACAGACCGCGGGAACTCAGCCTTTCTCCGATCGAGATTACCGGAACTATGTCGACGGCAAGCCTCGCTACGCCGGCGCGAAAAGTTTTTTAGAATCGCGAGGCATTGAGCTTCCGCAAGGCCATCCTGAGGACGAAGCGGGAAAAGAAACCGTCTGCGGACTCGGTAACCGCAAAAACGAATATTTCCAGGCTTTGCTTGCAAAGGAAGGTCCTCGCGTGGATCCCAAGAACATAGCTCAATTACGCACGTGGCGCGGACGGGGTATCAAGCTCGCCCTGATCACTTCCAGCCGCAACGGCCGCAAAGTCTTGGCGGCAGCGCGCTTAACCGATCTGTTTGACGTCATCGTGGACGGCAATGACGCCGCGCAAGCCGGACTTGCGGGCAAACCCCGGCCGGATCTTTTTTTGCAAGCGGCGCGCCGCTTAAGCGTGGCGCCCGAAGAGGCGGTGGTGATCGAGGACGCGCTGGCCGGCGTCCAAGCGGGCCGAGCCGGCAACTTCGGCTGCGTGGTGGGATTCAGCGGGGATCCGACTCAAGCCGAAGCTTTGAAACGAACCGGTGCGGACCGCGTGATCGCTTCTTTCCAAGAGCTTGATTCTTTGCTTTCCTCCGAGGCGAAAGTTCCTGAAGAAATTCCATCGGCACTGAAGCATTGGCCCAAAATTTCTTCGCGGCTTCAGGGACGGCGCCTCGCGGTCTTTTTGGATTACGACGGCACCTTGACTCCCATTGTGCCTCATCCCGATCAGGCCCTGCTTTCCTCTTCTATGCGGAAAACGCTGCAAACCCTGGCGTCACGCCACCAGGTCGCGGTGTTGAGTGGTCGCGATTTGCCGGATGTGCAAAAAAAGGTCGGGATCGAAAATCTGATCTACGCGGGAAGCCACGGTTTTGATATCCGCGGCCCTGGTACGCTTCAAATGCAGTTGGAACAAGGCTTGGAAAGCCTGCCGGCCCTGGAAAACGCGGAACGCGAACTGCGCGCCTCGCTCGGAAGCATTCCCGGCATACTCATCGAACGCAAACGCTTCGCGATCGCGGTGCATTATCGCAATGTCCCGGAAAGCCAAATACAGCTGATCGAATCGACGGTCGATGAAATTCAGCAACGGCATCCCTCCCTGCGCAAGCGCGGAGGCAAAAAAATCTTTGAGCTTCAGCCGGATGTGGAATGGGATAAAGGCAAGGCCTTGCTTTGGCTGCTGCAAGCCTTGAATTTGGACGGCCCTGAAGTGATTCCTCTTTATCTGGGAGATGACGTCACCGACGAAGACGCCTTCCAAGCTCTGGCTCAGCGGGGCATCGGCATTTGGGTCGGGGAAGCCTCCGGCACTACGGCGGCTCAGTACCGGCTCGCCGACGTCTCGGAAGTGGAATGCTTTTTAGCCAAGCTGGCCCAGCATTGAAGAACCCGCTGCTTTGCGGGGATTGCCCTCGCTATCCTTTTCACGGGGAAAAGAAAAAGTAATGAAACACGATGAGAATGTAAACGACATGAATGAATGGAAGCTGAGCTACGACCGCTGGATCCCCGAATCGCAGCCCCTGCGCGAGGCGCTTTGCACCTTGGGAAACGGCTTTTTCTGCACCCGGGGAGCGGCCGAGGAAACCCGGGAAGGCGGTCCGCATTATCCCGGCACCTATCTGGCCGGAGGATACGACCGTCTCGTTTCCGAAGTGGCGGGCCGCGCGATTGAAAACGAAGACCTGGTCAATTGGCCCAATTGGCTTTGTCTGAATTTCCGGTGCGAGGACGGCCCTTGGTTCCGACTCGAGGAAGCCGAGATACTGGAATTCCGCCAGGAACTTGACCTTCGCCAAGGAATTTTAGAACGCCGCGTGCGCTTCCTCGATACGGAAAAACGCGAAACCGATTGGATCAGCCGCCGCTTGGTCAGCATGGAAGACCCCCACGTCTGCGGCATTCAATGGATCTTCACGCCGGTGAATTGGTCGGGGAAAATAACTTTTCATTCGGCGCTGGACGCAAGCGTCAGGAACGACGGAGTCGCACGCTACCGCGCTCTGCGGGGCGATCACTTGGAATTTCTCAAAGCCGAGCCGGAGGGAAGCGGAGCTTTTTGCCTCTCGGTCTGCAGCCGGCAGTCCCACGTCGTGATGGTTCAAGCCGCCTTAACCCGCCTATTTCTCGGCGACACACAATGGGAAGGAAGGGGCCGCTTCTCCCTCCAAGGCGCCTACGCAGCCCAGGACTTTGAATTGGAATGCAAAAAAGCTCAGCCGATCACTCTCGAAAAAAGCGTCGCCCTTTACACGTCCCGTGATTGGGGAATCAGCGAGCCCACCCAGGCCGCGAAGAAAAAACTGGAGAGAATGCCCCGCTTCGAGCGCTTGTTCTCCGAGCATGTCCGGGCCTGGGAACGGATTTGGAAGCATTGCGATATCCGCCTCTCGGACCATCCCGCCGCCCAGAGAACGCTGCGCCTGCACGTCTTTCATTTGCTGCAAAGCGCCTCTCCGCATACCCAAGACTTGGACGTCGGAATTCCCGCCCGGGGCTGGCACGGCGAAGCCTATCGGGGGCACATCTTCTGGGACGAATTATTTATCTTTCCCTACTTGAATCTCCGGCTCCCGGAAATCACCCGAGGACTGCTGAAATACCGCTTTCGCCGTTTGAATGAAGCCCGCTCCGCAGCGCGGGCCGCGGGGTATTGCGGCGCCATGTTCCCCTGGCAAAGCGGAAGCGACGGCCGGGAAGAATCGCAAAGCTATCATTTGAATCCTCGATCCGGCCGCTGGATTCCCGACCCGACCCATCTTCAACGCCACGTCAACGCCGCAATCGCCTACAACGTCTTCCACTATTATCAAACCACCCACGACCTGGAATTTTTGACCTTTTACGGAGCCGAAATGATTTTAGAGATCGCCCGCTTCTGGTCCAGCCTTGTGACCTTCGATGCAAGTATAGGCCGATACGAAATCCGCGGCGTCATGGGTCCTGATGAATATCATACCACCTACCCGGGCGCCCGCGAGCCTGGACTGAACAATAACGCCTACACCAACATCATGGCGGCTTGGGTCTTGAAAACGGCCTTGCGCCTTTTTTCCATCCTCGGGCCCGAAAAAAGCGCGGAACTGAAGGAAAGACTGGATATTTCCGAAGAGGAATTGCTCCGCTGGGAGGACATCGCTCAAAAAATGAAATTGGTATTCATGGAAAACGGCCTGCTCGCCCAATTCGAGGGTTACGGCGCGCTTCCGGAATTTCCCTGGGAAGAATACCGGAAAAAATACGGCGACATTCAGCGTCTGGATAGAATCTTGGAGGCCGAGGGCAAAAGTCCGAACGCCTTTAAGGCCGGCAAGCAGGCGGACGTGCAAATGTTGTTCTTTCTTTTTTCTAGCGAGGAACTGACCGATTTGATCCGCGGAATGGGCTATGAATTCGATCCCCAGGACATTCCCAAGACCATCGACTATTATCAACAAAGGATTTCGCACGGTTCGACCTTGAGCCGCATGGTGGAATCCTGGGTATTGGCCCGTTCGGATCGGCCCGCCTCTTGGAGAATTTTTCAAGAAGCCCTGAAAAGCGACGTCGAGGATATCCAGGGAGGAACGACTCACGAAGGCATTCACTTGGGCGCCATGGCGGGCACGGTGGATCTTTTGCAGCGCGCCTATACCGGTCTGGAGCTTCGCGAAGACATATTGCGGCTGAATCCTTGTCTGCCGATGGATTTAACCGAGATGAATTTCCGCATCCGCTACCGCGGCCGGTGGGTGGAGCTTGTTTTTTCCCAAACCGAGATACGCGTCCGTTTTTTGTCCGGAACCGGGGAAAAAGCGCCGATCTGCGTGCAAGACCGGCTCCATTGGTTTGAGCCCGGAGATGAAAAAATATTCAAGGTATAGACTCAAGATAAAACGGGTTTTATTTTGTTTCCAATGATTATCTCCATTTCTTGGCGATTTCTTCCAAGCCGGCCTTTTGCAGATCGTCGGAGTTCATCGCGGGAAGAAACTCCACGGTCGCGTCGAAATTGAGAAACCAAGGCTCAGCGTATTTAGGAATGTCGCATGCTTTTTCCATGTTGATGATGAGGAAGCTGCTCCTCTTCCCGTCTTTGGTACAAAAGTAGGCCGCCTCGGGCTTTGTCTCCTCGAGGATGCGGCGGATAATCTGGCCCGCCCTTCCCTCAATCAGGGATCGATTAAATTTTTCTGCGGGAAGGGAGGCATGAAGGATAAATCGCATAGAGTGCTCCTTCTATTGATTTGTTTAATAACATTTTAAAATCGGATTCAAAGGAGATGAAGGGGAAATTACAAAAAAATCGAATTGAGCTAAAATCGCAACTGATTAATATCTATAATATT
>OBLQ010001001.1_pt1 | contig 10674 bp, 12 predicted proteins | sample 1519881 | NCBI WGS metagenome assembly OBLQ01 (sample SAMN01911456, study PRJEB22533) | soil metagenome | biome: Soil | place: Malaysia | collected 2012-04-30 | depth DG_metagenome m | reverse complement strand
TCAACCACACGGCCAACCGCCAGATCGTTGTCTGCAACGGAAGCAGAAGGCGTAGGCATTCCGGGAGAAGTTCCTGCGGTGTGGTCATTCGGCAGACGGAGGATGATGAACTGGGGCATGGTTTCACCCTGGCCGGCCTGGCGCGCTTTGACAAATCCACCGAGTTCATTCAGGAATTCATCGGCGCGCAACTGGTCCGGATAATCCAGCCGGAAGTCGGCAAACTTCGGATCAAAGTTACCCTGCAGTTCAGGCTTGGTAGCCTCATCATAAGCAATCATCGGAACGGGCCAGGGCCAGGGGCTGGCCGAACCCCGTGGATCGCCGACATCCGAAGGCAACGGTTGGCCCGGGAGGATTGCCTTCTGGCGGCAGGCCCCCTGGGCAGCGAGGGGAGTTCCGGCCTTGGGCGAAGCGCCTGTGGAACCGGCATCGCACCAGTGGGTCGTAACAAATTCACCATAGTTACGGTGGGTCAGGCCGTTTCGGGCTACGTTTGCCCAGATGAAGCCGGTGCCAGGCTCGTCAACATCCGGAATGTTTTCAGCAAGCGGGTTATGTCCAAGCACTTGGCCTTCAAAGTCGTACGTCCGTTCGCCGCTGCGGTAACCAATCTGCCAGGTCCGTTCATTGTAGTCGCTGGTAATAGCAGCCATCGACCAGACGTGCCCGTCCCCGGACACCTCGCCGCTGCAGTAGAAATTGTCGATGATCCCAAACTGCCTTGCCAGCGCGTGCTGGTTCGGCGTAATCTCCTCGCCGTACATAACCAGCGATGGATCGGCATTTCCAGGTTTCAGGTCTCCAAAGACCTGGTCGTACGTGCGGTTCTCCTTGATGATGTAAATCACGTGGTGAATGGGGATCTTGTCGCCGTTGAAAAGGACCCTCTCCTTCGGCTTCGCCTGCATCAGGTTGCTGAGCTCAACCTCATGCGTCAAATCGGCGAGGCGGTTCTGAATATCGCCGATATCCGCCACGGCCACAGAACCATGCATCAGTGCAGCGATGTAGGGGTGCTTTCGGTTGCCCCTCGGCCGTGCCTTGACCAGCGGCCCGGCGTTCGGCCCGGACCCTTCCCCCTTTCCGGTGACAATCATCAAACTGTTTCCATCGGTGGCAAGCGCGGTGGGATACCACTCAGTGGGGATGAAACCCGTAGCCTTTTGCGGTTCCGCAATACTCAGCGAGTGGGCGCCCAGATTGCTCATATCAAACACAGCGACTGCATCAGTGGAAGCACCTGCAACATACAGCTTCTTGCCATCTGCGCTCTGGGCAAGCGCGTCAGGGTAGCTGCCGCCGTACTGCTGCTCAGGCAGTTCCGTGGAAAGCAGGCCCGCCACTTCGCCCTTTTCAACGTCAACCACTGCTACTCGGTCGCTGTTGGTGAGAGTCACGTAGAGGTATTTCTGGTCAGGGCTCAGCAGCATTGCCGTGGGATGCGATCCAGCCGCCACCGGAGACTTGGGCTCGAGAAGCGGGATGCGGCGGACGACCTTGCCAGTTTCGAGATCCAGTTGGGCAATGGCCGAGGCATTCCAGAGCGAGCAAAACCCGGTCTTCCCGTCACTCATGGCGGTAACTCCGTAGGGAAAAGCCGCCGGCACCACCGCCGCTGTGCTCAGAGGAAAACGCTGAAGAACCTTCCCGCTCTTAGTGTCCAGCACAATGGCATCGTCAGCAAGGTTTTCTGCTACCAGAAGCTTTTCACCACCGGCGCCCGGAAGCACCGCAAGCCCTGCCGGATAAGAAATTGCCATGCCTTTGGGCAGCGCCTCCGAGTCCACGATGGACTTCTTGTCACGGGCAAGAGGAGCAAGGGGAATCTTGATGAACCTGTCCGGCGTAAGCCTCCCTCCCTCGAATGTATAGACTGCAATGCCGTTGCCGGTATCGTTGGGCTTCTTGCCGAGAGGATCAGTAAGCGACGACATTGAAGCATACAGCTTGCTACCGTCGTGGCTGAAGGCCAGACCCAGGTAGTAGGTTTGTCCCGCGCGCTGGCCCAGGCGAGAGTCGGGATAATCAGTGACCTTATGAGTCGAAAGATCAAGGATTGCAATCGACTGCTGAAAATCGGATTGTTCCGTCCCGTAGCCGTTGTTCAGGATCGCCAAGTACCCGCCGTTCGGACTCAGAGTAACAGCCGTGGGGAAACTGTTGGTAGGCTGCGGATGGCCTGGAGCCGGAACATACAGAGCTTTGCTGGAAGGAAGATTAATGGAGCGTGGCCGGGCCTTTTCGGGTCGTCTCGCCAGCTCAAAAACAACGACGATGACAACAAGGATTGCCAGGACAACAAGCAATGTACGCAGCTTCATTGGGCCACACTCCTCTTGATTTATGAAGAGTGCGCATTATCTCACAATTTGGGCCCAACGAAACAGGTTGTAACGAAATCTTAACAGAGGAAAGGAACCTTCTTTATTTAAGAAGAAAATATACGCCTGGACCGGCTTCAGAGAAGTACAACACGAGGGACGAGGGTAATGATGTTAAACCCCAATGTGCCGTCCGGACATGGGTCTGCCCGTCCGGCACGGTGCGCACAGTCCGAATGGAGGTTTCTGACTCCAGCTATTCCTCGGACTCAGGCGGCAGGCCCGGCTGCTGGGCTGCAGCTTGCTCAGCCGCTTTTTTACGGCGCTCGGCCCGCTTTGCCCGGAGCTCAGCGCGCTGTTGCAAGATCCGGTTTCCGACCAGCTCCAACACAGCCGTATCAGCTCCATCGCCACTCCGCCAGCCGGTCCGCACAATGCGGGTATACCCGCCGTTGCGCGACTCGTAGCGCTTCGCAATGTCTCCAAAAAGCTTCTGCACCGCCGGAGCGCTCAACGCATAACTTGCCGCCAGCCGACGGGCGTGAAGGTCGCCTCGTTTTCCAAGCGTAATCATACGCTCCGCAGCAACCCGCGCCTCCTTGGCTTTGGGGAGAGTGGTTTCAATCCGCTCCTCCAGAATCAGCGAGGTCACCAGATTTCGCAAGAGGGCCCGCCGATGCTCAGTGTTTCTGCCAAGTTTTCTTCCGTAATTACGATGCCGCATCTTTAGCTTTCCTGTCCCCAGGCTGGCTGGTCTGAAGCCGGCTGGCTCGCTGCAGGCAGGGGATTGCCCCTTTCGTCAAATTTCATGCCCAGGCCCAGGCCCATTGCCGTCAGAATTTCTTTAATCTCATTCAGAGATTTCCGGCCGAAGTTCTTGGTCTTCAGCATCTCCTGCTCAGACTTTTGCACCAACTCTCGAATCGTTGAAATGTTGGCGTTCTTCAGGCAGTTGTAGGAGCGAACCGAAAGTTCCAACTCCTCAACTGAACGGTCGAGATTCTCGTTATAGACGGTCGCCGGTTTCTCTTCGGCGATCTCCTCGGAAATCGTACCTTCCTCGAAGTTGATGAAGATGCTCATATGGTCTTTGAGGAGTTTGGCCGCCAGGCCGATTGCATCCTGCGGGGTAACGGCGCCGTTGGTCCAAACGTCAAGCGTAAGCTTGTCGTAGTCCGTCATCTGTCCCAACCGGGCGGCTTCCACCGCGTAGTTGACTTTGCGAATAGGAGAGTGCACGGAGTCAACGGGGATGTAGCCGATCGGAAGGTCTTCATCAAAATTCTTTTCCGCAGAAACGTACCCTCTCCCAATCTTCACACGCATTTCGATCCGAAGGCTGCCACCTTCGCTGACCGTGGCGATATACGCGTCCTTATCCAGGATTTCGATGTCTGCGTCTTCCTGGATCATGCTTGAGGTCACCTCGCCGGGCTTACTTACTTCCAGGGTGAGAGTTTTTGGGCCCTCGACATTCATCTTCAGAGGAATCTGCTTGAGGCTGAGGATGATGTCTGTTGCGTCTTCCACCACCCCGGGGATGGAAGAAAACTCATGCATGACCCCTTCTATTTTGACCGCCGTAATGGCCGCACCCTCAATCGACGAGAGAAGAACACGGCGCAGCGCGTTCCCGATGGTTGTGCCGAAGCCTCGTTCGAAGGGCTGTGCCGTGAACTGACCATACTTGTCGGTCAGGGTATTTGTATTGCAGACAAGCCGCTTGGGCTTTTGAAAACCTTTCCAGAGCATATTGCCTTCACCTCCCTGGAGGCGTCACCGCTGCCTCCAGTGCTATCATCTTGGGTAACTTAACTATTTCGAATAAAGCTCAACAATCATCTGCTCCTGAATCGGGAAGTTAACGTCTTCGCGCTTTGGAACAGAAACCACCTGGGCCTTCAGATTTTCGCGATCGAGCGCCAGCCATGGCGGAACGCCGCGATTCCCCGAGAGGTCAAGCGACCGCTGGATGGCTTCCAGCTTGCGGCTCTTTTCACGAACCGCAACCTCCTGGCCGGGAACCACATGGAACGAGGGGATGTTCACCTTCTTCCCGGAAACCTCGATGTGGCCGTGGCGCACCAACTGGCGGGCTTCGGCTCGCGACGTGGCCAGGCCGAGCCGGTAAACAACGTTATCCAGGCGCTGTTCAAGCATCAGAAGCAATGTCTCGCCAGTGACGCCCTTGCGGCTTGCGGCCTTTTCAAAATAGTTGCGAAACTGGTTTTCGAGAATCTGGTAGAGACGGCGCACCTTCTGCTTTTCCCGCAGCTGAATCCCATAGCCCTGGGGCTTCGGGCGGCGCGACTTTCCGTGCTGGCCCGGAGGGAAGTTCCTCTTCTCAATGGCGCACTTGTCGGTCAGACAACGCTGGCCCTTCAAAAAGAGCTTCTGCCCTTCCCTGCGGCAAAGCCGACATACTGCTTCACGATATCTTGCCAAACAAACCTCCTGTAACGTCCCATCCCGGACTGGAGCGCCAGTTTCATTGCCCCGGCGTAACGAGCATCACCCCGCCGCCTCTTCAATCCTCGTACACATGCACGTAATTACACTCGACGCCGTTTGGGCGGGCGGCAGCCGTTGTGCGGAATCGGCGTAACGTCCTTCAGTTCCCGGACCTCCAGCCCGGACGCAGCGAGTGCGCGGATGGCTGACTCGCGGCCCGCACCTGGCCCCTTCACGCGAACCTGGACGCTCCGCATCCCGTGGTCCCGGGCGGCACTGGCCGCCCGCGAGGCCGCCTGCTGTGCGGCAAACGGAGTCCCTTTACGCGACCCACGAAAACCCAATGCGCCGGCGCTGGACCAGCAGATGGTTTTCCCGTCAGGGTCGGTTATGCACACCATCGTGTTGTTAAACGTCGCCTGGATGTGCACCACTCCATGGGGAACGACACGTTTGTCACGCTTCTTAAAAGTCTTTTTCTTGCCTGCTTTCGCCGCTGCCTTCGCCATAATCCTCCGTCAAAACCCTGTTACGGCTATCGAACTAAAAGCCGAGGTCGCAGTACCTCAGGAATCTTATGTCTTTGCCGACGCCTTCTTCTTATTCGCAATCGTGCCCCGGCGCGGACCTTTGCGCGTCCGGGCATTTGTATGGGTCCGCTGTCCCCGCGCTGGCAGGTTACGCCGGTGCCGCATACCGCGATAGGAACCAATTTCAATCAGCCGCCTGATGTTCAGTGCGGTCTCTTTTCGAAGGTCACCCTCTACGCCGCCTTCTTCTTCGATGATCTGCCGAATATGCGTCACCTCTTCCTCGGTCAAATCCTTCACCGGCTTGCCGGGGTCAACCCCCGCACGCCCGAGGATGGAGAGCGACCTGGCGCGTCCAATCCCGTAAATATAGGTGAGGCCAATTTCAACCCGCTTTCGGATTGGCAAATCAACCCCTGCAATACGTGCCATAAAAAACCTCCAAGTCCATCAAACCCAACGGCCTTTTTCCCAAAAAGAGAATCTAAAGGCCGGGCTCCGGAATCCCGTGCTGCGAACCTAGCCTTGCCGCTGTTTGTGTTTTGGGTTCTCGCAGATCACCCGCAAAACCCTGCCACGCCTTACGAACTTGCACTTGGAACAGATCTTTTTCACAGAAGAACGAACTTTCATTTCTGCTCTCTTTCTTCCTTTGCAGCGACCTTCAGATTTGCGATCCATCGACACACGATACAAGACCCCTCTGCTCCCTCGGATCCCGGACTGCCAAGGGGCCGCCGCTACTTGTAGCGGTAGACGATACGGCCTCGCGTCAAATCGTATGGCGAAAGCTCCACAGCAACCTTATCACCCGGCAGAATTCGGATAAAATTCTTCCGCATCTTGCCGGAAATGTGGGCCAGAACCTTGTGCTTACCATTTTCCAGCTCCACACGAAACATGGCATTCGGTAGCGATTCAATCACTGTCGCCATCACCTCAATCGCTTCTTCTTTGGCCATAGACCTTTTTCTTCGCCTTAACAGCGAGCCACAATCTCTCGCTCCCCGGTTACAACCGGGTCAAAACATCGGGACCATTGTGCGTCACAGCTATCATATGCTCAAAGTGCGCTGACGGAGCGCCATCGATAGTGACAGCCGTCCACTGGTCATCAAGAATCTTCAATCCGGGACCGCCTACATTAACCATAGGCTCAATCGCCAGAACCATTCCCTCCTTCAACGGAGGACCGTAGCCTGGCGGTCCAAAATTTGGAATCTGGGGTTCTTCGTGGAGTTGGCGGCCAATTCCGTGGCCGACAAACTCCTTTACAACTGAAAAACCGCTGCTTACCACGTGTTGTTCTACGGCGGCCGAAATATCACCCAGCCGGTTCCCCACGCGCGCCTTGTCAATCGCCAATTGCAGCGATTGTTCGGTCACGCGAAGAAGTTTCTGGAGCGATTCCGATATCGTTCCAACCGGAACCGTCATGGCAGCGTCACCGTAATAGCCGTCAATTATCACACCCAGATCAAGACTTACGATGTCGCCTTCATTCAAACGGCGGTCCGAGGGAATGCCGTGAACAATCTGTTCATTCACGGATGCACACAGGCAGCATGGGTACCCTCGATAACCTTTGAAAGCCGGCTTTGCTCCCACCTGGGCCAGTCGCCGCTCAACGAACTTCTCCAGGTCCATGGTTGTCACACCGGGCTTCGCCTGCTCACCCGTCTCTTCCAGGACCTCTCTGACCAGCCGTCCGCTCCGGCGCAACTTCTCTATTTCCGCCGCCGACTTACAGATAATCATGTGTCTTCACAAGGCTCAGCAGTCTTCCTGTGATCGCTTCAGGGTCCCCGCTTCCATCCACCTGACGCAACGCGTTCTTCCGCTGGTAATAATCAATCAGCGGCAAAGTGTCCTGTTCGTATGCCTTCAGGCGGATCCTGATCGCTTCCTCGTTGTCATCCGCCCGTTGGACTAGCCGGCCTCCGTCCTTATCACAAATGCCGCCATGGCGCGGAGGATTCATGTAAACGTTGTATATCTCTCCGCAGGCCTGGCAGGTCCTGCGGCCCGTCAATCGCTTGATCACGGAATCGGTAGCCACCTGGATGTTTAGAACCAGCGGCTCACCAAAGCCGACCCTCTCAAGCATGGCGTCAAGGAATTTTGCCTGAGCGATGGTTCTGGGAAAGCCGTCCAGAATGGCGCCTTCCCTGCAGTCAGGCCGGCTCAGCCGCTCTTCCACGATCGGGGAGATTACATCGTCCGGAACAAGTTCTCCTTTATCCATCTTAGCCTTAGCAGCCAGACCAAGGCTAGTTTTTTTCCGCGCAGCCTCCCGAAGGATATCACCCGTTGAGACGTGCGGAATACCCAGTTCCCTGGCAACAACTCGCGCCTGGGTTCCCTTGCCGGCGCCTGGGGGCCCCAGGAAAATGAGGATCTGCGCCATCGTTCGCCTTCTTTGCGTTCAGTACACTCACGAGGCAGCGCGACGCCCCCGAACACGCCCCTTCTTCAGAAAACCTTCGTAATGCCGCATGATCAATTGCGCCTCAACCTGCTGGATGGTATCCATCGCGACACCTACCACGATCAGCAGTGAGGTGCCGCCAAAGTAAAAGTTGATATTCAGTCCATGAAGAAGCCACCCGGGAAGGTTTGAATCAAACCATTGCCCACCCAGCCAGACCGGCAGGTGGTTCAGCCGCATTCCGGCAAGCATCACTTCGGGAATCAGCGCGATCAACGCCAGATAGAGCCCCCCAACCCAGGTAATCTTGGTCAGGACATCGTCCAGGTGATCAGCCGTCCGCTTGCCAGGTCGAATACCGGGAATAAATCCTCCCTGTTTCCTTACGTTGTCCGCGACCTCGTCCGGGTTGTAAATAATCGAAAGGTAGAAGTGCGCAAAGAAAATGATGAGGATGACATAAGTCAGCGTATATAGCGGCTCACCCCAGCCAAAGGCCGTCTTAAACCAGTCCAGCGCCCGGCCGAGAGCTCCCTGGCCCTGGCTTCCGGCAAACAGCGCGATCGTTTGGGGAAACGTCAGGATCGAGACCGCAAAGATGATCGGCATCACGCCGCCGCTGTTGACCTTCAGCGGGAGGTGCGTAGAAACACCTCCAAGAACCTTCCGTCCCACAATTCGTTTTGCATACTGGATCGGGATGCGGCGCTCCCCGCGCTCAACGAAGACGATGAAAGCCACAACCACCAGCATGAAGGCAAGCAGCAGAAACACGACCGGAACGCTCCACGTGCGCGTTACAAACACATTCTGGTAAAGGTTCGCGATCGCGCGCGGCAGTCCGACCACGATGCCGGCAAAGATCAGCAGAGACATCCCGTTGCCGATGCCTCGCGCTGTAATCTGTTCGCCCAACCACATCACGAAAACCGCACCGGTCGTCAACGTAAGGACCGTGGTCAGCGTGAAGCCCAACCCGGGGTGGCTCACCAGAGGTACGTTCGCGCTGGTCTCTTTCTGCAGCGCAATCGCAATGCCGAAGGCCTGAAACATGCTGAGACCGACTGTCATCCAACGGGTATACTCCGTGATCTTCTTGCGGCCGAGTTCACCCTCTTTTTGAAGCTTCTCGAGAGTGGGAGAAACCACGCCCAGCAACTGCAAAATGATGGACGCCGTGATGTACGGCATAATGCCGAGGGCAAAAACCGTGAGGCGGTTCAGGCTACCTCCCGAAAACATGGAAAGCAGCCCGAACAGAGTGTTACCCAAACTGCTCAAGGCTTGAGCCAGGACGTCGGGATTAATCCCTGGTGTGGGGACATATGATCCCAGACGATAAACGGCCAGCATGAGCAGGGTAAACAGGATGCGTTTCCGCAGATCCGGAATCTCAGTAAGGCTTTTGAGATTCTCCATCATGCGGAGATCACCTCCGCTTTTCCGCCGGCCTTGGCAATCTTTTCTTCAGCCGACTTGGAAAAATGGTGGGCTGCAATTTGAAGGGGCGCGCTCAGTTCGCCACCTCCCAGAACTTTAACCCCCTCGTGCAGATGCCTGATAAGTCCGCGCCGCTGAAGCAGTTCCGGGGTCACCTTTTCCTTGGGATCGAGCTTCGCCAAGTCGCCAAGATTCACGATGGCGTATCGCTTCTTAAATATATTGGTGAACCCGCGCTTCGGCAGACGGCGGTGCAACGGCATCTGGCCACCTTCAAACCCCGGGCGCATCCGCATGCCGGAGCGTGACCGTTGCCCTTTGCTGCCTCGAGTCGCTGTCTTCCCGTGCCCCGAGCCCATGCCCTGGCCAACCCTCTTGCGGCGCTTGTGAGCGCCACTTGGAGGCCGAAGAGATCCAATATGAATGGCCATGACGATTATTTCTTACCTTTCTTCGACTTGGATTCCTTCTTGGCCGCGGCCGCAGGTTTCGGCGCTGCTGCCTTTCGTTTCGGCTTTGCCTTCTCAGCGCCCTTGGCAGTCTCCTTGGGGGACGGCTTGGCCGCGCGCCCTTTTGCCGCCACAGCCTTCTTCGCCGGAGCCGCAGCCTTCACCTCGGCTGCCACAGGCTCCTCGACAGGCGCTTTCTTGGCAGGTTTCTTCGCAGGCGGTGCTGCAACTTTGGATTCCGCCGGAATTATCTTGTATTCCGGGATTTGAGTCCATACAGAAGCCGCCGGGGGCTCAACCACCGCGACCAGATGACATACCTTCGCAACCAGCCCGCGGAAGTGCGCTGAGTCGGGCCGCTCAACAACCTGATTCAAACGGTGCAGACCGATGCTCCTGACAACTTCCTTCTGCTTTCGCGAAAATCCGATGCCGCTCCGGATCCACTTAATATGAATTGTTCCGGTCTTCTTTGGCACGATCCTTCAGCCTCCCTAAATTTCTTCCACTGGCTTCCCGCGCAAGGCGGCAACATCTTCGGTGTTCCGCAGGCTGAGAAGTGCCTGCATCGTGGCCTTGACAACATTGTGCGGGTTTGTCGTGCCCAGTGATTTGGTCAGGACGTTCTGAATTCCTGCGGCCTCCACCACCGCGCGGACAGGTCCACCGGCTATCACGCCCGTTCCCGCAGCGGCTGGTTTTAATAAGACCCGGCCTGCGCCGTAATGGCCAACCACCGTGTGTGGAATCGTGGTTTCAGTAATGTTGACCTTGTGTAACGACTTCTTGGCAAGCTCGATTCCCTTGCGGATGGCCATGGGCACTTCCCGCGCCTTGCCAGTGCCAAAGCCGACATAACCATTGCCGTCGCCCACAACCACCAACGCCGAAAAGCTGAGGTTCTTTCCGCCTTTCACGACCTTGGTGACGCGATTGATGGATACGACCTGGTCCTTCAGTTGTAACGTACTTGGGTCAATCCCAACAGCCAAATTGCGCTCTCCTTCGCGTTAAAACGTCAGGCCGTTTTGCCTAGCTTCGTCGGCCAGCGC
>OBLQ010001000.1_pt1 | contig 10684 bp, 11 predicted proteins | sample 1519881 | NCBI WGS metagenome assembly OBLQ01 (sample SAMN01911456, study PRJEB22533) | soil metagenome | biome: Soil | place: Malaysia | collected 2012-04-30 | depth DG_metagenome m | reverse complement strand
ATTTCAAAGACTTCTGGATCCCCTTTTCCACGGCAATGACTACTGGGTACTCATGACTTTTTACATGAACTTCTGATACAGGACGCTAGCCCGCATTATTCACGCCTAGAGGAGAAACCATCCCACTGTGTTGATCGAGAGGTGAGCCTGGAAGAGCGAGGCACAGAGGCGAACAGGTTCAATGCCGTGTTGGGTGCTTGGATCGGCGCTTGTCTTTTTCTCTGCCGTTGGTTCCAGAACCTCAGTTTGCGGCCCGCTCCAAGGCACAGACCCATTGCCTCGCTCTGGAGGGTTCGCCGCTCGATCGCCTTGACGGGTGAATAATCCGGGCTAGGTTGACAGAGGTTGGCTCAGTGTCTAAGCTGAATTTAGAGATATGACATTTAAGATCGCTCTCTGTCGGAGCCGCTAGCGGGGCTCTCCTCTCGTATCGATCTCGATCACAAATCCTCATAAGCGCAGTTGGCTCTGACTCCCCGTCTTGCTTGCGGTCTGCGTAGACCGCTTGCGCTAGCGACGTGATCCGCGGCATGGCCGGGAAACGAGGCGTATCGCTCCCGTGGCTGCGGGCGCCGCGAAACACGCGGCTCTGCGGAAAAGAAGTGAGGACGGCTGCGAAAAATGCCAGCGCAGAAACAAAAGACCGGGGGGAATAAAATCTTTTACCATGGACAAGTAAACATGATGTTATTCATCGGCCATTGCACCGCGCAAGGGAGGAAAAACGATGGAAAATAAAAACAGGAACTTGACTCGCTGCGTGGCACGTAAAGAAATTCGCACTCGTGACGGAATCATCAGAGCGTTTACGAAAGGAATCATTCTCGGCGAAACTGACAACGTGGGCCGGCGCCTTCTTAGCGTCCGTTGGGAAACCGGAATGCAAAGCTACGTTTTCCCGTCCGAGGTCGATTTTCTGAATGGCGAGTCACAGGCCGACGAAAAATAGTTCTAGGAGGTAATCATGGCGCTTACTAACACCTTACCGGACACGGTATTCACGGCCAAGGTCGATCAGCTGCTCAACTGGGGCCGCGCGTCTTCGCAGTGGTACATGCTTTTCGGTCTCGCCTGCTGCGCGATCGAGCTGATGCAAACCGGCGGGCCGCGAGCGGACATCGATCGCTTCGGCGCGGTTCCGCGAGCAACCCCGCGACAATCCGATCTCATGATCGTTGCCGGTACTCTGACGTACAAAATGGCAAAGCGGACTAAGCTGCTCTATGATCAAATGCCCGACCCAAAATACGTCATCTCCATGGGCAGTTGTGCCAACTGCGGCGGCCTCTTTCAAGTGGCCTATTCGGTGTGCAAAGGAGTCGACAAAATAATCCCTGTGGATATTTATGTCCCCGGGTGTCCGCCGCGGCCCGAAGCTTTGACCGAGGGTCTTTTGAGAATCCAGGACCGGATCATGGAGGAAAAATGGTTGGCCAAAAAAGCCGCGTAGGCGTTGGGGCGCGGTGTTTATTCGGTTGATGACATGGACCTCGTGGAAACCGGATAGGAACTCCGCTCACTTGCGCGGATGATGACAAGGAGTGTTTAACGTGAGATTCGACCAGTTGTCGGAGATGCAATGACTCTAGCAGTCGACAGAATGGAAGAATGGCTCAGGCAAGAATACCGGCACGGTTTCGTCACCGACATCGAGGCGGATACCGTACCGCCCGGTTTAAACGAGGAGATCATTCGTCTGATTTCAGCGAAGAAACGTTCATGCTCCAGTGGCGGCTCAAGGCTTATCGCTATTGGGCGAAATTGGAAAAGTCTAAGGCGGAGCCTAAGTGGGCCAACGTCCATTATCCGCCCATCCATTACCAGGCACAGAGTCTGGTTGTTAGAGAGCGAGAGGGGTTGCCGACGGGTGCAACGCTTGGCTGTGAGAAGAACAATGGCCACGACATCGGTCACAGCGGGTCAGAAAAGGGGTTGACGAATGGTGCATTATTTAAAAGGTATCGCCACGACGCTTAAGACGGTTTTCGAAGGCTTATCGATTACCTTTTCCTATCTCATTCGAAAACCGTTGACGATTCAGTATCCCGATAAGATCGATCAACCGGTGCAGGATACATTGCCGCTCCGCTATCGTGGACATCTCGAGGTTGATATGTCGATCTGTACCGACTGTAAGGCGTGCGAGAGGGTATGCCCGATATCGTGCATTGCCATTGACAGCGATAAGGGGGAAAGTGGCCAAAGATTGATTTCCCGTTTCGATATCGATCTCGCGAAATGCATGTATTGCGGCTTGTGCTCCGAGGTATGTCCCACGGGATCGATCCGTCACTCTCAAGAATTCGAAGGCGCATGCGCAAATCCGGCGGCGATGGTTCGCCATTTTGTTTTTGAAGGCCAACCGGTGCCCGCTTTTAAGCCAAAGAAAGAAGAGAATCGGGATTCTGAAGTTTCCCAGCGGGTCGAGCGCGGCAAAGAGTTTATGGATTTATTCGCCCGGCCGGGATGAAATTGGAACCTCTCTTATGCTGGAGGTTTCGGCGCGGCTTTTGATCCTTCCCCGAGGTCCCAGACAAAGCCTCGTTGCATGGGTTTGTCCTTGCCTACGCGGAGCGCTTTGGATTCTTTGATTTTCCCCTTAAAGGTAGCCTTTCCGTGGTAGATGCCGGGCGGAAGTTGAATGTAGAACCATGGCCCGGTCGTGGTGAGCGAAACAATCGGTTCGTTTTTCGTTCCAAAGATTTCGAGCTTTACCGACGCTAAAAAAGCCCCGCTGACTTCGGCAAAGATTAGCTTGACGTTGAAAGCCTTGCCGCGCTCTGCCATGGCGATTCTTTCATCGGTGCCAACGCCGCCGCTCAAATAAGGATATCCCTGAGGGCTTTTTCCCTCGGTGATGTTGATTTGCGGCGGAAATTCCGCGCCCAAGGCCGTCGTCTGTGGCGCGCAGCAGCGCACCGGATCAAAAACGAGCAACGCCGACCCTAGCGCTAAGCACGTTCCCGAGATCATCAACCGATAATTCACGGCCGCCTCCTTAAGGTTTCTGTAGCGCAAATAAGCGCCTCGATAGATAGTATAAAATCCGGAATCGGCGCTCTTTCTTTAACTAGTGAAACACCGTGCTGCAATAAGCGGCGATCAGCTCCTCCCCAGTTCCCGGCGCAGAAGATTCCAGGAGCTTGACCAACACGCGGCTAGCGATCTCGTAGGCCGTATCTTCGTCTTCGGTTACTTCCAAGGCGCAATCGGCCACCGAGATGATCAAGTCACCGAGCGTAAGCTGTTTGATCTCGAAATCAGACTGGTTCTGCATGTTACCTCCCCCGCAAGTGTTTGCGCCGCTCATAAATCATGCGCACCCGTCCGCGTCATTAACTGAACCCGGTAATGTTTGGACTGGCAAGTTCCGTGCCTGCAACGAAGCTGCGCTTTCTGCCGATTAGCGCGGTATCCGTTTCACGATTGACAATTTCATGCGGCACGTTTTGTCACAATTGAGAGTTCTAACAAAGATGTTGCGGGGGCGTTTGACAGCGGCTTTCCCACGTGTCACCTCATTACATAGACCACGGCAACGGCAGATGCGTACACGGCGAGCAACGCCCAGGAATCCCAGGCAAACAGCAACCGCTTCTTACTCACCCGATAGGTGAGACCGATCACCGCGACGGCGGTCATGGCCATCGCGGCGTTGGCCGTGACCAGGTGCGCCGGCGAGGCATCGGCAAGAATCGGGCCTTTGATGTAAAGCAAATCATCGAGGGCGAGGATAGCGATGTTGAATAAATTGCTGCCCAACAAATTGCCGAATACCAGATCAGTGGCGTCGATGCGAACGGCGGCGACCGAAACTACGAGCTCCGGCAGCGAGGTCGACAGCGCGACAAAAATGCTGCCCACAAAAGTCCGGCCGAGCCCGGTAGCTTGGGCGATCTCATCGGCGAGGTGGGGCAAATAAGTCGCCGCGCTGATTACCAGAACCGCATTTGCCGCGTAATACATCAGCGCCCTCTTCAACGTAACCTTTTCGTAGCGCGCGGCTTCGACTAGTTCATGGACCAGTTCCGCAATGCGTTTTTTTTCAAACAAGAACACCATGCGGATGGCGATCGCGTAGGTAATCAAAAAGACTATGCTGTACCATCCAACCCAGCCGGCGGACGGCACGCGCGCCCCGCCGGAAATGCCGATTCCCGCAATGCCCAGCAGCAATACACCGAACCCGGCGGCGAGCACCTGGCCCTGGTGCGCCTTGGCCGTAATTGGGGTCGGGCCGCTCAGCACATCGAGCAAAGCGATGATCAACATGTTGAACATGCAGCTCCCCAACACATCGCCGATGGCGATGTTGGGCAGGTCGAAGATAAGCACGGAGCTGGCGCCCGTAATGAGCTCGGGGAGCGATGTCACCGAGGCCATCAAAACCACACCGACCCAGGTACGCCCCATGCCGGTCTTTTCTGCGATGACGTCACCGTAATTGGACAGGTTAAAGCCGGCGTAAACGATCACTGCTGTAACCATTACAAATTGCAACCACAGCATCATCACCGCCCGGCGATCATACTCATTGTGCGCATCATGGAAACAATCCGCTTGAACCTGATCCAAACAAACTGATGGTATATCTTTCGCTGTTTTTCACCGCGTGGTTTCCCGGGCCTCCATAAGCGCCACGGGGTAGCTTGTGAAAATTTCTCGCAACCGCAAACCCTGCCGCGCGGCTTTCGTTTTCTGCGCCAGCAAAGACTCACCGGTAAGAACATTGCGCCACTCCTCCGGCGTTCCATGGGGCAGAGGCAGGACCGCATCCTCCCAAACGGTTTCTCCCAGCGGCGCCCGACCGGGAGGCAGAACCCGCGTCAGAAGCCGCGGTGCTACGACAACTATCCAATGGTCATGCCAGCGCCGCGCGAAAGCGCAGATGTGTTCGCGGAATTTTCCCAACACATAAATCGGCAGATAACTTCCTAATTGAAAAATCTCCTTGCGATCGAGACGGAAATTCAAAGTCTTATAGATCAAATACATCTTGGCGCTGCCATCTTGCCACTGGCAAAGGAGTTCCCTGAGGAGCCCGGCACGACCTGCCTCCTCGCTCCGCTTGAGCTCATCAAGTTGCTTCATCCGCCGGGCGAAATCCACCGGGCGCCGGTTGTCGGGATCGACCAGGCTAAGATTCCAGAGCTCGCTCCCCTGATAGAAATCAGGAACCCCGGGAGACGTCATTTTGAGCAGCGTCTGTGAAAGGGAATTGAGCATGCCGGCATAAGCGATCCGTGCGTGAAATTGCTGGAAATCGTCCACAAACCCATTATCCGACCTCTCGGTAAACACCCGCCTCACGAAATTTTCCACCGCCTGATCGTAAGTTTCGTTGGGGTTCACCCAGCTCGTGTGGACTTTCGCCTCCTTGATCGCCTTTTGCATGTACGCCGCGATGCGCTCGCGGAAACTGCCCGATTCCTCGTTATCAAGCGCACCCGCTGGCCACGCACCGACCAACGTCTGATAAAACAGGTACTCATCATTGCGATCGGGAGCCGGCTCTCCGTCAACGATGGATTTCTTCGAATCATTGAATTGTTTCCAGCGCGCCAGCGCCGCCCGCCAGTCCGGTGCAATCTCGGAAAGCGCGTCAATGCGAACGCGCGCGTCTTCGCCGCGCTTGGTGTCATGAGTGCTAAGAGCCAGCATCGCATGGGGCCAATTTTTTAACCGTGCGGCATTTTGCCGGTGAAATGTTTCCAGGGAAATGCCGAACTGTTCCGGATCGCCCCCCACTTCGTTTAAAGAAATCAAACGCTGGTAAACGTAAAAAGCCGTGTCCTCGACGCCTTTGGCCATTACCGGGCCGGTGAGCTGTTGAAACTTCATCACAAAATCCACGATCGCCTGGCGATCCTCTTCGCGAAATCTGCCAAGGTTTCTGAGGGTCAACGTATCGCCGATGAAATCAAAGATCGCCCGCGCCGTGCGCGGGTTGCGTCTTTTGGCTTCCGCCACCGCGGCGTCGATATACCTGCGATCGCGTTCCGAGACTTCACCCTTCATGCCATCGACATAGGTGCGGTAGACCGAGAGGCACGCGATCACTTCGCGCATTGCGAAAGTGAGACTGTTGAGGGTAAAATCGCGATAGTGCCGATTGCGCTCCGAGATGTCGTCCAGCCGATGGCTCAGCGCATTAATCTCGCTGGCGAGGGAGATCAGCATAATCATCTTCCTGCGCGAGTTCACCAGCTCGCGGAAGCTGATTTTAGCACCGATGAAATCCCGATAAATCTTGTCGAGGGCTCCACGGCTGGAGCGGCGTACAAACAGGCCGTTCACCAAATTGAGAAAATCGTAGCCGGTTGTGCCTGATACCGCCCAGTCAGCGGGCAGCGCTTCGCCCTTGGACAAAATCTTCTCGGCGACGATGTAAAGGGGCAACCCGTTTCCGTTCGCGTTGGCGTTACCCCTTTGGCTTTCCTGCAGTTGGCGGAAGTAAGCCACTGGATTCCGCAGGCCATCCGGATGATCGACACGCAACCCGATAACTTTGCCTTCGGCTATGAGCCGCAGAATGAGTTTGTGCGTCGCCTGAAATACCTCAGGGCTCTCCGTGCGGATCGCCGCCAGCTCGTTGATATCGAAAAACCGCCGGTAGTTGATCTCTTCGCCGGCGACGCGCCAGAACGCCAAACGGTACGGTTGCTGGTCGATCAAGCGATCGAGCAGGTCGAAGCTTCGCGGATCGCCCGCGGTGCCGTTAATTTGTCGCACCGCCGCGTCGATAACGTTTCTCGCCGCGGCGCTTTCCAGATAGAGCGCCGCGATGCGCCGTTTGACAATCTCCTTTTCACGCCGTCGTTCTTCAAGTTTTTCCGGCTCCGCTTCGGTGCGCAGGGGCAAATGGCCGATCGCGGTTAGAATGCTTTGAAATTCGAGCAGATGTGAGGTGTCGTTGCCCAGGGTTTCAGACAAGCGGTCGATGCAGGGAGATAGAATGGCGCTGTACGTGCGCGGCGCAATCGGCAGCTTGATATCGTAATAATGGATACAGAAGGCTCCGTCTTCATAGGCCAAGCGCAGTTTGCCGTCTTCGAGCACGTTGCCGTACTGGTCCTCGAGGATCGGCAGAAGCACCCGATTTTCCAGATGCGGGTTTGCGGGCTGCCAGTCGATGTCGAAGTACCCTGCGTAACTGGAGCTTGGGCCGTTCTCCAGCACATCCATCCACCAAACGTTGCCGGTCTCGGCTATGCCCATGTGGTTGGGCACAATATCTAGAATGAGCCCCATGTCATGTGCCCTTAGCGCCGCGGCAAACGTTTCAAAGGCATTCTCGCCGCCGAGCACGGGATCGATTTGACTGTGATCGACAACATCATAACCATGCGTGCTCCCGGCGCGCGCTTTGAAGATCGGCGAGGCGTAAACGTGTGAGATGCCGAGATCGTGCAGGTACGCGACCAGTCCCGTCGCGGCGGCAAAGCCGAAGTCTTTATGAAATTGCAAGCGATAGGTGGCGGTCGGGATGTGCATGTTTCTTAACCAGCGGGGAGCATGCTCGAAAGCAACGTGGCAATTCCCAGGAAGCTGAAAAAGCCCACCACGTCGGTCACGGTAGTGAGAATAATGGATGACGACTGCGCCGGATCCTGACCCAGGGCGGTCAGAATCATAGGAATGATCGCACCCGACAAGCCGGCCGCGATCATGGAAATGATCATCGACAACATGATCACCAAAGCCAGGCCTGCCGACTGGCTCCACACGTAGACCCCGGCCGCCGTGGTGAGGGCGACGGCGATGCCGTTGATGGCGGCAACGTTCACTTCTTTGAATGAAATGCGCAACCAGTGGCGCAACCTGATTTCCCGCAAAGCGAGCCCGCGCATGGTGACCGCCAGCGCTTGAGCGCCGGTGTTACCGGACTGCCCGGCCACCACCGGCAGCAAAACCGCCAAGGCGGTGAAGCGTGCGATGGTGTCTTCGAAAATGCCCACCACGGCGGCCGCCAAAAAGGCCGTGGCAAGATTGATCTGCAGCCAGGGCAGCCGCTTGCGCACGGCGAAGGTCGTTTTGGAAAGGGCCCGCTCTTCTTTGCTCGCGCCCACCATCGTTTGAATGTCTGCGCTCATCTCCTCCTGCGCCGCCGCGACCAAAGCGTCGTGGCGAATGACGCCGAGCAGACGCCGGTCGAGATCGACCACGGCAAGCGTTGTAAGCCGCCGCTGATTGAGAAGCTCCACGACCTCTTCCCGCGTCGACATGGCATGCACGCTTGCGGGCACGCCGGCGGACAGCTCTGCCAGGCGGATGTTGGGGCGCGCGAGAACGATTTCCTGCAGCGGCACGGCACCGGCGAGCAGCCCGTCTTCGTCCACCAAAAAAATCTCGTGCACGCGCTTTCCGCGCAAACCGCGAATGCGGGCGCGGGCTTGTTTCACGGTTGCCTCGGCCTGAAACGTCGTTACCCGCGGGTCCATAACGCTGCCGGCACTGGCTGCGGGGTAGGAGAGCAAGAGCCTGAGTTCCCGGGCGAGGCTGGGATCGAGTTCATCCAACAAGCGAGCCCGCTCATCTTCGTCCACGCGCGCCAGTAGCCCCGCAGCTTGGGCCGGTTCCATGCCGCTGACGATTTGACGGGCGAGGTCGCTTTCGATGAGCAGCAGAGACTGCGCCGCCACGTCTGGCGCCAAGCGTTGAAATAGCGCCGTCGCGACTGGCACGGGCTTCGACTGCAGCAGTTCGATAATCTCCGATTGCGGCCGGGCGTCGACGAGTCTCGCCGCCTCGGCGGGATAGAGATCAAGAAACCCTTGTGTCAGAGCCGCTGCGGCGCGCGCCGCTCCCTTAGTCATTTCGGCCCTCCCTTTCGGCGCGCACGCGCGCCGTGACCGAAGATGTGAGATCGGTCAAAATCCCCGCCAGGCCCACCCAGCAGATTTCCCCAAGCGTCAGAACCGCGGCCAGAGCGCCTTCCGGGGATGGCGCAGGTACGGATTCCCGTTCGAGTCTTCTTAGCGTCTCGTAGCGCAACACGCCAAGAAACATTCCGCAGGCGTCGACCACCGGCAGCGCGTGGACGTCGCGCCAGCCGCGGTGTTCGATGATCGCCATGCGTCCCGCCGATGCCGGCAGCGAGGCAACTTCACGGCGCATCGCGCCGCTCAGCCGCTCTTTTGGCGGCGCCAGCATCAATTCCCGCAAATTCATGACGCCGACCAGCTTTTGTTCCCGGTTGAGCACGTAAATATAGTAAAGGGCGTGCCGGGGCGCGCGCCGCACCCGCGCCATCGCCTCCGCCGCGGTGATGTCTTCCGGCAGCGTCAGCGCGCGCGGATCCATGAGCGCTCCGGCGCTGTTTTCGGGGTAGCGGAGCAAGCCGGCGAGCAGGGCGGAGATGTTGGAAGGGACGCGGGACAAAAGCTCCTTCTGACGGGCCGGCTCGAGGCGGCGCAACAGCGCGGCGCTCCTGTCAAGCGGCAGCGCGGCGATCACGGGCGCGAATCGGGGCGGAGAAAGTTGGGCGACGCACTCGGCAGCGGTCGCGGAGACCATTCTGTGCAGCACCGTCGCCGCCACTCGCGGCGGCAAATCATCCAGATAGGCGGACGCCTCTTCGGCCGCGAGCCTTTCGAGAACCTGCGCCGCGTCCGACGGGTGTTGCTCGGCGAAATTCCGCGCTAGCAACGTATCGGTTTCCATTTCATAACTCGCGTCGCAATAGGACCGACACCCTTTCGCTGAATTCTTTGGCGGGGACCACCAACCGCTCGTCGGCATTTTCCAGGATCACCGCGGTATTGGTAATCTCGGAGATTTTCCCTTTGGCCTCGCCAATCCTTATGCTGTGTCCCACGCGGTAGACTTGCCGAAGATAATGAGAGGCAATGATATTACTCACCGCCGTGCGCGCGCCGAACCCGAAGGCAAGGGCCGCCGCGCCGACCAGCGAACCGATAACGATGACCAGGGCCATCGTAAGAAAACGGCTTTCGATGCCGATCTGATCGATTCCGGTAACCACCGCGATCAGTAGAATCGCGAAATAAACAACACGTCCGAGCAGGGCGCTGTAAGTGATGCCCGCCGCTGCCGCGGCGGAGGCGACGCCGTCGCGGGCTAGACTGCCCATCAAAAACCCGCCGACCACCATCAGTACCGCAACCAGAATGCGCGGTAAGTAGGTCGAGAGGCCGCCCAGCCAGGTGGCCAGCACCGGCAGGCCCAGGGTTTCCGTAGCGGCTGTGAAAAAGACGAGAAGGACGAGCCAATAGAGAATACTCCCTATGAGTTCCGACACGGGGCGCTCCAACCCGACACGGAGAAAGAGGCGCTCCATCCCATGGCGCCGCATCATCCCGTCCAGGCCGCCGACCAAGCGGGCACAGGTAAAACGCAAAATGCGCGCGAGGATCCACCCACCGACGAGCAGCGCGACCGCGCCCAAGAGGTTGGGCAGGTAGCCGGCCGTTTTTTGCACCCACAACTGCATCGCCTGATTCACGGCTTGTGTCCACTTTTGGTAGTCCATCGAGAACCCCCTGGTTAATCTGCCGTCTCGCGAAGAGCTTGCGCCCCAGAAATGCAACAAGGGCGTGCACGCGATCAAGCAGCCGTCGCTACGACTTACACCCTCCTCTGCTTCCTTAGCCGCACGGCGGGAACCGCCGCGTGATTCTCGCCTTGGCCCCCGTTGCCGCCGCGCAAGCGAAACAGCGCCAAC
>OBLQ010000999.1_pt1 | contig 10685 bp, 10 predicted proteins | sample 1519881 | NCBI WGS metagenome assembly OBLQ01 (sample SAMN01911456, study PRJEB22533) | soil metagenome | biome: Soil | place: Malaysia | collected 2012-04-30 | depth DG_metagenome m | reverse complement strand
GTTACACATTTCTCTTTTAGACTATCCCCGGTAGCGGGTCAACTACGCGTCATGTAGTTCCGCCTTCCAACGTCCACGCGAGTGTCCATTGTGCCGCCTTACGCGAACAACAAACCACGCTCGCCGGCTTAAAATCAACGACCTCGCGGCTAATATCTCTACTGAGCAGTAAAGTAGCCAGTCGTTTCATATGGGGCAGATGGCCCACAAGCATGATTGATTCCTGAGACGTTTCTAATTCGGCCGCGGCGATTGCCGGATCATCTTCAGGCATTAATCCGGTCAGTGATTGGACTTGGATATTCCGCGCTAGTTGGGCGCTCAGGATTTCGGCTGTTTGTTTCGCTCTGAGAATACCGGAATGATAGATCGCCACCGGGCGTATGCTTTTGGCCGCCGCCAAGCGCCCCAACTGCTCGACATGCCCGCGCCCGGTGAGAGTTAAGGAACGGCGCGGATCCTGCAATTCCGAGAAGGCTTCGCCGTGGCGCACCAGATAAAAATCCACAACAATAGAAGGTAACCGCTGTTCTGACGCGCTTCGGGAAATCACGCGCAATTAAGATACGCCCTGTGCTTGGGGGACCGCCATCTCTCTTCAATTTCTATTGGCAAATTGCCGTTGTTCATATAGTATGCCCCCGGGCAAATTGCAATCCGGCTAACCCGAGAAGATTCCGTAACCCGTGATCGAATTTCGCGCCGTCAACAAATGGTTCGGGCCGCTTCACGTGCTGAAAGACATCAACCTCAGGATAGAAGCGGGCGAAGTCGTGGTTGTATGCGGCCCCAGCGGCAGCGGCAAGAGCACGCTCATCCGTTGCGTCAATCGGCTGGAAACCGTCCAGTCGGGCGAAATCATTGTCGATGGCATGGCTCTCTCTGATGCCAACCTCGACCTTGCGAGTCTGCGCGCGCGCGTGGGTATGGTTTTTCAGTCGTTCAATCTTTATCCCCACATGACAGCCGCGCAAAACATCACCTTGGCGCCGATGAAAGTCAAACGCATCGCCGCCGCGGAAGCCGAGGCGATCGCCACAAGGCTGCTTGCCCGCGTCGGTATTCCCGACAAAGCCGAGGCCTATCCGGGCAAACTCTCGGGCGGCCAACAGCAGCGCGTTGCGATTGCCCGTGCTCTGGCGATGATGCCCAAGGTGCTGCTCTTCGACGAACCGACTTCGGCTTTGGACCCTGAGATGATCAACGAGGTGCTCGAAGTGATGACCGATTTGGCGCGCGAGGGTATGACCATGGTCGTGGTGACCCACGAAATGGGCTTCGCGCGCCGTGTCGCGCAGCGGATTGTCTTCATGGACGCGGGAAAAATCGTCGAACAAAATACTCCGGAAAAATTCTTCGCAGCCCCGGAGTCGGAGCGCGCGCAGCAATTCCTCAGCAAGATTCTAGCGCGTTAGCGTTATTTACGCTCCGACAAATTTATGAGACGCTGGCGATCGACAGATGAGCCTGGAGAGGCAGGGGCAGAAATCGTCATTCAAGGTTCAACGCTTTCAGACCACCTATGGAACATCGAACTGCGGCGTTTGAAGGCGCCCGCTGACAACTCCATCAACGCTTCTGAGTTAGGGGGACGAACATGAAACCGTTCTTGTTATTCCCGGTTACCGTCGCGCTCATTACAAGCGCCGTTAATTTGCGGGCGGAAACGACACTCGAAAAAGTGGCACGCACCGGCACGCTTACCATTGGAACACGCACGGGCTCCCCGCCCTTTGCCTATATCAACAGGAATAATGAATGGGTCGGTTTTTCCATTGACCTGGTCGAGAAAGCGATTGTTCCCGCTCTGGCGAAAAAGCTCGCCAAGCAAATCAAGCTAGAGAAAAAAGAATCCACACCCCAAACGCGAATTCCGCTGCTCACTTCGAATGCGGTGGACCTGATCGCGGAAACCATGACTGATACCCAATCACGGCGCGAGAACGTGGATTTCAGCCTGACCTATTTTGTCACGGGCGCGCAATTCTTGGTCAAAAAGGGAAGTCCCATTAAGGGAATACAGACGATTGGCGGGAAAAGAGTGGCGGCTCAACAGGGCTCAACCAACGCGCGCATCATCCGTGAGCGCGTGCGCACTGCGCGCCTGCTCGAATTTCCGGATCAGCCGGCCGCCTTTCAGGCTTTGGCGCAGGGACAGGTGCAAGCCTATACCAATGACGGCATTCAGCTCGCCGGATTGAAAGCCAAGGCCCCCAGACCGGACGAGTGGATAGTGGTCGGTGAATATTATTCTTATGAGCCGTACGGAATGGCCATGCGAAAGAACGATTCGGATTTCCGCCAGGTGGTAAACGTGGCGCTGATGGACGCCATCGAATCGGGCAAATACTTTGAGCTTTACAATAAATGGTTTGGACCCAAGGGAGAAGTCCCCTACCCCCTAACCCCCGAAATTAAGCGTTTCCTCCAGATGGAGGTGGTACCCAAATAGTACTGAGTGACGAGTGCTGAGTACTGAGTGAAGACCTTAAAGTTTTTTTGACTCAGTACTCGTTACTCAGCACTCAGTACTTGCTTCTTATGACTTACCGTTTCGATTGGAGTGTGTTTTGGACCGGCCAGTCGGGCAGTTGGCTGATCCACGGCGTCGCCGTAACCATCGAGCTATCTCTGCTCGGCTGGTTGATCGCCGTTGTCCTCGGCATCGTGTCCGGTGCGTTGCGCACCCAACCGTTTGCGCCGCTACGTTGGCCTGCCGCCGCATACGTGGAATTTTTTCGCAACGTCCCTCTGCTCGTCTGGATGTTCTTTTGGTATTTCGCGGTCCCGCCTTTGTTGCCACAAGCGTTCCAAAATTGGTTGTTCGACCACGGCGCGGAATTTTGGGCGGCCGTCGCGGCCCTCGGCGTCTATCACGGCGCCCGCTTTTCGGAGGTTATTCGTGCCGGAATCCAATCCATACCTCAGACTCAGTTTGAAGCTGCCGCCTCCACGGGACTTACAACCGCGCAAACCTATCGGTTGATCATTATTCCTATCGCTTTGCGCCTGATTGTTCCGCCCGCGACCAATGAGGCGCTCAATCTGCTCAAGAACTCTTCCATCGCGCTGACCATCGGCGTTGCGGAATTGACTTTTCAGACGCGTCAAATCGAAACCTACACCGCCAAAGCCTTCGAAGCGCTGACGGCGGGCACGTTAATTTATTTGTTTCTCTGCCTCGCCATCGGCGTAGTTATGGCGCGTGTGGAGCGGCGCTTCGCCATTCCCGGAATGATCGCTCCTCAAGCGGCTGGAGACACTTAGGCTTGGATCTGAAGGTCATCGCGAATAACTTCTCCTTCCTTATCCTGCAAGGTTTCGTCGGCATCGGAAGCTTTGCGGGCGGGACCCTGCGCTTGGCGTTGCCCGCTATTGTCTTGGGCTTTTTGCTGGGGATCTTCATCGGGTTGGGCCGGCTCGCCCGTTCCCGCTGGATTGCGCTCCCCGCCACCGTCTACGTTGAGTTTTTTCGCGGCGTGCCGCTCGTCATGGTGATTTTTTGGATTTGGTTCATCATCCCGGCGGCGCTGGGGAAGTCGCTACCGGAGTACGCTGTGGCGCTCACGGCCTTTGTCGTTTTCGAAGCCGCTTACCTGGGTGAAATCGTTCGCGCCGGCATCCAATCGGTGCCCCAAGGACAGATGGAAGCCGCCATTGCAACGGGCCTCAGCCACGCTCAATCGATGCTCTACATCGTCTTGCCTCAGGCCCTGCGCAATATGATTCCCGCCCTGGTCACCCAATTCATCGTGCTGCTCAAGGATACGTCATTGGCATCGATCATCGGTTACGTCGATCTCACCAAGGCGGCACAGATCGTGAACAACCGCGAGGTGCGTCCCTTCGAACTTTATCTCTTCATCGCCGTGATTTACTGGCTCTCGAGCTTCGCCATGTCGCGTTACGCGCGGGCCGTGGAGCAGCGGCTGACCCCGTCGAGGGCGTAATTACTGCGTCAACCCGTTACCCCATCGTAGTCACTTTCACGGGACGGATCTTGTAGATCACACGCACTTCGCCCGGCCCGCGAAAAGGATACTTGTCCTTGCCCAAATATTTTTTCGTGAGCAGGTCGATGTGATCGTCCGCGCCCTGCTCGATGATTTCCACGACATCGCCTTGAAGCGAGAGGTGACGATAGGCGTTGTCTGGATCTTGGATTGATAGCGCCACCCTCTTGTTGCGGCGCATATTTTTATCTTTTACTCGTCCTTTGGCCGAATTGACCCAAATATTCGTCCCGTCGTAATTGAGCCATACAGGGGTGACCTGCGGACTGCCGTCGGGCATTATAGTGGCGAGAGCGGCAAAGGCCACTTTATTGAAAAGGTCCTTATAGGATTCCGGGATTGTCGCGGCCATGGAGTCCCTCCCTGACTGAAATTCGTTAGACTATTAACAGAAGTATTGCTGCAGCTGAGCAAATTCATCAATGAGAAAATCCGGCCGCGCCTCAAGCATCGCGTTTTTGTTTCCCAAGCCGTAGGTTACGCCGCAGGTGATGACTCCGGCTCGCTTTCCGGCTTCGATATCGGTATCGCCGTCGCCAACCATCACGGCTTTTGCGCAATCGACATCAAAACGCTGCAGCACGGCTTTGAGTAAAGCCGGATGAGGTTTTTTATCCGGGCCGCTGTCGCCGCCTAAAATGGCGTCAAATTGCCGCTCGATCCCCAAGCCCCGAAGAACGGCAACCGACAGCCGATGCATTTTGTTCGTCACGACGACCTTGATCTTGTTACGGAAGTAGTCCAGCACGTCATGCACGTTCGGATAAAGAACCGTTTTGTCCAACAAATGATGCTCGTAACGTTCCAGGAATACGCGCATCACCTCGTCGAAATGGCCCGGGTTCTCCTCGGGAAGCGCATGCCGGAGGAGATATTCCACGCCGCGCCCGACATGGGCATAAACGAGATCATCCGGCAGCGGCGCGAGATTGAAATGAGCGCGCGCATAGTTTACCGCGTCGGCCAAATCATGCCCGGTATCGGCAAGTGTGCCATCAAGATCGAACATGATGAGATCGATTTCTTTTTTCTCCACTTCGCTTGACGATAGACTCTAGCCTCTCCCCTGTCAATTCGTTGCCTAACTCGTGTCCGCATCGGCACTTTTATCGACCAGCCGGACGCGATTGAAAAATTCTTCAACGCTTTGGCTCGCATTATTAACGTTTAGAGGAAAACCATGACACTGTATCGCTCGAGAATCGAGCCGAAAAAGCAAAGAGCAAGCTCATGCCAAGTTGACATAACGTTTGCTCATCGGATAGCGTCAGCGCAAGAGACCAGACGGGACCGGTCTGGCTTGTGAGCCAGCCGCTTGGGGATTCGCAACGCGGAGTCGGGCAGGGGCTTTGGGTAATTTTGAAATCCCGGCAACCAGCCCGCTCAAAGCAAATTCTCGTCATTTGCTGCAGGAGGCGGTATGTCGAAACACCCTAACGCCTACGGTTCGAATGCCACAGCAGTACGCATCGGAAACAGCATTGAGGACATCGCCGCCGACATCCTTAAAAACCTCTTCTGCATGCAGGGAAAATTTAGCGAGGTAGCGACGCCCAATGACTGGTACCTGGCGTTGGCGTACACTGTGCGCGACCGCATGATGCGCCGGTGGATCCACACCGCGTCTACCTACTTCGAGCAAAAGAGCCGCACTGTAGTCTATCTCTCAGCAGAGTTCCTTATCGGCCCCCAACTCGCGCAGAACCTCGTCAATCTGGAGATTTACGCCCAGGCTCAGGGGGCCGTCGAGTACCTGCGCCACGAGGTTGGCGAGCGCCTGCGCTTTGAGCTTTCGCTCGACGCGCTCCTCGAGCAGGAGGAAGAGCCGGGGCTGGGCAACGGCGGTCTCGGCCGGCTGGCAGCCTGTTATATGGACTCGCTTGCAACGCTGCAGATTCCCACGATCGGTTATGGACTGCGCTACGAGTTCGGGATTTTCGACCAAGAGATCAGCAGCGATGGCTGGCAGGTTGAGAAGACGGACAAATGGCTGCGGCTTGGGAATCCCTGGGAGATTTCACGCCCAGAGATCACCTACGCGGTGCAATTGGGCGGCCACACGGAGCACTATACGAACGAGTTCGGCCGTTACTGCGTGCGGTGGGTCCCGGACAGGGTGGTACTCGGCACGCCGCACGACACGCCTGTGCTCGGTTACGGCGTCAACAACGCCAACATGCTGCGCCTCTGGAGCGCCGAGGCGTGCGAGTCGTTCGACTTTCAGACGTTCAATACCGGTGACTACTACCGGGCCGTGGACGAGAAAATCTTCTCCGAGAACATCACCAAGGTGCTCTATCCCAATGACGAGCCCCTCGCTGGCAAGCAGCTCCGTCTGGAACAGCAGTATTTCTTCGTCTCCTGCTCGTTGCAGGACATGATTCGCATTTACCTTCAGCGTGAGACGTCACTCGACCACTTCCACGAAAAGTACGTCGTTCAGCTCAACGATACACACCCCGCGGTCGCCATAGCGGAGCTGATGCGGCTATTCGTGGACGAGCATCGTATGGACTGGGACCCGGCATGGGAAATCACCAGGCAGACATTCGCCTATACCAACCACACGTTGCTCCCTGAGGCGCTTGAGACGTGGCCGCTGCCGCTCTTCGCCCGGCTCCTGCCGCGCCATCTGGAGATCATCTACGAAATCAACCGGCGCTTCCTAGAGGGCGTCCAGCGCCGCTTTCCCAACGACGCGGGCAGGGTGCGCCGCCTGTCGCTCATCGCCGAGGACGGGGAAAAACAGGTACGCATGGCGCACCTGGCATGCGTGGGCAGCAGCGCCATCAACGGCGTAGCGCAGCTTCACACCGAACTCTTACAAAAGACCGTTCTCAAGGACATCTGCGACCTCTGGCCCGAGAAGTTCAGCAATAAGACCAACGGTGTCACCCCCCGCCGCTTCATGGCCCTCGCCAACCCTGGCCTGGCACGGCTCATCTCGGCGACGGTCGGTGGCGATTGGCTGCGCAACCTCGACCTGCTGCGGCAACTTGAGCGCCATGCTGAAGACACGGGCTTCCACGAACGGTGGCAGCAGGTTAAGACGGCGTGCAAGCGCGTGCTGGCAGACCGCGTGCGCCGGGTCACGGGCATTGCTGTCGATCCGATGACGCTCTTCGACATCCAGGCGAAGCGGATCCATGAGTACAAACGTCAGCACCTCAATCTCCTGTACATCGTCACGCTCTACCGTCGCGTCAAGGCGGGGCAGACGCGCGGGATCGTGCCGCGCACGTTCATCTTCGGTGGCAAGGCTGCGCCCGGCTATTTTATGGCCAAGCTTATTATCCGACTCATCAACGGGGTTGCCGAAGTCATCAATGCCGATCCCGTCGTGAACCCATACCTGCGCGTGGTGTTCCTCCCCGACTTCAATGTCAAAAATGCGCAATACATTTATCCGGCAGCCGACCTCTCCGAACAGATTTCGACTGCTGGAAAAGAAGCTTCAGGCACCGGGAATATGAAGTTCTCTCTCAATGGCGCGCTAACCATTGGCACTCTTGATGGCGCCAACATTGAGATCCGCGAAGCCGTCGGTAAGGAGAACTTTTTTTGCTTCGGCCTCACTGCCGAGGAGGTTATCAGCCAAAAGGCCGCTGGGTATCGGCCGTGCGACATCTACGAACGCAACAGAGAATTGCGCGGAGCCATTGATCTCATTGCCAGCGGCGCTTTCTCTCGCGGTGACGGCCATCTCTTCCAGCCGCTCGTACATACGCTTCTCGACCACGACGAGTATATGCTCTGCGCCGACTATTCTCTTTACCTGGCGTGCCAGGAGCAAGTGAGCGCAGCATGGCGCGATAGGGCACGGTGGATAAAAATGTCGATCCTCAACGTCGCCCGCATGGGCTATTTCTCCTCCGACCGCGCCATCAAAGAATACTGCAAGGATATCTGGAAGATCGAGCCCGTGCCTGTCGAAATGGCGGAGGAGTGACCGGGGCACTACGGGAAGTGCGGGGCACGACGCGGGTTGAATCCAGGTATCAAATCCTTCCACGTAATTGGTTCCTATGCTACGCTGCCGCCGACAACGAGGTTGCAGACGAGGAGACTGACGATGTGCAAGACAAGCTGGAATATCTTTTTTCTTGTTCTCGGGATAACCTTTTTCACGGCCGCTGCGACTCATGCAGCCGACAAGATCAATACCGCATATATTTCCGCGACGCCGACCGCGTCAGCGCCCGTTTGGGTTGCGAAAGAAATGGGATTTTTCGAAAAAAACGGTTTCGACGCGACGGTGATCTTTATTTCCGGGAGCATCCGCGGGATCCAGGCGATTCTCGCCGGCGACATCCCCATCGGGGAAGGCGGCGGTCCCGGCTTGGTCTCGGCCCGTCTGGCTGGCGGTGACGTGGTCGCGGTTGCGGGCACGATCAACGTGCTGCCGTATTACCTGGTCGCGCAACCGCGTATAAAAAAGCCTGAAGACTTGAGAGGCAAAATAGGCGGAAATCATATCGCCGGCACGACAGCGGAATTCGCTCTGCGCATGAGCCTTAAAAAGTTGGGCATCGACCCGCTAAAAGACGTCCAGCTGCGGGTCATCGGCGGCACCATCGAGCGCATGGCGGCTTTGCAAAAAGGCCTCGTAAATTTTACCGTCGTGACTGAAACCGGCAAGGCAATCGCGGAAAAAAATGGCTTTCCTACCGTCGTTGACATGATTGCGCAAGGGATCCCATTTCCGCAAAACGGCATCTACACCAGCGGAAAAATGATCCGGGAGCGCCCCGACGTTGTGCGTCGCTACATCAAGGCCTATGTCGAAGCGATTCATTATTATAAAACCCACAAGGAAGAAACCCTCAAGATTCTAAAGAAATATTCTCGGGTCGAGGACCGCGCCGTGTTGGAAGACTCGTGGGAATGGCATAAGCGCTACTTTCCCAACATTCCGTATCCGACTGTCGAGGGCTACCAATTGATTTTGCAAGATCTCGTGGCGAGCAACCCCAAAGCGGCGAAGGCCAACGCCAAGGATATGGTCGATATGCGCTTCGTCAAAGAGCTGGAAGACTCCGGCTTTGTCAAAAGCCTTTACGGTAAGTAACTAGCAGCCACTCCACGTTGCGCGGCGCTTATCAGGCTGAAAAGACATGATTCTTCAGGAATGTTTCGGCGTCGCTTGGGGCGAAAAAGATCAATCTGACTTCCCGCAGGGTCGAGTCGCCGCGCAGAAACTGTTCGATGGCGCCTGAGGCAACGCGCGCCGCCTCTGCCAAAGGATAACCGTAAACGCCGGTCGAGATCGCTGGGAACGCAATGGTTTGTAATCCCTGCTTCACCGCCAGACTCAATGAGTTCGCATAGCAGGCTGCCAACAAATCCGCTTTCTCTTTGCCGCCGCGCCCATAGACAGGGCCTACCGTGTGAATGACGTACTTGGCCGGCATTTTACCCGCCGTTGTAATCACGGCCTGCCCCGTGGGCAAACCATCGGGAAACTGAACACGGCGAATCTCCTTGCATTCTTTCAAAATGTCAGGGCCCCCAGCCCGATGAATAGCCCCATCGACGCCGCCACCGCCCATGAGCGAGCTATTCGCCGCATTGACGATGGCATCCACATCCTCTTTGGTCAGATCGCCAACTTTGACAAGCACCCGGCCATTTAAAAACGTCTTTGGCCCGTTCATTGACTCAACCCCTCTCAAAAAGCTGACTACGTCAAGTATCCCTGCTGCCTTAATTGCGGTAGCAAATCATCGAACCCCTGGACAAGGATTTTAGGTTTGGCCGCGGCCAGAGTCTCCGCATCGTTATACGAGTAGCCGGTCGCGAGCGCTATGGTAATGACTTCGAGTTCAGTATCTCCGACTTTGCAGCCGTCGGCATTATTTCCAGCGCGAATATAGGAGGCGGTACCGGTCAACACCAGGATGCGGAGCTTTGGTAGTTTTAGTTTTCTGTACAGGCAATAGAATCCTTGCTCTTTGGCGTAATAGGTTTCGTCTCGGTCCACGATGTCGGTGAAGTATTTACCGATGCCGTAACGGTCCATCGCGTAATGTTGGAAACGCCGTCCCCCCGTGGTCAGCAGCACATTGTTCAGCCCTGCTGCTTGTGCAGTTCTCAAAGACTCTTCGATTCCCGGAATGAAGTTCGGCGGTTCTGTGTCGAAATGGTGTTTGCGCGCAATCTCCAAGGCATGGGTCCTAATTTCCAATCGTTTCTTTTCGTTGAAAATAACGTTGTGATCATCCTCGTATTCGCTGGCAAATATTAATGGGATAAGGAAAAGGTCAAATGGACCGTCGGCAATTTTTCGCAAGCGCTCGAAGCTTAGACGATGCAGCCCGTAGCGCGGCAAGATCTCATTGGTAATCGTTAACACCCGTTGGATGTCGGTTTCTACGGTGTCCGACATGGTGCGCATGAGGAAAGTTTCGCCGGCCATGCTAAGTCCCTCCGCAGCAACGATAGTAGTCGAAGCCAATTCGCCTGACAATCCGGAAGTAAGGACTGAGTAATGAGTGCTGAGGACTGAGCGTGAAGAGATTCGAAGCATTTTCTGATAACTCAGTCCTCATTGCTCAGTCCTCAGTCCTATTTGTTTCCGTCTCTTCGAACGGCAGCCGGTACTTCCTGTCTGAATTGCACTTCTTGCAGCTCGGCACCACGTTGCCTTTAGTGGATTTTCCGCCGCGAATAATC